>OGHJ01003314.1_pt1 | contig 11922 bp, 12 predicted proteins | sample 1571351 | NCBI WGS metagenome assembly OGHJ01 (sample SAMEA2582037, study PRJEB24529) | metagenome | biome: Human gut stool | place: China | collected 2011 | reverse complement strand
TCTCCTTCACCGGCAACATCCCCTTCCACAACGCCAGAAGGGCTCCGGATATCATTCGCTGGCTGCCCATAGACCGCATCATGCTGGAGACCGACGCCCCCTACATGGCGCCGGTGCCCCACCGGGGGCAGCGGTGTGACTCCAGTCTCATCCCCATCACCGCCGCCACCATCGCTCAACTCAAGGGCCTCACGGTGGATAAGGTTCTTGCCATCACGCTGGACAACGGAAAACGGTTTTTCGATATCACCTGAGGAGAGATCGATATGGAGACCATCACCTACGAGTATGAAAATGCCCTGTACGTCAACCTGACCAACCGCTGTGACTGCTCCTGCGTCTTCTGCCTGCGGCACAATGGCCACAAGGGTTCCATCTATGCCGACGACCTGTGGTTGGACCACGAACCCACCCGGGATGAGGCCCTCCGGGACCTGCTGGACCGAAACCTGTCCAGCTACCGGGAGCTGGTCTTCTGCGGCTTTGGGGAGCCCACCTTCCGCATCGATGACATTCTGTGGCTGGTGGACGAGCTGAAGCGGACGGTGCCCGGCCTGCCGCCGGTGCGCATCAACACCAACGGACACGCCAATCTCCTCCACGGCCGTGATGTATGTCCCGACCTCCAGGGGCGCATTGACGTACTCTCCATCTCCCTCAACGGCTCCACGCCGGAGGAGTATCTGGCTGTCACCCAGCCCCGGGACGGCATCCTGGCCTGGAAGTCCATGCTGGACTTTACCCGTGAGGCGGTGAAGTATGTGCCCTTAGTGATGATGACCGTGGTGGACAAGGACAAGTCCCCGGAGGAGCTCCAGCGCTGCAGGGAGCTCTGCGAGAGCCTGGGCGCCCACCTCCTGGTCCGGGCCTACATCCCCGACTAGGTTCTTTTTCTCTCGTCCTTTTTCTTGTAAGAAAAAGGACCAAAAAGAACTTGGGCATCGCTCTGCACGCCCTGCCCAACCGGCGCAGTTGCCCGGTAACGATACGAAATGAAAAATCCGCCCACACCGCAGTCGAGCGGCGTGGGCGGATTCCATTTTTCTTTGCTGATTAAACGTTGAACCGGAACAGGATGATATCGCCGTCCTGGACCACGTACTCCTTGCCCTCGGAGCGGACAAGGCCCTTTTCCTTGGCGGCGTTCATGGAACCGTTGGCCTTCAGATCCTCGAAGGAGACCACCTCTGCACGGATGAAGCCCCGCTCGAAATCGGAGTGGATCTTGCCGGCGGCCTGGGGGGCCTTGGTGCCCTTCTTGATGGTCCAGGCCCGGCACTCGTCCTCGCCGGAGGTGAGGTAGGAAATGAGGCCAAGCAGGGCGTAGCTGGCCTTGATGAGCCGGTCCAGGCCGGACTCGGCGATGCCCAGGTCCTCCAGGAACATGGCCTTCTCATCCGGCTCCAGTTGGGCGATCTCGGCCTCCAGCTGAGCGCAAACGGGAATGACCTGGGCGCCCTCGTCGGCGGCCACCTTGGCCACCTGCTGGTAGTAGCCCACATTCTCATAGTCGGAGAAGCCCGCCTCGTCCAGGTTGGCGGCATAGATCACCGGCTTGAGGGAGAGAAGCTCCGACTGTGCGATGAGGGCGGCATCGTCCTCGTCACACTGGTAGGAGCGGGCAGACTTGCCCTCGTTGAGCCAGTCCATGAGCCCCTGGAGCACCTGGGCCTCATGGGCAGCCTTCTTGTCGCCGGTCTTGCCCAGCTTGGCGCACTTGTCCATGCGCCGCTGGACCATCTCCATGTCGGCCATGATGAGCTCGATGTCGATGATCTCGATGTCACGGAGGGGATCGGTGGAGCCCTCCACGTGGATCACGTTGGGGTCGTCAAAGCAGCGGACCACGTGGACGATGGCGTCGGTGGCCCGGATGTTGGACAGGAACTTGTTGCCCAGTCCCTCGCCCTTGGAGGCGCCCTTCACCAGTCCGGCAATGTCCACGAACTCGATGACGGCGGGGGTGGTCTTCTTTGGGTGGTAGAGCTCGGAGAGCCAGTCCAGACGGCTGTCCGGCACGGCCACCATGCCCACGTTGGGGTCAATGGTGCAGAAGGGGTAGTTGGCGCTCTCCGCGCCGGCGTTGGTGATGGCGTTAAAAAGGGTGGACTTGCCCACGTTGGGCAGGCCGACGATTCCTAATTTCATCTATCTTTGCATCTCCTCATCCTGGATGATCTTCCTCGTCATGGCGGAAGGACCCCTTCCGCCCAAAAAAGCGTGATATATTATACCACAGAGCCGATTTTTTCACAATAGCCACCCTCTCACCATTTCTCTTTGCCCGCTGCGGTTACATTTTTCCATTATCCTATTGACTATTGCATAAATTTGTACTATTATTTCAATAACAATTCTCATTATTGTTAATAAATGGAGGCTTACGCATGGAACTGAAAGGATCTCGTACCGAACAAAATCTGATGGCCGCCTTCAGCGGCGAGTCCATGGCCCGGAACAAGTATCTCTTCTTTGCCGACAAGGCCCGGCAGGAGGGCCACCCGGAGGTGGCGGAGCTCTTTGAGCAGATGGCCCAGAACGAGGGCATCCACGGCAAGCTCCTCTACCAGAAGCTCAAGGGAGTTGGCTCCAGCGCCGCCAATCTCCAGGAGGCCATCCAGGGTGAATATGGCGAGTGGAGCAGCATGTACCCCTCCTTTGCCAACGTCGCCCGTGAGGAGGGCTTTGAGGCCATCGGCACCCTCTTTGACCAGATCTCCAAGATCGAAAAGGACCATGAGTTCCGCTTCCTCACCGCCCTGGCCAAGCTGAGCGCCTCCGGCACATCCGGCACCAAGGCTGCGGCTGCCCCCGCCGCTCCGGCTCCCACCAAGACAGTCAGCGTGGCCGGCTACCGCTGCATGTTCTGCGGCGCTACCTTTGAGGAGCGCCCCGATGTGTGCCCCGTCTGTGAGGCCATCGGCTCCTTTGAGAACACCACCATTCAGAAAAAGGTGGACGGCTGAGTTTCCTCCACTACCGCATATAAACGCCGTGGATCATGCCCAGTGCGGCATGATCCGCGGCGTTTTTGATTCTCCCGGCAGATCGGCACACCAGACTGACCGCCCTCAGAGCTCCTCCAGCAGCCGCCGGACCGTCTGGGCACTCTCCCGGCTCTCTGCCGCCAGATCCAGCCACAGGTTGGCCAGGTCTCCGTCCTCCGCCCGTGCGGCGGCGGACCGGCAGCCCTCCTCACTGCGCCGCTCGGCCAGATACCGCTCCCGGAGTCCCCCCATCACCGTGGTCTCCCGGCGCTCTCCGCCGGGGTTCTGGGGCAGGTACCACACCCCGTCCAGCAGGAAGCAGGCCACTGCCAGCCGTTTGCTCCGCCGCCGGGCGGCACCGGCCAGCCCCCGGAGCTGCCGCCCCGCCGGCCGGTTCCCCAGCCGCCGGGCCAGGGCCTCGTAGGCCGCTGCCCCCGTCAGAGCCTCCCCCAGAGCCGCCCGCAGCTCCCCACACCGGCGCTCCATCCGTTCGCCCGGGTCCGGCGCCGCCAGCGCCCGTTCCGGCACCGCCGCCGGCAGCACCTCAATGGGACTCTCCCCGCCCCCGGTCTCCGTCACCCTCTGCCACACCTGCCGAAAGAGCTCCCGCTCCTCCGGCGCCGCGCCGCCCTGGGGCTTCTGCATCTCTTCCATGGATCACGCCTCCTAAATTCCCGTCTTTCGGTCCATACTATGCCTGCGGCCCTGCGGCGTTTCCTCAATGTTCAAGGCCATAAAAGAAATACTTGTAAATCAATCGGAATTATGGTAAAATACTGCCGTATCGGCGGCAGACACGGCAGTATACCGCCGGCGGTTTACAGAGAAACACAAAGGAGTCCTTCACATGCTGGAGATCAGGCATTTATCTTATCAGGTGTCCGACGAGTCCGGCGAGGAGCTGGGCATCCTCAACGATGTCTCCCTCACCATCGGCGAGCACAAATTCGTGGTCATCACCGGCCCCAACGGCGGCGGCAAGACCACCCTGGCCAAGGCCATCATGGGCCTGGTCACCCCCACCGGCGGGCAGATCCTGTGGAACGGTGAGGACATCACTTCCCTCAACATCACCCAGCGGGCCCGGAAGGGCATCAGCTACGGCTTTCAGCAGCCCCCCCGCTTCAAGGGTCTGAAGGTCCGGGACCTGCTGGAGCTCTCCTCCGGACGGGAGGGCCTCACCCACGACGAGGAGTGCCAGTACCTCACCCGGGTGGGCCTGTGCGCCGCCGACTATATCGACCGCGAGGTGGATACCTCCCTCTCCGGCGGCGAGGTCAAGCGCATCGAGATCGCCTCCATCCTGGCCCGCAACTCCGGCCTTATGATCTTTGACGAGCCCGAGGCCGGTATCGACCTGTGGTCCTTCGCCCGGCTCACCGACACCTTCCGCCAGCTCCACGACGAGCAGAAGGCCACCCTGATCGTCATCTCCCACCAGGAGCGCATCATCGACCTGGCCGACGAGATCGTCATGGTGGACCACGGCGTCATCACCCAGCACGGCGCCAAGGATGAGATTTTTCCCAAGATCCTGGCCAACACCGTGTCGGGCTGCAGCTATATGCACGGGGCCTGAAGGTCGCCCCGTTTTCACAGACGGCCGCTCCACACCACATCCCCGCGGCCGAGAAAGGAAGCATTTGAGCCATGGACAAACTGGAAGCCAAGCTCCTCAAGGAGATCGCCGATCTGGACGGTCTCCCGGTAGGGGCCTACAATATCCGCAAGAACGGACAGTCTGACGGCCGCGTCAGCACCGCTCACATCGTCATCGACACCAAGACCGACAAGTCCGGTATCGACATCCACATCGCCCCCGGCACCAAGAAGGAGTCGGTCCACATTCCCGTGGTCCTCACCGAGACCGGCCTCACCGAGACGGTCTACAACGACTTCTACATCGGCGAGGACTGCGACGTGGACATCATCGCCGGCTGCGGCATCCACAACTCCGGCTGCGACACCACCCAGCACGACGGCATCCACACCTTCTATGTGGGCAAGAACTCCAAGGTCCGCTACTACGAGAAGCACTACGGCGAGGGTGAGGGCACCGGCGAGCGCATCTTCAACCCCCAGACCATCGTCTACCTGGAGGAGGGCGCCTCCATCAACATGGAGACCACCCAGATCCGGGGCGTGGACTCCACCAAGCGCTACACCAAGATCGTGGTGGGCGTCGGCGGCGAGGCCGTCATCACTGAGAAGCTCCTCACCCACGGCAAGCAGACCGCTGAGTCCGAGATGGACATCGTTCTGGCCGGCGAGGACGCCACCGGCCGGGTCATCTCCCGTTCCGTGGCCCAGGACCAGTCCCAGCAGGTCTTCTATCCCCGCATGACCGGCGAGGCCAAGTGCTTTGGCCACGTCCAGTGCGATTCCATCCTCATGGGAGAGGCCAAGATCAAGTCTATCCCCGCCATTGCCGCCGAGCACCCCGACGCCCAGCTCATCCACGAGGCCGCCATCGGGCGCATCGCCGGCGATCAGATCCTGAAGCTCATGACCCTCGGACTCACCGAGGAAGAAGCGGAGGAGCGGATTCTCAATGGATTCCTGCAGTAAGTCTGTCCCCATTAAGGAGGGTCCTGCCCGAGTCCATGACCCGTTTTCCCTCTATAATCACATCAGGATCACCGAACTCTACGAGGACGGCACCGCTGTGGGCGAGCTCACCGTCCATCCGGAGAGCCTCAACCCCTACGGCATCGTCCACGGGGGCTGTCTGGCCACTCTGGCCGACACGGTGGGCGGCACCGGGGTCTTTACCGCCACCGGCAAGCCCTGCGTCACAGTGAACTACGCCTTCAGCTTTCTCCGCCCCGCACTGGGCTCCAACAAGAAGCTCTACTGCAAGGCCGTACCTGAAAAGCTGGGACACCGTCTGTGCGTCTACCGCCAGACCATCACCGACGACAACGGTGTGGAGGTGGCCAACGGCAATTTCACCTTCTACCTCATGGACCACGCGGGAGAAAAACCGCCTGTCCCGCCGGCGGAACCGTAAGAAAACAAAAATGGCCGCCCGTACGGGCGGCCATTTTCCTGCGTATACCGCACTCTGCAGAGAGTGCGCATTGTCATTTCTGTGTACGCCTTACTCGTCCCAGTCGGCGTAGTCGTCAAACTCGGAGGGGTGGCAGCAGCAGGCTCCCTTCTCCGTGACCATATCCTTCAGGCCGCACACAACGCTGGTGATCTTATCCCAGTAGGCCACGACGCAGCAAATGGCAGCGGCCAGCGCCAGGGACCAGCCCACGATCTTCAGTACAAAACGGGCGACTTTCATCCCATCACACCTCCACATTTGAGTGTTATCCTTAGTCTACACGATTTTCGTGGAAATTACAATCATTCACCGCAACTTTTTCCCTTGTATTTATGGGAAAAATAGAATACAATAAATAGACCATAATTGGTGTATTCTGTCCTAGTGCTCCAAAGGAGGTACCATATGAGACTGGAAACAGAGAGGGGCGTCATCACCATCAGCCCCGATGTCTTCACCAACATCACCGGCGCCGCCGCCACCAACTGCTACGGCGTCAAGGGCATGGCGGTGCGCTCCAAGACCGACGGACTGGTTCATCTCCTGCGCCGGGAGTCCATGGCCAAGGGAGTCAAGGTCCGGTTCAATGACGATGATACCGTCTCCATCGAGCTCCACATTATTGTGGACAACGGCGTCAATCTCACCGCCGTCAGCCACTCCATCATGAGCGAGGTGCGCTATATCGTAGAGAAGGTCACCGGCGTCAAGGTCAAAAGCGTGGACGTGTGCGTGGATTCCATGGTCATCGGCTGAAGTCCGGCGGCCCATTCCGTCATAGAAAGGAACATTCGACATGAGAGGAACCATTGACGGGGCGCTGCTGGCGCGGATGGTCATCCACGCAGCGGCCTCCATCAATTCCCAGAAGCAGCAGATCAACGAGCTCAACGTCTTCCCCGTGCCCGACGGCGACACCGGCACCAACATGGGCATGACCATCGCCACCGCCGCCACCGAGCTGAAGAAGAAGGCCCCCGGTAACGTGGGTGCCGTGGCCCAGGTCAACGCCAACGCCCTGCTCCGGGGCGCCCGGGGCAACTCCGGCGTCATTCTCTCCCTCCTCTTCCGGGGCTTTGCCAAGGCTCTGAAGGACAAGGAGACCGCCGACGGCGCCGACTTCGCCATCGCCCTGGACTACGGCGTGGCCACCGCCTACAAGGCAGTCATGAAGCCCGCCGAGGGCACCATCCTCACCGTCTCCCGCCTGGCCGCCCGCAGGGCTGCCGAGGCCGCCCGGGAGGACCGCTCCCTGGAGTTCGTCCTGGACGAGGCCATCAAGGAGGGCCTCATCGCCCTGGACGACACGGTGAATCAGAACCCCGTTCTCAAGAAGGCCGGCGTGGTGGACGCCGGCGGCAAGGGCTTTTTGGTCATCCTCCAGGGCATGCTGGACGAGCTCCGTGGCGAGCCCATGCCCGAGGATACTGAGGAGGGCTCTGCCGGCGAGCAGAAGACCGACTACGCCGCCATTGCCGCCGAGGAGATCACCTTTACCTTCGACACCGTCTTCATCGTCCGCAAGGACGAGCACTACAACGGTCTGGAGGCCTTCCAGGCCTACCTCAACAGCGTTGGCGACAGCCTGGTCATCGGCGAGAGCGACGACGCCTTCAAGGTCCATGTCCACACCGATATCCCCGGCGCCGTCCTCAGCGAGGCCCAGAAGTACGGCACCCTGGAGCTGGCCAAGATTGAGAACATGCGCACCCAGGCCGAGGACCTGGCCGCCGGCCGCCACATTCAGAGCACCGACGACCTGGAGGAGGACGACCACGACCACTGTGCCGCCCCCGCCTCCGCCGCCCCGGAGAAGAAGTACGGCTTTGTTTCCGTCTGCGCCGGTGATGGCATCGCCGACGTGTTCCGGGACCTGGGCGTGGACCGGGTGGTCTCCGGAGGCCAGACCATGAACCCCTCCACCCAGGACATCCTCAAGGAGATCGAGGCCACCCCCGCCGAGGTGGTCTACGTCCTGCCCAACAACAAGAACATCATCATGGCCGCCGAGCAGTGCATCCCCCTGGCCGAGGGCAAAACGGTGGTGGTCCTGCCCACCAAGACCATCCCCCAGGGCGTCTCCGCCCTCCTCTCCTTCGACCCCGACGCCATTCAGGAGGACAACACCGACGCCATGACCCAGGCCCTCCAGAACGTCCACACCGCCCAGATCACCTACGCCGCCCGGAACTCCGACTTCGACGGCTTCGACATCAGGGAGGGGGACTACCTGGCCCTGGCTGAGAACCAGCTCTTCGGCACCGACCAGGATCTGGACGCCCTGCTCCGCCGCCTGGCCCAGGCCGAGCCCCAGCAGAACGCCGAGTTCATCACCATCTACTACGGCGAGGACGTGGACGACACCCAGGCCCAGGCCGCTCTGGACATCTTCACCGCCGCCTGTCCCAACGCCGAGATCACCCTCCTCTCCGGCGGGCAGCCCGTCTACTACTACCTCATCTCCGCCGAGTGATCCCCCTTCCATAACGACGCGCCAAGGGCGGCCATCCGGCCGCCCTTGGTTTTTCCCCAAAGAGAGAACAGGAGGTCTGTTTCCCATGTCCACCTATGACTTTACCACCCTGCGCTCCCGACTCCATATGGGGGCTTCCAAATGGGTCCCCATGGAGAGGGCCGGTGTCACCGATCCCGACATGATTCCCTTCTCTGTGGCCGATATGGACCTGCTGGTGGCCCCTGAGATCATCGCCGCCGTCCGGGAGGCCGCTGACTTCGGCGTCTACGGCTACACCGGTATGGACGAGGCCTTCCGCTCCGCCCTCATCGGCTGGATGGAGCGCCGCCACGGCTGGACCGTGGATCCCGGCTGGCTGGTGAGCAACTTTGGCGTGGTCCACGCCGCCGGGCAGGCCATCCACGCCTTTACCAAGCCCGGGGACGCCATTGTCACCCAGACCCCTGCCTATCCCCCCTTCAAGCGCATCACCGAAAACAGCGGACGGACCTTCCTGGCCAACCCCCTCCGCCGCACCGACCGTGGCTACGAGCTGGACCTCAATCACCTGGAGGACCTGTGCCGCCGCCCCGAAACCAAACTTCTCTTCCTCTGCTCCCCCCACAACCCCACCGGCCGGGTGTGGACCCGGGAGGAGCTGACAGCCATCGCCGACATCTGCCTCCGCAACGGCGTGCTCATCTTCTCCGATGAGATCCACTGCGACTTCATCGCCCCGGGCCACACCCACACCGTTCTGGCCACTCTGGACGAGGAGACCGCCCACAACTGCATCATGGGCACCTCCGCCAGCAAGACCTTCAACCTGGCTGGTCTGGCCACTGCCACCACCATCATCCCCGACCAGGAGCTGCGGCGGCAGTTCCGGGCCAAGACCGACGGCTACACCGGCGGCTTCAACGGCTACTTCGGCCTGGCCGCCTCCCGGGCGGCCTACGAGCACGGAGAGCCCTGGCTGAGCGCCCTTCTGGAGCACCTGAAGGGCAATTTTGAGCTGTGCAAGGCCTTCCTGGCCGACCGCTTCCCCTCGGTGTGGACGGCCCCCTGGGAGGGCACCTACCTGCTGTGGGCCGACTTCTCCTCCCTGGGATTGGACCCGGAGGCCCAGATGCGCTTCATGCGGGACAAGGCCGGGCTGTGGCTGGATGAGGGCACCATGTTCGGGCCCGAGGGGACCGGCTTCGAGCGCTTCGTCCTGGCCTGCCCCCGCCACCACCTGGAGAAGGCCCTGGAGCGCCTGGACGACGCCGCCCGCCGGCGGGGGCTCCCCCGTTGAGCCGCCTCACCGCCGATCCCCGGCTGGTCCTCTTCCTGGGGGTGCTGGGGGCCTCCTTCTCCTCCATCTTCGTCCGCTGGTCCGCCGCCCCCTCCCTGGTGACGGCCACCGGCCGCCTGGGCTGGACCGTCCTGCTCCTTCTCCCCTCGGTGCTGGGAAAGCACCGGGCTGAGCTCCGCTCCGCCACCCGCCGGGATCTCGTGATGTGCGCCCTCAGCGGCGCCTGCCTGGCCCTCCACTTCTCCACCTGGTTCGAGTCCCTGAAGTGGACCTCCATCGCCTCCTCCACCGTGCTGGTGTCCACCGAGGTCATCTTCTCCGCCCTGGGCTTCGCCCTCTTCCTCCACGGCCGCATCCCCCGGCTGGGGGTGGCCGCCATCGCTGTGGCCTTCGCCGGCAGCGTGGTGCTGGCCCTCTCCGACGCCGGAGGGTCCGGCGCCCTGGCGGGGGACCTGCTGGCGGTGCTGGCCGCTGTGGCTGTGGCCGCCTATACCCTCATCGGTCAGGTCCAGCGGGCCCGGCAGTCCACCACCATCTACACCTTCCTCACCTACCTCTCCTGCCTCATCGTCCTGCTGGTGCTGGACGCCGCCACCGGCACTCCGGTGCTGGGCTGGGGCCTCCGGGAGGTGGGCGTGGGACTGCTGCTGGCTGTGTTCTGTACCCTGCTGGGCCATTCCCTCTTCTCCTGGAGCCTGAAGTGGCTCTCCCCCGCCTACGTCTCCGCCGCCAAGCTGTGCGAACCCATTTTCGCCTCCATTCTTGGCCTCCTTCTTTTCGGCGAAGGCATCGGATTCCTCCAAGCCGTTGGCGCCGTGGCCGTCCTGGCCGGCGTCCTCCTCTACACCAAGGCCGAGGGCCAGCATACATAGAAAAACATGCCCCATGTTCGGAAACTGCCGAACGTGGGGCATTTTTCTAAAAAGTTTTGGTCTTCCTTTTTATATTTTTTACTTTACCGTGCCAAATCACTATTGCATTTTTCCGGCAGCGGGTGTAAAATACCTCCAACCATTGCAAGTGAGGTATCTTTTCATGGACCATCGCCGCCTCACAACTGAATCCCGCTCCTTTACCTATTTTGGCTGGGCTCGATTTACGGGCGCCGGCTTTTTTGGCATGGGTAAAAATAGCGGGATAAAGTGAATGGGCCGGCCCTTTTCATAGGGTCGTTGTATCGTTGAACCGTGCGCTCATTGATTTTATCGTCAATGGGCGCTTTTTCTTTTGCGCCCATTGCGGGAGAAGGAGAAGATCACTATGGTAATCATCATGAAACCCGGCACGAAAAATGAGGATATTGAAGCCCTGGCCGACACCTTCCGTGCACAGGGCCTGGACGTGGGCATCACCCACGGCATCGGCTGCACCATCCTGGGCCTGGTGGGCGACACCACTGAGCTGGACATGGACAAAATCTCCATGGAGGACAACGTAGAGCGGGTCATGCGGGTCCAGGAGCCCTACAAGAAGGCCAACCGGAAGTTCCACCCCGAGGACACCGTGGTCACCGTGGGCAAGGCCCGAATCGGCGGCGGCAACTTCTCCGTCATCGCCGGGCCCTGCTCGGTGGAGAGCGAGGAGCAGATCTGCGCCGTGGCCCAGGATGTGAAGCTCTCCGGCGCGGCCATGCTCCGGGGCGGCGCCTTCAAGCCCCGCACCTCCCCCTACTCCTTCCAGGGCATGGGCAACGACGGCATCCGCCTTCTCCAGGAGGCCAGAGCTGCCACCGGCCTGCCCATCGTCACCGAGATCATGTCCACCGACAACATTGAGATGTTCGAGATGTGTGTAGACGTCATCCAGGTGGGCGCCCGCAATATGCAGAACTTCGACCTCCTGAAGCAGCTGGGCCGCACCACCAAGCCCATTCTCCTCAAGCGGGGACTCTCCTCCACCATCGAGGAGTGGCTCATGTCCGCCGAGTACGTTATGGCCGGCGGCAATGACAAGGTCATCCTCTGCGAGCGGGGCATTCGCACCTTTGAGACCTTTACCCGCAATACCCTGGACCTCTCCGCTGTGCTGGCCGTGAAGAAGCTCTCCCACCTCCCCGTGGTAGTGGACCCCTCCCACGCCTGCGGCCAGGCCTGGATGGTGGAGCGCATGAGCATGGCGGCCGTGGCTGCCG
>OGHJ01003310.1_pt1 | contig 11931 bp, 9 predicted proteins | sample 1571351 | NCBI WGS metagenome assembly OGHJ01 (sample SAMEA2582037, study PRJEB24529) | metagenome | biome: Human gut stool | place: China | collected 2011 | reverse complement strand
AGGGGCTGTTTGAGACACATGAAGACCTGAGCACCGCAATCACAGGAAGCAGCAGCCTTTCCATTGAAAAAAAAGTGATCCTCACCATGTGCGCAGATAATGGTGTTGTCGCAGAAGGAGTCAGCCAGTCCGGACAGGAAGTGACCGCGGTGGTTGCAGGATTTATGGGGCAGCAGGCAAGCTCGGTTGGCAAAATGGCGCGCCGCGCCGGTGTGGATGTGATCCCGGTCGATATTGGAATCAACACAAAAGAAACGCTGCCGGGGGTGCGCGACTGCAAAGTGATGCAGGGCACGCGCGATTTTCTGCAGGAACCTGCAATGACAGAGGAAGAAGCGTTGCAGGCATTGTCTGTGGGAATTGATCTGGTCCGGGAGTGCAAAGACAAAGGCTATCAGCTGATCGGTACCGGAGAGATGGGAATCGGAAATACGACGACCAGCAGTGCCGTGGCTTCCGTACTTCTGGGAGACGAACCGGCAGAGATAACGGGACGGGGAGCAGGACTGACGAACGAAGGATTGGAAAGAAAAATACACGCGATCGAGAAGGCGATAGCGGTCAATCGTCCGAAATGGGATAATCCGGTGGATGTACTGGAAAAAGTAGGCGGATTCGATCTGGCGGCGATGGCAGGTGCTTTTTTGGGCGGTGCCATCTATCATGTTCCGGTTGTGATTGACGGGGTTATCGCGGCAGCTGCGGCGGCAGCTGCTGGAAGAATTGCACCGGCAGCGACGGACTATATGCTGGCAGCCCATGTATCGGCGGAACCGGCGTCTATCTGGCTGCTTGATTTGATAGGAGTAACTCCGGCTATCCAGGCGGGACTTCGACTCGGAGAAGGTACAGGGGCGCTGGCGCTGTTTCCACTGCTGGATATGGCGCTGTCCATTTACCGGGATATGGATACGTTTGCGGAGATGGAAATAGAGGAATATAAGCCGCTGATGTGATGAGATATACGGATTTAAACAGTTTTTGCTTATGTTTTTAAAACATGGAAGCTGCCACAATTCAGTGAAAATGAGGATAAATGAACGATGTTATATATAGTTACAGGCAGCAGTGGCAGCGGTAAGTCCGAATATGCCGAACAGACTGCCGTGCAGTGCCGGAACAGGAACGGTGGGACACTCTGGTATCTGGCGACGATGCGGATTTGGGATGATGAAGGCAGAAAACGGGTGGAGCGCCATCGGCGGATGCGCGCGGCAAAAGGGTTTGAGACGATTGAGCGGTATACGGGGTTGGAAACATTAGAATTAGAGAAGAGATTCGAAGAGTCCAATTCGGCTGGTTTGGACGCTGAACAGGAAAACGATAGTTTGAAGCGCTGGGAGTCCTGCCGAGTGGCACAAAAACCAGTGCTTCTCCTTGAATGTATGTCCAACCTTGTCCTCAATGAATTTTATGCTCAGGAAAATGGTGCGCAAGAGCGGATTCTGCAAGGAATAAAACGCTTGCAAAACCAGTGCCATGACCTTATCATTGTAACGAATGAGATCTTTTCGGACGGTGTGACGTATGATCTGGAATCGGAGCGGTACATAGAGCTTCTGGGACGGATCAACCGGGAACTGGGACAGATGGCGGATTCGGTGACGGAAGTGGTGTATGGAATTCCGATTGCGGTGTCAACACCTGTTTTTGCAGCCGATGAAAGGACAAAAGATGTAGGGTAGTCAGTGAGTGGAACAGAGCGGAATGCCTGCTAAAGTTATGGTTGCCAGAATAGAGTCAGGGGGATCGAAGATTGAATCTGATAGGAAGTTTTGTCATTGCATTTTCCATGTATTCACGCATTCCGATGCCGCGCATGGACTGGACGGAAGAGCGGATGCGCTATGCGCTTTGTTTTTTTCCGCTGATCGGGGCGGTGATCGGGGCGGTAGAGATAGCCACGTTTGCGCTCTGTGAAATTTTTGGTGCTGGAGTTCTGTTCCGGACCTGCCTGTTGACGGCAGTTCCACTATTGATTACCGGTGGAATCCATATGGACGGGTATCTCGATGTGACGGATGCGCGCCATTCCTACGGCGAGCGGGAAAAAAAGCTGGCGATTTTAAAAGATCCCCATACGGGGGCGTTTGCGATCATCGGTCTGGGGCTGTACCTGCTTCTCTATGCGGGAGCAGTTTCTGAGCTTGTGGGAGCAGATGTGTGGCTGCTGCCGGGGGCGCTTATGCTGGAACGCGCCTGCAGCGGCTATTCGGTGGTGGCATTTCCAAAGGCGAAAAAGGACGGGCTTGCCGCTGAATTTTCCAGAAGTGCCGAGACAAAGGTTGTTCGCGTGAGTATGGCAGTTTTAGCAGTGTTGGCGATCAGCTGGATGATTTACTGGGGACATCTGCGCGGCGCTCTGGCAGCGTTGACGGCTCTTGCAACCTTTGTTTGCTATTATCGTTTTTCCATGCGGGAATTTGGCGGCATCAACGGCGATCTGGCAGGGCATTTTCTGCAGAGCTGCGAGCGGAATGTGCTGCTAGTGCTGGCGGCGATGCGGCTGGCAGGTACGTGCCTGCGATTTTTGAATTTTTAAGCGAGGAAAAGCAGAATGATTTTTATAATTGGCGGCAGGGAACAAGGAAAGACAGCGTATGCGATGAAATTGTGGGAAAAACGTACTTTGGAACGGAGGAAAACAAAAGACTTATCCACCGTTCTGAATCGATCGAAAAATCCAGAAGCGTGTAGAGTTACGGCACGCATCGCGGACGGGAGATTAGAAACGGACGAACAGACGATCATGCAGGCGGATCTGATCACGCATTTTGAACTGTTTGTGAGGCATGAGATGGAAGCCGGGCGCGATCCATACGTGTTTGCAGAACGCCTGATGCAGGAAAATCCGGATGCATTCGTGACGGCGGATGAAATCGGCTGCGGCATTGTGCCGATGGAAGCATTTGAGCGCGATTATCGGGAGACAGACGGGCGCATTTGCCAGCGGATCGCCGCATATTCGGAGGAAGTGCACCGGGTTATCTGCGGTCTGGGAATGCGGATCAAATAAAAGAATAGTTGGGAGTAGACAAAATGACAGCAATCAGTAAAGTATTGACAGGAATGATAGAAGGCAGAATGGTCGGATATCACTTAGCTGCGATTCTGGCAGGTTATCTTCTGGATCTGTGCCTGGGTGATCCGCATTCGATGCCGCATCCGGTCCGGGCGATCGGAAATCTGATTGTGTGGCTGGAAAAATATTTGCGTCCAGCTGGAAAAAAGCATGCAACGGAACGGGGGGAACGCCGCGCGGGCGTTCTTTTTGTGTGTCTGGTGCTGCTTGTGACAGGCAGTGTGGCAGGCGCAATCCTCTGGATTTCCCGTCTGGGCGGCATCTGGATTCAGACAGTAGTCGAGGCGGTCATGACTTACTATCTGCTGGCGGCGCGCTCCCTGCGGGATGAGAGCATGGCGGTCTGCCGGAAGCTGGAGGCGGGAGAGATCGAGGGAGCCCGCTATGCAGTGTCGATGATTGTCGGGCGCGATACGAAACCTCTTTCAGAGGCGGGGATCGCACGGGCGGCAGTTGAGACGGTAGCGGAAAATGCGTCGGATGGAGTGATTGCGCCTTTGTTTTATCTGGCGATTGGAGGTCCGCTTCTTGGCTGGCTGTACAAGGCAGTCAACACGATGGATTCGATGGTCGGATATAAAAATGACAGGTATCTGCATTTTGGACGCGCGGCAGCAAAACTGGACGATCTGGTAAACCTGATTCCGTCGCGCCTGGCAGCGCTTTTATTGATAGTAGCTGCATACCTTTTACGATATGACGGAAAGAATGCTTACCGTATCTGGCGGCGTGATCGCCGGAACCACAAAAGCCCCAATTCCGCGCAGACCGAGTCGGCATGCGCCGGCGCGCTGGGCTTGCGACTGGCGGGCGATGCCTGGTATTTCGGCAAGTTAGTTCCGAAGCCATATATCGGTGATGAGATACACCCGATTGAACCGCAGGACATCCGCCGTGTCAACCGCCTGATGTATGGAGCGGCGGGAATCATGGGACTTCTGTCGCTGGTGATGCGGGCCGTGATTTTGTTTTGATAAGGGAATTTTAACAAAGAAGAATATAAAAAAGGCAAAAAATCCAAATAATGAAACAATCAAACAGATAAAAATATCAAAAACAGAACGAACGAAGGAAAGAGTAACCAGATAAAGAATACACAAAAAAGAGGGAACAACAGGGAGGAAGCATCTATGCCATACACGCACGGCGGCGATATTTACGGTGATGCAGCCGTAGAGTTAGATTTTTCAGTCAATACAAATCGTCTTGGAATGCCGCAGGCTGTCCGTGATGCTGTGATTGCATCGGCGGCTGCTTGGGAACAATATCCGGATGCTTTATGCCGGAAGCTGCGGCGTGCAGCGGCTGCTTTTTATGAGGCAGACGGCACGCCGATTCCGGAGGACTGGCTCGTGTTTGGAAACGGTGCTTCGGATATTTTATATGCAGTTGTCTCAGCGATTCGGCCCAAACAGGCGATTTTGCTGGCACCGGGATTTTCGGAGTATGAGCAGGCGCTTCGGATGTGCGGCTGCGAGATCCGGTGGCTTCATTTAAAGGAAGAAAATGGATTTTCCCTGGAGAGTACGAGGGAAGAATTGTATGCCATGCTTTGCGATGGCTCTGGGGATGCATCGAAGATAGATTCGGTCCCAACTTTATCCTCTAAACATGAAAACGTCTGGGAAAAAATATTGATTCTCGGAAATCCCAATAACCCGACAGGGCGCGCTATTTCAGCCACCGAGCTGGAAAGGTTGGCGGAGGTCTGCCGGGAAACACATACCTGGCTTATGCTGGACGAGTGTTTTCAGTGGTTTTTGGATACACGGAGAGAAGGTTCGTTTGTTGGAAATTTGTTAAATGGTGTTGGAGATCACGTTATTCTCTTAAATGCCTTGACCAAAATTTGCTCAATGGCAGGCCTTCGCCTGGGCTATGGCATCATCTCCAATGCCGGACTCCGGGAACGCCTCGAGAAGTTCCGCCAGCCGTGGAGTGTCTCGGCTCCGGCACAGGCGGGCGGAGTGGCGGCATTTGCGGTACTGGCGGATCATTCAGAAGGAAATCTGCTGGAATGGACGGTTAAATCTTTGCAGACGGAACGTCCGCGGCTGGCGGAAAAACTGGAAGAACTGGGATTTATCGTTTATCTGTCCCAGACAAATTATCTGTTGTTTCGTTCGCCGGATGAGGATTCGCGCGATTACAAACAGGGATGTTTAGAGCATGGCATTTTGGTTCGCGCCTGTGAGAATTTTGAAGGGCTGAACCGTCATTATTACCGGGTGGCGGTGCGGAACCGGGGAGAAAATGAAAGGTTGATAAATATTTTGAAAGAGGTACAATCTGAAGAAAAACACAATGTGAATTTGTAATATAAAACGAAACCATAAAATAATCTCTGTCATTTGAAAGGACAAATGGCAGAAAAATAGTTTCGGTTAAGCACAAAATAGCTTCGAATTAAATAGCTTTGAGCAACCATTATTTGGTAAGACACTCAAAAATAAGGAGGATTTCACCGTGGCAAAAGCAATCATGATACAGGGAACGATGTCCAATGCGGGAAAAAGCCTGCTGGCGGCGGGACTCTGCCGGATTTTCAAGCAGGACGGCTACCGCGTGGCGCCGTTTAAATCGCAGAATATGGCGCTGAACTCCTATATTACCAGCGAGGGATTGGAAATGGGACGCGCACAGGTAGTGCAGGCGCAGGCGGCGGGCTGTGAGCCATCGGTGGACATGAATCCGATTCTCTTAAAGCCATCCAGCGATGTCGGTTCTCAGGTGATCGTGCGCGGTGTCCCGATCGGCACAATGCCCGCGAAGGAATATTTCAAGTATAAAAAGCAGCTAATCCCGGAAATCAAGAAAGCGTTTCAGCACTTGTCCGAACAGTACGATATCATCGTGATCGAGGGCGCCGGCAGCCCGGCGGAGATCAACCTGAAGGCAGATGATATCGTCAACATGGGCCTTGCCCGGCTGGTGGATGCCCCTGTTCTGCTGGCGGGAGACATCGACCGGGGCGGTGTGTTCGCCCAGCTGTACGGCACAGTGGCGCTGCTGGAGCCGGAGGAGCGCGCCCGCATCAAGGGGCTGCTCATCAATAAATTCCGCGGCGATGTGGAGATCCTGCGCCCCGGCCTTGCGATGCTGGAAGAGAAAACGCAGCTGCCGGTGCTGGGGGTCGTGCCCTACCTGAAGGTGGACATTGAGGACGAGGATTCTCTTTCCACCCGGCTGGATGCGGGCAAAACGGTCCACCCGCTGGATGCAGCCATCCTCCGCCTGCCGCACATCTCCAACTTTACCGATTTCATGCCGCTGGAGCAGCACCCGCTGCTGGGCGTGCGGTATGTGCAGCGCACCCGCCAGCTGGGCGCGCCGGATCTCGTCATCCTGCCCGGCACCAAGAACACCATGGATGACCTGCGCTGGCTGCGGGAAAGCGGACTGGAAGCGGCGGTGCTGAAGCTGGCGGCCAGCGGCACGCCGGTGCTGGGCGTCTGCGGCGGGTATCAGATGCTGGGCGAGACGCTGGCCGACCCTGAGGGCACGGAGAGCGGCACGGCGCAGACCGTGCGGGGGCTGGGGCTGCTGCCCACCCGCACAGTCTTTACCGGCCAGAAGCACCGCACCCAGGACACTGCCGCCGTGACCGCCGCCCCCTTTGCGGGTGCGGCTCTGACCGGATATCAGATCCACACCGGCCGCACCGAGGTGCAGGGTGTGCCCTTCTGCACACTGGCAGACGGCACACCCGAGGGCTGCGTGCAGGACAATGTGTTCGGTACCTACCTGCACGGCCTGTTTGATACCGGTGAACTCACCGAGAAGCTGGTGACCCTGCTCTGCCGGCGCAAGGGCATTGCGCCGGACAGCGCGGCCCTCATCCCGATGGAGCAGTACCGCCAGCAGCAGTTTGACCTGCTGGCCGATGGCGTGCGCGGTGCGCTGGATCTGGATGCCGTTTACGCGGCCATGGGGTTGGAGAACCCGCGGAGGAATGCACAATGATCCCACAACATCATCTGCCCGCCGACATTGAGCGGACAAGCCTTTCCATCATCACGGCAGAGCTGGAAGCGCAGGGTCTGACCCCGCCGCCCGAGACTGCCGCTGTGGTCAAGCGGGTCATCCACACCACCGCCGACTTTGACTATGCAAAAAATCTGCGCTTTACGCCGGGGGCTGTGGCAGCAGGTGTGGCCGCCCTGCGGGCCGGGACCCCTATCATCACCGACACCAACATGGCGCTTTCGGGCATTTCCAAGCCTGCCCTTGCCCGGCTGGGCGGCAGTGCCCTCTGCTACATGGCGGACCCCGAGGTGGCGCGGACCGCAGCCGAGACCGGAACCACCCGGGCAGTGGCTTCCATGCACCGCGCGGCGCAGGAGCACCCCGGGGCCATTCTTGCGGTGGGCAATGCCCCCACCGCCCTGCTGACCATTGCGGAAGAGATCGAGGCCGGGCTGCGGCCTGCTCTGGTCATTGCCGTGCCGGTGGGGTTTGTGAATGTGGTGGAAAGCAAGGAGACGCTGTTTGCCGCCTGTGCCGCCAACGACGTGCCTGCCATCGCGGCCATGGGCCGCAAGGGCGGCAGTACTGTGGCCGCCGCAGTCTGCAACGCCCTGGTCTACTCTGCCGCCGAGATGCTGGACCCAGCGGCAAGAGGGTGGAAATAGGGTGGAACCGGTGAAAACGCCCCCTTTTTACGCTTTTGCTTGACTTTTTGGCAGAAACAAGGTATCGTTTATCTGTATGACGATTGATATATGAGTGGAAGCTTTGCGTGAAAAAGGAAGCATTATGGCACAGACGATTTTAGAAGAAAAGAAAAAATCACGGCTGATGACAGAGGGCAGCATCTGGAAGAGCATCCTGCTCTTCTCGGTGCCGCTGATCCTGGGCAACATGCTGCAGCAGCTGTACAACACCGCCGATTCCATCATCGTGGGCAACTTTGTGGGCAGCAACGCGCTGGCAGCCGTCGGCTCCAGCGGCTCGCCCATCTTCCTGCTCATCGGGTTCAGCCAGGGCATCGCCGTGGGTGCCGGTGTCGTGGTGTCCCAGTTTCTGGGAGCCAAGGACAGGGAGGGCGCGCACACCGCAGTTCACACCTCGCTGGCCCTTTCGGCCATTCTGGGCACGATCCTGACCGTGTGCGGCATTGCCGTCAGCCGGGCCCTGCTCACCGCCATGAACACCCCCGCAGAGGTGCTGGAGGATGCGGTGCTCTATATACGGCTCTATTTTGGCGGCGTGCTGTTCAGCGTGGTGTATAACATGGCGGCCGGTATCCTGAACGCCGCCGGCAACTCCAAGCGGAGCCTGCTCTACCTGGGCGTTGCCTCTGTCACCAATATCGTCCTCGACCTTGTCCTGATTGCCGGATGCAGGATGGGCGTGGCCGGTGCGGCCATTGCCACCGATATCAGCCAGCTGGTGTCCTGTGTGCTCTCCCTGCGTTTTCTGATGCGGGTGGAGGACGATTACCGCGTGACGGCAAAGGAAGTGCGCGTGCACAAAAAGATGGCGGTCCGCATCATCAAGGTGGGCCTGCCCACCGGCATCCAGAACATGGTCATCTCCCTTTCCAATGTGCTGGTGCAGGTCAGCGTCAACGGCTATGGTGCCGCTGCCATGGCAGGCTTTGCCGCCTATATGAAAGTGGATGGCTTCAACATTCTGCCTGTGCTGAGCTTCGGCATGGCGGCCACCACCTTTGTGGGCCAGAACTTTGGTGCGGGCAAGATCGACCGTGTCAAAAAGGGCACCTTTGTCACCCTGGGCATGTGCATCGTTTACACCATCCTGACCGGCATCCTGCTGCTCGCCTTCCAGGACCCCATCATGCACCTGTTCACCGGCGATGAAACGGTCATTGCCTACGGCAAGATCTGTATGCTCTATTTCTGCCCCTTCTACTGGATGCTGGGCATCCTGCAGGGCCTTGCCGGTACGGTGCGCGGCACCGGCAAGAGCGTGCCGCCCATGGTGGTGCTGCTGATCTCCCTGTGCCTGTTCCGCATCGTCTGGATCCAGTTTGCCCTGCCCCTGTTTGCGGGCATTGAGGGTGTGCTGCTGGTCTACCCGGTGTCCTGGGCTGTGGGTGCAGTGTTGATGGTGCTCTACGCCTGGAAGGGCAAATGGATGCAGCTGCCGGAAGCAATTTCATAAACCGGACGCACCCGATCCCCCGGTGGAAGTGCATTTTATACAAAAAAATAACGTATGAATGCATAAAATATTCGGGGGGGGGGGCTAAAAAATCTGCGAAAATCAGTTGATTTCTGCCGAAAAATGCCGTATACTGAATTATAGTTTCAAATCGAACGACGGACTTCGACAAAAGGGGCTGATAAGATGGAGTGCACACAGGCAGAGGCCTTTGAACAGTATATTCGGGATCTGCGCGTTGTGCGCTCGATCTCCCGGCCCAGCTTTCCGGAGGGCAAAGCTCCCGCTGCCGTGCTGGAAGAGATCCAGACCAACGCGCTGAGATGCAATGCCCTGATGCGGCAGAATGAGGCACTGCTGGCGCAGTTTGTCTACGACCGCGACCCTGCCGCCCTGACCGAAACGGATATCCAGGGACTGAGTGCCTTTGCGGGCAGGCTGTTCAACTACGCGAACAGCGAGGATATGGGCGTAGCGTTCAAGGTGCATCAGCTGCTGCTGGCAGCGGCCCGCAGCCGGGAAGACGTGCCCATGATCGTCAGGGAGCTGTACTACACGGGCATCACCCTGCATTATATGAACGTCCGGGATGAGGGAACTGGCATCAACCTGTTGGGCGATGCAATCCAGGTCTATTTTACGGAAGCTGCTGAATATATGTCACGGTATGAACAGCTGGACAGGAATACCCGGCAGTATCTCATCCGCTGTGTGGGCAACACCCGGCTGGGGATGTCCTGCGGCACCCACGAGGAAAGCCGCCGGTATCTGGAGCGGTTCCGCCGCGCAATGGAGGTCATCCAGTCTGCGCATTACCATGCACTGGACCCGGAGTTCCCCTGGGAAAGCTACATCTATTCCATGCACATGGATCGCATGACCCTGCTGACCCACCTGCGGCAGGAGGAGGATCCCGAGGTGGCGCGGCAGGTGCTGGAATCGGCGGAATACATCTGGACGCACAAGAAGAAACACAAGGGCCCGGATGCACGCCTGCAGAACTGGCGGGTGCCCTATTTTTACGCCGCTGCCCGCTACCATGCCGGGGTGGGCAGCCTGGAAGACGTGGTCAAGATCCTTCTGGAATCGGCGGGAAGCGTGGCGCAGGATGATTATTCTGCCGAGGCCATCAACCGGAAGCTGGTTCTGGCGGCCTATCTTTCGGTCTATGCAGAACGTCTGGATGATGCGGGAGCACAGAGGTATCGTGCAGCCGTGGAGCAGGTACGCCGTTCTGCGTATCAGCATCTGGAACAGATGCCGGCCAGCCAGTATCCCCGTGTGGTAAGCTCTGCCGCCTGGGAGTTGAGCAAGATCAGTTCCAGCTCAGATGAAACGGCGAACCGCCGGATGCTGGGCAGTATCCTGGCCGGGCACAAGCCGACCTATGTCCACTCGCTGATGGTGGCAGAGCTGACCCGTGCCCTGCTGCATCGGCAGATCGAGACAAGGCCCGAAACACTGGTTGGCCTGCTGGGCTGCAGGAGCGCGGCCGAGGTGCAGGCCCGGCGGGAGGAGCTCTGCAAGACGGCCTATGAGTGCGGCCTGTACCACGACCTTGGCAAGTGCGCCGTTCTGATGTACATCGACAACAACGCCCGCCGCCTGCTGGATGAGGAGTTTTTCTGCATCCAGAGCCACCCAAGGACCGGCGCTGCCATTCTGAATAGAATGGGCTGCGGAAGAACGCTGGCCCCGGCGGCACTCTATCACCACTGCTATTACAACGGCAAGGGCGGCTATCCCAATGATGTACCCTCCTGCCCGGAGGAGATCAAGGGGATCGTGGATGCGCTGAGCGTGGCGGATTCGCTGGATGCCGCCACCGATAATATCGGTCGGTGCTACAACCTTGCCAAGCCCTTCCGCACGTTGCTGGAAGAGCTGCGGGCCCAGAGCGGCACCCGCTATGCGCCCAATGTGGTCGCCCTGTTCGAGGATGAGCGTTTCTGCCAGCAGCTGGCAGAGAACACGGATGCCGAGCGCAAAAGGGTGTATCTGCAGGTGTATCACGCCGGAAGTGAAGAAAAATAAACGACCCTCTCCATCATTGCTTCGCAGTGCCACCTCCCCAAAAAGGGAGCGGGCATACGTCAGCGTGATAGAGAGGGTCATTCTTTTTGTTTAAGTCAGGATGAAGCTTTCCCAGTCCACCCTGCCGGTGCAGTTCAGCCGGGGTACTTAGCCACTTCCAACAGTTCCTCCGCCCGGCGGACCTGTTCCGCCGTGGGGGGAACAGCATCGGGCAGGGGATAGGAGATGCCCAGCTTCTGCCACTTGAACAGCCCCAGCGTGTGGTAGGGCAGCACCTCCACCCGCTGCACCGTTTTCAGGCTGCGGATGAAGTCTGCGGTCCTGCGCAGGCCCTCCTCGTCATCGGTGAGGCCGGGCACCAGCACATGCCGGATCCAGAGCGGAACGCCCAGATCAGAGATGTGCCGTGCCATGGCTAAGATGTTGGCATTGTCCCTGCCGGTAAGCTGACGGTGCTTCTCCGGGTCGATCTCCTTGAGATCCAGGATGACCAGACTGGTGGAAGCCATCAGGGTATCGAAGGTGGCCAGGTAGGCGGGGTCATCGGGCTGGAACGGCTGACCGGCCGTGTCCAGCGCGGTGTGTACCCTCTTGGCGCGCGCCAGCTGGAAGAATTTTGTCAAGAAGTCCATCTGCCGCAGCGGCTCGCCGCCGCTGACGGTGACGCCGCCCTTCTTGCCCCAGTAATT
>OGHJ01003307.1_pt1 | contig 11943 bp, 8 predicted proteins | sample 1571351 | NCBI WGS metagenome assembly OGHJ01 (sample SAMEA2582037, study PRJEB24529) | metagenome | biome: Human gut stool | place: China | collected 2011 | reverse complement strand
TGCGCTCCCCTTCCCTTCCGGGAATCAGGAAGATTTTTATCTCATCAATGCTTTTCTGATTGCTGTGAAGCACCACTTCATAGATACCTGGTGCGCGTTCCAACATAACTGCCACCTGTCTTTCTGTCACGATTTTTCTGTCATTGTTCCCGGGTCCTGTTTCCTGCGGCGCCTTTTTGCCGTCCTGGCCACGCACCAGGCAATCACGGTCCCAAGCACTGCTCCTGCCAGCACATCCGTGGGGAAATGTACAAACAGATATAATCTGGAAAATGCAATCAGCACAGCCAGCATCAGGGCCGGTATGCCCCACTTCCTGTTAAACATGAAAATACTGACCGCCCCTTCAAATCCCACCATGGAGTGACCGGATGGAAATGAGAAATCCCGCGGGACCTGGACCAGCAGTCCTACCGACGGATCCAGCCAGCAGGGGCGCTGTCTGGCCACCATGTTCTTAAGAGCCACATTCCCCAAAAGGAAACCGATACCGATGGATATGAGCATACACCCGCCCATCATCCTGGTCCTTGGGACCGCAAAAAGCACGGCGGCCAGCAGCAGCGGCAGGCGGCTTTTCTCGGTCAGCTCCTGCCCGAGCAGGCGCACCCGGCCCGCCGTGGGGTGGATGAGCCCCAGCAGCATCTTCATGGTGGTGGATTTGCCTGCGCCGTTCGGCCCGATGAACCCGTACACGCACCCCTGCGGTACGTGCAGCTCCACATGGTCCACGGCTGTATGCGGCCCGTACTGCTTGCACAGGGCCTTTGTCTCGATTACGGTTTGCATATTGCACACTCCTTTGCTTTCGGTATGGCCCTATGCTACACCCTGCGCCTTAAACGAACTGTAAGGGCAGCTTAATTTTGCCTTAATTTTGAGGTCGTGCCATGGTGGGCGGGGGTGAATCGTAGTATGATAGGCAGGGGCCGTATATGGGCGGCCCCTACAAGCTCAAAAAAGGGGAAAACCTATGACCACCATCTACGACGCCGCCATCCTCCTGGTCGATGACAACCCAGACCTGCTTACCCTAGTCACGGACAACCTGCGCACGGCAGGCTACAAAACCGTATGCACTGCCGCAGACTGCGCTGCGGCGCGGGCGGCCTTCGCCGCGCACCGCCCGGACCTGATGATTCTGGACATCAACCTGCCGGACGGCGACGGCTTCGGGTTGTTCCGCACCCTGCGGACAGAATCGGACGTCCCGGCGCTGTTCCTCTCGGCGCGGGACGCCGACGCGGACAGGCTGTTCGGGCTGGGGCTTGGCGCGGACGACTATCTGACCAAGCCGTTCCTGATGCAGGAGCTGCTTTTGCGCGTGCAGCACCTTTTGCAGCGCGCCTACCGCACCGAGCTGCGCCGCAGCCGGGTGCTGACGCTGGGGGACTGCACGGTCAATTTGCAGGACGCCGCCGTCCGCCGCGCCGACGGCACAACGCTGGCCCTGACCGCCACCGAGCGCGCCCTGCTGCAAAGGCTGGCCGATGACCGCGGGCACATCGTAACCTATGATGCCGTTTGCGAGGCTGTCTGGGGTGCGGACTATTACGGGTACGAGAACAGCCTGAACGTGCATATCCGCCATCTGCGGGAGAAAATCGAGCCTGACCCCGGGCATCCGCAGTGGCTTCTCACAGTGCGGGGCATCGGCTACCGGCTGACCGGGGAGGTGTGAAGTTGAAAACCTTTACACGAATGATCGGGCGCTATGTGCTGGCCACGGCGGTGGTGGTGCTGCTGGTGGTGGGTCTGCTGCTGGGGACGGTGGTCTATCTGGGGCTGCACTACGGCGCGGCCACGGACAGCCGCGTCCGCATCGGCACGCTGGCAGAGGCCCTGACCCCTACCGCCGACGGCCTGCAGCTGGACCCCGCCCGCACGCCCGCGGACTGGCTGCAGGGCTACGCCTGGGCGATGGCGCTGGACGACGACGGCAGTGTGATCTGGCAGCATGACCTGCCGCAGAACTTGAATAAACACTACACAGCGTCGGAAATCGCCTCGTTCTCGCGGTGGTATCTTGACGACTGGCCGGTGTTCTGCTGGACGGCAGACTACGGCCTGTTTGTGGCCGCCGTGCCGCGCGGTTCGGTCTGGAAGTACAATATTTGCAACAATGAGCAGCTTATGAACGCCATGGCAGCGGGTATGCTGCCCGCGCTGGCGCTGCTGCTGGGTGTGGCAGCTGCATGCTGTCTGCTGTTCAGCTGGCGCGGTGCGCGGCGCTTGCAGGCGATTGCCGCAGGGCTGGCCACCGTAGCCGATGGCGGTACGATCCGGCTGCCGACAGACGGCTTTGCGGGGGAGCTGGCCGACACGGTCAACCGCACGAGTGAGCAGCTGCGCCGCCGCAATGAGATCATCGCCCGGCGGGACGATGCCCGCACAAGCTGGATCGCGGGGGTCAGCCATGATGTGCGCACACCGCTGGCGCTGATTCTGGGCTGGGCCGAGCAGCTCGAGCAGGACACCGCCCTGCCCGCCGCGGCGCGGCAGAAGGCGTGCGGAATCCGCACCCAGAGCGAGAAGCTGCGCGCTTTGATCGAGGATCTGAACCTGACCAGCAAGCTGCAATACGGCGCGCAGCCGCTGCGCTGCCAACCGACCCAGGCCGGACCGCTGCTGCGCAGGCTGGCCGCCGAGTTCTGTGACAGCCCGCTGGCGGCCCGCTGCACGGTAACGTTGGAAATTGCACCCGACGCCGACAAGGCGATTCTGGACGCGGACGCCGCGCTGCTGGCCCGCGCAGTGGAAAACCTGCTGCACAATGCGGCCTGCCACAACCCCGGCCCTGTGCAGGTGCAGCTTTCCGCGGTGCGCACAGGAAAAACACTGAGGATCACGATAGCCGACGACGGCGCGGGCTACCCGCCCGCCGTGCTGCACGCCCTGCAGACCGGTGAAGCGGGGGAGAATACGCCCCACATTCTGGGTCTGCACGTCGTCGAGCAGATCATCCGCGCCCACGGCGGCACGGCGGCCTTTGCCCGGAACGCACCGCGCGGGGCAAAGGCGGTGCTGGTGCTGCCGGTGACGGAAGATCCTGCCGCACGGTAGGGGTGGGAGATGTCCCGCCCGCGGCCTTTCCGCAAAATCGCGCTTTCCGCAGGGCTGCGGGCCGGGTGTGCCCGGCCCCTGCGGAGAATGCGATATTTTTTTATTCTCACAAAAAAATCATCCTGATTTTAGTGGATTTTCTTGGCATAACCCTGTATAATGTTTATTATAAATAGGTAAAGGGGGCAGTGTGCCCATGGCACAACCGAATCTTCCCGCCGTGACCGCCATTGTGGTGGCGGCAGGGGCATCCCGCCGTATGGGCTTTGACAAATTGAGCTACCGTCTGCCGGATGGCCGCACCGTGCTGGAGACAAGCTGTGCCGCACTGGCTGCGCACCCGGCAATTACCCAGCTTGTGCTGGTCTGCGGCGGCAACCGCGCTGCCTGCGAGGCCATCGCCGCCGCCTGTCCCAAGCCCTGCGCCGTCGTACAGGGCGGTGCGACCCGCGCCGACAGCGTGCGCAACGGTCTGGCTGCGGCGACGGGCGAGCTTGTTGCCATCCACGACGCCGCCCGCCCCTTTGTCAGCGAGAGCGTCATCACCGCCGCACTGACCGCTGCCGCCGAGACCGGCGCAGCCGCGCCCGCAGTGCCCGTCAAGGATACGGTGAAGGTCGCAGACCCGTCGGGCCGCGTGCTGGACACGCCGGACCGCGCCACGCTCTACGCCGTGCAGACGCCGCAGTGCTTCCGTCGCGCACTCTACACCCAGGCGCTTGCCGCCGTCACGGGGGAAAAAGCCCGCCTCGTCACCGATGATTGCAGCCTGTTTGAACTGGCCGGTCTGCCCGTCAGGCTGACCGAGGGCGATTACGCCAACTATAAAATCACTACAAAAGAAGATCTGCAAAAGGAGAAAACCATGCGCATTGGTCACGGATACGACGTTCACCGCTTAGTGGAGGATCGCAAGCTCATTATGGGCGGCGTGGAGATCCCGTATGAGAAGGGCCTGCTCGGCCACTCCGACGCAGATGTGCTGCTGCACGCCGTAATGGACGCTGTGCTGGGCGCGGCGGCGCTGGGCGACATCGGCCAGCACTTCCCGGATAACGACCCCGCCTACAAGGGCGCGGACTCGCTGGCCCTGACCCGCGAGGTCGCCCGCATCATCGCCGAGCACGGCTATAAGGTCGGCAACATCGACGCCACGATCCTCTGCCAGCGCCCGAAGCTGGCCCCGCATATCCCGGCCATGCGCCGGAACATTGCCGACGCCTTTGGTCTGCCCGTGGACGCCGTCAGCGTCAAGGCCACGACGGAGGAACACCTTGGCTTCACCGGCGAGGGCCTCGGCATTGCCGCCCATGCGGTGGCGCTGATCGAGTGATTTTGTCAGCCTCCCGGCAGGGGCGGGACATGCCCGGCCTCTACGCCTGTTCTAATGCCTATTTTGACCCAGAAAGGGGGCTGCAGTGCCCATGCTGCCCAACCAGATGTTCAATGCCGTTTTAAGCAGCCTGCGTACATTTGACCCGCTGTCCGATACGCTGGACATCCTTATTATCTCCTTTGTCTTTTACCAGCTGCTGCAATTCGCGCGCAAATCCCGCGCGGGCCAGCTGGTCAAGGGCATCATCCTGATTCTGGTTTTCTACGGTCTGGCCGTCATGCTCAACCTGAAAACCGTCACCTGGGTGCTCAACAACGTCATCACCATCGGCTTTATGGCCGCCGTCGTCATCTTCCAGCCGGAGCTGCGCCGCACACTCGAGCGCATGGGTCAGTCCACAATGTGGGCCAACCTTCTGGTCGGGAACCGCCGCAGTGACCCGTCGCTGCGCGGCGCGTGGCAGAGCGCCGTTGTGGCCATCTGCGACGCGGCGGAGCAGCTGTCCGACACGCGCACCGGCGCGCTGATGGTGCTGGAGCGCAACAATAATCTGGATGAGATCATCCGCACCGGTACGCCGATGCACGCCGATGTCATCCCCGAAATGCTTGGCACGATCTTCTATGAGGGCACGCCCCTGCACGACGGCGCTGTCGTCATCCGCGACGGCGTCATTGTGGCGGCGGGCTGCGTGCTGCCGCTGTCCAACAACCTCGAGATGGGCAAGGACATGGGCACCCGCCACCGCGCGGGCCTCGGCATGAGCGAGAACTCCGACGCCATCGTCGTCATCGTCAGCGAGGAGACCGGCATCATCTCGATGGCGAAGAACGGCGTGCTCATCCGCCGCCTGGACCGCCAGAACCTCTTCAACCTTCTGCAGGAGGAGATCGTTCCCCCCGCCGAGGACGAGGAGGCCGATATCTCGCCGCTGCAAAAGCTGCTGCGCAAGGGAGGTGCACTGAACCATGCCAAACCCGAATAACCCTCTCGCGCCGGGGCTGAACGGCGCAGCGCCCAAGGGCCCGCGCACGATCTGGAATAACCCGGTGTTTTCCGCCGTTCTGGCAATCATCATGGGCTTTGCCATGTGGATCATCGTTACGGTCTACATCGACCCCCAGGGCTCCACGACGGTGACCGGCGTGCCGATCAACTACACGAGCGGCGCGTCTACCTACACGGCCCAGGGTCTGGACATTGTGGAAAAGCCCGACATTGAGGGCGTGACCGTAAAAGTCGAGGGCAACAGCACGATCATCGGCAACATCCGCAGCGCCGACATCATGGTCTACCCAAGCTACGCCGGTGTCAGCGGCGCGGGCAAGGTCACGCTGCGCCTGCAGGCCCGTGTGACGAACACAACAGACTTCCCCGGCGACATTGAGTGTACGGTGGAAAGCCCGAGCACCATCGACGTCGTCTTTGACGAGGTCAGCGAAAAGACCGTTCCCGTCACGGTGGACGCCTCCGCGGTGACGATCTCCAGCGGCTATATGCTGAACAAGACCACCGCCGTGCCCGCCGAGATCACGCTGCGCGGCCCGACGAGCGAGCTGGATCAGGTGTCCAGCATCGTCGCCCCGGTCCAGCTGGACGGCGAGCTGGCCGACACCACGACGGTGCCTGCTACGCTGGAGCTGCGCGACGAGGAGGGCAACGCCTTCACGCCGCAGTATATCTCGATGGAGAGCGACTCCGCCAACGTCACGCTGACGGTCTATCAGGTGCGGGAGCTGCCGCTGGAGGTGGACTTCATCGGCACGCCGAACGGCTTCGACGTCGAGAGCCTGCACTATTCGCTGAGCCAGCAGACCCTGCGCGTGGCCGGTCCTGCCCGCACGATCAGCGCCTTGGAGGCCCTGACCGTGACGGACTTTGACCTGGCCCGTGAGTTTGAGCCGGGCCGCGACTACCAGCGCCTTATCGAGCTGCCCGCGGGCATCGTCTCGCTGGACGGCGTCACGAACGTCACGCTGGACTTTGACACGTCGGAGATGACCTCGACAAAGCTGAACGTCTCGAACATCCGCGCCATCAACGTGCCCAGCAACTATGAGCTGCAGATCTTGTCCAGCATCGTCAGCGGTGTGACGCTCTACGGCCCGGCGGATGAAATCGACAAGCTGTCCGCCGACAGCATCGTCGCGCAGATCGACTGCCAGAGCCTGAACCTGACCGTCGGCCAGCAGACGATTGCCGTCAGCATCCAGATCCCGTCGTCCAGCCGTATTTTTGCCACCGGCAGCTATACGGTCCAGTGCGAGGTCACGTCGAAGTAACGCGACGCAGTAGGGGCCGGGCATGCCCGGCCCGCAGCCTACGGGAAACCGCCCTATAACGGGAAAGCCGAGGGCCGGACATGTCCGGCCCCTACATGGCGCATACAAAATACCATCGTTTAAGGAACCTTATCTATGCTTTTAGTCCGCAACATCCGCCTGCCGCTGACCTGCCCCGACCCGGACGCCGAGGCAGCGGCGAAGGCACTGGCCATTCTCCGCGTGCCCGCCCGCCGGGCGGCGCACTGCGGTGTGGCAAAACTCAGCGTGGACGCCCGGCACGGTACGCCGGTGCTTGTCTACACCATCGCAGTCACACTCAAGGACGAGGGTGAGGAATCGGCATTGGCCGGGGCCTCGCCCTGTGTCTGTTATACACAGCCGCCGAAATTCGACTTTACAACGGGGAAAACGCCGCTGACCCATCGCCCGGTGGTCGTCGGTCTTGGCCCGGCAGGCCTGTTCGCGGCGCTGCTGCTGGCCCGCAGAGGCTACCGCCCGCTGGTGCTCGAGCGCGGCCCTGCGCTGGACGAACGGATTCGGGCCGTCGAGCATTTTGAGAAAACCGGCACATTGGACCCCAACGCCAACATTCAGTTTGGTGAGGGCGGCGCGGGCACCTTCTCGGACGGCAAGCTGACGACCCGCGTCGGTGACCCGCTGTGCGCGTTCGTGACCGGGGCGTTCCTTGACCACGGCGCGCCCGCCGACATTGCGTGGCGGCAGAAGCCCCACGTCGGCACCGACCTGCTGCGCGGCGTCATCCGCAGCATCCGCGGCGAGATCGAGGCTCTGGGCGGCGAGGTGCGGTTCAACACGGCGCTGACCGGCCTGCACACCCGGAACGGTGCGCTGACCGGCATCGAGACGACGGCGGGCCCCGTGCCCTGCGAGCAGATGATCTTAGCCGTCGGCCACAGCGCACGGGATACGTTTGCCATGCTGCACGGCCTGGGTCTGCCACTGGAATGCAAGCCGTTCTCCGTCGGCTTCCGTGCCGAGCACCTGCAGACTGAGATCGACAAAAGTCTCTACCACGGCGCGGCGGGTCACCCGGCGCTGCCGAAGGGGGAGTACCAGCTGAGCCAGCACGTCTCCGGCGGGCGGTGCGTTTACACCTTCTGCATGTGCCCGGGCGGCACGGTCTGCGCCGCCGCCAGCGAGGCGGGCGGCGTTGTCACCAACGGCATGAGCCTGCACGCCCGCGATGGCCGCAACGCCAACGCGGCGGTGGTCGTCAGTGTGGACGGAGGCGACTTCGACAACGACCCGGCGAAGGCCGTCGCGTTCCAGCGTCGGCTGGAGCAGGCCGCTTACCGCGCGGGCGGCGGGAATTATCTTGCCCCGGCGGAGACTGTCGGCAGCTTTCTGGCCGGGCGCGGTGCGCTCGAGCTGGGGGCAGTGCAGCCGACCTACCCGCGCGGTGTGACGCCCTGCGACCTCGGCAGCCTGCTGCCCGATGATTTGAGCGGTGCCCTGCGCGAGGGATTGACCGCCTTTGGCCGCAAGCTGGCGGCCTATCGCGCCCCCGACGCCGTGCTGACGGGTCTGGAGACCCGCACCAGCAGCCCCGTGCGCCTGCTGCGCGATAAAGAAAACCTGCAATGCACCGGCCTGGCCGGGCTTTACCCCTGCGGCGAGGGTGCGGGCTACGCGGGCGGCATCATGACCGCCGCCGTCGACGGTGTGCGCTGCGCCGCCGAGCTGATGAAGAATTGGGGACCGATGGCGGACTGATGCGTCCGCAGGGGCCGGGCATGTCCGGCCTGCAGCCTACAGGAAACCGCCCTATAACCGGAAAGCCGAGAACCGGACATGTCCGACCCTTACAATGCAGTGACAACAGATTGGACAACCAAATGCCTGACAACAAAACTCCCAAATATCAATACGATCACTACGACTTCGGCGATATGCTGGACAGCGCCGTTGAGGCGGGCAGCAAAATCGGCTCGTCGGTGCTGGGCAGCATTGCAGACGCCCTTGCACAGGCGGGCGATGCCATGAGCAGGCCGCAGCCCGACAGCTTCGCCGCATGGAAGCGCCGTCTGGAGCGCAAATGGAAAAACGGCGGCCAGTCTGTCGGCGTTGCGCTGACGGCGGTCGGCTGGACCTTTACAGGCTGCTTCGGCATCACGGCGCTCGTCATGGGCATCCTGACCGCCGTCGGTGCGGGGCCGCTGGGGCTGACCCACGATGAATTTATGGCTATCCCGATTTTGTTTGGGGTATTCACGCCGGTTACGCTGGGCTTTCTCTTTATGGCCGTTGTGGGCACGAAGCAGATGACCTATTTCAGCCGCCTGCGCAGGCTGCTGCGCGCCGCCAATGACTGGACCTGCGACCTGCCGTCGCTGGCCCGCAAGGCGCAGATCAAGCAGGAAACAGCCTATGACACTGTGACGAGGGCTGTCGGCAGCGGCGACCTGCCCAATGCCGCCATTTCCGACGATTACAGCACGCTTTACCTGGACGATTCGCTCATGCCGACGGCGGCAAAGCCAGCCGATGCGCCGCAGGCCGAGCCTGCCGAACCCCTGACCGATGCCGAACAGTTCCGCCGCGAGGGCATGGACTTTTTGAACTACTTAAAAGTCTGCCGCGGCAAGCTGGGCACCGATGCGGACGAAGAGCTTGCCGCAATGCAGAAAACCTGCGCGTCGATCATGGGCTTTGTCCACAACCACCCGGAGCAGCTGAACCGCGTGCGCCGCTTCCGCGAGTATTACCTGCCAACGACCCGCAAGCTGCTGGACACGGCGCAGGGCCTGGGCGATACGGACAGCGCGAACGCGGCGGAGATCCGCCGCGACATCACCGGCATCCTGCACACGCTGAACCAAGCGTATGAAAAGCTGTACGACACCCTTCTGCAGGACGTCAGCATGGACGTTTCCACCGAGATCGACACGCTGGAGGCTATGCTGCGGCAGGATGGCCTGACCCACGATTTTGAAGCTGATTTTAACACAAGGAGCTAAACTGTATGAATTACCCTGCGTGGCAACTGAAAAAGGCGGACCCCGCGGCGGAAACCTCGCTGGCCGGGGCCGGGTGCGGCGTACTGCTGCGCCGGGTGCTGGCCGCCCGCGGCTGCACGGACCCCGCCGCTGCGCAGGCCCTGCTGGGCCAGGGCGAACCGCTGAGCGACCCGTTCCTGCTCACCGATATGGACAAGGCTGTCGTCCGTATCCAGGAGGCCATCGAAAATGAGGAGCTCATGGTCATCTACGGTGACTATGACGTCGATGGCATCTCGGCCACGGCCATTTTGTACGAATGTCTCACAAGCCAGGGCGCACACGTCCGCTGCAAGCTGCCTACCCGCGGCTCCGGCTACGGTCTGACACGCGCGGCGCTGGAATCGCTGGCCTCCAAGGGCTTCAAGCTCGTCGTGACGGTAGACAACGGCATTTCCGCCGTCGAGGAGGCCGCCTGCGCTAAGGAGCTGGGCCTTGACCTCATCATCACGGATCACCACCTGCCGGGCGACACGCTGCCAGACGCCATCGCCGTTGTCGACCCCAAGCGCCCCGACGACGAAAGCCCGTTCAAGGACCTGTGCGGCGCGGGCGTGGCGTTCAAGCTCTGTGCCGCGCTCGAGGGCTGCGACCCCGCCGAGCTGTTGGAAATGTACGGCGAGCTGGCGGCGCTGGGCACGGTGGCCGACGTCATGCCGCTGGTGGGGGAGAACCGCACGATTGTCCGCGAGGGTCTGTCCCTTTTGCAGGACACGATGCGCCCCGGCCTGCACGCGCTTTTGGAGAGCGCCGGCTGCGGCGGCAAGCCCGTCACGGCGGACACGGTCAGCTACAGTTTGGCCCCGCGCCTGAACGCTGCGGGCCGCATGGATAACGCCGCGGTAGCGCTCAAGCTGCTGCTCTGCGGCGACGAGGATCAGGCCACCGGCATAGCTGAACGCCTGGCCGAGATCAACACCGAGCGCCAGCAGACCGAACAGCAGGTCTTTGCCGCTGCTTTGCAGGCGTTGGAGGCCGATCCCGCCCGCACCCGGGACCGTGTGCTCGTCGTCAGCGGCGAGGATTGGCACCCCGGTGTCATCGGCATCGTGGCGGCGCGGCTCATGGAGCGGTTCAGCCGCCCGGTCATCGTCATCTCGATGCACGAAGGCGAGGGCCGCGGCAGCGGGCGCGCACCGGACCCGTTCGACCTGCACAGTGCGCTCGCCGACTGCGCACAGTATCTGACGCGGTTCGGCGGACACGCCGCCGCAGCGGGTGTTGAGATAGAGGAAGAAAATCTTGCCGCGTTCCGGCAGACCATCAACGCCTGGGCCGCGGCCCACGCCGCCCCGCCCGAGGCCGTCAGCCTGCGGCTGGACGCCGCTGCCACGCTGGGCGAGCTGAATCTGGAAAACGTCGGCGAACTGGCCCGGCTGGCACCCTTTGGCCGCGAGAACCCCACGCCCGTGCTGCTGGTGCAGCATGCCTTTGTGGACGGCATCTGGCCGATGGGCGCGGAGGGCCGCCACACCCGCATCCGGCTGCGGCAGGGCAGCGACACGCTGTTTGCGTCGAGCTTCGGCATTGCGCCGCAGGCGTTTGCCTATCCTGTCGGCAGTGAGGTGGAGGCCGCGCTCGAGGTCTCAATCTTCAACGGGCGCAGCGGGCCGATGGTGTCCGCGCACCTCAAGGCTATCCGCCCTGCGGAGTTGGGCAATACTCCCAGTGAACAGGCCGCGTGGTTTGAAGCATTCCGCACCGGCGGCAGCCTCGACGCGGCCCGCGCCGCCGTGGAAAAGGATTTGGCGGGACAGCGGTTTATTACAGCCGGGCGGCTGGAGGAGATTCTCTTCACCCGCCTCTCTTTCATTACCGACGGCCACTCCTCCCTGAACGGCCGGCCCTTCACACCGCGTCAACGCCTCTACTACAGCGAGGAGGCCGCCTTCCTGCCCGATGGCGCGGGCGGGTATGTGATCGACGGGGTCCTTCCCGTCCGGCTGACCGCCGTTAACGGCGGCACAGACCTGGAGCACTGGATCGTCCCCTCCATCTCGCCCGGGGGGCGGCTTGTATGGTACCCCGGCACCCTGGCGCCCTCCGGCGATCCGGCGGTGGAGGCGGTATATACCCTGGAGGACGGTGAGCTGAACCTCACCCTAGCCGAGGCCCAGCCCTACACGGGCTATGAACGCACGCCCGCCTTCTCCGCCTCCTGGGACGGCGTTCCCACAGTCACCATGCGGGATTTCACCGACGCGGACATCAGAAATCCGTTTATCGCGACCGGCGCGCCTCT
>OGHJ01003297.1_pt1 | contig 11979 bp, 10 predicted proteins | sample 1571351 | NCBI WGS metagenome assembly OGHJ01 (sample SAMEA2582037, study PRJEB24529) | metagenome | biome: Human gut stool | place: China | collected 2011 | reverse complement strand
CATGGGATATGCCGTCCTGCATCTCGACAAAGCCCCGGGCAACGAAGCGGCCATGACCGCCCACATCGCCCGCACGAAGATACCCACCAACGCCTCGCCCGAGCGCACCTGCCTCAACGAGGAGCTCGTTGAGTTTCCCGAGGAGGTGGCCGTTTTTGCCATGATCGCCATGATTTTCGGCGGCAGCGGCCTGGGGGACACCGCCCCCCTCAAGACGGTAAACACCCCCTGCCACGACCAGGAGCAGGCCCTGTCCATCGACCTGCCCCCCATGTCGGCGGTCATCTACCGCTGCACCCGCCGCAGCCCCGTGCGGAAAAAGAAGGACTCCAGCAAGGAGGCCGCCGAAAAAAAGACCGCCTCCAAGGCCAAAAAGGCGGGAGAGGGCGGAAAATCCGCCGCCGCCAAGACGGCCGCCCGGAAGTCCAAGGCCGCGGCCCGGCCCGGACCCAAGTCCAAATCGGAAACCTGAATCCAGCGTGCACCTCCCATCTGGGGGAGTTTACACTACATCAGAGGTGAACGACATATGAAAAAAGAAGTTGTGGCCATGCTGTTGGCGGGCGGACAGGGCAGCCGGCTCTACGCCCTCACCAGCCAGGTGGCCAAGCCCGCCGTCCCATTCGGCGGGAAGTACCGCATCATTGACTTTCCCCTGTCCAACTGCGTCAACTCCGGCATCGACACCGTGGGCGTGCTCACCCAGTACCGCCCCCTGGAGCTGAACAGCTACATCGGCTCCGGCCAGCCCTGGGATCTGGACCGGTCCGACGGCGGCGTGCACATCCTGCCCCCCTACATGCGGGAGGGAGATCAGGGCACCTGGTACAAGGGCACCGCCAACGCCATCTATCAGAACATCGGCTTCCTGGACCTGTACGACCCGGACTATGTGGTCATCCTCTCCGGCGACCACATCTATAAGATGGACTACTCCGACATGGTGGCCCAGCACAAGAAGACCGAGGCCGCCTGCACCATCTCCGTGCTGGAGGTGACTTTGGAGGAGGCCAAGCGCTTCGGCATTATGAACGCCAACGAGGACGGCCAGGTCTACGAGTTTGAGGAGAAGCCTCAGCATCCCAAGAGCACCCTGGCCTCCATGGGCATCTATGTCTTCACCTGGTCCAAGCTGCGTCAGTACCTCATCGACGACGAGGCCGACCCCAACTCCTCCAACGACTTCGGCAAGAACATCATCCCCAACATGCTCGCCGCCGGCGAGAAGCTGATGACTTACCGCTTCTCCGGCTACTGGAAGGATGTGGGCACCATCAACTCCCTGTGGGACGCCAACATGGACATGCTGGCCCCCCACAGCGGCATCGACCTGTATGACTCCAGCTGGCCCATCTACGCCCGCAGCCCCATCAAGCCCCCCCATGTCACCGGCCCCAACGCCCAGATCTCCCACTCTCTGGTCACCGGCGGCTGCCAGGTGGACGGCTCGGTGGAGAACTCGGTGCTCTTCCACTCGGTCACGGTGGAGGAGGGCGCTGACGTCCAGTACTCCATCCTCATGCCCGGCGCGGTGGTGAAGAAGGGGGCCGTTGTGGCCTACGCCATTGTGGCGGAGAACGCCGTCATCGGGGAGGAGGCCACCATCGGCGCGCCCCCCAGCGAGGACCCGGACTGGGGCATCGCCGTGGTAGGCGGCGGCGTTACCATCGGAGACAAGGCGGTTGTGAAGCCAAGCGCCATGATCCGGGAAGATGTGAAAGGAGGTGAGCAGGCATGAACGACCTGCACGGCATCATTTTTGCGTACCGGTCCGACGCCAACCTGGGGGAGCTGACCCGTCCCCGGAACACCTGCTCCCTGCCCTTTGGCGGGCGGTACCGCCTGGTAGACTTCATGCTCTCTAACTACGTCAACGCCGGCATTACCGACGTGGGCATCATTGTACATCAGAGCTATCAGTCCCTGCTGGACCACGTGGGCTCCGGTAAGGATTGGGAGCTGTCCCGCCGCCACGGCGGCCTGCGCATCCTGCCCCCCTTCGGCTATGCGGAGCGGGGCGGCGAGTACCGGGGCAACATGGACGCCCTGGCCGGCGTAGCCGACTATCTGGAGAACATCCGCCAGGAGTATGTGATTCTGGCCTGGGGCGACATGGCGGTGAACCTGCCGGTGGCCGAGGTGCTCCAGCAGCACATCGACACCGGTGCCGATGTGACCATGGTGTGCACTCCCACCCTGAAGGGCGCCCCCCGCTTCTCCGAGTACGTGGAGGTGGATGAGGAGGGCCGGGTCACCGACCTGTCCGTCCACCCGGTGGCCGCGGACAAGACGCTGGAGAGCTTGGAGGTCTATATCCTCTCCAAGAAGCTGCTGCTGGACATGGTGGACTACTGCGCCGCCCATGACATCATCAACTTCAGCCGCGGCGTGCTCCAGCCCCGGCTCAAGACCCTGAAGCTCATGTCCTATGTGCACCAGGGCTATGTGGCCCGCTTCCAGTCGGTGAGCGGCTACTTCGAGCGCTCCATGGACCTGCTGGACCCCGCCGTACGGGACGACCTGTTCAACCCCGCCCGGCCCATCCGCACCAAGGACCGCTCCAGCCCCTCCACCTACTACGGCCCCGACGCCAAGTCCATCCACTCGCTGGTGGCCGACGGCTGCCTCATTGAGGGCGAGGTGGAGAACTCCATCGTCTCCCGGCACGTGGTCATTGAGAAGGGGGCCAAGGTGTCCAACTGCGTGCTGATGCAGGGCACCGTAGTCAAGAGCGGCGCCTCTCTGTCCTATGTGATCACCGACAAGGACGTCACCGTCAACCAGGACCGCATGCTGATGGGCCATCTCACCTATCCTCTGGCCATTGCCAAGGGCTCCGTGGTGTAATCCTACCTTGTTCCCGCCGGGGAGGCGGTGCAGTTCCTGCCCTGTCCCCCCGGCGGTCTCGTCTGTGAATTTGTCTGGAGAAAGGGGTCTTACTATGAAAATCCTGTTTGCCGCCTCGGAAGCGGTGCCCTTCATCAAAACCGGCGGCCTGGCCGATGTGGCCGGCTCCCTGCCCAAAGCTCTGGCCCAGGCCGGCCATGAGGTCAAGGTCATTCTCCCCCTGTACGAGGGCGTCAGCGGGGAGTGGCGCAGCCAGATGACCTTCCTGAAGTATTTCAACGTCACGCTGTCCTGGCGGCAGGTGTACTGCGGCATCTTCCAGCTGGAGCGGGACGGGGTCACCTACTGGTTTGTAGACAACGAGTACTACTTCAAGCGCTGGCAGATGTACGGTCACTTCGACGACTGCGAGCGGTTCGCCTATTTCTCCCGGGCCGTCATCGAGACGCCGGGACAGCTGGACTGGTGGCCCGACGTCATCCACTGCAACGACTGGCAGACCGCTCTGGTACCCGTCTACCTGCTGGAGGACAAGTACCGCATCCCCCAGCTGGGCAATGCCAAGAGCGTGTTCACCATCCACAACATCGAGTATCAGGGCCGCTACGGCGACCAGGTGCTGGAGGATGTCATCGGCCTGGGCCGCAACTACTTCAACGAGGGGATGCTGGCCTTCCACGGGGACGTGAACCTGATGAAGGGCGCCATCATGGCCTCCACCTATGTCACCACCGTGTCGCCCACCTACGCTCAGGAGCTGCGCATGCCCTTCTATGCCCACGGCATGGACGCGGTTATCAACCAGCAGAGCGGCAAGCTCCAGGGCATCCTCAACGGCATCGACATGGCCCTCTATGACCCGGCCAAGAAGCCCGGCCTGGCGGCCAACTTCACCGCCAAGAACCCCGCCAAGGGCAAGACCGCCTGCAAGCTGGCCCTCCAGAAGGCGGTGGGCCTGCGTGAGGATGAATCCGCCCCCATTATCGCCTGCGTCTCCCGCTTGGTGGGCCACAAGGGCTTCTCTCTGGTCACCGACGTGCTCCACCAGATCATGGAGATGAATGTGCAGATGGTGGTGCTGGGTACCGGCGACTGGCAGTATGAGGAGGCCTTCCGCAACGCCCAGCGCCAGTATCCCGGCCGCTTCTCCGCTCAGATCACCTACTCCGCCCCCCTCTCCGACATGATCTACGCCGGCGCCGACATCTTCCTCATGCCCTCCATCAGCGAGCCCTGCGGCCTGAGCCAGATGATCGCCATGCGCTTCGGCACTGTGCCCGTGGTCCGGGAGACCGGCGGCCTGAAGGACACCGTCCTGCCCTACAACAAGTTCGAGGGCACCGGCCGCGGCTTCACCTTCTCGGATATCAACGCCGGGGATATGCTCTGGGTCATCCGGGAGGCTGTGGACCTGTACCACAACAACAAGGAGGCCTGGCGCGGCCTGCAGAAGGAAGGCATGACCGCCGACTTCAGCTGGGACCACTCCGCCCAGGAATACATTGATATTTACCAGCGCATCTCCGGCTGAGGCCGGTCTCAAACGCCCTCCGCTTCGGCGGAGGGCTTCCTTATTTTACAGCTGGGAGTCCTTGTCAAAACAGCATGGAACCGGGAAAATCCCTCCCGCTTTTGCACTCTTCTGTACATTGACGCTCCCTGGAAAATCTGATACAATATCACCGGGTAGGGAAAAATCTTTCCAATCCCTTTTGATTTGATTTTATGAAACGGGAGGCATTCCGAATGGCTGAATATACCAAGGCCCAGCTTACCGAGATGATCGTCGGCAAGCTCCGCCGCAACTTTGGGCGCGACGTGGATGACGCCACCCCCAACCATATGTTCAAGGCCTGCGCGCTGGTGCTCCGTGACATCATGTCCAGCCACCAGATGGAGACAGGCAATCAGGTGTGGGAGGGCCAGCAGCGCCAGGTCCACTACCTGTCCCTGGAATTTCTGATGGGCCGATCTCTGGAAAAGAACGCCTACAATCTGGGCCTTCTGGATACCTTGAAGGACGCTCTGGAGGACCTGGGGTTCTCCGCTTCCGATCTGTTTGAGAAGGAGCCGGACGCCGGTCTGGGCAACGGCGGTCTGGGCCGCCTGGCCGCCTGCTACCTGGACTCCATGACCACCCTGGAGATCCCCGCCACCGGCTATACCATCTGCTACGAGCTGGGTATCTTCAAGCAGAAGATCGTGGACGGTAAGCAGGTGGAGCAGGCTGACAACTGGCTGGGCCTGGGCGACGCCTGGCTCATCCCCAAGGTGGATGAGACCGAGGAGGTCCGCTTCGGCGGCAAGGTGGTGGACCACTGGGACGAGCGGGGGGTCAACCATCCGGAGCATGTGGGCTACACCACTGTCCTGGCCATCCCCCGGGACATGGAGATTGCCGGCTATAAGACCCGCCACACCAACACTCTGCGCCTGTGGGACGCCAAGAGCCCTGTCCCCGTGGACATGAGCTACTACTCCCGGGGCGAGTATCTGAAGGCGGTGGAGCAGCAGGCCATGGCCGAGGTCATCGCCAAGGTGCTCTACCCCGACGACAACCACTACGAGGGCAAGTCCCTGCGTCTCAAGCAGCAGTACTTCTTCGTCTCCGCCACCGTCCAGTCCATCGTGCGCCAGCACCGGGCCCAGTACGGCACCCTGCGGAACTTCCATGAGAAGCACATCATCCAGATCAACGACACCCACCCCACCCTGGTGATCCCCGAGCTCATGCGGATTCTCCTGGATGTGGAGGGGTACAGCTGGAACGACGCCTGGAACATCGTCACCCACACGGTGGCCTATACCAACCACACCGTCCTGGCCGAGGCTCTGGAGCGCTGGCCCCAGGGGCTCATCGAGAACCTCCTGCCCCGTATCTGGCAGATTTTGAAGGAGATCGCCGCCCGCTACCAGCGCACGCTGGAGCAGCACTTCCACGGCGACCAGAGCAAGGTCTCCAAGATGGCCATTATCTGGAACGGCGAGGTGCGCATGGCCAACCTGTGCGTGTGCGCCTGCTACGCGGTGAACGGCGTATCCGCCCTCCACTCGGAGATTTTGAAGCAGGACGTGTTCCACGACGCCTACACCATGCGTCCGGAGCAGTTCAAGAACGTGACCAACGGCGTGGACCACCGCCGCTGGCTGTCCCAGATCAACCCCAAGCTGGACGCCCTGGTAAAGGAGTGCACCGGCGGGGACGACTACCTGCTCCACCCGGAGGCCATCCGCGGCCTGGAGAAGTACAAGGACGACCAGAGCGTCCTCTCCCAGCTGGAGGCCATCAAGAAGGAGAACAAGCGCCGCTTTGCCGCCTATGTGGCCCGGGAGTCCGGTGTGGTGCTGAACACCGACGCGGTCTTTGACGTGCAGGTGAAGCGCCTCCACGAGTACAAGCGGCAGCTGCTGAACGTGCTGCACATCATCCACCTGTACAACCAGCTGCGGGATAACCCCAACATGGAGTTCACCCCCCAGACCTTCCTCTTCGGCGCCAAGGCGGCCCCCGGCTACCACGTGGCCAAGAAGATCATCCAGCTCATCAACTCCCTGTCCGCCCAAATCAACGCCGACCCCATCTGCAAGGATAAGCTCCAGGTGGTCTTTTTGGAGAACTACCGGGTCTCCCTGGCGGAGAAGCTCATGCCCGCCTCTGAGATCAGCGAGCAGATCTCCACCGCCGGCAAGGAGGCCAGCGGCACCGGCAACATGAAGTTCATGATGAACGGCGCTTTGACCATCGGCACTCTGGACGGCGCCAACGTGGAGATGCACCAGCAGCTGGGCGACGAGAACATCTTCCTCTTCGGCCTCACCGCCGACCAGGTGGTCCAGTTGAAGAACCAGGGCTATATCCCCGCCAACTACTACAACAGCAACCCGGCCATCAAGCGGGTGCTGGATCAGATCCGCGCCGGCTTCGGCGACGGTGTGGACTACAACGACATTGCCGACCGGCTCCTGGTGGGTGCGGGCGGCAGCCCGGCCGACGAGTACCTGCTCCTGGCCGACTTTGACAGCTACTGCCAGGCCCACCGCCGGGCCATCGAGACCTACGCCGACCGCAAGCTCTGGAATCAGATGTCCCTCATCAACATCGCCCGTTCCGGCATCTTTGCCGCCGACCGGTCCATCCGGGACTACGCCAGCGATATTTGGCACGTGCCCACCCGTCTGTAACACAAAGGCCCGCCGCGCACCGTGCGGCGGGCCTTCTTTTCCCTGCGTTTTCAGGGGGGCGGCTTCACTTGCAGGTATGTTCCGCCGCCAGAAGCGGCTGGTCCCCGTCCCCCTGCAAAAAGCCGTTTACAGGCGTGTTCCGCCGCCGGAGGCGGCTGGTCTCATCCCCTTGCAAAATAGCCGTTTACAGATATGCTCCGCCGCCGGAGGCGGCTGGTCTCGTCCCCTTGCAAAATAGCCGTTTACAGATATGCTCCGCCGCCGGAGGCGGCGGACATTTTCTCGGACCCCCTTGCAAAATGGGGAAAAATGAAATAAAATGAAGTGGAACACGATCCCCGTTTTGTTTTGTGGAGGAGGAATAGCATATGATTTCCATTGCGTCGGATCACGGCGGTTACCGTTTGAAAGAGCACATCAAGGCCTATCTCACCGCCAAAGGCCTCAGCGTTCTGGACTGCGGCTGTGACAGCGAGGAGAGCTGCGACTACCCCGTTTTCGGCAAGGCAGCGGCCCAGGCCGTGGCGGACGGCCGGTGCGAGAAGGGCATTGTCATCTGCACCACCGGCATCGGCATCTCTATCTCTGCCAACAAGGTGAAGGGAGTCCGGTGCGCCCTGTGCGGCGATCCCTACTCCGCCGAGATGACCCGCCGCCATAACGACGCCAACATGCTGGCCATGGGTGCCGGGATCATCGGTCCCAACATGGCCGAGCGCATTGTAGACGTATTTCTGAACACTCAGTTTGAGGGCGGCCGCCACGCCCGTCGGGTGGGCCTGATGATGGATATTGAGAAGGAATAGTGCAAAAGCTGGACCTGCGGGTCCGGCTTTTTTATGCCTGCGGCCCCTCCAGACAGGCGGCCAGCATGTCCAGGAACTCCCCGCAGGTAGGTCTTTTGTTGAGCGGAAATCTAGCACACTGCCGCAGCAGCTCCGGATTTTGTCTCCAGGCCCGAAGGATTACCGTGCGGATATTTCGTTCCACTGCGGCCCCTGTGGTGTTCATTTCCCGGGCCACCAGCGGATAGAGCCACTTGGACAGGGACAACATCAGTTCCGGCCGCCGCGCCGCCTCACAGGCCGCCCGGGCCGCCTGATGGAAACCGGTATAGTTGGGCGTCACTCCCATCCGCCGCAGCAGGTGGCAGACCCGGCGGTAATCGGGCGCCTGTCTCCCCTCCTCACAGCTGTGCGGCGTTTTCATATCGATCCATCTGCGTTTGCAGCAGGCTCATGAATCGGAGTCTGTGTTCCGGGTCTGGGATCAGATTCACCAGCCGGATCAGCACCGGCGCGCTGCACTGGCTCACCCCTTTTTCCAGCGCGTAGTAGCTCCGCGGGGAGATATTCAGACAGGAGGCCATCTCCTCCATGGTACAGTTCAATTCCCTTCGCAGGGTGCCCAGCTCTTTTGATACATACTTCCTCATGGCATTGCGGCTTGCGCTTGTCAAATGTTTTCCTCCTTTACAAAACAAAATTCGACAAAAATCTTATCCGTAAATGGAGAAAAATTCCAGGGTGTGTGCTTCCGGTTTTTGAAATATTTTTTATATTTTCCCCTGCTTCTGAACAAAATCTGGAGAAAATGCGTCAAATTCGGACATAATAGAAATTTTGGCCGCATTCTGAGGTCATTCCGCCCCTCCCCCCCTTGGCGGGGCCTTCCGGAGGGCCCGCGCTTTCTGCAAGCCTGTACTCCGCTTTTTCAGGGCAATACAAATGGAGTCCCCCCTGATGTAGTCTTATTTCCTGCATCAGGGGGGATTTTGTCTCTGTTCGGTTTTGCCGGAACGGTCCAAAGCAAAAAAGAGGCAGGGGGGAGAAACCGCAGGTTTTCCCCCACGAAAAGTGATCCTGGCATGCATTTGGCCGTCTGTGGAAGAAAGAGGAGGGGAATTGAGCCTTTACCGCTCCCGGTTTGGAAAGTCCGATTCAGTTTGTACCTCAAAAGAGATGGTAAGCGTCTCGCCGCCGCGCAGGATCTGGAGAGAGACAATATCTCCCGGGAGTACATCAGCTTTGGCCTGTTTCAGCTCCGCAATGGTGCTGACTTCAGTGCCGTTCAAAGCGGTTACCCGGTCGTCAATGCGTAGGCCGGCGGCATAGGCGTTGCTGTTTTGCTCCACCTGGGACACCCGGAGCGTGCCGTCGCTGGAGTCCACGGTAAAGCCCAGAGCGGGCTGCCCTGCGATGAGCCAATCCGCCGTCTCCTTGACATTGGTCATGGGGATGGCAAATCCAAGCCCCTCCACAGTGTTATCTTCGGCCACAATTTTCATGGTGGTGATGCCCACCACCTGGCCGTGGTCGTTGATGAGCGCTCCGCCCGAGTTGCCGAAGTTGATGGGGGCGCTGGTCTGAATAACTTCCATATCGACGCCGTCCACATTGACGATCCGATTCAGCGCGGAGACAATCCCCTGGGTGATGGAAGTTCGATAGCCCAGCGGGTCCCCGATGGCCACCACCATGTCTCCGCACAAAAGCTGGTCCGAGTCGCCGAATTCCGCGGGGCTCAGGCCATGGGCGTCCACCTTCAGCACCGCTACATCGGCGTCTGCGTCCGCCCCCACCAGCTTGGCCTCCAGGATGGTGTCGTCATGGAAGGCGGCGTAGACCCGCAGGCTGTTAGCCACCACATGGGCATTTGTGAGCAGATAGCCGTCCGCGCTCATGACGATTCCGGTTCCGGTACTGGAGGTGCCGTCACCTTCCGCCCAGAGAGAGACGATGGAGGGAACGCACTTCTGATAGATCTCCGTTGCAGTCAGCGTCTCCTCCGGCGCGGGAGAGATGGTTACGGTCACGCCGGTTCCCGTCTCCGCCCGCTCCAGGGCGGCAAAGGGGTCCTGCTGGCTGCTGGTGGCAATGATTCCGGGATCTGTCTCTGATTCCTGGGGCCACAGGTAGCGCACCGCCACTGTCCCAACCGTCAGGCTCACCACCAGTACGAACAGGGTTAGAAAGGGAAAGAGCGGCCGCCTTCTGCGCTTCCAGCGGCGTTTGGGCCGCAGAAGCGGAGCGCGGCGGGATGGAATGACCACCGCGGGCGGCGTTGGAAACGAGGGGGACGGCTGTTCCCAGGGACCGCCGGTCCAAAGGTCGTTTGACGGTTCGCGCATAGCGCACTCCCTTCTGTCCGGCGGACCGGACGGAAATTCAATCAGGCCAAGGTCAGGGTGAAAGTGAACTGCGTCACGCCATCCTCGCTTGTGACCGTGATATTCTCTTTCAGGTTGCCCAGGATCGTCTTGACAATATACAGGCCAAGCCCCACGCCGTCCCGGTCCACGCTGCGGGAGGAGTCCGCCTTGTGGAATCGTTCGAACAGCAGAGGCAGTTCATCCGAGGGGATGGTAGCGCCCAGATTCCGCACGGCGATATAGGCTTTGCCGTCCTTTTTGGTGATCTGGACCGTAATGGCCGTCCCCTGGGCGGCGAACTTTGCCGCGTTGTCCAGCAGGTTGTAGCATACCTGGGTCACCGCGTCCGGGTCGCCCCAGACCATCACAGGGTCCTCGGGGAACTGGGCGTCCACATCCAGGCCGCGGTCATTGATCCGCCCCTCCAGACTGATCAGCACCCGGGACATGATTTCAATAATATCGAACTGCTCCTGGGCGGTGACCGTCTCTGTCAGGGCGTTGAGCCGGGACAGGTCCAGCATCCGCCGAACCAGGCGGGAGAGCCGCCTGGTCTCGGACACCACCACGTTCAGAGCGTCCCGCTCCTTCTCCGGCGGAATCGTCCCGTCCAGAATGCCCTCGGCAAAACCGGCGATGGTGGTCATGGGGGTTTTCAGCTCGTGGGAGACGTTGGCAATAAACTCCGCCCGCTGGCTCTCCACCTTGGCCAGGGAGTTGGCCATGGAGTTGAAGGCCTCGGCCAGCTCCCCGATCTCGTCGCACCGGTCCTTGTAGTTGTTCACCCGCACGTCGAACTCGCCCCGCCCGAATTTCCGGGCGGCCTCCGCCATCTCGGTGAGGGGGCGGGTCTGGTGGGCGGAGGTAATGGAACTGGCGATGACGGCAATGAGCAGGACAACCACCGCGGCGAAGAAGAAAATAGTCGCCGTGGAGCGCCACATCTCAGACAGTCCGCTGGTATCGCCTGAAACCAGAACCACCCCGACATTGACCAATAAGTTGGGGTTGTCCAGCTGAACCTGGACCGGAAGACCGGCAATATACCGGTTGCTCCCATAGATGCCGTTTAAATTGGTGAGGCCGGCATAGTTCCCCGCCTCCAAAATCTGGTCCACAATCTGCTGGGGGATCTGTTTGCTGTACATCCCCTCGTCGCTGGCGTACAGGATCTCACCCTGGGTACTGGCTACAATGACCGAGGCGTCGGAGACAGAGGACACCGTCTCCATAGTTGTCTGATAGAGAATCCAGGTGTCCGCACGGCTGTCAAATATATTCCAGCTGTTGAAATTCTGGAGATAGTTCCCGGTGGCGGAGGCGATATAGCCCGCGTTCCGCTCCAGACGGTCCCGGGTCTCGGAGATGATATAGCGGTAGGAAAGCAGCATGAATGCCGTGGACAGCAGGGTAAAGGACAGGGTCACGATCCCCACCATCATGGCCAGCTCCCGTTTATACAGACTTTTCACGGGAACACCTCCCAATGCGGTCAGCCTGCGCCATTGGCGGGGGAGACCTCGAATTTATAGCCCACGCCCCACACCGTCTTCAGCCTCCACTGGTCGCTGACGCCCTCCAGCTTCTCCCGCAGGCGCTTGATGTGTACGTCCACCGTGCGGGAGTCCCCGAAGTAGTCAAAGCCCCACACCTCGTCCAGCAGCTGGTTGCGGGTGAAGACCCGGTTGGGGGAGGCGGCCAGGTGATAGAGCAGCTCCAGTTCCTTGGGGGGCGTGTCCACCCGCTTGCCGTCCACCAGCAGCTCGTAGGAGACCAGATTGATGACCAGCTTGTCAAAG
>OGHJ01003295.1_pt1 | contig 11980 bp, 9 predicted proteins | sample 1571351 | NCBI WGS metagenome assembly OGHJ01 (sample SAMEA2582037, study PRJEB24529) | metagenome | biome: Human gut stool | place: China | collected 2011 | reverse complement strand
AGCCGATTGAAAAATGTTCGGAGCCATATGGAGACGATTATAAACAAAAAAATCAATGAAAAGTATGGGGCTGCCCTGACGCGGGAGTTTAAGCTCAGCCTTTTTGCAGATACAGCGGAAGGGGAGTATTATAGTTACCGCACAGGATCCCTCGCTTATAATCCAGGATATGGACTTCAGGTGCCATATACAATCCACTATATCTGTGACGGAAAAGAAGTGGCTGCCCAGAAAGGAACCGGAGAACGGAATCAGTACACTGCATTTCAGATACCGGAACCTTATCGCTATATCATAGGGCAGAAGGACAATCCAGTGAAAGGAAAAGCAACCACCAGCAGCAAGGGAATTTATATCACAGGGCGGACCGAATTGGAAATGAATGTCCAGGTGCAGAATACTACGATGGTAAGCTATCAGGTAGATTATTATGAATATGGTTCTAATACACCGATGCTGACCGTCAACGGAAAAGGGAAAATAGGAAGTTCCTTTACGCCGGAGGCAAAACAATTTGACGGATATATGCTGCTAGATGAGCCAAAAACCTATACGCTGGATAAAAAAAATAGCAGAAACGTTTTTTCTCTGCGTTATCAAAAGACCTGTTCTTACACCATTAAGTATGTATGTGATACGGATGGAGAAACGCTGGCTACGGTGACAGGAGTTGGGGCAGTGGGAAAGAAGATCAAGATAGAGAATCGCACCTTTGACGATCACACGCGCACGACTACGACGATGGAATATCAGCTTCCAAAAGAAGGAAACGGAGAATTTACGGTTCATTACAAGAAAAATGCGGAAAAATATAGCTATACGATTCAGTATGTGGATGAGGACACCAATCAGGTTTTGGCAACGACGAATGGAAGTATAGAAGCAAACAGCGCGATCCGGGTGCCGCAGAAAAATATTTCCGGATATGATCCGTCGGATGCAGTGAATACATGGATTATTTATGTGACAAAGAACGAGCAGGTGATCTTGGTGCCATATGCGAAACAGTACTCGTATACGATCCGTCATATTCGAAAAGATACAGGATATCAGATTGCCAGCCCGGAAACTGGAAAGGTCAGGAAAAACGGAGAAATTCAGATTCAGGCTGCAAAGCTGTCGAAAGAAGATCAACTGGAATGCGAGAGCGGAACGGGTACATTTAACGTCACAGAGGATGGCCAGGAATTTATTGTTTATTATAAGTATGTACCGATGGGAAAAGCCGATATCGTGATAACTCCGGCGCCGAAGCAGGAGACAGAAAGCACAGATGAGTTGGAAACAAATGAGGAAAAAGCAGAAAATCAGGCAGCTGCATCTGTAAAGAAAGATGAGAAGAGTGAGGTGGTAAATTCAGAGAAGACAGAAGAAAAAGAAGGTGAGGCATCGGAAGAGACGGAAAAGGAAGAGAATACAAAAACGGAGGAGAAGGAAGAAAGCGAAGAAAGAAGATCTGAGACATCGGGAGAGGAAGAAAAGGGGAATGTAAAAGAAGAGAAAGAAGAGATGGAAAAAAAGGAGGTTCTGAACCGAGAGGAGGAAAAAACGGAACTGAAAGAAGCAGAATTGCGGCTTCCGTATGAGCTTCTGGTAAGCTGATAGAAAAAAACAGAGCTGGCGCCGAAAGCAGAAATGTGCTTTCGACGCCAGTTTTTTGGATGGCAGAGGCAGATCTACCACGTCACGACCCGGTCAATCAGAGTCCTCTGTTCCTGGCTGGATTTTGTAAGGTAGATGCGGGTTGTCTCGATGCTTTCATGTCCCAGAAGATCCGCCAGCAGGGAAATGTCATTGAACCGTTTCAAAAAATTGATGGCGTAGCGGTGCCGGAAAGAATGCGGGTACATTGTTGCCGGATTGATGCGGTAGCGCTTTGCGATGTTTTTTAACTGCATCTCGATGGCGCGTGCGGAGATGCAGGTGCGGCGGCGGGTCAGGAAGAGAAAGCCGCTGTCGATGCCGCGGGAGGCAAAGTAGGGGATTGCTTCCCCGCAGAGGGAGCGGGGGAAGAACAATCGCCGTATCTTGCCGCCTTTGGAGTAGAGATCGAGATAGCCAAGCTGCAGATCCTCCATTTTGATCTGGCGCAGTTCACTGACGCGCGCGCCGGTGGAGGCGAGAAATCGCACGATGAAATACCAGAAGTAATTTTCATCCTTTTTTAGCCGTCGTTTGAGCCGGTCGTAATCTTTCTGGGAGATCACTGTATCAAGGTAGGTGTGCTTCTGCTCCCGGATGGGGCGCAGGCGGTAGTGACCCGTGGGAGTGATGCGGAGTGAATCTGTGGGGGCGGATATGGGGGATTGAAAATTCGCCTTTTCATTATCCAACAATCCACTGTTTTGCATAAAATCGAGAAACCGGTTCATCCCCAGAATCCGCGTATTCACTGTCGATGGCTTATAACATTCCAGCAGCCAGCGCCGGTACGACTGCAGGTGCTCGACTGAAAGGCTGTTATAATGCGAAAAAAACAGCCGGACGGAACAGCTGTAGACCCGGATGGTGCTGGCGGCGTGCCCCTGTTGTTCAAGGTAAACGCCAAAGTCGGAAATAAGTGTTTCAAAATTCATATGTGCTTCATTTACTCCTCTCTACCAGGTGACTACCCGGTTGACAATCTCATACTGCTCGCTGCTGGAACGACGCAGGTAAATCCGGGTTGTTTCGAGATTTTTGTGTCCAAGCAGGTCGGAGAGCAGGGAAATATCGCCGCATTTTTCGATAAAACTCTTGGCAAACCGGTGGCGGAATGCATGCGGATGTACCATTTCCGGTGTCATGTGGTAGGAGAGGGCGATGGTTTTGAGCTGGCTGCGGATGCCGCCTGGAGAGATGGGGGAATCGAAGCGGTTGAGGAAGATGGGACCGTGGGATTTGTGGAGAAAGGAAAGCCATTTGAGGGTATCGGTTCGGAGTGACTGTGGGATGTAGATGCGCCGGACTTTATTTCCTTTGGAATAGATGTCCTTATAGCCGGAGAAAATATCTTCTGCCTGGAACTGAATCACCTCGCTGACCCGGACGCCGGTTGCCGCCATGAAACGGATAAGAAAATAGTAAGTGTACCGTTCATCCCGAAGCAGGCAGCGTTTCAGGTATTCATAATCCGCCTCGCTGATCATGTGATCCAGATATGTTTTCTGCTGGATTTTTACCATGGGAAGATGCCCGGGATAGAGCTTTTTAAAATCCAGGTAGGCATTCAAAGCCCGGATCCGCTGGTTGATGGTCTGCGGCTTGTAGTGCTCGAGCAGAAAGATTTTGTATAGCTTTAAATTGGGGTAAGTAATGTCACGGTAATAGGTAAAATACTGCCGTACAGCATAAGTGTAAGCGCGGAGTGTCTCATCGGCAAGGTTGCGCGTGAGCAGGTAGCGGGCAAATTCGTCCGCGGCCTTTTGGGCTCTTGCAGGTGCGGCAGCACGCGTTTGACCGGAAAGGCGTGGAATGGCAGCAGAAGTTTGCCTGGATGAGAGGGGGAGAGTGTGTTTGCTATGAGCAGCGTGTGGAAAAATATGATTTTCTATCATTTGTGGCATAATATGTAGGAACCTTCTTTCTGTATCATTGAGAAACGTCCATAGGCACAGAAAGAAAACTCTGCCGAGGTGTGGAACACACCGGAACGGATGAAAGGATGAAATGGCAGAGAAATCAATCCGGAATGCTGCTGGACGTTACAAAAGTCAATTATACAGGATTTAAAAGAAAGCGGAGAAAAAAGTGTCACCGGTGTCTTTATCATATGGATACATTCTTCGCAGGTTCATCGGTTTCACAGTTGAATTTCTTCATTAATTCCATCAGGCGGCACAGGCACTCGTCCATCGATGCCAGTTCTTCCGGGGTGTAAGCGCGCAGCCCAAACAGGGTGGAAGACAGCATTTCCTGCTTCATCTGGTTCATCATCTCACGACCGGAATCGCAGATGCGGATGTAGACGCGGCGGCGGTTGGCTGTATCGTGGATCCGCTCGACCAGACCGCGTTCCTCAAGAACCTTGATCATATGGGAGAGCTGCTGCTTTGTGATACTCAGCTTGTCCGCCAGCTCAGACATGGTATAGTCTTGATCTGCCCAGCTGTCGAGCGCGATCAGGGCAAAAAATGGAAGCGAGTTGACTTTCATATCATGGCTTGGCTGGTAGTGGCATTTCGCCAGGGAGAGAAAGCTGAGTGCAAACTCCAGGAAGTGGATACCGGTGTTTTTTAAAAGATTTGAATTTTTTTTGCCTGGATTCATAGGAAAACCTCCAAATTTAAATATCAAAGTAATAAAATGCGGTCCATTTCACAAACATAAATTGCAAACAAGGAAACATCAATTTACTTGTACTCTAGCACATCCAGACAAAAAGGTCAACAAATATAAAAAGTAAATAAATATTTACTATTGTGGATTGACAAATAACAAAGAATGCGGTATATGTTAATGTATCACGAAACGATGTGACGGAAACACAGAAACCATCTGTCACAGACTCACAATAAGGAGAACAATCTATGGTAGAGAACACGAACGGCGGCGGAAAGCAGCCGCCCAGAAAATCATTTTTATATTATTATGGATTGGTTATGCTGATTGTCATGCTGTTAAATATTTTCCTCTTTCCATCTATGATGGATCGGACGCAGCAGGTGCGGTTTGACCAGTTCAGCGATCAGTTGAAGGAAGATAATGTTGATGAAGTGTATGTGACGACGAACAATGAGATCGTTTATACGCTGAAAAATGACAATAAAAACACAGCGTGGAATGTCACCTACAAAACCGGCGAGATTCCGGGTGTCAACCTGTATGACCTGCTGGATGGTAAGGATGTGAAATACAGTGCGGAGATCAACACACAGGCGTCCCCGCTGCTGAATTTCCTGCTGACCTGGATCCTGCCGCTGATTCTCTTTGTGGGAATCGGACAGCTCATGGGACGTTCACTGATGAAACGGATGGGCGGCGGACCCGGCAACGCAATGACGTTTGGCAAGTCGAATGCGAAGATTTATGCAGAATCCGAGACGGGTATCACATTTGCGGATGTGGCTGGCGAGGAAGAGGCGAAGGATGCATTAAAAGAGATTGTCGATTTCCTGCATAAGCCGGAAAAATACTCGGAGATCGGTGCGGTGCTGCCGAAGGGCGCCCTGTTAGTCGGACCTCCAGGAACCGGTAAAACGATGCTGGCGAAGGCCGTTGCCGGTGAGGCACACGTTCCGTTCTTCTCGATCTCCGGTTCGGAATTTGTTGAGATGTTTGTCGGCATGGGTGCGGCGAAGGTGCGTGATTTATTTAAACAGGCCAATGAAAAAGCGCCGTGTATCGTATTTATCGACGAGATCGATACGATTGGTAAGAAGCGTGACGGCGCCGGCATGGGCGGCAATGACGAGCGCGAGCAGACGCTGAACCAGCTTCTGACTGAGATGGATGGTTTTGACGGCAAGAAGGGCGTTGTCATTCTGGCGGCGACCAACCGTCCGGAATCCCTCGATCCGGCGCTGCTTCGTCCGGGACGTTTTGACCGCCGGATTCCGGTAGAGCTGCCGGATCTGAAAGGCCGTGAGGCAATTCTGAAAGTCCATGGCAAAAAGGTTAAAGTGGATGAGAGTGTGGATTACAATGAGATCGCCCGTGCCACCAACGGTGCGAGCGGCGCGGAGCTGGCAAATATTGTCAATGAGGCGGCGCTGCGGGCAGTACGGATGGGACGAAAGACCGTGTCCCAGCAGGATCTGGAAGAGAGTGTCGAGACGGTTATTGCCGGATATCAGAAGAAGGATGCCGGTGTTTCCGGGGATGAGAAGAAGATTGTCTCCTACCATGAGATCGGTCATGCGCTGGTAGCGGCGCTGCAGACGCACTCGGCTCCGGTCCACAAGATCACGATTGTGCCGCGAACCTCCGGGGCACTCGGATATACGATGCAGGTGGAGGCGGATCAGCGCTTCCTGATGAGCAGGGAAGAGGCGTTCAACAAGATCGTGACACTGACCGGCGGCCGTGCGGCGGAGGAGCTGATCTTCCATTCTATCACGACTGGGGCTTCGAATGATATCGAACAGGCAACCAAGATCGCCCGTGCGATGGTGACGCGTTACGGCATGAGTGACCATTTCGGCATGGTAGCGCTCGAGACGGTCAACAACGCCTACTTAGGCGGCGATACTTCCCTGGCTTGTTCGGCAGAGACGGCGGCGAGAGTCGATGAGGAAGTGATTGCGCTGGTAAAGAGCGCGTATGAGAAAGCGAAAGCTATTCTTTCCGGGCATGAGGATAAGCTTCATGAGCTGGCAGACTATCTTCTGGATAAGGAGACGATTACCGGTGAGGAGTTTATGAAGATTCTGGAAGAGAAGAAAGAGGATGGCGAGGCAGAGGCTTAAAACAGAGCCGTGTATTATAAGGTGGACGGTTACGTGTTTGCCGAAGTTATAAGAGAAATCAGTTACAGTGAGCTGAGCAGGTATCAGGCATTTTGAAAGGAAATGTCTGGTGCCTGTTTTTGTGTTGTCTGCGTCGAAAAAAGATGCTGGCAGCTGATTCCTCCGGTGTTCCCTTCCTGCATATCGGGGGATTACAGGAGAGAAAAAGAAATAAGTAAAACTTATGAAAAGAGATTAATAAATATCACAGTAAAAATCAGGCAAATTCCTTGAAAATCGTCTGTAAATATGCAATAATATTTCCTGTATCGATCCAAATTTTCGGGAATGCGGTTTTATTTTCGGATTTCAAGTTCTGCGAGGGAATTCTGACAAACGATGAGAAAGGGAGAGAACCGCATTCGCAGGCATTCTTAGGAGGAAATGTTATGAGAAAAGTAGTAAGCGTGTTACTGAGCGCTGCCATGGCGCTGTCCCTGTGTGCAGGCTGTTCTTCTTCGTCTTCTGATACAGCAGATACGAAGGCAGCGGAGGAAAAGGGAGCTGACGCGGCAGACACAGAAGCAGGCGAGGCAGCAGAGGGCGTGATGCCGGCAGTTGCTAAAGAGGATCTGAAGGTCGGAGTGATTCATATTGGAAATCCGGCGGATGGTTCCGGTTACAGCTATACGCATGATCAGGGTATCGTAGCGATGCAGAAAGCCGTTGGTCTGGAGGATGATCAGATTATCCGCAAGAACAACGTAGCGGACGATGATCAGACTGCCATCGAGACAGCAATGCGCGAGTGTGTCGAGGAAGGATGCCAGATTATCTTCGCGACAAGCTGGGGCTACATGGATGCATGCGAGGCACTGGCAGAAGAATATCCGGACGTTATCTTCTCCCATGCAACCGGCTACAAATCCAACGGTGTGAACTTTAACAATTATTTTGGACGGATTTATCAGTCCCGTTACCTCACTGGTATCGCGGCTGGTTTAAAGACAGAGAGCAATAAGATCGGTTATGTCGGCGCCTGGGGCAAGGACAATGCCGAGGTTACCGGCGGATGTGACGCATTTGCAATGGGTGTATATTCTGTAAACCCGGATGCAACCGTTTACATCAAGACCACCAACAGCTGGTACGATCCGGAAGGTGAGAAACAGGCAGCCGTAGCCCTGATCAACGAGGGCTGTGATGTCATTGGACAGCACTGCGATACACCGAACCCGCAGCTGGCAGCTGAGGAAGCTGGCGTATTTGGTGTTGGTTACAACTCTGATATGAGCAAGGATGCTCCGAAGGCAGTTCTGACCTCCACCGTTTGGAACTGGGGCGCTTACTATACCAAAGCTGTACAGGATCTGATTGATGGTACATGGACAGGCGAGAACTACTTCGGCGGCCTGGAGGAAGGTCTGGTAGACATTTCCCCGTTATCTGACCTGTGCGTAGATGGTACGCAGGAGAAGATCGATGAGGCACGTGCGAAGATCGAGTCTGGCGACTGGGATGTATTTGATGGCGTGATCGAGTGCAACGACGGAACCACCGTTGGCACCGAGGGCGAGCATATGTCTGATGCAGATATCACAGGCAATATTCACTGGTACTTCAAGAACATCGTAGAGAAATAATCACGGAATTATATACCTGGAAGCGATGCTGAAACAGGTTCGGAAACGCTTCCGGGTGTTGCAGATTCCAAGAGTATATAACAGATAAAAGGAGGCAGCTTCAAATGGATCCACTTTCATTTGCGGCACCTCTTTTTTCTTTTTTAGGAAATTGATTAAAAAATTGGTTAAATATTCATTTGAGGTGACGATATGACAGAACAGTATGCCATTGAGTGTAGGCAGATCACGAAAGCATTCGGAAGCGTCGTGGCGAACGATAAGATTGATCTGACCGTCCGGTACGGCGAGATTATGGCACTTTTGGGAGAAAATGGTTCCGGTAAGACAACGCTCATGAACATGCTTTCCGGTATCTACCACCCAGATGCCGGTTCGATTCTGGTTGGAGGAAAAGAAGTCTCCATAAATTCGCCGGTAGATTCGAGAAATTTAGGAATAGGTATGATTCATCAGCATTTCAAACTGGTGGATGTGTTCAGTGCGATGGATAATATCGTGCTGGGAACCAAGGGAAAACGGCTGGGAAGAAAGGCGTTGCGGGAAAAAATTGAAGCGCTTGGACAGTCATTTGGACTTGAAATTGAACCGGAGAAAAAGGTCTACGACATGTCGGTCAGCGAGAAGCAGACGGTCGAGATCCTGAAGGTATTATATAGAGGCGCCCAGATCCTGATTCTGGACGAGCCGACGGCAGTCCTGACGCCGCAGGAGACGGAGCGGCTGTTTAAAATCCTGCGCCGGATGCGGGAACAGGGCTGTGCGATTATTATTATTACCCATAAATTAAATGAGGTCCTTTCTATCAGTGACCGTGTCACGATTCTGCGAAAAGGAAAGAGCATCGAGACGGTGGAAACTGCCGGATGTGATGAGAAGAAACTTACGGAGCTTATGGTTGGACGACCAATCAGCCTGAATATTGAGCGCCCGGAGATGGAGAAGAGAGAGACTATTTTGAAGATTGTCGATCTGACCGTCGATAAGAGTGACGGCGGCGTGGCGCTGGATGATATTTCTTTTGAGATTAAAACAGGCGAGATTCTGGGCGTTGCCGGTGTTGCCGGAAGCGGCCAGAAAGAACTCTGCGAGACGCTGACCGGGTTGATGGACGCGAAAAAGGGCGCTATTTTGTACCATAAGGAAAATATCATTGGTAAGACTCCGGCGGAGATCATCCGCCTCGGAATCAGCATGAGTTTCGTGCCGGAGGATCGTCTCGGCATGGGACTGGTTGCTTCAATGGGTATGGTTGATAATATGCTGCTCAAGTCCTATTCGGAAGGGAAAGGATTGTTTGTAGACCGGAAACCGGCGAGGGAGATGGCAGAACGCCTGATCGGAGAACTGGGAATCGTGACGCCGGGCGTTGATACGCCGGTGCGTATGATGTCGGGGGGCAATGTCCAGAAGGTACTTTTGGGACGTGAGATTGAGTCGAGCCCGCAGGTGCTGATCACGGCTTACCCGGTGCGAGGGCTTGATATTAATTCTTCCTATCTGATTTACGACCTCCTGAACCAGCAGAAGAAAAAGGGCGTGGCGGTTGTCTATATCGGCGAGGATCTGGATGTGCTTCTGGAGCTTTCAGACCGGATCATGGTACTCTGCCATGGAAAGATCACGGGTATCGTGGATGCGAAGAAGCTTACGAAAGAACAGCTGGGACTGATGATGACCGGTACCGAGGCGGGCGAGCTGGGGCTGGATAAGAGTATGGCATCCGAAAAGAAGGAGGAACAGGCATGAAAGAACCGTGGATCCGCGTTGTAAAAAAGGCGGAACTTGGAAAAAGAGAAACATTGATCCTCCGTCTGGAGGCGATCGTGCTGGCTCTGGTGGCAGGCGGATTCTTTATCCTGCTGATTGGGCAGAATCCATTTGTCATTTATCAGACGATTGTAACCGGAGCGCTGCGAAGCGAGATGGCGATACAGGCGACGGTCAAAATCATGATTCCACTTTTGATTGCGTCGCTGGGTGTGACGCTGGCATTTAAAATGAAATTCTGGAACATCGGAGCTGAGGGACAGATCATTATGGGCGGTATTTTTGCCTCGTATTTTGCCCTGTTCCATGCAAACTGGAATCACTGGCTGCTGGTGATCGTGATGTTTCTGGCAGGCGCGATCGGCGGAGGTCTGTGGGGACTCATTCCGGCGTGGTTTAAGACCCGGTATGATACGAACGAGACGCTGTTTACGCTGATGTTAAACTATATCGCGCTGAATGTCATCGTATTTTTGAGAGAGGGCGCATGGCGTGACCCAGGTTCCCAGGGATATGCGAAGATTGCCCGTTTCAATAAGAATGCGGCGCTCGATAAGGTGTTCGGCATCCAGTTCGGCTGGGTGATTGCGCTGATTCTTGTGGTAGTGATAGCGGTTTACTTAAATCGTTCCAAGCAGGGATATGAGATCAGCGTCGTGGGAGAGAGCCAGGAGACAGCCCGCTATGCCGGCATGAATGTAAAAAAAGTGGTTCTGCGGACGATGTTTCTGTCCGGCGCTGTCTGCGGCATCGGCGGCATGGTGCAGGCGACCGGTTCGGATGTCACGCTGACGACGGCAGTTGCCGGAGGTGTCGGATTTACGGCGATCATCGTGGCATGGCTGGCACAGTTAAATCCGCCGGTGATTCTGCTGGTTACCTTTTTGTTCAGCGTACTGGAAAAAGGAAGCAGCGTAGTTCAGTCTTCATTCGGATTGTCCTCGGACTGCGCGGATGTGCTGCAGGGAATCATCCTGTTCTTCATTCTGGGATGTGAACTGTTTATACGGTATCAATTTGTATTTCGCGGAAAAGGAGGTACACGCGCATGAGCAGCGAGATCGTAATTAAATTTCTGGTGGCGGCTGTATTGGCGGGTACGCCTTTCCTGTTTGGCACGGTTGGCGAAATTTTGAGTGAGAAGGTCGGACACCTGAATCTGGGCGTCGAGGGCATGATGTCGATTGGCGCGTGCGCCGGATTCATGGTCGGCTATCAGACGGATAACTTTGTTGCGGCGCTGTTAGCTGCGGCGGTGGCTGGAATGCTGTCGGCATTGATTTACGGTGTTTTGACTGTCACATTTATGGCAAATCAGAACGTAACGGGATTGACCCTGACGATTTTCGGCGTCGGATTAGCCAATTTTATCGGCGTCTTTATGCTGGAAAAATCAGAGAACGGCACCCTGAAACTTCCGGATGCGGTGACGGCACAGATGCGTAACATCCACATCCCGGGACTCAGTGATCTGCCGGTGGTCGGAGAATTATTATTTTCCTATAACCCGTTCGTTTATCTTGGAATCATCATCGCGATTGTGGCGAGTTTCTACTTATATAAAACACAGGTTGGTTTAAATGTGCAGGCGATCGGAGAAAATCCGGGCGCAGCAGATGCGGCAGGTATCGAAGTTACAAAGTGGAGATACATTAATATCCTGCTATCCGGTGCGATCTGCGGTATCGGCGGCGCATATTGCTCGATGATCATCAACGGCGGCGTGTGGCTGCGCGACAGCGTCGGCGGTCTTGGCTGGATTTCCGTTGCCCTCGTTATCTTCGCGGCGTGGAAACCGATCAATGTTATTTACGGTTCCTTTATTTTCGGGGCGCTGCGCGTGCTGAAATACTATGTGCCGAAAAATACGTATGCAATTCCGACGGCATTTTTCGATGCCCTTCCGTTCATTATCACCGCATTGGTGCTGGTGATCGCGTCGATGCGTAAGAATAAAGGGGCACATATCCCGGCGCATCTGGGCGAGAATTATTTCCGGGAGGAACGGTAGGAAAATGAAGGGGAACTTATAGGATTTGTGGGAGGGCTGCAAAAAGTAGTCACATGAAATAATAAGGGAAGCCCTTGATAGGTGATGTCAGATGGCGGCTTGAGATGATAGGACGACATCAGAAATGATATAGAAATAATAGAAAAGACGGTTGTTTGTTTGACATGGTTGAAGCCTCTTCTTCTGCATAA
>OGHJ01003284.1_pt1 | contig 12013 bp, 6 predicted proteins | sample 1571351 | NCBI WGS metagenome assembly OGHJ01 (sample SAMEA2582037, study PRJEB24529) | metagenome | biome: Human gut stool | place: China | collected 2011 | reverse complement strand
CCACCACGGCAGCAAGTTTGGCCATTGGTCTTTCTCGGCAAGGTAAAAAAGTTCTCCTTGTTGATGCGGATGCTCAGGGCAATCTCACGCAGCTGCTTGGTTGGGAACAGCCTGATGAGCTGAATCCCACCTTGGCGACCATCATGACGAAAATCATTACCGACCAGCCCTTTACGCCCAAGGATGGGATTCTGCACCATGCAGACGGCGTGGATCTGATGCCTGCCAACATCGAGCTGTCCGCCACCGAGGTAACGCTGGTCAACACCATGAGCCGTGAAACGGTTTTACGGCAATATCTCAGCACCGTCCAGAAAGACTATGACTACGCCATTGTGGACTGTATGCCGTCTCTGGGAATGTTGACCATCAACGCACTGACCGCAGCCAACAGCGTGATTATCCCGGTACAAGCCCACTACCTTCCTGCCAAGGGCCTGGAGCAGCTTCTCAAAACAGTGATGCGGGTAAAGCGGCAGTTGAATCCCGGCCTGGAAATTGGGGGAATCCTGATGACAATGGTTGATAGCCGAACCACCCTTTCCCGTGGCGTCATTGACCAAATCCGGGTAGCCTATGGAGGCCGGGTATTCCGCAGCGAAATTCCCCGTTCCATCCGTGCCGCCGAAATCAGCCTGGAGCATAAAAACATCTTTGAACATGACAAGGACGGACGGGTTGCGGGTGCCTATGAATCTTTTACGCAGGAGGTGTTGAAACTTGGCAGGCAACGTCAAAAACATGGGCCTGACCTCTCTCGATGATCTGTTCAAGACCGAGGAGGAGCGGCAGCAGGACAGCCATGAGCGTATCCTGAACATCCCCATTGATGAAATCCACCCCTATGCCAGACAGCCCTACTCCATCGAGCGCCCTACGCCCGACCTGGTTCGGCTGATGGACAGCATTGAGCAGGTGGGCATTGCGGAACCGCTGATTGTTCGGCCCCGTACAGAGGGTGGCTATGAGATTATCTCCGGCCATCGTCGTGACTATTGTGCCAGAACCGTGGGTTTGGAGAGTTTGCCGGTTATCGTCCGAGAATACACCGATGATGAAGCTGACATTCTGGTGGTGGACTACAACATCACCCGTGAGGACTTGTTGCCCAGTGAGAAAGCCAGGGCATACAGCTTGAAACTGGAGGCCATGAAACGGCAGGCTGGACGACCCGCAAAAGAAAATGGGGGCCAAGTTGGACTCCATTTTCTCCGTGGAAAATCAAAAGATATTTTAGCTGAGCAAGTTGGTGAAAGTGCAACTCAAATACAGCGATTTGTGAATCTCACCAAGTTAATTCCTCCCCTTCTGGAGCAGGTGGACAAGGGAGTTTTGAAGGTCACACCGGCAGCAGATTATATCTCCCATCTGAACGAGAAAGAGCAAGCGGCCCTTTGGGTTATCATGGAACGGGATGAGGTATCCCCCAGTCTGGGACAGGCCAAGCGGTTCAAGGAACTCAGCGAGGAGGGGAAACTGGATACCAACGTCATGGAAGTGTTACTCCGTGAGGACAAAACACTGGCTCGTAAAGTGACGCTGAAAAATGACCGGCTGCAAAAGTATTTTCCCCTCAATTATACGCCGAAGCAGATGGAAGAAGTGATTATCAAGTTGCTGGATCAGTGGCAGCGGAAAAAGCTGCGGGAACAGGAGCGATGATATGCACCAGAATGACAAATTGCCTATGGATGAACACCACCTCCAAAACAAAACCCTTTCCTTGAAGGCAAAGGGGCTGTTCTCTCTGATGCTGGATAAAATGAAAGAAGTACCGGACTGGAATTTTACCATCCGCAATCTGGCTGAACTGAATAAGGACGGCATTGAAGCGGTGGGCAATGCCGTCCGTGAACTGGAGCAGGCCGGATATGTGGAGCGGCATCGGACATACAGCCCGGAGGGACATATCAGTGGTGTACGATATATCCTGCACAGGATACCATTCACGGAAAATCCGATGCAGGATAACCACAAAACGGAAAAGTAAATCATCATCACATTGGACGGCTTTCAGAGCCGTTTTTTTGTTACTCAGAAGGAGGCCATAATGAGAAATAAGTTACCGGAACTCTGTTGTTCCGTACTTCCCAGCACCGGAGAGCTGATTATCATTAAGCGTGGTGAGCGTGGCTACTACCGCAGTGAGTGGAATACCGACAGCCGGGAGGAAAACCAGAAGATTGCCGACTTTACCAACAGCCGCCTGGGAGTGACCCCGGCAGAGTTGGAGGCCATGATCTGCGGCTCCATGAACGGCTGGCACGCTCCCGGCGCACATCCCCAATTCTATCTCGATATTGCTTCCAGAGAAAAAAGCACCGAGATTACGGGCCACCTCAAACACCCCATCTTGTCCTCGTACTATCCCGTAAAAGGGTATCTGCATACCTACCGCATCATGGGCAAGGAGGTCTACTACATTGACTTTGCTTCCATGCCCAAAAGCATGATGGAGGAACGTCTGGGATATATCTATTCCCCTGATTTGGTAAACGGGAAGCCCATGATGCCTGTTACCTATCACCAGGGTCAGAACGGAAGCTATACGCTGAACCTTATGAGCGGCTCATTTCAGAATATGTCGTTGGAACATGAGGGATACGCTATCATGGCTGCTGCAATGGTAGGCAACCGTGAATTTTCGATTGGATTTGACCCGAAAGCCCCAGCCAAATACTCCGTCTGGGAGCGGATGCCGAATCGCACCTCCAGCCCTACCCATGCGTTCCACAACGGCAGCTATCATGCGCAGTATGCAGAAGCCATGAAGGACTGCGAAACCCGTATTACCACCGCCTATGCAAAGCGTTGTCGCCAGCCGCACAAAAATCGGAAGGCCAAAAATGACACGGAAAGGGAGCGATAAGATGAGCGCACCAGAAAAAGCGGGAGACTATGAAATCATCCAATCTGTCCGCCTGGGTGGGCGTGTGATGCTTCTGGGATATAACCCAAATGACAAAGAAGCCACCTATATGACCTGCTATCAGCACTTCAACTTGCTGGGCGAAAAGACATATCCGCTGGCTGTTGCAAGCGAAAACTACCTTGAGATCATGCAAGAGTTTTTGAAGCGGGTACAGGAACAGCAGCAGGAAGCTGTTGCCTTCCGTGCAAAGCGCAACGTCCCCATTGAAATGCTTGGAGAAGAACATTGCCGTCAGCGTGGCGAGGAGGAATCGCTGGAGGGGAAGCTGGTTATCATAGCCCCTTCCAGTCTGGCCGCAGAATATCGCACCGCAGACTGTCAGCTGGGCTTTGCCGTCGGCGGCTTTGGCTGCACAGCCGGTGCCAGAGGACGTGCCGTATATTTTCAGGAACTCTATTCCGGTGAGCGGTGCCGATGGGACGCAACGGATATTCTGGGGATTGCAGACCTGGACAAGCTGCCCGACTGGGCAAAGGAGAAGATTAAAGAACGTGAGCGAACCCAGCCGAAAAAGGAAAAAGGAGGACAGGAACGATGAGCCAGGAGCCGGTCAATATTGCAGGCGTATGTGCGTTCCCGAACCCCAATGGTGTGCGGGATATGCGTTTTGTGGACTGCTATTACAACACCCTGTTTTATCTGCCCAACCACAGCAACATCATTATTACGAAACCTGACGGCACCCAGATGAAACAGCAGTGTTCCTATATCGACGATTACCACACCTACATCGGACAGTGCGGATTTCATATTATGGAGTTTGCAGAGATCGCATGGCGTAACGGTTACTCCTATTTGCCGGAGCATCCGCAGGAAAGGGACTGCTGCGATACCTACGCACTCTATCAACTGAAGGACATCATTCGCTCGGACTACTTCTGTTCCAGCTATGAGAGCGCAAAGGGACGAATCAGACCTTCTGATTATCGGTGCGTGTATCGTGGCAATCTCGGCCCAGGTGTACCGCTGGAGGATCTTCGCAAAAAGCACAGCACCGATCACCGGCCCAGAAGCGGGAATCTCCGTGCCATTTGTGACAGTGACATCCTCCTGGTGAATCAAGGCGGCAAGCAAACGGCCTATTATGTGGAGAGCGAGAAGTTCCAAGAACTTCCCCCTGGCTTTACCGAAAAAATCGCTCGACAAAACGAGCCGGGAAAAACCAAACGGAAACAGGAACCGGAACGATAAGGGGAGGCTGCAATGGAACTGAATCTGAACCCTATGAGCAAGTTAGAGCAGCAATACAGTTATAGCCACGATGAGCAGGTAGACGCAGCGACTCGATGCCTGGGCCATTTGCGTGGCGATATGGGCAGCACGGGAAACGCTTTTTTCTTCACCTGGTTTGACCATTGTGGGGAGCTGAAAACCCAAGCCTTTAAGAGCGAATTCGATGAGGTTATCAATGCGTTGCGGTTTGATAAGCAATACCACGGTATTCTGTCCAGCCGCAGCGCTATGTCGAGCTACTGCTATCAGCATCCCGAATGCTCCTATGGCCCTGGTGTTCGGGAACATGGTATCAGGATTGATACGGAGGGCTATTCCTATTTGCTGCGGCTCAACCCCAGTCCTGGCGAGTACAATTTTTATTGCTACTGCTACGAAAAGGAGGCTCTGGATCGGCACCTTTCCCAGCAGAAAGAGCCGACTAAGCCGCAAAAGAAACATGAATTGGAGCGATAGGAGGTAACATGGCAAGCAAGTTGCAAATGGTCACAGAGTTCAGCTACCATAAGACCCTGGAACTGTCCTCTGTGCGTGGAAATTGGCAGCGGTACTTAAAAACTGCCGCCAGGATTTATAAGTACCCCTTCCGGGATCAGCTTCTGATTCACGCCCAGCATCCCGACGCCACCGCCTGCGCCACCATTGAGTTTTGGAACAAAAAGATGGATCGATGGGTGAACAAAGGCACCAGCGGCATTGCATTATTGGACGACTCCGGCTTTAAGACACGGCTCAAGTATGTCTTTGACGTGTCGGACACCCATCCTGGGCGATACCGCCCACAGGAGCCGCAGCTTTGGCAGATGCAGCCTGCTTATGAGGCGGCTGTGCTGGAATCTATCAGCAACACGTTCGAGGTTGAGCGTGAAGCTGGGGCTTCCTTTGTGGAACAGATTTGTGCCATGAGCCAGGTCATTGCGGAGGACAATTTGCCCGATTATCTGGATGAGCTGCGCAGCACCAGAGGCGACAGCTTTCTGGAAGATTTGGATGACCTGAATCTTTCCGTCCGGCTGAAAACCTTGCTCAGCAACAGCGTCGCCTATACTGTGCTGACCCGTTGCGGCTATGATGCTGACCGCTACTTCGACGAAACGGACTTTGAGTTCATCCACGATTTTTCCACCTACGAAACCGTGTCTGTCCTGGGAAATGCCTCCAACTCTATCTCCAAAATGGTGCTGCTGGAAATCGGGCGCACCATCAACCAGCAGGAGCGCATTTCAAAATTTGCCAAACAGCAAAACTCTGTGTATGATAGAGCCACAAAGGAACAACCCGGAGCGGAACGAAAGGAGAATGAACGCTATGACCAGAGAACTGACCTACACTCAGATCGGGGATTACCTGTATCCCGACCTGTACCTGCCGGAAACCGAGGAGGATACCCCGATGGGCAAGTACGGGATGCTGCACAAAACGTACCTGAAGGAGAACAAGCCGATGCTGTACGACCGGCTGCTGCTGGTGGGCAAGCTGGACGGGCATCTGATGGACATCGACCGGCGAGCCAGCGAGATGGTGGAGCAGCTGACCAAGGAGTTGGCGCAGCGGAACGGAGTGACCGAGGAGCTGAAGGCCACCGATCAGATGGCGTGGGTACAGGCCATGAACAACTTCAAGGCATCGGCGGAGGAAGTGGTACTCCGGCAGCTGATTTACAGCTAAACCAATCTGAACAAGTTCATACCCCACCCACAGAAGCGGAGAATGTATTACCTACATCCTCCGCTTTTTTTGTTGGGCAGCAGGCCGCTGACCAGTTCCTGCGCTATGGCGGTAACACAGACCAACTGCGTATGCGGGTAGCACTCCTCTATCAGAAAGATTTGCCACCGGATGAAATCGCAGACCATTTGCAGGTGTTATATCACGGCGGTAACGGCATTACCACCGAAGAAGGCCAGATGAGCGCCTGGTTTGGTGAGGACGGTATCCATCTTGCTCATGGAGAGCGAGCCAGATATGAGGCCACTGCCCAGGTCATTCCCTGGGAGCGTGCAGTAGAGCGCATTGGTGAGCTGCTGGAGGCCGGACAGTTTGCCAGTAACGTAGAATTGCTGGAAACAGAAAGCTATGAACGGCATTTGCTTTCTGAAAGTCTGATATACCTCTATCGAGACATTGACCATTCAGCAGGCCGTCCCGATCCACTCCCCAGTCTGAATCGAGATCATCAAACACCTGGCTTCCCAGAGCGTCAGGGGAATCTGTCCGACCTGCTGGGAAATCCTGAGTTTCGCAAAACTCTGATAGCAGAATACGAAGGCTTTCTGAACGCATATCGTGAAGATCGCTCTACCATGCGGTATCCCCAGCGTATGGATCGGCTGTATGAAATTCTGGAACGCCTGGAGGATTTGGGCTTACCTCGCAAAACTTTCACCACCACGATGGCAGAACTCCCCGCTATCATGCCCTTTATCACGGAGGACGAGATTGACGAGGCTCTTTCCGGTGGAAGCCACTTTGAGGGTGGGACAAAACGAATCTTTAGCTTTTTCCAGGAGCCGCACGACACCACGGAAAAAGCGGCATTCCTGCGAAAAGAATATGGCACAGGCGGTCATTCTCATGCGCTTTCCAGAGCCGGTCACAGTAGTGAAGATCACGACAGCAAGGGGATTCGCTATACCAAACAGGATTGTCCTGTGGTGAACCTGTCCTGGGATAAGGTAGCCAAACGCATTGAAGATTTAGTGCGGAAGGATCGCTACCTCCCTCCGCAAGCCATGGCAGCGTATGAAGCTGAACTTGCTAACCAGACCGTGCCGGAGGGCCAGGAGCCTGCCCCCATGCAGTACAACGCTGTCAAAGAGCGATACCCTGACCATGTGGTGCTGTTTCAGGCAGGCGACTTCTATGAAATTTATGGAGAGGATGCCAAGGCCGTTGCGCCGGAGCTGGGGCTGACCCTGACCACCCGCCCTGTCCCTGGGGTTGGCCGGGTGGAGATGTGCGGCCTTCCTGTCCACCGGCTGGAACACTACACAAATCGCCTGCGCCGCAGCCATGACATTCTGATCTCCGCTGTTCCCAATGGGGATACCCAGCGTCGTGAAATGGCCATGCAGAAATTCGATGGCCCCCGGCCCTACCACATCCCTTTGGGCAGCACGGTATATATTGGCACAAAGTCCTATGAAATGCAGGCCATCGGGGACGATATTGTAACACTCTATGACCCTGAATTTCCGCTGTTTACCCAGGAGTTTCCCCGTGCCGACTTTGATCGGAAGCTGGAGGAAAATCCGCTCAATGAACATTATTTCCTTCCCCCTGAGCAAGACCAAGCCGCAAAAGAAACTGTCACAGCACAGCCGAACAAACCCGTTTCTCCAACACTTCTTCGATATACCATCCGTCTACTCCCAAATGAGGGAGGCATCGCAGGTATTTGGGACGCAGCCCTTAACCGTTTCTACATGGAGGATGGTCAGATTCTCCGCTTTGCAGAGCAGGACAATGCCATTGCCTATCTTGCAGGCATCCAGAAATCTCCCAATATCGAGCAGGCAGGCCCGTTCTTCTCAACTCCTCTGGGGAATGTCTATCGTGTCGGTGACAGGGTTTCCGAGGTTGACCCGGATGATCCGTCCCCGTATGTCATGGACATTACGCAAGTTACCGAAGATCAAGTCTGGTTTACCATCATCAATGTGCCGGAGAATCCACCTACGGTTGTTGACCGCACCTCTTTTGAGCGTTATCTGGACACCGGCCATTACTCTCTGGTGGAAGATACAGAAATTATCCGTAATCCAGGGCGCAGAACTTCCCGTTATGAGGTAATTGTTTACCACCCCTTTGAGAATGGCTTTGATGAAAAGCTGGACTATCCGACGCTGGAAGAAGCGGCAATCGTTGCTCAAAAATATCTGGACGGCTCCATGGAGCCGGATGGCTTTGCCTACGACGGAGCCGCAGTCTATGATCTGCAATCGAAAATGTATCTGCGGGTCTACGGCAATTTCCCTGATAAAACGGCACAGGAACACATTAACGCATGGAAAGAAGGGATGAACCTCCAGATGGAGCTGGAGGCAGAGGAAACACAGCGGGTACTGGAAAAGCAAGCCGTGATAAATGACCTTTCCGAGCAGGAGCAAACCACTGTCCGGGCCATGGAAACCGCCGGTTTTATTTTTGAGTCTGGGATGGCCAACCCTGGCATGAGAGAGAATCTCGTTTTCACCGCTGGTAAGAACGGCTATCCGTTGACCTTTGAAACCTGGGAGCAGGCGTATGAGCGGATCGACAACGCTCAGTTAAAGGACACCCCCGGCCTGCGGGAGCAAGTTCAGGCTATTCTTCATCCGACACCCGGCGAAGTAATTCCGAGCGATGCCGAATACGCCCAGGCCAACCTGATTCCCGGTAAAACCGAGTTTGAGCAGGATGGCCGCAGATACCAAGTACACAATGTGGACATCACCACGGGAAAGGTAGAACTGACCGACCTGACCTTCGTACAGTCAACAGGTTTCCCCATTGTGAGAGTGGAAAACATCGGTACGATCCGGGCCTATCTGGAATCCCTCTTGCTGAAAGATCCGCCCATACAGCCGAAGCGTTCTCCCACGACTACGCTTTCCAATGTCCTTCACCCGGAGCAGACTGACCGGCACGACCACCGTATCACAGATGATGCCCTCGGTGTCGGTACGCCCAGTGAGCGGTATCAGAACAACATTGCCGCCATCCGGCTGCTGAAACAACTGGAGAGCGAGGAGCGGCTGGCTACACCGGAGGAACAGGAGATTCTTTCCCGGTATGTGGGCTGGGGCGGTCTGGCAGACTGCTTTGAGGAAACCAACCGCAACTACCTGGAGCTGAAGAACCTGCTGACTCAGGAGGAATACGAGGCAGCAAGAGAATCTACCCTGACCGCCTTTTACACGCCCCCGGTGGTCATCCGTTCCATGTATCAGGCGCTGGAGCAGATGGGATTTGAAACAGGTAATGTGCTGGAGCCGTCCTGCGGCACCGGCAACTTCCTGGGCATGATCCCGGAGCGTATGTCCACCTCTAAACGCTATGGCATCGAGCTGGACGAGATCAGCGGACAGATTGCCCAACAGCTGTACCAGACCACCTCCATCACCATCAATGGATACGAAAAGACCGACCTGCCCGACAGCTTCTTCGACGTAGCCATCGGCAATATCCCCTTTGGCAATTTCAAGGTAGCTGACCGGCGTTACGACAAGCACAACTTCCTGATTCACGATTACTTTTTCAGCAAGACGCTGGATAAGGTGCGCCCTGGCGGTATCGTGGCTTTTGTCACCAGCAAAGGCACTCTGGACAAGGAAAACCCGGCTGTGCGAAAGTACATCGCCCAGCGAGCCGATCTGCTGGGTGCCATCCGTCTGCCCAACAACACATTCAAGGGCGCTGCCGGCACGGAGGTCACGTCCGATATTCTGTTCCTGCAAAAGCGGGATGCTCTCATAGATATTGAGCCGGACTGGGTACATCTTGGCGTCAATGAAAACGGCCTGAAGATGAACCAGTATTTCATCGACCACCCGGAAATGATTCTGGGCGAGATGCAGGAAGTCAGCGGCCCCTATGGGCCGGAAACAGCCTGTATCCCCTTCGATGACCAGGAACTCTCCGACCTGCTGACTTCCGCCATCGGCAATATTGGCGGCTCCATTCAGGAGTATGAGCGTGAAGAAGGCGACGAGCTGGAGGAAGACCGTTCTATCCTGGCTGACCCCACCGTGCGAAACTTCTCTTACACCATCGTGGACGGAGAGGTGTATTACCGGGAAAACAGCCGTATGAACCCGGTGGAGGTATCCACCACCGCACTGGGCCGCATCAAGGGGCTGATTGGCCTGCGGGACTGTGTGCGGCAGCTCATTGAGTACCAGACCGAGGATTACCCGGAACATTTCATTACCGCCGAACAACAAAAGCTGAACAATCTGTATGACAGCTTTGTGAAAAAGTATGGCCGTATTTCCCAGAGGGCCAATAACTCGGCATTCCATGATGACAACTCCTATTTCCTGCTGACCTCCCTGGAGGTCACAGACAGCGATGGCAACTTTGTCCGCAAAGCGGATATGTTCACCAAGCGCACCATCAAGCAGAAACTCAACATTACCCGTGTGGATACCGCATCGGAGGCCCTGGCCCTCTCTCTGGCCGAAAAAGCCGGGATCGACATTCCCTACATGACCGACCTGACCGGGAAAGACGAGGCTACCCTGGTAGAAGAACTGCGTGGGGTAATCTTTCAGCTCCCCGATATGGCAGACCACGAGGGCCACCCCATCTATGTGACGGCGGACGAATACCTTTCCGGCAATGTACGGAAGAAACTGCGGCAGGCAGAGCAGGCCGCAAATGCCGATCCGCAATTCCGTTCCAACGTGGAGGCCCTGAAAGCCGTGCAGCCGGTGGACTTGACCGCCAGTGAGATTTCCGTGCGTCTGGGCGCTACCTGGCTCCCCCCGGAAGATGTGGCACGGTTCATGTTTGAGCTGTTCGACACCCCAGGCTATGCCCGTTATAACATCAAGGTGCATTACTCCAAACTGACCGGCACCTGGAACATTGAGGGCAAGAGCTATGACCGTTCCAGTGTCAAGGCCAACAGCACCTATGGCACCAACCGCATCAACGGCTACAAGATCATCGAAGAAACGCTCAATCTGAAAGATGTGCGGATTTTCGACTATGTGGAGGATGCAGAGGGGCGCAAGACAGCAGTTCTCAATAAAAAGGAAACTGCTATTGCCCAGTCCAAGCAGCAGCTCATCAAACAAGCCTTTGCCGATTGGATTTGGAAAGACCCGGAACGCCGGGAACGACTGTGCAAACTCTATAACGAAACCTTCAACTCGGTTCGGCCCCGTGAGTACGACGGCAGTCACCTGAATTTTGTGGGCATTAACCCTGAAATAAAACTGCGCCCCCATCAAGTGAACGCCATTGCCCACATTTTATACGGTGGAAATACGCTGCTGGCACACGTTGTGGGGGCAGGGAAAACTTTTGAAATTGTCGCCGCTGCCCAGGAGAGCAAGCGGCTGGGGCTGTGCAGCAAATCCCTCATCGCCGTTCCCAACCACCTGACCGAACAGTGGGCCACCGAGTATCTCCAGCTTTATCCCTCTGCCAACATCCTGGTAGCCACCAAGAAGGACTTTGAGCCGAAAAACCGCAAGCGATTCTGTGGCCGCATTGCCACCGGCGATTACGACGCTATCATCATCGGCCACTCCCAACTGGAGAAAATTCCTATGTCCATAGAGCGGCAGCGAGCCATTCTGGAGGAGCAGCTTCAGGAGGTTATGGACGGCATCAGCGACCTGAAGCAGAGCCGTGGGGACAACTTCTCCATCAAGCAGATGGAACGCACCAAAAAGGGGCTGAAGGCCAAGCTGGATAAACTCAACGACCAGAGCCGCAAAGATGATGTGGTGACGTTCGAGGAGTTGGGTGTGGATCGGCTCTTTGTAGACGAAGCACATAATTACAAAAATTTGGCCGCTTACACAAAAATGCGGAATGTGGGCGGCATCAGCCAGACCGAAGCCCAGAAAAGTTCTGACCTCTATATGAAGTGCCGTTATCTGGATGAGCTGACCGGAGGCCGTGGCGTAGTCTTTGCCACCGGCACCCCCATTTCAAACTCCATGGTGGAGATGTATACCATGCAGAAGTACCTCCAGCACGACACCCTGCAAGGGAACGATCTGCTGCACTTTGACGCCTGGGCCTCCACCTTCGGTGAAACGGTGACAGCCATTGAGCTGGCCCCGGAGGGAACGGGCTACCGGGCCAAGACCCGGTTTGCCAAGTTCTACAATCTCCCAGAACTGATGAGTT
>OGHJ01003278.1_pt1 | contig 12039 bp, 12 predicted proteins | sample 1571351 | NCBI WGS metagenome assembly OGHJ01 (sample SAMEA2582037, study PRJEB24529) | metagenome | biome: Human gut stool | place: China | collected 2011 | reverse complement strand
AACTTTCGTTTGTATGAAAAATGGGTCCAATCGGAGCCATTTTTTTCTGCAGTGAAAAAGTGCTTCATGGCCGCCAAAAAGCTTGCAAACAGCGGTTTTCTGCATCTAAACCTTTCGGTTTAGACTAAAATAATATGTAGAATTTGTTAAAAACTAAACCTATGGGTAATGGAATTGCAAAGCGGGATTTTGTAAGATAATCTACGCAGGCACAAGAAAGAAATCAAAAACGATGAGAGGCAGGGATACCTCATCGGCAGCAGATTCTTCCGCATGGTGCGTGCTGAACTTTTTTTCTTTTATTTATGCGGGAAGATCACATGAAAAAATGTTCCCGCGAAGATTTAATTAGGAGGTCTTTATTATGGGTAAAAAGATTCCGTTTTGGCAATGCATTCTAGTCATGCTTGTCATGGTCGCGACCCTGTACTGGTCCATTGTAAAGGACGCGGGCGAAAAACCACATATTGCACTGATGATTTCTGCTTTATTCGCAGGCTTCATTGCTTGTTCCAATGGATGGAAATGGGCATATTTGGAGCAAGGAATGATCGCAGCAATCCAAAGATCTATGCAGGCTTGTCTGATTCTTGCTGTATTGGGTGCGATCATCGCGTCCTGGATGGCAGCAGGTACAATCCCAACCATGATGTACTATGGGATTAAGATCATCAACCCTAAAATTTTCTTAGTTACCGCTTGTCTGCTGTGCAGCATCGTATCCCTTGCGACCGGTTCTTCATGGTCCACTGCAGGCTCCATGGGTGTAGCGCTGATGGGTGTCGGTGCAGCATTGGGATTCCCACCGGCTATGACGGCAGGTGCGATCGTATCCGGTGCGTACTTCGGCGACAAGATGTCCCCGTTGTCCGATACGACCAACCTTGCTCCGGCAATGGCAGGCGCATCTCTGTTCAAACACATCAAGCACATGATCTACACGACAGGCACATCTTTGATCATCGCGTTGATCGCATACGCAATCATGGGCTTTATGTTCGCTTCCAACAATGAGGCGGATCTGAGCACGATGGACATGATCCTTGGATTCATCAAAGAAGCGTCCATTGTTAATCCGCTGACGCTTCTTCCGCCGCTGTTCGTTATCGTGGCAGTAGCCTTAAAACTTCCGGCAATCCCGGCGTTGGTCGTTGCGGCTCTTATGGGTATTCCGTTCTTCTTTATGAACAGTGCATTCATCGAAAAAGCAATGGGCGATCCGATGACGCACAACATCTTCAATATCCTAGACTACGGTATCTCACTTGGAAATGTGCCGGATGATGCATCTCTGATCATTCAGAAATTATCCTCACTGTTATCCGCAAGCGGATTTATCGGTATGTTCGATACGATTGCGATCATTCTTGCGGCAATGTGTTTCGGCGGTATTCTAGATGTAACCGGCATGATGGCACAGTTTGCGGAAAAGATTCTGACTATTGCGAAGGGCAGAGGCGGATTGGTTCTGGCTACAGAATTAATGTCCCTGATCACCAATGCAATCTGCTGCGACCAATACTTATCGCTGGTACTTCCGGGCAGAATGTTTAAGGAAAAATTTGAAGATATGCGTCTTCGTCCGGAGAATCTTTCCAGATGTCTGGAAGACTGTGGAACGATCACATCAAACTTCTTCCCTTGGAACACCTGCGGCGCAACCATGAGAAAATTCCTCGGCATCGACTCTTCCTATATTCCGTACGCGATCTTGAATTGGCTGAATCCGGTCGTTTCCATTTTCTTCGGATACACCGGTATCACCATGACGAAGATGACAGAAGAAGAATACCAACATCTTTTGAAGGTAAGAGAAGAAGAAAAAGCTGTAGCATTAGCGGCGATGGAGGCTTAAACCGATTCCACCTCGCACAAAAGCAAGTCTAAAACGATAGGTCGGACGATAAAAGTCCTTCTTATATAAAGTTAAATAAAATAAAGGTCAAAATGCCGGACATTGATCCGGCATTTTGATTGGGAGAAAGAAAAAACGCGGTTGCGGGGTCTTGGGAGTTGTGCTAAGATAAAGATAGAGGTGAAAAAATGCAGCATATTGTTTTTTTTATGAATATTTTGATGATATCTCTTGCAGTCGTTCCGCTGGTCCTGCTTTTTGCACGTACACAAAGTTTAAAAGGGATGGGGATGCTTTTTCAAAGACTTAAGGTCTTTTTGATCATACTTGTCCTTGTAGCCCTGTTCAATGTCGTGCTTTGTTATGATTATGAAATAGCAGACCTGCATTTGGATGAACTGGCTTATCAGTTTGGATGGGAGCTGCTCTGCTTCCTCAAAGTATCGGCATGTTTGGCGATTCTCTGTTGCATTTGCCAAAATCGGATCGGAGATCTGTTTGATAAGGTGAACCGTTACTTCTTATTTATCTACGGGACCGCATGGGTGCTTTCCACGTTTATAGCGCCGGAACATTACTGGGAAGTCATTGAAATCTTTGACAATATCGTGATCGCATTCTGTCTGCTTGGGGCAGTAGCGTGCCTGATCGCTCTGGTGCAAAAGACGAGCCGCAGCAGGATCGCGGTGCTCTACGCTGTCTTGGTCGCGCTCCTGAACGCACTTTCTTACAGCATAGATGTTGTGACACTTGGACCGGACATTATCGCGAATAACCTCTATATCTTCACTTGGATTGGGATCGCGGTATCGACGTTCTTATACCTTTTATATGAATTGAATACACAGAGAAAATTACCGCAAGCAGAAGACCCAAAACAACCAGTGTTTGATTTTGAGTCCGCATACGATGAGATTAAAAAAAAGTATGGACTCACCTTACGGGAGGAAGACATTCTGCGTGAGCTTTATTTGGGTAAAAGCAATTCCCAGATCGCAGGGGATCTGAATATCAGTGAGGCGACCGTCAAAGCACATATCCACAATCTGCTCAGCAAAATGGATGCCGCCAGCCGAGTGGAAGTCATTTTGACCGTACAAAAGAAAGTAATGGGAACAACGACAGAATGAACTGCAGTTTTGAGAGAACAGAGATGAGAAGCAAAGATGAGGAGGAACACAGGATGACAGAGCGGGAAAGAGTGATTCAGATTGTAGATGCGTTGGCACCGGAATTAAAAACACTGGCATTAAATATTCACGACAATCCGGAGCTGGTTGCGGCGATCAAAGAGGAATTCAGTCATGTAAAGGATGAACCGCAGATGACGATTTAGACAGTAGCGGCTTACGCTTAAAAAAAGACTTGCAAAGACAAAAGCATGCATAACGAAATCAGAGATTCCTATGCGCACATGGCGCTCAACTATGCGCGCCGCTTCGTAAGGCGCTTTTGTCGTGATTCCGGAAACATCGCACAGCGATATTTCCTACATAAGAAACAAAGCGCGGCGAAAAAAGCCGCGCTTTTGCATATCTAAGAGAAAATCAAGAGGACAGCCGTACTGCGTCTACCGCGCATTGTCCACCTTGTCTGCGTAGCGGATGGTCTCCATCGCGTCACGCGCGTAGCGGTCGGCGCCGATGCGGTCGGCGTATTCCTGATTGAGGACCGCACCGCCGACTACGACCTTGCACCAAGGTGCTTTTTCCTTGAGCAGTTCGATGGTTTCCTGCATGGCAGGGACGGTGGTGGTCATCAGGGCGCTCAGACCGGCTGCCGGGGCATGGTGGGCGATGACCGCATCTAAAATATCCTGCGGAGCGACGTCCTTGCCAAGATCGATGACTTCAAACCCGTAGTTTTCGAGCAGCAGACGCACGATGTTCTTGCCGATATCATGGATATCGCCATGGACGGTCGCGATGACGACCGGGCATTTATTGGCGGCAGTATCACCGGACATCTGCGCCTTGATCTTTTCAAATGATGCCTTGGCGGCCTCTGCTGCCATCAAAAGCTGCGGCAGATAGACCCGTTTCTCCTCAAAGCCCTGTCCGACGATATCGAGCGCAGGAATGATTTCATTCTGAATGATCTGCAGCGGCTCGGTGTCGGTCAGCATTTGCGCGGTAAGCTCTGCAGCCTGTTCTTTGAGTCCCTTGGCAATGGCGCGCTGCAAGGCAGAAGCGTAATCGCCGACAGCGGCAGACGGCGTCGACAACTGCGCGCTATCTGGGTTGCTGCTGTTTCCGGCTTGCGCAGGCTGTGCAGCAGACACCGCTTCCGGCAGGGCAGAGACGAATGCGATATAATCGCTACAGTTTTCGTCCATCTGGTGCAGCGCGCGGAAAGCGTAATAGGCTTTCATCATATCCTGTGCGTAAGGATTCATGATCGCTGCAGAGAGCCCATTCTCCAACGCACAGGTATAGAAAGCCGCATTGATGGCGTCCCGCTTCGGCAGTCCAAACGAAACATTGGACACACCGAGAGAGGTATGACAGCCGAGCTCATTTTTGATGATGCGAAGCGCCTTGAGCGTTTCCATGGCAGCGCCCGGCTCTGCGCTGACGGTCATGGCCAGCGTATCGAAAATGATATCTTTTTTACTGATGCCGTAGGTTTCGGCACAGGCGAGAATTTTTTCGGCGATTGCGATGCGGCCTTCCGCAGTCTTTGGGATTCCGCTGTCGTCAAGTGTCAGTGCGACGACCAGCCCACCGTATTTTTTGACTAGCGGGAAAATCGTATGCATAGATGCCTCTTTGCCGTTGACGGAATTGATCATGGCTTTGCCGTTGTAGACGCGCAGCGCGGCTTCCATCGCTGCCGCGTCCGAGGTATCGATCTGCAGCGGCAGATCAATGACAGCCTGCAACTCCTCGACCGCCTCCCGGAGCATTGCAGGTTCGTCAATCTCCGGCAGACCGACGTTGACATCCAGAATCTGCACGCCGCATTCCTGCTGACGGATGCCTTCCTGCAGGATATAGTCGATGTCATGCTCCTTGAGCGCCTGTTTGAAACGTTTTTTCCCCGTCGGATTGATGCGCTCTCCGATCAGCAGCGGCTGCTTGTCAAACTTGACCGCATGCGTATAGGAAGAAACGCAGGTGATCTGCTTGTCCGTCAGCGGCACAAGGGAGAGCGTGCGGGAAGCATCGACGATTTTCCGGATATAGACCGGGGTGGTACCGCAGCAGCCGCCTGCGACGCGCACGCCCTGCCGGATATAGTCCGCCATGTCGCTTGCGAATTCTTCCGGCAGTGTGGCGTAGACTGCCTTGCCGTCAGATTCCTGCGGCAGACCGGCGTTCGGCTTGAGCAGCACCGGGATCGAGGCGTTTGCCAAAAGCTCTGCAACAACGCCACGCATCTGTTTCGGCTCTAGCGAACAGTTGGCGCCGATGGCGTCCGCGCCCATGCCCTCCGCCATGGCGACCATGGCAGCAGGAGATGCACCGGTCATCAGCTTGCCGTCCTCACCGTAGGCATTGGAGACGAAAACCGGCAGATCACAGTTCTCCTTGGCAGCCAAGAGGGCTGCTTTGGTTTCATAGCTGTCGCTCATGGTCTCGATATAGATTAAATCAACCCCGTTTGCCGCGCCGAGGCGTACGACCTCTGCGAACAGGGTCACAGCGTCCTCGAAAGCGAGGTCGCCGTACGGCTTGAGCAGCTTGCCGCAGGGACCGACGTCCAGGGCGATATATTTTGCCTGCGGAGCATCGGCACTGTCGCGGGCGATTCTGGTATTCTGCACCGCGGCAGCAATGACCTCGGACAGCTCTTCATGGCTGAACTTCAAGGCATTGGCACCGAAGGTATTGGTGGCGACGACATTACTGCCGGCTTCAAAATAGTCTTTTTGTATTTTTTGAATGACATCCGGATGACTGAGATTCCAACGCTCCGGGTATTCGCCGGGCGCAAGTCCGGCCTCCTGCAGCAGGGTACCCATGCCGCCGTCCAGATAAAGCAGGTGTTCCTGCATGTAGTCTAAAATATTCATGGTTTTCATCGCGATTCCTCCAGCGATCGTGTGTATATGAGAATGCGGCAGCAATCATCGCTGCCGCAGATGTGTAAACGTGTTTCTGCGCTCCCCAGTGCGGGCGACGACCGTTACGCCTGCCGGAACAGACAGTCGGTTTTGGCGCAGGATGCGCAGTCTGCATGCGACCTTGCCTCCGCATCGGCTGTCTGCACAGCCTGCGGTAAAAGCCCGATGATGGCGGTCACCGACTTGCTCGGCGACATCAAGAGGCTGTCGTTGAGGGAAAGCCCGATTTTGCGGTGACAATCCAAAGCCTGAAAGAAAGCTTTCTGCGCATCGAGCGGGAAATCACCGTAGCCGGGGCTGAAACGCGGTCGCAGCTGATAGCCCTCTGCGGCATAGTCCGCGGCAAGTTCGTCGCAAAACGCATCACAGAGACTTTCGATGCGCTCTGCGCCGATGGCCTGCATGCACAGCGCCTTGGTCGGTGAGAGTCTGCCGTATCTGGCGATCAGCCGGTCCGGCGCCAGTCCGACGGTAGCTGCGAACAGAATGACTTTGTCACAGCCCTGCAGATTGCGGCAGAGCCCCTGACTGTCGGTCTGCATGAAGCCGAGGTGCAGAAGTGTTTCACCGGGCGGCTGCGTGCTTGCCTGCAAGCAATCGCATGCCTGCGGCGGATTTTCGCGGGTAGGTACAGTTCGCGTGACCTCGGATACGCGCCAGCAGACCTTGTAAACGAGCTGCGGCAGCAGTTCGGCAAGACAGGCATCGAGCAGATCGTCAAAGGTATCGCCTGCGTCGGTGCATCGCATATAGCGCAGAATCTCGCGCCGGTTGACGGGCGGCTGCGCGTAGTTTTTCGTAAAAATAATCGGTTCCATGTGCGTTCGTACTTTATTTGCCGAGGATGTCGGACAGGTTGGCCTGAATCTTCTGCGCCACATCAGGCTTGTTCATGGAGTAAACGTGGACATTGGTGATATTGTTGGCAAAGAGGTCGATGATCTGGTCGGTCGCGTAAGCGATACCGGCCTGCTTCATGGCCGCAGGGTCACTGCCGAACTTGTCCACAAGCGTCTTGAAACGCTGCGGTACGTGGGAACCGGAGAGCTTCAGCGCGCGGTCGATCTGATTCGCATTGGTGATCGGCATGATACCGGCGACGACCGGAACGGTGATGCCCGCCTCGCGGATCTTATACAAGAAATTGTACAAAAGGTTGTTATCAAAGAACATCTGCGTGGTCAGAAACTCGCAGCCCGCATCGACCTTTTCCTTGAGGAAACGAATGTCCTCCTTCTGATTGCTGCTCTCCGGGTGTTTCTCCGGGTAGCAGGCACCGCCGATACAGAAATCCGCACCGCTTTCCTTGAGCTCGCGGATCAGATCGATGGCGTGATGGTAGGACCAGGTCTCCTGATGCGAAAGGTCCATATCGGCAGGAATGTCACCGCGCAGCGCCATGATGTTTTCGATGCCGGCCGCTTTGATCTCTTCGATCTGCTGATGCACGGTCGCCTTTGTCGATGAAACACAGGTCAGATGCGCAAGCGTCTGCACATTGTATTGGTTCTTGATGTTTTTGGCAATATCGAGCGTATATTTGCTGGTACCGCCGCCTGCACCGTATGTCACGCTGACAAAAGCAGGGTGCAGCTTGGCGATCTCCTCCGTCGCTTTTTTGACACTGTCAAAGGCCGCGTCCTGCTTCGGCGGGAAAACTTCAAAGGACAGCGAAAGGGTTTCTTGCTTGAGTGTATGAATCAGTTTCATATGAGAATGCCTCCGGATAATATCGTCATTTTTTTAGTGGTTTTATTATACTATGCCTTATCGCTTTTCGCAAGGGTCAGACACGCAGAAATGCATAAAAATTTGTGTCATTAAAACAAATAAAGAAAATATTTCGTGTGCTGCAATACAATGAAAAGGGCGGAATCCCTGTGCAACAAGCAGGTACGAGGTGGCAGTCGATCTCAAAAAACAAAAGAAACGACCTTTCTCCAAGCTGATCCCATGGATTCTTGGCAAAAATGGCGTTTCTTTTGATGAGCTAATGCGAATCAGTGAACGTAATTGCTTTTTTCATGCCGGGTAGGACCGGTTTATACAAGTGCTGCGCCGAGCTTTGCGCAAGCCTCTTTGGCTTCGTCGTCCGGTGCTTCGTTGCAGATGACGTAATCGCAGGCAAACAGCATGCCGGCGTCATCACAGCGCTTTTCCCATAAACGCATCCATTCGCCGTCGCCCCAGCCGTAGGAACCGAACAGTGCAACTTTTTTGCCGCGCAGCTTTGGCTCGCAAGCGTCGAACATCGGCGCGAACTCAGTTTCTTCCAGCTCTTCCGCACCCATGGAAGGGCAGCCAAAGGCGATCGCGTCAAACTGTCCGATCATTTCCGCGTTAAAATCTGCGGAGGTGAATACACTGACGTCTGCACCGGCTGCTTTTGCGCCTGCAGCGACTTGATTCGCCATTTCTTCTGTATTACCTGTCCCACTCCAATAAACAACTGCTACTTTACTCATATTTAGGTACCTCTTTTCTTTTTCTATTTGATGTTGTCAGAACAGACGATCTGCAGGCAAGCCGTGCAGGGCTTGCTCCCAACCTGCGCTCATGCCGCGATCGTCAGCTGACAGACCGTTTTGCCCTTTTGAAACATCAGACGGTACATCTCTTTGCACTTGTCGAATCTGCGAAACGTCTTGCGTGCCTCACATTCGTTGCAGTAGACCTTCCAGCAGCCGCTGCATTTGCAGTTCTTGCCGCTGTTCTGGATGTAGCCCATGACATCGCCGGGCGGATAGCCCAAAAAGAGACCGATCTCATGGGGAAAATCTCCGGTGCGATTGATGCGCTCCGCGAGGTGTGCGATCGCGCTCTCCGGAGAAAGGTCGGTGTAGCCGAGTTTTTTGAGCATGCAGGATGCTGTTTTGTTCGCAAGGTCGAGTGCCAGCTTCCTGCTGCGATAGACATAAATCAACGCGCTGTCTGCAGTCTTGCGGATCATCGTCAGACTGACACCCTTGACCGCCAGCAGTGTATTCAGATGCAGAAGCTGCGCTTCCAGCTCGTATTCGGACGCAAAGCTGTAATTAAAGAGATTTGCGGTTTTGAGCGACGCCAGTGTCGGCGCACAGTGATTGATCAGATATTGTTCCATGAAAAGCCCGTGTCCTTTCCTATGTCGATTTCGTATTTTACTTTGCTAACAGCTGCCAAAATGCAAGGCGATAAGACCCAAAGGTTTACGCGCTTTTCGCTGCGGCGAAAGCGGCGAATGGTCGTCGGAACGAAGGTACTGCGACAGCTTCAAAAACCAATTGGTAACTCTGTGACAAACCTCTGAATGGTAGTTAGCAATAGCTAACTACATGAGAAAACTTTGGCGGGCGATCAGAAACCACCCGCCGGATCGTTTTCAGATGACAATTAAAAATTTAAGCAGCATTTAAAAAATAAATGGTTAGCATATGCTAACTATACAACATCAAAAAAGATTTGTCAACTGTTTTTTGTCAGCTGCGAAATCTTTTTTGCTGATTTGCTTCGGAAGTAATACGAAGTGAGGCGAAACTGCCTGCACTACCCTTGCATTTCCGTCTGCAAAAGCTCATCGAGCATTTCGCGGCAGGCGCCGCACTTATTTCCGATATCTGCTTTTTCACATAATGTCTTTAAATCGGTGATGTGATGCTCACGGATCAAATCACGCACCTCGCCGAGCGTTTTTTTCTTACAGACACAGATCAGATAATCTGCGTTTTTTCCTTCCAATGCCATGAATAGAATCCTCCTTTGCATTTGTCTTTTTGCTTTTCCTACGCGCCGGCTCTATGGATTTGCCAAAGCGCAGGCGAGTCTCTTGCATTATATACCCGCCCGCGGCGCAAATGACACACAAAACACACCTTTTCTTTTAAAATATGGCTACTGCAATCCCACTGGCTTTAGATGGTGGGTTAAGGTAGCCGAAAGTGGTGGTTTGTGCTATACTTGTGTTATGGGAACATGGAAATCAAAAAACAGACACAAGTATTTGTTACAGTATCATATTATTTTCGTATGCAAGTATAGAAAGAAATTGCTGATGTCAAAACAAATATCAGATGATATAATTGGAAAGAGCATACTTTTTGTACGGATGGATAGTTTGCCTGCAGTGTAGGAAATGTTTCAGAAGAGATTTTGAGAAAATATGTAGAAAATCAAGGGTAAGAAGGTGGTGATGGTCAATGCTGAAAGCATATAAATACAGGATATATCCTAATAGCGAACAAAGAATACAGATAGCAAAAACATTTGGCTGTTGTCGTTTTGTTTATAACCAGACATTGGCATACCGGAAAGATATATACGAGAAAGAGAAAAAGTCTGTCAGTAAAACAGATTGTAATAATTACTGCAACAGAGAATTAAAGAAAAACTATGAATGGCTAAAAGAAGCAGATAAATTTGCTCTGACCAACGCAATTTATAACATGGATGCTGCACATCAAAAGTTCTTTAAGGAACATGCAGGATTCCCAAAATTCAAGAGCAAACATGATAAGCATAAATCATATACAACAAATTACACAAATGGAAATATAACAGTAAATCATGAGAATGGTAAGATAAAACTGCCTAAACTAAAGGAAGTAAAAGCAAAACTGCATAGAAAATTTAGTGGACAGATTAAGTCAGCGACCGTTTCGCAAATGCCCAGTGGAAAATATTATGTATCCATACTTGTGGAAACTGAGCATAAGGAGCTGGTACATACAACTGGTCGTATAGGAATAGACTTAGGAATTAAAGATTTATGTATTACTTCAGATGGGAAGATATATGAGAATCTAAAAATTATAAGGAAATATGAGAAACAGCTTGTAAAGCTGCAAAGGCAACTGTCACATAAAGAAAAGAGAAGTAAAAACTATTATAAAACAAAGAAAAAGATAGCAGTATGTCATGAGAAAATAAGGAATAGCAGAAAAGATTATCTGCATAAAGTTTCACATGAAATTATCAGCGAAAACCAAGTGATAGTTTCAGAAAATCTGCAGATAAAAAACATGGTAAAAAATCATCATCTGGCAAAAGCCATAAGTGATGTATCATGGTATGAGCTGACAAGACAGTTAGAGTATAAGGCAAAATGGAATGGCAGGAAATACATCAAAATAGATACATTTTATGCCAGCAGTCAAATATGTTCTGCTTGTGGGTATCAGAATTCGGACACAAAAGATTTGTCGGTGAGGACATGGATATGTCCGAAATGTGGAGCGGAACATGACAGGGATATCAATGCTGCAAAAATGGAAAGCGTTTATCCGTAAAATCGATACAAAAACAGATGACTATAGCACCGTGCTGAAAACAATAAGGGCATTTTTAACAAAACCGTTTGTAGCAGCGGTAGAAAACAAAATATTTACGGACAATTGGATTGTCCAAAACGGTCAGTGGATGTAACAGGGGGCAAAGGAAAAGTTTGTGGTGATTTTTGCAATTTACTCTTGACAAAGGTCACTTCATAACAGGTGAGTTATGTAAAAAGCAAAAGCAATTAATATTTTGGGAGAATTTTGTGGCAAGCGTGATATTCTTGCTGAAGCCATTCAGAACGAAGTGGCAAAGAAATATATTATTGTCGGAGGTGCTGGACACACAACAGAGACATTGAGAAATGTTGCTGGAGCAACAGATTATTTTAGGAAATTTAGGTATTTTTATTTTGTAACAAGGAAAGATAGAAAGGTGTGGATGTTTATATGGCAAAGAAATTAGACTTAAACAAACCAGTATTTGAATTGGTTCAGGAATATCCTGAGCTTGTAGATGTTTTAAAGGATTTAGGATTTTCAGAGATTACAAAGCCTGCAATGCTTAACTCTGTGGGACGCATCACAACAATTCCAAAGGGAGCTAAGATGAGAAACATATCCATGATGAAGGTTGTGCCGGCACTTATGAGTAATGGGTTTGAACTTGTCGGGAAGATGCCAAATATCTTTGTACTTGGAAAGAATAAGGCAGGAGACGAGGCCAGCAGTGAAGATGGGGCTTTTCAGGAAAATACAAGAGAAAAAATAAAGAGCTATTTAAAGCGACTTGGAGAGGGCGAGGACTTAGAGAGTGTGCGCAAAGACTTCGTAGAGAATTTTTCAGAGGTAGAGGCATCTGAAATTAT
>OGHJ01003261.1_pt1 | contig 12104 bp, 16 predicted proteins | sample 1571351 | NCBI WGS metagenome assembly OGHJ01 (sample SAMEA2582037, study PRJEB24529) | metagenome | biome: Human gut stool | place: China | collected 2011 | reverse complement strand
CCCGAGGTGGACGGTGTAATAGATAGAAAATCGGAGGGAAACATGATATTCATTAGCATATATCAAGGGACTTTTGAATTTCAATCCGTAGATGATGCAATGAAGTTTGTGCAAACTGCGGCGAAGAAAAAAGACACTCTTTGGGTCACTGGGGATGAATTATATCCCTGCTTGGCCGTCTGTACCAATGAGCCATATGCGGCAGTTAATTTTATTCAAGCCGATATGGGAGATATTTGGCTCTCTTATAATGAAAACAATCAAAAAGAAGTCGTTTTTCTTGCGGATGGTGTGGAGTGGTGTCCATCAGCGAATGCAGTGGTTCCTTTGAATGATGCGATATTATGCATCAGAGAATTTCTGAGTACCCACGAAAGGCCGTCTTGCATTCAGTGGCAGGAATTATAGACTTCAGTTTGTTGTTGAGAACATAAGCCCTACAATTCTATAAATCCCCCAGCCGCCAACGGAAACGGCATATAAAAAAACCGTTGGATGGCGGCTGGCTATTGACGCGCCCCAAACGAAAACGAACACCAAACGGCGGTTTTGAAACAACGGATTTCAAGACCGCCGCCCTGTCCGTTACCGCTCCATATCCTGCGTCCTGTGTGGCTGCTGCTCCCGCTGTTCCTGACGCAAGATGTTGTAAACGCTCTTTCGGATTTGCGCGGCTTTCCCAGTTCAGATCGCCGCGCTTCTCCATAGGGGCGCAAGCCCGTTACCCTTGCGCCCGTCCCCGTTAGAATTGGGGAAAATAGAAAGTCGCCCGAAAATCAGAGTGTCAATTTGACGTTTAATTTCGAGCGACCGTTGCTGTTGATTGAAATTTTGGTGGAAACAACTGTGATAATGTGGTATACTGGTAAAAATCCATCAGGTGGAGGTTGTCATGTTATTCGATTGCTTTGAACAAGATAAAGCAGCACCACAAGAGTTATGCGATAAATATAACTCTATACTACCATCCGCTTTATTAAACGTCTGGAAACAGTACGGATTTGGAAGTCTGCTAAACGGTTATCTGAAAATGATAAACCCAGACGAATATCAAGTATTGCTCAATGACAGCTATGTTTTAAGCAGTACGGCAATTCCAATTTTCGTCACTGCTTTTGCCGATATTCTGACTTGGGAAAAAGGTCGATATATCCGTATAGTCAAATACAAGGACGGCATATTTGAGGGTATTGCTTCTGGCTTTAATTTCTTTTGGGGCGATTTAGCTGACGGTGCCTTTGATGCAAGATTTTTTGAACTTGCTGAATATGAAGCAGCAACAAATAGATTGGGGCAGCTTCAATTTGATGAATGCTTTGGATATACACCGCTCCTTGGCTTAGGCGGGAGCAAAAAAGTGGACAATCTACGAAAAGTAAAAATTAAGGAACATATTTATTTGATAGCACAGTCAGTCGGAAAAGTTGGAGCATGATAGTTGCTCACTCGCTTGTAATGGCGCAAAGCAATTTCGTTGTTTTCAAGGTGTGCTTTCTTGTATATCCCACTGATGATATGACAATCTCCCCAACTGTGATTGCTCATTATCATCCCATATTTCAGCGACATCTTTGTTGCCAGTTTGGCAAAACGCTTCACCTGTCAGCCCATAAAATCTAACATTGGCAACAGAAGGATTATCAGACAGCAGCTTCGTAGCAATCGGTTTACAGTCGTTGTCTAATGGCGTAATTCCATTGAAATAAATTCCCACAACGAGTATTTTTCCACCAGCTTTAAGCCAATCTTCAAAAGGAGTTTCCTCCCCTGTTCCGTCAGGCCACGGGGATATGCCCCATATAATATCAATCACATATTCTGTGTCTAAACATGGTTTGAGGTATTCAGAAAAGTATTCTTGCGCCTCTGCATTTAGCAAAATCGTGTAGTAATCATCAGCCCATTCCCACTTTTTTGTGTCAAGGTCTTTTCGATAATGTAAATGAAATTTATCTTCTGGAAACTGGTCTGAGATTACTTCTAACTCAAAGTTATACGATGGTATGATACTGGGAATTGGGATGGGACTTTTTTCTCTTGGTTCACGCCACCAATTTATGATTGTAAATTCTGCACTATATTGTTCCGACAAATATTGCAGAGCCATTTTCTCAATACCCATTGCCTCAATAGCCGTTTCTGTTATCCCACAGCGAGAAAGCCCAACAAAAAAGAGTGCCAAAGCAAGTGGAATTAAAAACTTACACATTCGTTTCCATCTGTTCATGGCATATCCTCCAATCTGCAAGGTATTGTAACCTCATTATAGCATACACAAGAGAATCTTTCCACTGGTATTGAGAATTAACGCCCAGCAAGGCCGGGGAAAGTGTACCCCTCCCGGCCTCGCTCCGCAAGCCCATTACCCTTGCGCTGCGCTCCCGTCTGCGCCGTCCTCCTGCGCTGTCTGGGCCGCTTTGGCGGCGGGCTGTGTGTTACCCCTCACCGCCGTTCCCGCGCCCTGTGCGGGGGCTGTGGCGGCGTTCTGTGCGGTCAATCCGTCCAGTACGCGGCGGCTGTGTTCGGTGGCGATGGTCTGCTCCACAAAGGTCTTGAACTGTTCCTCGGTCAGCGGGATGGTGTCGGGCAGCAGCTTCTCAAAAAGCCCCATGCGCTTGCAGAGGCGGTTCGTCCTGTCCTTGCGCTCCTGGATCAGACGCTTTTCGCGCCATTCCCCATCTTTGTCAAAATAGGTCGAAAATTATACGCCACAAAAAACTTCTCAGGAGGTGGACACTCAGATGTCCACCTCCCTTTTGTTCTATTGCCTTTCGTATCCGGCCATGCTATACTCTTTCTATCAAGGACAAGTCGTATCGGATAGAACGGAGGAAGCTCTATGCGTCACAAGGACCCGGAATTGATGAAGCGCATACAGGCATTTGCGGAGGATTTCTACTTTGCGGAGGGGCGCTCCCCCAGCACAGCGGAGATCGGCAAGGCCGTAGGCATCGCCAAGGGGACCGCTCACCGCTATCTTGTCGAGATGAGCGAGAAAGGCCAGATCGACTATGACGGGAAAAGCATCGAGACCGAAAAAATCCGCCGTCTGTCGCCAACCTCCCGCGCGGAGATATTTACCGGCGCTATCCCCTGCGGTCCTTTAGAAACGGTGGAGGCGTCCGCAGACGAATATGCGAAGCTGCCAACCGCCATTTTCGGCTCCGGCGACTTCTACATCATTCGGACTACCGGCGACTCCATGATAAATGCAGGGATTGAATCCGGCGATTTGGTGGTGGTGGAGAAGCGGTGCGACGCGAAACCGGGCGAGATCGTAGTCGCGCTCCATGAAAACGCCAATACCCTGAAACGGCTGGGCTACGATAAAAAGCGGAAGTGCTGCAAGCTCATCCCTGAGAATGACAGCATGGAGCCGATCTATGTCAGGGATGTTGTCATTCAGGGTGTGGCAAGGTTTATCATCAAGGCGCTGTGAGCTGCTTTGCCTGAAAGGGGTTGATTGAGATGAACAGGGTAAATGTGTCCGTTCAGTGTTCCACTGAGCCGGACGGGATCATCTGCCCACGAAAGGTCAGATGGGAGGACGGGCGCGTGTGGGACATTGAGCGGGTCCTGCATACCTGCCGCAGCCCTGATCTGTCTTTTGAGGGCGTCCGCTATACGGTGCTGATTGAGGGGATGGAAAAGTATCTCTACCAATCGGGCCGGCAGTGGTATGTTTTTGTTGCATAGGAGGACAGGCACGACAAATGAAAACCTTAGTTACCAACGCAGAAATCGAGGAAGTAGGTGAAAGCCTGATCCGGCGATTTATCGGGAAACGAAAGCCCCCGCCCAACTGCATTGACATCGAGGGCTTTATCACAGACTATCTCCATCTGCCGGTTGTCTATGCCGGCATTGCGGAGGAAGATCGGGACAAGATCGGCTTTGTGTCAGACGGCGCGTATCCGCTGGCAGTATGGGAGGAAGGAGAACGGCGGAGCGTGGTATTCCCCAAGGGCACCGTAGTCATTGACCGCTTTCTGCTCCAGGCCGACAAAAGCGGACAGCGCCGGTTTACGCTGGCGCACGAAGCCGCCCATGTGATTTTTGAACGGATGTCCCCTACGGCGGCGGGTCCATGTTTCAACCGCTACTTCGCCAGCGAGCGGAACTACAACATCGACGAGCTGCGGGAACACCTGAATGTGTGTGAGACACAGACAGACCGCATGGCCTCCGTTCTGCTGATGCCGAGATTCCTTGTGGAGCGGCTGCTGAAACGCTTTCACAGCGGTGCGCCGATCCCCATATACGGGAGCTGGGCTATGCGGAGCGAGGACAAGCTCGGCATTCAGAAAATGGCCGACTGCATGGGCGTGACCTTTACCGCCCTGCTCATCCGGCTCAAAACCCTCGGTATGACCGAACAGCGAGACATATCTGAGTATCTGGATTCTGAGCTGGCTTTTTGAGGGGGTGCGAAAATGGTACAGCAAGCAGAAGTACGGGCTTACCGCATGAGGCCCATGACGCCGGAGGTACGGGCCAAGGTCAACCTCTCCTATACGGAAAGCCTTGATTTGCAGGAACGGGAACTGAAATGCCCCCACTGCGGGCGCTATATCGCCTCCCTGTTCTCAGACTGCTCCGGCCACTTCAAAGTGAAGTGCCCAAACTGCAAGGCGGTAACGACCTACAACCTGGGCTACTTCCGCAGGCGGCGCTGCCGCAGGGCGGGAACGAAAAACTGAATATCTGAAATCAACAATTCATAAACGATCAAGCGGAGTAAACGCGGCCTCGCGTTAAGCTATCAAGCGGCGTATGAAACAGCTTGGCATACCTTTGTATGCCGCTGTTCATCGCCGCTTTTTTCGTTTGCTCCGATTGCCTGTTTCATACGCTGATTTTATGGCTCTTTCCCGGCTTGGTCGGGAAGGGGCTTTTTTATGTATTTCAATCCAAAAGACTTTGGTAATCGGTTGCAGCTTGCCAGAAAGACGGCGGGGCTGACCCAACAGGCGCTTGCGGACAAGGGATCCGTAGAGAGAAAGCACATCAGCCACCTGGAGTGCGGGGAGCGGTGCTGCTCCATCGACCTGCTGGTGGATTTTTCGGAGGCGCTGGGTGTCAGTACGGATTATCTGCTCAAAGGCAGCAGCTCAAACCATGCCGCCGAGCTGGATGGCATCATCGGACAGCTCACTGCGCTGCGGCAAAAGTTATAGGCATGGTGCCTATGAGGTAGACAAAGGGTGCCTGCGGGGGCGTCTGAATTTGCCCCCAAATCTTCTAAAATGAAATCATCAGCCGGGGCGACCCGCTGGTGTGGTACTTTGAAAAGTGAATAGGCATTCATCAGGTACATTCCTGTGTGTACGCCGAGAGGCAAAGCCAAACAGGTTGGAGCGCCACGACCCCAAGACGGGCGAGCGACCTCCTCCGCCTGCAAAGGATGGGCTGCTCCCATCCAGGCGATAACAGCGCACAGAGACAATGATACTTCCGTAACTCGCGGCCCGGCCACAAAGAAGGCGGGGAGGTTAGATTCCTATGGAGCGGCATCGCAAGCCGCCGCCTGATGACTTCCTATGATTCCAGGGTGTCGGGGACAAATGGGGATCAAGCGATTACAATGCAAACAATCAGCAGCCGCATCGGACTTGGAAACTTCCCGACACGATGGCGGCTGCTGTCTACATATCAGGAAAAGGAGCGCAGCACTATGGAACAGAACTATCACGACTACTATCGCGGCGAAATCTACTACGCCGACCTCAACCCCATATTCGGCCATGAGCAGGGCGGCGTCCGTCCTGTTCTCATTCTTCAGAACGACCAGGGCAATTATTTTTCTCCCACGGTCATTGTCACAGCGGCCACCCGGCGCATTTTCAAAAAGCCCGGTCAGCCTACCCATGTGACGCTGGACAACATTGAGGGTCTGCCGGGACAGTCCCAATTCCAGCTTGAGACTATCCGCACAGTGGACAAGCGCCGCCTGCGGGAGCGTGTCGGCAAGCTCACCGATGAGCAGATGGCGGAGATCGACGCAGCCCTGCGGGTAAGCCTCTATCTGGGCGAGGACGATTACTTGCCTACGGAGGTAGAGGCCCCATGAGTGCAAAGCCCAATCCCGTCTTGCAGATCGACCCGGAGTTTGAGAGCAAGATACCGCCGCTGACCGAGGACGAATACCAGCAGCTTGCGGAAAACATCATCTCCGAGGGCGTTGTCCTTATGCCGCTCATCGTCTGGAACGGCACGATTGTGGACGGCCACAACCGCTATAAAATCGTGCAGGAACACCCTGAGATCATCTTTACCGTCCATGAAAAGGACTTTGACAACCGCTATGAGGCCCTTGTATGGATTTGCAACAACCAGCTTGGCCGCAGGAACCTCACGCCGGTACAGAAGAAAATGCTGGTGGGAGACCGATATGAGGCTGAGAAAATGGCGCATGGCGGTGATAGAAAAAGCGAGGAAGCAAAATCAAGTGGCCAAAATGACCACTTGAAATCTGACAGTGAAGGGGCTACGCGGCGTCGCATCTCTGAAGAAACCGGCACCAGCGAGAGCTATGTCAAACGCGCCAGTCAGTTTTCGCAGGGGGCCACCGCCGCCGAGGAAGTGTCCCCCGGCTTTCGGCAGGAGGTCCTCTCCGGCAAGGTCAAGCCGACCCAGAAAGAGATGTGGGCCATCGCCAAGGCTCCCCCGGAGGAGCGGAAACGGCTGATCCAGGAAGTGAAAGAGGCCGCGGGCGCTCCAGAGGAGGAAGAACGCCGCATGACGGCACAGGATGCTGTGCAGCAGTTTGAGTGGAAGGGCACGCGGGGGCTGCAAAACTTTGACAACACCTTTACTGAGTGGCCGCAGCTTATCTCCAACGAGAGCTACCGCCAGCAGGTCATTTCCACCCTGTACGATCTGAAACAATACATTTTACACATTGAAGGAGGCACCCGATATGAATGGGACAAAGAGGCTCGAAAAATCGTATGAGGTCATGTTTATCTCAAGCTCTGATCTGTCTGTCACCCGCGATACCTATCAGCGGGAACTCAACAGCCGCAGGGTGCGGGAGATCGCGGAGAACTTTGACGAGCGAGTGGCCAACGAGCCGAAGGTCAGCGCCCGCGATGGCCGGTTTTATGTATTTGACGGCCAGCACACCATCGCCGCCCGGAAGCTGCTTAACGGCGGGCGGGACCTGCCCATTCTCTGCAAAGTTTATACCGGCCTTACCGAGCAGGACGAGGCCGTTCTTTTTGCGGAGCAGACCGGCATTTCTGCCAAGGTCTACCCCGGCTCCAAAATCCGGGCGCTGGTGTTCGGCGGCGATCCTGACGCGATTGCCTTTGTGGAGGCAACGGAGAGTGCCGGCCTGCATCTCTCTTTCAATCAGTCCAGAGGGCTGAACCGCATCGGCTGTGTTGCCGCCGCCTACGGGGAGTTTATGTCGGCGGGCGCTGACCTCTATACGGAGGCCCTGCGCGTCATCGCTGCCGCGTGGGACGGCCACAAGGACTCCCTCCGGGCCGAGACCATCCAGGGCGTGACGGAGTTTATCAAGCTCTACCATGATGAGTATGACCCCAAGCGTCTTGTCAGCCGGTGCCGCCGCTATGACCCCATGCACATCTACCGCAGGGCCAAAGCTGCCGGCGATTCCCTCCCCGCCCCGCAGAGGTACATCTTTGAAGTCTGGAACATCTACAACGGCACCAGCAGGGCCAACGCCCTGCCCCTGAAATTCTGAGGAGGACGCCATGAACAAATATAAGGACTTCCAGAAATCCGGCAGTCAGGACGCCGCCCTCCGCGAGATCGAGCGCGGGGAGTTGGTGGCGGCGCGGATGCACAAGCCGGGGTATCGGCGCAAGATGCGCCGCGTCAACAATAAGCACAACAAGAAAGCCAATTACACTTCTCACTGAGCTTGCTCACAGGCAGAAGTCATGGGCTGAGGTCATACGCTGCAAAGATAGAGAATGGGCAGGGCTGATCGACCTCAGCCTATTGTTGTGTCTGTGAACAGAAACACGCCGAAAGGAGGGCTTTATGAGTTTAGATTATGAGAAAGATGAACTGGTGGATATTCGTACTGTGTCCGTCAGTAAGGAGCTGCCAAAAGAGGAGCGCATAGCGGAGTTTGTGCGCCAGATCAAAAACCCCTACTGTTTCAGGTGCGGGGACTTCACCATTCGCGCCAGCTTTGCCTCGGATGGCGTGACCATTGAGGAGCGGCTGCAAGGGCTGATCCGGTAGGTTTGACATCCTCGCTTTTTTCAAAAGAGTACCGTATACTGAGAAGCGGAAAAGGAATTGAATAGCTCAAACTCTCAAATACACTCTTTTTGCGGGGTAATTCTGGAAGAAAGGAGTGTGTTTTTTCATGCCTAAATTTCGGGCGACAGCGTACATCCGGCTTTCCTATACGGATGATAAGACCAGCGAGAGCGACAGCGTAGGCAACCAGCGCAAGCTCATCGAAAACTTTGTGTCCCGCAACCCGGACATTGAGATCGTGTCCGAGAAGATTGACGACGGTTACAGCGGTATCATTTTTGACCGGCCAGCGTTCAAGGAAATGATGCAGGACATCACAGGCGGCAAGATCAACTGCGTCATCGTCAAGGACCTCTCGCGCCTTGGCCGCGAGTACATTGAGACAGGACGCTATCTCCGGCGGGTGTTCCCCGCCTATGGTGTGCGTTTCATCGCCATCAACGATGCCCTGGACACCGCCAACGATGGCAGCGGCGACGATCTGACCGTTTCCGTCAAGAACATCATGAACGAAGCCTACTGCCGGGATATTTCCATCAAGACCCGCAGCGCCCTGGACATCAAGCGCAGGAACGGCGACTTTGTAGGCGCGTTTACAGTGTATGGCTATCTGAAATCCGAGGATAACCGCAACCGGCTCACCATTGACCCCTATGCCGCTAACATTGTCCGCACCATCTTCCGTATGCGTCTGGAGGGCAGCAGCGCCAATAATATCGCAAATGAATTGAACCGTATGTGCGTTCTCTCCCCGCTGGCCTATAAGAAAAACAAGGGCCTGCCCTACGCAAAGGGCGGCTATGCGGACAAAGAGGAGTGCCGGTGGTCCGCCACCACGATCATCCGCATTTTGGAGGACGAGACTTATACCGGCGTTTTGGTGCAGGGCAAGCGCGGGACGCCCCATTACAAGCTGAAAGAGGTGGAGCTTCATCCGTCCTCTGACTGGATACGGATACCTGACGCGCATGAGGCCATCATTGACCGGCAGGACTTTGACCTCGTACAGCGCATCCGGCATCTGGACACGCGAGCCGCGCCCGATCAGAAAGCCGTCTATCTGTTTTCCGGCGTTCTTATCTGCGGCTGCTGCGGCGCTCGCATGACCCGCAAAACCAACCGCGTCAAGGGCAAGGAGTATCACTACTATTACTGCCCCACAGGGAAGAAAAAGGGCTGCGCCCACCCTGTTATGCTGAAAGAGAGCGTCCTGACTGAGAACATCCGCAATGTCCTGAAAGGACAGATCGACAATGTTGTTTCCCTGGGCGCGGTCCTCTCCGGCGTGGATCAGATAAAAATTAACCGCCAGCTTGCCGATGAGTACACCTCCCAGGTGACGGAAAATGAAAAGCAGATCGCCCTCGCCCTGGAGTTTAAGGCGCGGCTGTACGAAAGCATGGTACAGGGCATGATTACCAGGGAGGAATTTGTTTCCTATAAGAACAAGTACACCAAGCAGGCCGAACAGCTTCGGGAGGCAAACCGCGATTTACAGGAAAAGATACGCGATGTGATGGAAAACCGCAGCGAGCGCAACCGCTGGATTCGTCACTTCACGAAGTTTGCCACGCTGGACACGCTGGATCGGAAAGCGGTTGTGCAGCTCATTCAGACGATTACCGTATATGGCAAGGATGAGCTGGCAATCAGATTCAACTATGAGGACGAGTACCAAAAGGCCAAAGCCATGGCCGAGCAGGTGCAACTGAGAAAGGCAGGATAAAAAATGGCACGAAAAAGCAGAAAAAATCAGGAACAGGCAGCAGTTACAGTGATGCAGGAGCCGACCATCCGCGCCGCGCTGTATATCCGCCTTTCCGTTGAGGATACGCGCACCAACAGCATCTCCATTGAAACCCAGCAGCTCATTCTCGATCACTATCTGGAGAGCCAGCCGGAGATGTTCGTCTATGACACCTACATCGACAACGGGGCCACAGGTACGAACTTTCACCGTCCGGGCTTTCAGCAGATGCTTTCCGACATTGAGGCCGGCCATGTGAACTGTGTCATTGTGAAAGACCTCTCCCGCCTTGGCCGCAATTCCATTGATACCGGCTACTACATCGAACAGTATTTTCCCCAGCACAAGGTGCTCTTTATCGCTGTTACCGACCAATACGATTCGGACAATCCTGACGATGTTCACGCCGGTATCATCCTGCCGCTGAAAAACATGATAAATGAAGCCTACGCTTTGGACATCGGGCGCAAAATCAAGGCCCAGCAGCGGCAGGCCATGAAGGACGGCGAATATGTGGGCGCACGAGCCTTATATGGCTATCTGAAAGCGCCGGACAACTGCCACCAGCTTATTGTTGACCCTGTGACCGCCCCTGTTGTCCGCCAGATATTTGAGTGGGCCGAGCAGGGCGCGGGACTGAACACCATCGCCGTCCGGCTCAACGAGGCAAAGACCCTTTCCCCCAGCCATTACAAAAAGTCCATTGGGCAGATCACCCATGAAAACCTGCTGGGCAATGGAAATTGGCAGACAAGGACGGTGGCGAAGATTTTACGCTGTGAGACCTATACCGGCGATTTGGTGCAGGGCCACACAAAAACGGTTGACCACCGGCAGGTGCAGGCCGGCGAGGACAACCTGATTACCGTCCGCGGCACCCATGAGGCGATCATCTCCCATGAGCTGTTCGATAAGGTGCAGGCCATTCTCGACCAAACCACCGAGACCGCGAAAAAGCGTCAGGTCACGCCCTATACGCCCAATCCCCTGAAAGGGAAAATCTTCTGCGCTCAGTGCGGAAAGGCCCTGCACCGTCAACGCAACTCCCGCAAAAAGGGCGATGATGTATACCTATTCAACTGCCTGACACCCAGCCGCGTCGCCCACGATGACAAGCTCTGTAAGGGTGTGCTGGTCCGCGAGGACAGGCTGATCCCCATGATTATGGACGCCATGCGCCGGGAAATGAGCGCCGAACTGGAGGCCAGCGCCCTGATACAGTCCGCTGATGCACACGCAGAAAAACGCCTTGCACTCTCTGCGGAGAAGAAGGAGCATGAGCTGGAAATACAAAACCTCCGCAGCCGTATTCGCGGGCTGTATGAGGACTTTGTGCAGGGTATCATCGACAAGGACGATTATTTCCTGTTCAAGACGCAGTATGAAGAAAACATCACAGCGCGGGAGGCCAAAATCGCCGCTCTGGATAAGACCGTAAAGAGCATGGAGCAGGACGCCCAGCGCCGCCGCAGTCTTTGCAAAGACGCCGATCTGCTGGCACAGAAGCCGGAAATGGCGCAAGAGCTGATTGACCGGCTGGTGGAGCGCGTAGAGGTCACGCTGGATAAGGAAGTGCGTGTGACATTTCGATTTCAAGGGAGGGAGGAATAGCCATGCAGAAATATATCATCGCCCTATACATACGGCTCTCCCTTGAGGACAGCAAGTATGACAGCCTGAGCATCGAAAATCAGAGGATGATCCTGAACGAGTTTGCCCTCTCCATGCCGGAGGCGGAGAACGCCGAGGTCCGCGAGTTTGTGGACAACGGTTATAGCGGGACGAACTTCGAGCGCCCCGCCATACAGGAGCTTTTGGAGCTGGTGCGGGCGAACAAGGTGGACTGCATCATTGTCAAAGACTTTTCCCGTTTCGGGCGCAACAGTCTGGAGACCGGCTATTTCATTGAGCGCGTGTTCCCCCTCTTTCACACCCGCTTTATCTCCGTCAGCGACAACTTTGATTCCAGCCGGTTTAAGGGTGACACAGGCGGTATGGATGTGGCTTTCAAGTATCTCATCAACGAATACTACAGCCGGGATATGTCCGTTAAGACCCGCAGCGCCAAGTACGCCAAGATGCAGCGCGGCGAGTATCAGAGCAAGATATGTCCCTA
>OGHJ01003253.1_pt1 | contig 12118 bp, 10 predicted proteins | sample 1571351 | NCBI WGS metagenome assembly OGHJ01 (sample SAMEA2582037, study PRJEB24529) | metagenome | biome: Human gut stool | place: China | collected 2011 | reverse complement strand
GACAACCACGGCATGCCCATCGAGAGCGCCATCATCAAGGAGCAGAAGCTCAACCGCAAGAACATGTCCGTGGCCGAGTTCCGCTCCGCCTGCCACGACTACGCCCAGAAGTATATCGACATCCAGATGGACGGCTTCAAGCGCATGGGCGTGCTGGGCGACTGGGAGCACCCCTACAAGACCATGGACCCGGGCTTTGAGGCCGAGGAGGTCAAGGTGTTTGGGGCCATGTACAAGAAGGGCTATATCTACAAGGGTTTGAAACCCGTGTACTGGTGCCCCCACGACGAGACCGCCCTGGCCGAGGCCGAGATCGAGTACCAGGACGACCCCTGTACCACCGTGTATGTGAAGTTCCCGGTGAAGGACGACCTGGGCAAGCTCTCCCAGTACGGCGACCTGTCCAAGACCTACTTCCTCATCTGGACCACCACCATCTGGACCCTGCCCGGCAACATGGCCATCGCCGTCCATCCCCGGGAGAGCTACGTGCTGGTGAAGGCGGACAAGGGGGAGCAGTATATCCTGGCCGAGGCTTTGACCGAGAAGGTGATGAAGGCCGGCGGCATCGAGCACTACGAGATCGCCGCTCGCTTCGTAGGCTCCGACTTTGAGTATATGAAGGCCCGCCACCCCTTCCTGGACAAGGACTCCCTGCTGTGCTGCGCTGAGTACGTCACCATGGACTCCGGTACCGGCTGCGTCCACACCGCCCCCGGCTTCGGCGCCGACGACTATGAAACCTGCAAGCGCTACAAGGTGGAGCTGGTGGTCCCCGTGGACGACCAGGGCCGCCACACCGACTACGCCGGCAAGTACGCCGGGCTGAAGACCGACGAATCCAACCCCGTCATCCTCCAGGACATGAAGGAGAGCGGCATGCTCTTTGCCAGCGAGGACATCGTCCACTCCTACCCCCACTGCTGGCGCTGCAAGAAGCCCATCATCTTCCGGGCCACCCCCCAGTGGTTCTGCTCGGTGGACTCCTTCAAGGACGAGGCCTGCGCCGCCTGCGACGACGTGCGCTGGGTGCCCGGCTGGGGCATCGACCGGATGAAGTCCATGATTCGGGAGCGGGCCGACTGGTGCATCAGCCGCCAGCGCCGCTGGGGCCTGCCCATCCCCGTGTTCTACTGCCAGGACTGCGGCAAGCCCATCTGCACCGACGAGACCATCGCCGCTGTGAGCAAGCTCTTTGGGGAGAAGGGCTCCAACGCCTGGTATGAGCTGGAGGCCAAGGACATCCTGCCTGAGAGCTTTGCCTGTCCCCACTGCGGGAGCAAGGCCGGCTTTACCAAAGAGGAGGACACCCTGGACGGCTGGTTCGACTCCGGCTCCACCCACTTCGCCTCCATGCAGAAGGACCAGGGCTTCTGGCCCGCCACCGTCTATATGGAGGGCCTGGACCAGTACCGCGGCTGGTTCCAGTCCTCCCTGCTCACCGCCGTGGGTGCTCTGGGCAAGGGCGCGCCCTTCAAGGAGTGCATCACCCACGGCTGGACCGTGGACGGCGAGGGCAAGGCCATGCACAAGTCCCTGGGCAACGGCGTGGACCCCGCCGACATCTTCAAGAAGTACGGCGCCGACATGATCCGCCTGTGGGCCGGCTCCGCCGACTACCACGTGGACGTGCGCTGCTCCGACAACATCTTCAAGCAGCTCTCCCAGAACTACCTGAAGTTCCGCAACACCGCCCGGTACTGCCTGGGCAACCTGGACGGCTTCGACCCCAACCGCCTGGTGGCTCCCCAGGAGATGCTGGAGCTGGACCGCTGGGCGGTGACCAAGCTCAACGAGCTCACCGAGAAGTGCTTCGCCGCCTATGACAACTACGAGTTCCACGTGGTGAGCCACGCCATCAACGACTTCTGTGTGGTGGAGCTCAGCTCCTTCTACCTGGACATCATCAAGGACCGGCTGTACTGCGAGGGGAAAGACAGCCTGGAGCGCCGCAGCGCTCAGACCGCCCTGTGGCTCATCCTGGACACCATCACCAAGCTGTTCGCCCCCATCCTGGCCTTCACCTGCGACGAAATCTGGCTGGCCATGCCCCACCAGGAGGGCGAGGACACCCGCAACGTGGTCCTCAACGAGATGAACCAGCCCTTTGCCGCCTACGCCCTGTCCGAAGCGGACATGGCCAAGTGGGACAAGATCGTCTCCGTCCGGGACGCCATCAACGCCGCCCTGGAGGCCGCCCGGAACGAGAAGAAGATCGGCAAGAGCCTGGAGGCCAAGGTGGCCCTCACCGTCCCGGCGGAGGACGCCTTCCTGGCCGAGATGGACCAGGAGAAGCTGGCCGACCTGTTCATCGTCTCCCAGGTCCAGGTGACCGTGGGCGGCGAGCTGTCCGTCTCCGTGGCCGAGGCCGCCGGCGAAAAGTGCGAGCGCTGCTGGAAGCACCACATCAAGGTGGGCTCCGACACCGAGCACCCCACCCTGTGCCCCCGCTGTGCCAAGGTCATCCGCACCATCCAGCTGTAAGCTCTCTGTCCTCCAAAATTTTTCCGGCGTCCTCCCCCTCAGGAGGACGCCGGTTTTTTCAGGCGAAAAAACTCCGAAAAAACCTCTCTGCGCCCGGTTGAGTCCGTCAGGTTGCCACTTGCAAACCTACCGCCTTTCCGGTAAAATGGAGCGGAATGGAGCACTTGACACATTCGGATCGGAGCATCGTTTGCTATGAATCACACCAAAGAATCCCAAGCCCGCACTCTCCAGGAGCTCTCTCCCGGGGAGAGCGGCATGATTGTATCCGTGGGCAACCAGTCGGGCGCGGTGAAGCGGCGGCTGGTGGACATGGGTCTGACCCCGGGGACGGTGGTGAAGGTCACCAAAATCGCCCCCCTGGGGGACCCTCTGGAGGTGTCCCTGCGGGGCTATGAGCTGTCTCTGCGGAAGGAGGACGCGGGCCAGATCCAGATCGGCCCGGTCCAGGCCAAGCCGCAGGCGGCCTCCAAGCCCGGCGCCCCGGACCCGGAGCGGGACCGCCGCCAGCTCCGGGACCATGTCCACGAGCTGGAGCACCACGAGAAGCCCTATGACCACAACGCCCACGACACCCGCACCATGAAGGTGGCCCTGGCGGGCAACCCCAACTGCGGCAAGACCACCCTGTTCAACGCCCTCACCGGCTCCAACCAGTATGTGGGCAACTGGCCCGGCGTCACCGTGGAGAAGAAGGAGGGCACCGCCCACCTGGGGGACCGGGCCATCACGGTGGTGGACCTGCCGGGCATCTACTCCCTTTCCCCCTACTCCATGGAGGAGATCGTGGCCCGGGACTTTATCATCGGGGAGGGCCCCGACGCGGTCATCGACATTGTGGACGCCACCAACCTGGAGCGCAACCTGTACTTAACCGTCCAGCTGCTGGAGCTGGAGCGGCCCCTGGTGCTGGCCCTGAACTTCATGGACGAGGTGAAGGCCCGGGGGGACCAGATCGACGTGGAGCGCCTGTCCAAGGAGCTGGGGGTCCCGGTGGTCCCCATCACCGCCAAGACCGGCGAGGGTCTGGACGAGCTTCTCCAGGTGGCCCACCGGCAGATGCACCTGGGGGTCACCTATGAGCCCGACGATCTGTACGACGACTTCACCCACGACATCCACCACCGCATGGGCGAGCTCATCCACGACTACGCCTACGCCGCCAACCTGCCCGCCCACTGGGCCTCCATCAAGCTGCTGGAGGGGGACGGCATTGTGGCCAAGGCTCTGAACCTCCCCGCCGACGTGCAGAACAAGCTGGACGCCATCATCGCCGAGTACGAGGCCTCCAGCGCCCTGGGGGACCGGGAGACCCTGGTGGCCGACAGCCGCTACCGCTATATTGAGCGGGTGGTCCGCGCCTCGGTGGTGAAGGGCAAGGGTTCGGAGGGCCCCACCCTCACCGAGAAGATCGACCGGATTGTCACCGGCAAGTACACCGCCCTCCCCCTGTTCCTGTGCGCCATGCTGGTGATGTTCGTCATCACCTTCGGCCCCTTCGGCTCCTGGCTCCAGGACGGGGTGAGCGCCCTCATCGACCTGTTCTCCGGCCGGCTGGAGGGCGTCCTGTCCGCGGCAGGCGCCCCCGACGTACTCATCAGCCTGGCCTGTGACGGCATCATCTCCGGCGTGGGCGGCGTGCTGTCCTTCCTGCCCCAGATCGCCCTGCTGTTCTTCTTCCTGTCCTTCCTGGAGGACTCGGGCTACATGTCCCGGGCGGCCTTCATCATGGACCGGCTTTTAAGGCGCTTCGGCCTCTCCGGGAAAGCCTTTATCCCCATGCTCATGGGCTTTGGCTGCTCGGTGCCCGCCATCATGGGGGCCCGCACCATGGAGAACGAGAAGGACCGGCGCATGACCATCCTCCTCATCCCCTTCATGTCCTGCTCCGCCAAGCTGCCGGTGTACGGCCTGCTGTCCGCCGCCTTCTTCGGCCCCTGGGCCGGGCTGGTGGTATTCGGGCTGTACGTCATCGGCATGGCGGTGGGCATCCTCTCGGGCATTCTCTTCAAGCACACCCTCTTTTCCGGGGAGCCCGCCCCCTTTGTGCTGGAGCTGCCCCCCTACCGCTTCCCCTCCATGGAGAACATCGCCACCCACGTGTGGCAGAAGGTGAAGGGCTTCCTGGTGAAGGCGGGCACCCTGATCCTTGCCATGTCCATCGTGCTGTGGCTGCTTCAGTCCTTTGACTTCTCCCTGCACATGGTGGACAACGCGGCGAACTCCATGCTGGGCACCCTGGGCGCCCTCATTGCCCCCGTCTTTGCCCCCCTGGGCTTCGGCTTCTGGCAGGCGGCGGTGGCCCTGCTCACCGGCTTCATCGCCAAGGAGATGGTGGTGTCCTCCCTGTCCATGTTCTACGGCTTCTCTCTCACCGCCGCCGGTACGGCGGTAGCGGCGGCCATGACCGGGTTCACCCCCCTGTCCGCTTTCTCCATGCTGGTGTTCATCCTGCTGTATGTCCCCTGCGTGGCGGCCACCTCCACCATGGCCAAGGAGCTGGGCAGCGCCAAGTGGACCGCCTTCTCCGTGTGCTGGCAGATCGGCGTGGCCTATGTGGTCTCCCTGCTGGTGCACACAGTGGGACTGGCCCTGGGATTTGTGTGACTTTGTGAAAACCTCATAAACGCCCCAAGGAGCGCCGGGACCCTTTCGTCCCAGGCGCTCCTTGTTCTTTTTCCCGCCTTCCGCTATAATGGGGACGGCCTTTTTTCGGCTGCGGCTGAGAACCCGGTCCGTTTTCTCCGGGACCGGCCATCTTCTTTTGTTTCATTCTTAATTCTTCATTCTTAATTTTCATTTGGGGTGTTTTTATGAACAAAATCGACCTGATCGCCCTGGACCTGGACGGGACCCTGCTGGACCCGTTGGGCCGGGTTACCCAGGCGTCCAAGGATGCCATCGCCCAGGCCCGGGCCTCCGGGGTGGAGGTGTTTTTGGCCACCGGCCGGGCCGCCCCCGAGGCCGCCTATTTCGCCCAGGAGGCCGGCTGCGGCGTGCTGGCCGCCGCCCTGGGGGGCGCGGTCATGTGCGACGCCCGCACCGGGGCCCACCTCCGCCGGTGGGACCTCCCCCGGGAGACCGGCCGCCGGGCTCTGGAGCTGTGCCTGAACCGGGAGATCGTCCTGATGATCTTCGCGGGTGAAGCCATCGTGCTGGACCCCTACTCCAAAAAGCTGCTGATGAAGCACTACCCCTTCCCCTGTTTTCACGACAATGCCGTGGTGACGGAGGACCCCATTGCCTATCTGGAGGAGCACGACCTCCCCCTGACCAAGCTCCACGGGGACGGGGACCCGGCCAGCTACCCCCTCAAAGAGCTCGCCGCCCTGGAGGGGGTGTCCCTCACCGCCTCCAGCGACCGGGACTTTGAGCTGGTCCCCGCCAAGGTGGGCAAGGGCCGCACCCTGGCCCTCATGTCCCTCCTGCGGGGGGTGCCTCTGGAGCGGTGCGCCGCCGTGGGGGACAGCCCCAACGACCTGTCCATGCTGGAGGTGGTGGGAACCCCCATCGCCATGGGCAACGCCAATTCCCAGGTGAAGGCGGCCGCCCGGCATGTGGCGGCGGACAACGGCCACGACGGCGTGGCCGAGGCCATCCGGTGGTGTTTAGCGCAGAACGCGTAATGTTGAAGCATTGATCAAGAAAGAGAGCAGGCGGAGATGTCCAGATATTTCTGGCATCTCCGCCTTTATTCTTCTACTTTTACAATTTTCATGGCCGCATCCAGCAGAAGGTTGATCAACTCATTGCGCGACCTAGTTGTCTGTGATGAAAGCTTATCCAAACGCTCGAGCATTTCTTCCTTCATTCGCACCGATACAACTTTATAACCATCATCGCCTCTGCGGGCGGCTTTCTTTTTAGTCTTGATTTCTTTTTCCATGCTGCCACCTCGTTTGTAGTTTTAGTTTTCCTTGACAGCATTCATTTTACAGGTGCAGTACACCAACAGCGCCATCCTCTGTTCATATTCATTATTATGCTGTTTTAGGACCACCTTTTACACGGGACACTTCTTCTTGATTCAGAACACAGGCAAACAGCGGCGGGACACCCTTGGGACACCATGGGCGCAAAAAGAGAGGGAACCGGTTTCCCGATTCCCTCTCAAAAAGTGCTTGTTTATGCGGTTTCAATTAGCCGAAGTAACGCTTCAGCAGGCCCTCGAAAGCCTTGCCGTGACGGGCCTCGTCACGAGCCATCTCATGCACGGTGTCGTGGATGGCGTCCAGGTTGAGCTCCTTGGCCTTCTTGGCCAGCTCGAACTTGCCGGCGGTGGCGCCGTTCTCGGCGTCGACGCGCATCTCCAGGTTCTTCTTGGTGGAGTCGGTGACCACCTCGCCCAGCAGCTCAGCGAACTTGGCAGCGTGCTCGGCCTCCTCATAGGCGGCCTTCTCCCAGTACAGGCCGATCTCGGGATAGCCCTCGCGGTGAGCCACACGGGCCATAGCCAGGTACATGCCGACCTCAGAGCACTCGCCCTGGAAGTTCTCACGCAGGCCCTGGAGGATCTCCTCGGGAGCGCCCTGGGCCACGCCTACCACGTGCTCAGCGGCCCAGCTCTTCTCGCCGGCCTGCTCCACGAACTTCTCCTTGGGGGCCTTGCAGATGGGGCAGAAATCGGGCGCGGTCTCGCCCTCGTGTACGTAACCACAGACGGAACAAACAAACTTCTTCATGCTAATACGTCCTCCTCATTTTTTTCTGCTTGCATGCAAGCTTGGCATTTGCCGTAAAAGGTGAGTTCGTGGCGGTCCACCTCGAACCCATATTGCTCCCTGACCGCGCGGTTCAAATTGGCATCCATCGAAATCCCGTGGAGATCGATGACCGCGCCGCAGGTGTTGCAAACAAAGTGACTGTGCGGGGTGGTAACGGCGTCAAACCGCTCCTGTCCATGGACGACGCCTACGCTTTGAATGGTCCCCTGCCGCTGGAAAAAAAGCAGGTTCCGGTACACCGTGCCCAGACTTAAATCCGGGTGGGCCGGTTTCAAGGCTTGGTAAATCCACTCAGCGGAGGGGTGCGCATCTGTGCCGCGGATGACGTCCAAAATGGCTTCCCGCTTCTTGCTGTATCGAGTTGCGCGCTCCACTGTCCGTCCCCCTAATCAATAGTAATTCTTGTTTGCAAAAAGATAGTACCACACTCCATTCAGTTTGTAAAGAGGTAATTTCAATAATTTTTTGTCGGATACATCAAAATGTAAAATCCGGACCTCCTCAGCCAACAGAGCGGTCCACGTGCACGAAACAGCAGTTTTTCGGGATCGGAATAGGGGACACTCTCCCACGTTCTCCTCTCTCCACATGCGGTTCTTTGTTTAGCCGTCTCAAAAGGTCTTGAAGCTGGGGCGGCTGCGACGGCGCTTCCCCGCTCCTTAAAAGTCTCAAACCATGAATCTGCAGTCCTTCTCCGGGGCTCCGCCCCTGATGATTGACAAGTCCTCCTCGTTTCGCTACAATGGGGAGGACAAAGCGCCCAAGGGTGCCCGGGGCCTCTCTTTTCGGAGGGGCCGGCCGGGAGAATAGGGAAGCGGGTGAGAAGCCCGCGCGGGACCGCCGCCGTAAGGGGGAGTTCGGCGTTCAGCATGCCACTGCGGGTACACGCGGGAAGGCGGACGCGGGACGGGGAACCCAAGCCGGAAGACCTGCCCTGGGGATCAGAGCTGTCTCTGGATGGGACAGGACCCGTCTCCCGGACGGACCAAACGGGAGAACGGAATTGACACGCCGCCTGGGAAACGGGACCGGCTTTGTTGTCCTGCGCCGCTCCAGTGAATTACTGGGGCGGCTTTTTTGCTCTGGCGCGGGCCTGAGCAGGCGGGCGGCAGAAGGAGGAATTTTATGATGAAAACCAAGCAAGAACAGGGTCTGCTGACCCTGGTCCTTGTGCTGGCCCTGGCCTTTGGTGTGCCCCAGAGCGCCGGCGCCATGCACATCGCGGAGGGCTATTTACCCGCGGGGACCTGTATCGCCTGGGGCGCGGTCTGCCTCCCCTTTGTGGCCTGGGGCCTCATCAAGATCCGGCGGCTGGCCCAGGGACAGAAGAGCGTCCTGGTGATCCTGGCCATGGCGGGGGCCTTCGCCTTTGTCCTCAGCGCCCTGAAGATCCCCAGCGTCAGCGCCTCATCCAGCCACCCCACCGGCACCGGCCTGGGGGCCATTCTGTTCGGCCCCGCTCCCATGGCGGTGCTGGGATTGGTCGTCCTGCTGTTTCAGGCCCTGCTGCTGGCCCACGGGGGGCTGACCACCCTGGGGGCCAACACCTTCAGCATGGCCATCGCCGGACCGCTGGTGAGCTGGGGGGTGTGGCGGGCCTGCGGGGCGCTCCGGGTGAACCGGCGCGTCTCCGTCTTTCTCGCCGCCGCCCTGGGGGATCTGTTCACCTACTGCGTCACCAGCCTCCAGCTGGCCCTGGCCCACCCCAGCGCCACCGGCGGCGTGGCGGGGGCGGCGGTGGAATTTCTGGGGGTGTTCGCCCTCACCCAGATCCCCCTGGCCGTCATTGAGGGGCTGGTCACCACAGCGGCGGTGCTGGCCCTGGAGCAGTGCGCCCAGCCCGAGCTGCGGCTGTTGAAAAGCTGGAACGAAGGGAGGGCGGCGCAATGAACCGGACCTGGAAGCTGTTTTTCGCCCTGTTGATCGCCGCCGCCCTCCTCGCGGTCATCCCCCTGGCCCTTCTGCGGGACACGGACTTTGCCGGGGCCGACGGGGCGGCGGAGGAGATCGTCCAGGAGCTGGACCCGGACTATGAGCCCATCGCCCAGCCCATTCTGGAGCCCCCCGGCGGGGAGACCGAGAGCCTGCTGTTCTGCCTCCAGGCCGCCTTGGGGGCTGGGGTGCTGGGCTTCGGCTTCGGCTGGCTGGCCGCCCGGAAGAAGTACCAGGGCGGCGCCTCCGCGGAGCACCTCCGGGAGGAAACACCGTGATTCTGCGGGCAGTTTTGACGGGGGCGGTCCTGACTCTTGTGGGCTGGGGCCGCCTGCCGCCCCTCCCCCTGCTGGCGGGGAGCGGACTCCTGGGCCTTCTGCTGGCCTGGGGGAGCCGGAAGGCGGGCCACACCCACGCCCTGGAGCTGGTGGAGCAGACCGCCCGCCGCTCCCCCCTGTCAGAGATGAGCCCCGGGGCCAAGGTGCTTCTCTGCCTGGCAGGCCTGCTGGCCTGCGTCACCGCCCGGTCCCTGGTTCTCGTCCTGCTGCTGTGGGGAACCGCCCTGGGGGCGCTGCTGGGTCCGGGGGACGTGTCCCTGCGGCGGTACCTGCGCCTGCTGGCCCTGCCGGGGACGTTTTTGCTGCTGGGAGCCCTGGCTCTGGCGGCGGACCTGGGCCCGGTCCCCGGGGACATGCTGGCCCTCCCGGTGCCCGGCGGGTTTCTCTCAGTGACGGAGGCGGGACAGCGCCGGGCCGCCCTGGTCACCCTGCGGGCCTTCGGGGGCGTCTCCTGGATGTACGCCCTGGCCCTCACCACCCCCATGGCCCAGCTGCTGGAGCTGCTTCAGCGCTGGAAGCTCCCCAAGACGCTGGTGGAACTCATGTTTCTCACCTACCGGTACCTGTTTCTCCTGTGGGGGCTGCTGGAGTCCATGTCCCAGGCCGCCCGGTGCCGCCTGGGCTGGCGCAATTTCTCCGCCGGCGTGCGCACCTCCGGAGCGGCGGCTTCGATACTGCTGGTCCGGTCTCTGGGCCAGGCCCGGCGGTCTCTGGCGGCCATGGAGGCCCGGTGCTGGCGGGGGGACGTGTCCCTGGAGGGGACCTCGCCCCCAGAGTTCACCGTCCGGCAGGCCCTGGGAACGGGGATGCTGACGGCTGGAATGGCCCTGGCCTGGATTCTGTCCTGGAGAGGAGGTTGGCCCTGATGGCCCCTGTTTTGGAATTGAGACACATCACCTGCGGCTACGGCCCGGAGGAGCCCCCCGCCCTCCGCGATGTGTCCCTGGCCCTGGAGCCGGGGGAGCGGCTGGCTCTGGTGGGCCCCAACGGGGCGGGCAAGTCCACCTTGTTTCTGGCCGCTCTGGGGCTCCTCCCCCTGTCCGCCGGGGAGATCTGGCTGGAAGGGCGGCGGGTGGAGCTGAAAAAGCGCCGGGAACTGGACCGGCTTCGCTCCTCGGTGGGGCTGGTCTTTCAAAACCCGGACGACCAGCTGCTGGCCCCCACGGTGGAGGGAGAGGCGGCCTTTGGGCCCAGGAATCTGGGGCTCCCGCCCCGGGAGGTGAGCGCCCGGGTGGACCGGGCCCTGGCCGCCTGCGGCCTGGAGAACTACCGGCGGCGCTCTCCCCACCAGTTGTCAGGCGGCGAGAAGAAGCGGACCGCCCTGGCCGGGGTGCTGGCCATGGAGCCCCGGGTCCTGCTTCTGGACGAGCCGGCGGCCGGCCTGGACCCGGAAGGCCGGCGGCAGCTGGAACAGCAGCTGGACCGCCTCCGCGCCCGGGGGATCGCCGTCCTCCTGTCCACCCACGACGTGGACTTCGTGTGGCGGTGGGCCGACCGGGCGGCGGTGCTGGCCGGGGGACGTCTGATCTCCGCAGGCACGCCGGAGGAAATTTTTGACCGGTGCGGCCATCTCCCGGGGTGGAATTTTTCCCCGCCTATGATATACTGGATCGGGAAAGAGCTGGGGCTCTCACCCCTCCCCCGGTCAAGAGAGGAGTTGGAACAGAGATGGAAGAGAAACGCGCCCTGCTGACCGTCAGCTTCGGCACCGCCGCCGAGGAGGCCCGGCGGGAGGAGATCGGCGGCGTGGAGGAGGCCCTCCGCCGCCGCGTGCCGGAGCTGCCCTTCGCCCGGGCCTACACCAGCCCCACCATCCGGAGGATTCTGGCCAATCGGGGGATTGCCGTCCCCAGCCTGGAGGAGGCCCTGGAGGAGCAGCTGTCCGCCGGAGTGGAGCAGCTCTATCTCCTGCCCACCCACCTGCTGCCCGGCTATGAGTACGACGCCATCGCGGCCACCGTCGAGAGCTTTCGCCCCCGGTTCCGGGACCTGCGGCTGGCCCCGCCCCTGATGGGGGACACGGACATGGTCCGGGCCCTGGCCGGGGTGCTTATGGAGCGCTGGAGAAAGCTCCTGGGGCAGACGGTGGTGCTGGTGGGCCACGGCACCGCCCACCCGGGCAATCTGGTCTACCCCGCCCTCCAGGGGGTTCTCAGCCTGGCGGGCCGGGGGGATATCCTGGTGGGCGCCATCGAGGGCTGGCCCGGACTGGATGAGCTGCTGCCGGTGCTGGAGCGCCAGGGGGCGGAGCGGGTCATTCTGGCCCCCCTCCTGCTCACCGCCGGCGCCCATGTGCGGGAGGACATCGCCGGCCCCGGCCCGGAGAGCTGGAAGAGCCGCCTGGAGGCGGCGGGCCTGACCGTCCACCCCGTCCCGGAGGGGCTGGGGCGGCTGCCCCAGGTCCAGGGGCTGTATGTGCGGCGGCTGGAGCAGCTGCTGGAGGAGTAAGGATTCTCTCAGGTGGGATTTCGCCGCCTCCCTTTAAAGCCTTTCCCCTGGGGCGGATAAGGGGCAGCTCAGGGAACAGACATCATTAGAAGAACCCCGTAGGGCGGTGGCTCGCCCCCGCCGCCTTGTTTTGTAGGGTTTCGCCCTGCGGGGCGAGTTCCTTTTCCGCGTGGAAAAGGAACCAAAAGACGC
>OGHJ01003252.1_pt1 | contig 12119 bp, 9 predicted proteins | sample 1571351 | NCBI WGS metagenome assembly OGHJ01 (sample SAMEA2582037, study PRJEB24529) | metagenome | biome: Human gut stool | place: China | collected 2011 | reverse complement strand
CCGCTCCCAAAAACGTGGATCTGTTTGTCAAGCACGGCATCTACACCAAGGAGGAGATCGAGGCCCGGGCGGAGATCCACATTGAGAACTACTCTACGGTCATCTGTATCGAGGCACGGACCATGACGGACATGATCCGCCGCCAAATCCTACCCGCCGTCTCCGCCTTTGCCGGGGACCTGTGCAGCCGGGCCGGTACCAAAAAGGACCTGGGTGCCTGCTGCCAGTATGAGGTCAGCACTGCCTGCCAGATCGGCAGCTTGACGGATGCCCTGATGGCCGCCTCCGACAAGCTGGAGACGGACCTGTCTGCAATTCCCGCGGACGCTGCGGAAGCTATGCGATACAGCCATGATGTGTTGATCCCCGATATGGATACCGCCCGGCGGGCTGCCGATCAGCTGGAGACCCTCACCAGCTCTGACCGCTGGCCTTTCCCCACCTACTCCGACCTGTTGTTCTCCGTCTGATCCGCAGCACAGTATTCGGCCCGGGGGCGGGAATTGCGGCGGCCTCCCCGGGTCGGCTGCCGGTGGCGGGGTGAATGTCGCCCTCCAGAAGTCTGGCCCATGTCTGGCCCCGGCCTTGGGCACCAGGGCCCCCTGGCGGCACGGGGCAGTATTTGTCATCAGAGGCGGGCAACAACCGGCCCGGGCCTTTTATGCGTACATCGGGTTCTGAATGGAAAAGCCCACCCGGCACCGGAAGCAGAACTGCCGGACCCGGACATCCAGCCCGATGTGGAGCCAATAGGCCCCTGCCCCTGTTCCTACCGTAGGCAGGCCCCCTTGTATTCCGGGAGTTCATTGCCGCGGCGGAGGCCAATCAAGAGACACAGCGACTTTTCAATTCTGAACCTGCCATTTCATGCACGGCACAGCCCTGTCCACCCAAATTGGTGGACAGGGCTGTGCTTTGGGATAACCAATCGTTTATAGCAGCACCGCGCAGTCTGTGTCCGGCCCCTTGTTGGCAAAGTGATGTCGTGACCATCTCCAGAGAGGAACGCCTTCGGAGTCGCTCTGCCAAATCGGGCGGGCACTCCAATACCCCCTTATGGAGAGGACTCAGTGCCAACACCTGGGCCAGAATGTTGCCGAAGACATCGAAGCGGCTCTCAGCATCCTTTTCCACCTCGCTGATCTCCTTGACCGGCTGCTTCATGCGCTTGGCTATCTCTTCTTCGATGTCCCGGACATAATACTGAATGGACAGCAGGTCCGCCGCCTCGCGGGCAACGGCCCTGCCAGACTGCAGAACCGTCGCTCAGCGGAGGGCTACTTCGTTCTGGCTTCCACCTGGTATGACTTCCTGCGGGACAACAAGAACGTGCTGGAGGACTTCATGTGGCACGCCGACGAGGCGGAGACCTCCATGGCGCTGTCCCTGTACGGCGACCTGGTCCACATGGACCTGGCCATCGACGGCGGCGGCACGCCCCTGGTGGACCCCAAGTGGAAGATGGCTCCCGGCGAGGCCTCTCACCGCTGGCAGTTCTACGGCGCTGAGGGCACCTTCGCGCTGCTGGAGAAGGACGACCTGGATTACGGCGTCATCGGCAACCCCACCAAGGCCACCAAGGAGAAGGGCGACAAGCTGCTGGTGGAGGCCGTTGTGGAGGGCTACAGTGAGCTGATCAAGGAGCTGCTGGAGACCCATCCTGTGGGCAAGAACCCCCTGGGCTTCCGCAATCCCCTGGGCTACAACGGCTTCAACGGCGGCGCCTATCCCACCTTCGACAAGGACCACGACGAGAAGGGCCGACCCACCTACTACAAGAAGTAACTCCAGTATTCAGAACAGGCAGAAAGACTTTCCGTTTTCTGCCTGCTCTGGCTTTCCGAAGATGCCAGATTTCAGGTGTGCTCAGCAGACTCCCCGCTCTTCTCTCAGCGCGATGTATGATGACCGGGGTGTGTTTGACGCCTATCTGTTTTTAGATGCAAGCCCTGATATTGTTATGGTAGATCCCTGCATGATCTGCCCTCCTCCCGCAAGATTTTAGGTCGCAGGAATGGGTGACGCAATGGTGACATGGTTTGAAACCGGGGCTTGCCTGCACTCGAGAAGCAACAGCCGCGTCGGGGGGCCTCCGGCCATCGCGGATATATGGTTGGCCACCCTCTGCCGGAGAACGGCTATGCGGCAACATTCGCAGGAGAACGCAAGATCTGCACATCTGCCACGGACAACATCATTGAGGTCAGCACCCATCCATCCGGCGTCGGTTTTGAGCGCGGCATTCTAGCGGTGACTCACAGCATCCGGAAATGCTATGCCCTTATTCCTGAGCTGCACAGAATTCTCCACGGCAAGCTGATTCCCTTCTGCACGATTGTTCAGTCGGTACCCAAAAACGCACCGAAAGCAGAAATTGCAGATGCGCTCTTGACTGCAGATACGGCAGGAAGCATTTTTAAGAACAGATAACCCCCAGACTGCTCTCCTTGTTTTTCTGCAGGAAGACGATCAATAATCATCGAACACACAATATCGCTAGGTGCCTATTGCGAAAAAACCGCTCCGCGCGGTACTGCGGCTTTTCCCTGCGCAGCTAATCAAGGTTATATTCAACAATTTGTAGCTGGGCAAATTTATTCCATATTGGCATCATAACGTTGAATGGTTTTTCCTTCTGAATAGACACATGTGTGGTTCTTTTCAAGCTGCGGGTTGGACAGCGCAATTTACTTCCATAAGCAGCTCAATGTTCTCTCTGGTATGACACCGCGGGAATACCGTGCCAATCACTCCACGCAAGTATGCGGTCCTTTGATAGGGCCGGCAGTATGACAACAGTTCATACAGTCCCTTCATCGTGTTTTGGCCGCCTTTTTACTTGGTTGTACCATGGGGCCCCGTATAAACTTTATTTTTATCCTCTTTAACCGCTCTCAATAGTATCCATCTCACAGCAAAGGAAGCCTGCCCCTTTCGGGACAGGCTTCCTCCTTCTCACAGAGCCTCCAGTTTCTGCGCATACGCCTCCCAGTTGATTTGTCGGCTCTTAAAAACTTGGAACCCCAATTTCCCCATCACGCCGGATAGGCCAGACAGGCAGCAGAAACAACCGCTCTTACGTTTCTCATCAGCCGGAATGCCCTGTACCTGCGGTAAAGACCGCTGCCGGGACGCCTCTGCCTCATGAACGCCGGGGCTGTCTCTTTCGCCTTTGTCACACTGTCGGATGGGACATCCCCCGCAGCTCCAATTTGTCAGTGGGCCGTTTTTCATAGCCGCAGACAAGGACCGCCGAAAATTTTTAATTTTCGGCGGTCCTTGGTGCGCCCAGCTGCATTCGAGGCAATGGTCTGCAAAGTTGGAGTTCTCAGTCCGTCAAAGAGAAACTCATTGGAGCACAAGGGGTTCCGTGGAGTTGCACAAATTTCGGCACATTGAGGAGAAGTACCCGGAACCGTTGCACCGCAACAGCTCCGGGTTATTTACAAATAGGTGTCAAACAGTCGTCCAGGCAATTTTTTTCAATCTCGACTCATTTATGCCCATGGAATCCAGTATTTCAAGTGCCGCAAAATGCATCACACATCACATGAAGAATAAAACGATCTTTTCACTGAAATTGGAATGCATCCGCTGTTACTCCACCTTTAGCATCCGGTACCCTACTCCAATGTGCGTCTGAATATATTGCGGAGAATCCGGATCCCGTTCCAACTTCTTGCGCAGGGTGGCCATATAGACCCGGAGAGATGCCACATCGTTTTCCCAACTCCTGCCCCAGATCTGCTGGGCGATGAAGGTGTGCGTCAACACTTTGCCCACATTCTTGCACAGCAGGCATAGCAGCTTGTACTCACTGGGCGTCAGATGCAGTTCCTCTTCGCCCAGAAACGCGCACCCCGCAGCATAATCCACCTTCAGCCTGCCGTTGGTGAATACAGCGCCTTCGTTCACCACTCCGGCCTGCAGGGTAGCCAGCCTGCGCTGGGTTACCCGCAGACGGGCCAACAGTTCCTCCACGGAGAACGGCTTGGTCAGATAGTCATCTGCCCCGGCATCCAGCGCCTCAATCTTATCCGTGTCCTCGCTGCGGGCGCTAATCACAATAATCGGCAGATTCGACCAGGTGCGGACACGGTGAATCACCTCTACGCCATCCAGATCCGGCAGTCCCAAATCCAACAGCATGATGTCCGGATTGTGCGAACTGGCTTCCAGAATAGCGGATTCCCCGTTGGCCGCAGAGAGAAAACGGTAATCGTGCGCCCGCAGAGTCGTTGTGATCAGACTGCGGACAGGCGCATCGTCCTCCACGACCAAAATCAAGGGTTTATTCATGCAATTCAACCTCCTCAATTGGTATGGTAAACGTAAAAACTGTCCCATGGGGCGCGTGGTCAGCCACCGTGATCTCCCCGCCATGGGCCGTGATGATAGACTTGCACAGCGCCAGCCCCAGCCCCATGCTGCGACGGCTGTCGGCAATCCGGTTCGAGGCGCTGTAGAACATGTCAAAAACGCGGGGTTTTGCCGAGTCAGGAATGCCCGGGCCGTTGTCAGCAACCGACAGTGCGGCGAACCGCCCCTGCCGCTCCCAGCTAATCTCAATGTCAGAGCCAGGCGGCGTGTACTTGATCGCATTGTCCACGATATTGATGATGACCTGCACGATCAAATGCGCGTCCATCTGCGCCAGCAGGTACTCGTCGCCGCTCTGGATATGCAGATGGTGCTCCGCGCTTCTGCGGTTGATGTGCCGCAGCGCCTCAGCCACCACTTCACCTATCAGCTCTGTGGACAGGTGCAGATTCATCTGCCCTCCCTCCAGGCGGCTGACGGATAATAGATTCTCCACCAGATTGATGAGCCACATGGCGTCGTCATAAATATCCACATACATCTGATGCTTGGTCTTTGCGTCAAACATATCTCCGTTGGAGAGAAGGTTGCTGGCATTTCCGGAGATGGAGGTGAGCGGTGTGCGCAGGTCGTGGGAAATCGAGCGGAGCAGATTGGCCCGCAGCTGCTCGTTCTTGGCCAGGACCGCAGCCGCCTCTTTCTCCTCCAGGTTTTTCTGGTTTTCCATAGCGAGGGCGCACTCCCCCAGGATCGAGAGGAGCAGTCCGCCTTCAAAGGAATCCATCTCCTCGCCAGAGGCCGCGACGCCTATGACCCCATATACCTGTTCTGCGGTCCGGACGGCCAGATATGTGCAGCACGCATCCGAAAACGTCTCCGTCCCGGCGCCCGCCCGCTTGTTGTTGGTCAGAACCCACTGGGCCGCCTGATGCTCCGATGCGGCGGAGTATTTGCTTTCGGAAAACGCATCATCAACCGGAAAGATCTTCGGCGCGTCCAGCTGTCCCTGATCTGACCGATAGGTGACAATATCGCGCTGAAAAATCTTCAGCAGCTGCCGTGCGGTGACAGAAAGGATCTCGTCCTGGGTTCCGGCCTTCTGCAATTCCTGATTCGTTTCAAACAAAAGCTTGGTCCGCCATGCCAGCTGGGCTGAGTGCTTCGCCAGAGATTTCAGCTTGGCGGCCAGAGAGCCTGTAAGAAGGGATGCCAGAAACATGACCAAAAATGTGACCATATAGTCGCTGGCGTAGATATGCAGTGAAAATCTTGGCTCCGTAAAAAAGAAGTTAAACGCCAAGACGCCCACAACCGAGTTCAGAAAGCTGCAAACCGCGCTCTTTGTGAAGATAGAGGTCAGCATCACCCCCAGGATATAGACTGTGATGATATTGGCCTCGCTCAAGCCCAGATAATAGAAGATAAGGCCCACCAGCGTAGACAGCACCAGGAGCAGAGTGCTTTTCAGCAAATCCAGGAGGGGGACCGCGGGTGCATACAGCTCTTTTTTGTAATGGGAGGCAAACCGCCTTGCTGTTCCAGTGTCAGGAATGATGTGGATGTCCAGTTCCGGTGTGAGCTCAACCAGCCGTTCCGTCAGCGAGGGCTTCCAAAACAGGATGCGGTTGGAAGTCTCTCCACGGCCCAGCACAATCTTGGTCACGCCGGACAGCCTGGAAAATTCGGCGATCTGGTAGGCCACGTCATCGCCATATACCGTCTCGACGGATGCACCCAGTTGTTGAGCCAAACGCAGATTGGCCCTCAGACGGTTCCGATCCGGCTGCGGTATGGACTGAAAATTTTTTGTCTCAACAAACAGCGCCGTAAAGCCGCAGCGGAACGCGTCGGCCATCCGGGCAGCCGTTCGGATGACACGTTCATTGGAAGGTGCTGCGGAAAGGCAGACCAGGACATGCTCCCGGGTCCGGTACCTCTCTCCGCCCCGGCTCTTTTGTGTATCCAGAGCCGTCCGGTCCGCGCAGCGGCGAAGGGCAAGCTCCCGAAGCGCGCTCAATTTGGGCTGTGAATATTCAGACAGCAGATCCGTCCGGTCCTGCCGGATCAGGCGTTCCCGCAGGTCTTCCGGTTCACAGTCCACGAATTCCACGCGCGCGGCCTGATCGAACACCCTGTCCGGAATCCGCTCCTCGGCCGGAGCGCCCAAAATTTCGGAAACGGTGTCCTGAATACTCTCAATGTGCTGTACATCCAGCGTCGTATAGATATCAATCCCTGCCTGCAGCAGTTCTTCAATATCCTGGCAGCGTTTTCTGTGGCGGGAGCCGCCCGCGTTTTCATGAGAGAGCTCGTCGATCAAGAGAAGCCTTGGGCCGCGCTTCAGACAGGCATCCACGTCAAGCTCATAAACGGTCTTCCCCGCCTCCGAAAACGCTTTGAGCGGCAGCGTCTCAAAGCCATCCGCCAAGATCTGCGTCTGCGGCCATTGGCTGCAGGAGAGCAGGCCGACGGCAACATCCTCTCCAGCCCGCACGGCGCGGCCGGCAGCCTCCAGCATCCGGTAGGTCTTTCCCGTGCCGGAGAAATAACCGGCAAAAATCGTAAGGGATCCTTTCCGCCTCCGCTCTCCCCGTCCGACCTGCGCAGAAGTCTCCATATTACCGCCTCCCTTCAAACGGCTCTATTATAGCACGTTTCTACGGTTTCTGTTCACAAATTCTCTGAACAAATTCCGCAGCCAGGGAAGCAGATGTATTCTGTTTCAGCAATATCCTTTGCCGCCGCACGCTTGTGTCGATAGATGACAAGGTCGTGCAATCCTCCACCGCCCGGAAAGAAACCGGCGAAAACAGAAAGTCTCTGCTTTCAAACGCCGCTCCGCCCCCTGTCTCACCGGGGAGAATCGCAACGTCCACATTGCCTGTGCTGAGACATCCCAAAACCTCCGCTTCTCTTCCGAAGGACAGCTCACACCACAAGTCCGGGTGCTGCTCCTTAAGCGCCGACACAGTTTTAAAAACAGGCTGCATCACACAGGGGTCCGATGCCGCGATCTTCAAGCACTCGGCATGCTGCCGCCCCTCCTGCTCTGCCCGCGCCGCATTCAGAAACCTGTCAACCCTTCCCATCATCCAGAAACCGACCAGCGCAAACACGAGAAGGCCGCCAAGCAAAATCATATACTCCATCCCAACCTGTCCTTTCCATGCCTGGAGCCGCAGCCGCTAGATGTGGAAGCATTTTTGAACGTTCTGGTTTGTTCCCAAAACCAGCATGGTGCTGTTGGCCGGGAGACAGGTCTCCGGCGTAATGACCGTCATGGCGAAGTGTCCGTTCTGCTTGATGGCCAGTATGCTCACATGATGCCGTTTCCTGACATCCAGCTGGCCGATGGTCTTGCCGACCCAGTTATCCGGAACCTGAATCTCAAAGATGGCATGATCGTCCCCCAGCGCGATATAGTCCGAAATATTATCCGAGCTGTATCGGATGGCGGTCCAGACCGCGATCTGCCGCTCTGGGTAGACGACCTCGTCCGCCCCGTTTCGCAGCAGGAATTTGGCCTGAATGTCCCGTGCGGCCCGGGCCACCACCTTTTTCGCCCCCGCCTCCTTCAGCAGGGAAGCCGTCTCCAGAGAACTCTGGAAATTATCGCCGATAGCGACGATACATACATCAAAGTTTCGCACCCCCAAAGAGGCCAAAAATTCCTCGTTTGTGCTGTCTCCGATCTGGGCGCTGGTCACATAGGGCAAAATCCGGTTGACTTTTTCCTCGTCCTGATCCACCGCCATCACCTGATGGTTCAATTCGTGGAGCTTCATGGCCACATGGCGGCCGAAGCGGCCTAAACCGATCAGCAAAATTGTCTTCATGTATTTCATCCTCTTTATTTACAGATTCACCCTACCGTAATCCGCTCCTGCGGCAGTCGGGCGCTGGAATTCTGGGTGCTGGAAAGGGCAGCGAATATCAGCGTCAGCCCCCCTACCCGTCCAAAGAACATCAGGCCGATCAAAATCAGGCGTGAGACCGTATGCAGCTGCGGCGTCAGTCCCAAGGACAGGCCCACAGTTCCGATGGCCGAAGCCGTTTCAAACAGGCTGTCCAGAATAGGCTGCCCCTCCATTCGGCTGATTACCAGTCCTCCGGCCAGAAACAGCCCCAGATACATCGCAAAAATTGTCGCCGCTTGGGAGATGGTCTCTTTGGAGATCCGGCGGTTAAAGAAATGCGGATACTCATTGCGCCGAAAAACCGCCAGCGCGTTCGCCAGAAGAACCGCCAGCGTTGTCGTTTTCATGCCGCCCGCAGTGGAGCCTGGCGAACCACCTATGAGCATCAGCATGGTGATAATCGTCTGCCCGCTTTCGCTCATAGCGGTCAAATCCGCCGTATTAAAACCCGCAGTTCGGGGCGTGACCGCCTGGAAAAAGGATAAGAGGAGTCGCTTCCCCACAGGCTCCCGCGCAAACTCGAACAGGAAGAAATAGATGCCGGGAAGCAGAATCAGACTGCCGGTGACCACCAGAATCACCTTGCTCTGCATCCGGTATCTGGTTATGTGCAGGCGGTTCGTACGGATGTCATCCCAAGTCAAGAATCCAATGCCGCCGATGATAATTAGCAGCGGGATCGCAACGGAGACCACCGGGTTGTCCGCGTAATCCACAAGAGACGAAAAGGGCTCCTTGATCCCCATCAAGTCGAATCCCGCATTGCAAAAGGCGGAAATAGAGTGAAACAGGGCATACCAAAGTCCCTTTATCAAGCCGAATTCCTGCCAGAAAACGGGGAACAGCGCGGCAGCCCCCAACAGCTCTACCACCAAGGCAGTTTTCAGGATAAAACCTGTCAGGCGCACGACCCCGCCCACATTCGGCGCAGCGATGGCCTCCTGCATCGTGCTGCGCTGCATCAGGCCGATCCGGCGCCCGGAGAGGATACCGAAAGCACCGGCCACGGTTACCACCCCAAGGCCCCCGATCTGGATAAGCAATACGATGATGAACTGTCCGAAATTCGACCAGTAAGTAGCAGTGTCGTGAACAACCAGGCCTGTCACGCATACCGCCGACGTGGCAGTAAACAGAGCATCCGAAAACGGCGTGACAACACCTTCTTTTGTGGCAACCGGAAGCATCAGCAGGAAGCTCCCCAGCAGAATCACCAAGAGAAATCCGAATATGATGATCCGAAACGGAGACGACCAGCTTTTATGAAAAGGCCGCTGCGTAAGCCCCACCCCTTAATATGTCTTTATGGAGTCTTAATCACATTATCCACTTTTCGTCTTAAAGGGGCATTAATTTTTAAGGGCTCGTATTAAAATTGTATTAAGGCCCTCTTCACAGGTACCCAAACGCCAAGGCCAGCGGCAGTACAAGAACGGTGGAGCAAATACATACCGCCGACAGCGTCACCAGAGGCATCCCGATAAAAATCAATAGAAATCCAAGGATCTTGTGTTGAAGCAGGAAATGCTCCACGAGCCCATCACACATGCGCTCAAAATGCAGGAGCCTCGTTTTCCAGGTCATCATAATCATCCCTTCCTTTGACCTTATCATACTGCTTTTCAGCTTAAATCGGGAAAAAGAAAGCGTTTCCCGTATTAAGGAATCATAAGAGGCTGAAAGGCGAACCGGATGTACCGGTCCGCCTTTCAGCCTTATTTCAGAATCTCTCGGTCATTGGTTGAGCGGGAACAGGACTTTCATCAGCACCTGCTCTGCCGCCTCGGAATGGTCTACACCGAAATAGATGCGGTGTCCTTCCTTGTCCAGCAGCTCAAATTGTCCGTCCTTACAGAAAAAGCGAATGTTCTCTTCCTCCAGAACACGATAGAGCGCTAAATGCCACTCGATCCAGTTTGGAACAGCTCCCTGGAGCATTGCATCTCTGAGCCATTCGAATTCCGGCAGAAATAGCCGCTTTCCCAAAAACATCCGCCACAGTTCGCATTTCTGCTGAAGCGTCAGTCCGGAAAGCCATCCGACCGGGTCCGCGCTCTCCTCTTCTTCAAGTGAGACATAGCAATAGGAGAGTGTCCGGTCAATTCTTGCCAGCCGCTGCTGTTCCAGAAAATCGGCGTACTCCCACTCCAGGGCCACGGCAGCAGACTTTTTCTCCACCGCGTCCAGCAAACGGAACATACAGTCCGCCGCCAGAGGATCCGGGAACTTCACGCAGAAGTACAGGTCTCTCAATTCCGCACATGGAATCCCGGAGACGTTCTTCTGCTGGATAGTGGGGGCTGTCCCCTCCTTTGTGAAGGACAGCTCGACCAGCTCATCCTGGCTTCCCATTCCAAATACCTGCACAGGCCATGCCTGATTGATCGCATAGATCAGCGGGCCGAAAATCTGTGCAAACTCCGCAACCGGGAACGTCAGCACCTCATAGCCGAACTGCAGGTACGGCTCCTCACTTTTGCAAAAGATTCTGGGACTCTGGCCGATCCAGTCCTTTATGGACTCCGCCAGGCAAATCATCAGCCACGCCGGGGTCTCGTTCGTAACAGTGACCTGCGGCTCATACCGCTTTTCCAGCGTTTTCTCAAAATGAAACTGCATACCAGTGTCCTCTGCCCAAGAAGGCATCCGGGGCCCGTGATTACTTGGAGATCTCGCCCACCAGGCCCATGGCCAGGGCGATGTCCAGATTCACGCCCAGCACGTTGACGGTCTCCTCTCCGAACACGCCCAGGGTCTTGCCCTTGGTGTTGTCGGCGATGATCTGGCGCACCTCATCCTCACTGAGGCCGGAGGCCTCCACAATGCGGGGAATCTGCACCTCCGCAGAGGCGGGAGAGATGTGGGGATCCAAGCCGGAGCCGGAGGCAGTCATCAGGTCAGTGGGGATATCCTCCCGGCTGACACCGGGATTCTTCTCCAGGAATTCCTCGATGTCCGCTTCCACCCGCTCCGTCAGGGCGGGGTTGGAGGGGGCGTAGTTGTTGGAGCCGGAGCCAATGCCGGGGAAAGCCGATCCGTCGGGATAGGTTTTTTTGCCGTCCGCCCCCTCCACATAGACGTTGTAATGATAGGCGGAGGGGCGGCTCCACAAATAATAGTCCTGCAGAAATTCCTGCCCCACGTTTTTGGCGGCCACGGCCCTGCCGTTCACCTCAATCAGGCTGCCGCCGGCTTGGTGCGGAAAGAACAGGGCGGACAGGCCGGAGGAATGAGTATTTGTACAGAGGAATATAAGGCTGATCCGAGGCTGATCCTGAGCTATCATGTTGTCCCGGGCAAATGGCTTCTTCAGGGAGGAACCACCGGAGGCGGCGGTGTAATGCGCTGGTTTGAACGTGAATTTGCAGATTATGAACGGATGATGAAAGAACAGACAGGTGTCTCATCTCTGAATCAGCTCAATAAGATTGCAGAAAAAGTTGGGCCAGGCTGCGATGGAATGGTATTTCTTCCATATATGTCCGGGGAGCGTTCTCCTATCTGGAATCCATATGCAAAGGGTGTTTTCTATGGACTGGATTTTGCAAAAACAAAAGGACATATGGTCCGTGCCTGTATGGAAGGGGTGGCGCTTTCCCTGCGGCACAATCTTGAAGTGGCCAGGGAAGCAGGGGCAGAGGCAGATGTATTGAGAGCTATGGGAGGTTCTGCCAATTCCCTGCTCTGGACACAGATCAAATCCGATATTACAGGAAAACCGATCATAGTACCGGCATCTGATACGGCAACCACCCTTGGTGCGGCACTTCTGGCAGGGGTGGGAGTAGGTTTTTACAAAGATTATGAGGAAGCAGTTTCACTTACGGTCAAAGAGACCCGCCGCCATGAACCGGATCCGAAGAACAAAGCAGTTTATGACAA
>OGHJ01003241.1_pt1 | contig 12158 bp, 9 predicted proteins | sample 1571351 | NCBI WGS metagenome assembly OGHJ01 (sample SAMEA2582037, study PRJEB24529) | metagenome | biome: Human gut stool | place: China | collected 2011 | reverse complement strand
GTTTCGGCCAGATCCGGGTCCACAATGGCCACATCGGGGGTGATGTTAAAGTCGGCCAGAGGATACTTGATGCCCTTCTCATAGTCGGTGATGACGGAGAAGGCGGTGACCTCGGTGGCGGTGCCGGAGGTGGAGGGGATGGCGCAGAACCTGGCCTTCTGGCGCAGCTCGGGGAAGCTGAAGGGGGTGATCAGATCCTCAAAGGTGGTCTCCGGGTACTCGTAGAAGGCCCACATGGCCTTGGCCGCGTCGATGGGAGAGCCACCGCCCATGGAGATGATCCAATCGGGTTCAAACTCCCGCATGACTGCCGCGCCGCTCATCACGGTTTCCACAGAGGGATCGGGCTCTACGTTCTCGATCAGGCGGGTCTCAATGCCGGCCTCCTTCAGATAGCCCAGGGCCTTGTCCACAAAGCCGAACCGCTTCATGGAGCCGCCGCCCAGCACCAGCACCGCACGGGAGCCCTTCAGATTCTTCAGATTTTCCAGCGCATTGGCGCCATAATAGATGTCTCTGGGAAGCGTAAAACGGGACATAACAGGTACCTCCGTGTATACGTGAATTTTAAATCGTTAAAAGTTTAACGATTTACCGGAACCTATTATGGCACATTGTTAATTCCCTGTCAATCGGTTTTGCAGAAACTGTACGTTCCAAACTTCGCGTTTCAGATTACCAGCGTCCCATTCTCGTCCTCCTGGAGCAGGAGAATGCGCTCCTGGCGGCCATCGGCGGCATCCACGTAGACCAGCACGTGGCCGCCGGAGGCGTTCTGGCACTTGAATTCGTGGCACAGGACCTCGTATTCTCCTCCGGTGGGGATGACGGTCAGTTGGTGGGATAGGACAGTGAGGGCGGGGGAGACTACGGCCTGAGCCTCCGCCTCGGTGACGGCGGGGGCGGGGAGATCACGGATCATATGGTTCATAAGGTAGCCCTCCGACTCAAAGCCCACCACACGCCCGGTGTCCAGGGCCACGGAGACCTTTACCAGGTCGGGGTAACAGAGAACGTCCCCCTGAACAGATGCGAAATTGATGGTGATGACGCCGCCCTGGTCGATGAAATAACTCCCCCGCATAGAGGGATAGCCCCGGGATGCCAGAAAATCCCGGGCCAGGGCAGCGGCCTCCTCCTGGGAGAGCGTAGCCGTTCCGGCGGAGCGGGAGTTGATGGCCTCCAGCACCAAGCCGCCCTGCTTGGTCACCTCCACGTACAGCTCGCCGCCGTCTACCGCGGCGGAGAAGCCGTAGGTGGGCAGGGTGCCCTCTCCGGAGGAGACCAGGGAGAAGAGCTCCGGTTCCAGATCAAAGAACTTGGCGGCGGCAAGGCGGGCGTCTTCCTGGGTGACCTGGGCCAGACCCTCCAGCATCCGGGGCGCCCGTCCGGTGAGGTGGTCGGAGAAGGGGCCGTCGTAGATGAGCGTGGGCAGCTCGGGAAAGTCCTCCTCAACGGTCTGGTAGACAGAGCCTGCCAGCTCTTGACCGCCGCCCTCTTTGCCGGAGAGCCGCGCTTCCGCCGTGTCCACATCCTCCAATGTGGCCGCCCCGGAGAGCAGATCGGCCTGGAGGGCGGAGACCTGACCGGACAGGGTGGCCGCTGCGTCGGCCAGACTGCGCAGGCCCTCCCGCTCCTCCTCGGAGCAGGTGCCGTTTACCGCCGCCGAGCGGGAGAGGGCGGCGGCGTAGTCACCGGTTTTGGCCAGAAAAGCGGCAGTCTGCTCCAGCTCAATGTTGCCGTAGGGCAGTTCGCCCAGCGCCATCTGGGCCGACATGGCCCGGCCAAAGATCTGGGTGCACAGGGCGCCCAGCATGGAGGGGGTGGTGGCGTACACACCCTTTTGCAGATCGGTGCCCAGCTGGCCCAGGTTGGCCGAGAGCTCGGCGAAGGCATGGAGCCGGTTGTTGGTGAGATAGCGCCGGTAGGCTGCCGCCTCCATCTGGCCTTGGACGGCCAGGCCGGCTACCACCGCGAAGGCGGCGGCCAGGAAACTCACCCTCCGTGCCAGCTGCCTGGGACTTTTTTTGCGTTGCTCCATTGAGAGCGCCTCCTTTCCACCCTAGGATGGACAGCGGCCGCAAAGCTCATTCGGCAGCAGATGGTGAAATATTTGCCGTATGCCGTGGGCATATTGATTTTTTCCAGACGAGGCAATATAATGAAGAAGCTATATTTTGTAAGAGAGAAGGCAGGAACATGAAGAAAAAGTATCTCTTGGGGGTGCTTTTGGCACTCTCGCTGGTGGTCGGCATGCTGCCGGTCTCCACTCTGGCCGCCTCATCTGAGGTGGCGCTGAAGTTGGGCAGTCCCTGGTGCGCCATTGATACCCAGGTCACCCAGGTGGACGAGAGCAACACCCAGGTCACCCCCTACGCCGTCCAGGTCAATGGCGGCGGCTACACTCTGCTGCCCATCCGCCGGGTGCTGGAGGCCTTCGGCGGCTCTGTGGAGTGGGTCCCGGCCACCAACGGTGTGCTGTGTACCCTGAACGGGCATCAGGTGGAGCTGGCCCCCGGCTCCGCCCAGGCCACGGTAGATGGTCAGGCTGTCACTATGGATGTGCCCGCCGAGGCCAAGAACGACCGCACCTTTGTGCCGGTCCGGTTTGTATCCGAGAATTTGGGCCTCTCTGTGTCCTATGAGCCCACCAACCAGATCGTGGTGGTGAGCGCCGCCCCCGTGGACCAGAACAACCTCACCAATCTGAGCAGCGTGAAGGCCCTGACGGAGAAGCTGGCCAGCGTTCAGCCCGCTGTCCAGCCGGTCACCTACCAGGAGGGGAGCTACGCCCTGCCCTCCGGCACCGTCAGCGCCAAAATCATCACCGTAAACATGAGCGATCCCCGGGTCTCCGTGAAGAGCGCCATCGTGGGCAACAAGCTCAACGCCACCGCTGACTTCGGTAGCATCGTCTCCTACTCCGGCGGCGCTACGGCCATCATCAACGCCAACTTCTTTGAGTCCTATGAGGACATCAAGGACCCCATCGGCCCCGTCATGGTGAACGGGAACTTTGTCTACGGCAACAGCGGATCCCTGACCTCTCTGGGCATTACGGCGGACGGCAAGATGTACTATGGCCGCCCCTCCGTCTTTTATCGGGTCATCACCACCGATGGCGGTACCGCCCAGCAGTGGTCCGGCTACAACCTGAACGTCTTTGAACAGTACGCCGACGGCTCTGTGCTCTACACCCCCGCCCGGGGCGAGAGCGTGCCCGTCACCTGCGCCGGTGCCGCCATCACCGTCCGCAATGGTGTCACCACCGACTACCGGGCCGTGGCAGCAGGGGAGACCCTGACCATCCCCGCTGACGGCTATGTGCTGTGGATGGGCTCTGCCTTCACCGCCACCCACTACTACCAGGTCCCCGAGCTGGGCCGCACCGTGGCCATGGAGCCCTACCTGCGGGTGGAGGACGAGGAGGGCTTTGTCCTGGACGGCGTCACCTCCCTCATCTCCGGCGCGCCCCGCCTGGTGAAGGACGGCGCCATCGAGACCTATCTGGACCCCGGCTTCACCGAGGCCCGCTTCACCACCAGCATCACTCCCCGCACCGCCGTGGGTACCACCGCCGACGGGAAGCTGCTGCTGGTCAGCGTTCCCTCCGCCTCCATCCAGCAGATGCGGGAGCTCATGCTCCAGCTGGGCTGTCAGGACGCCATCAACCTGGACGGTGGTGCCTCCACTGCCATGTACTACAACGGCCAGACTCTGGCCGCCCCCGGCCGTCAGCTCACCACCACCCTCCAGGTCTTTGTGAGCCCCTGACCGCTTGACAAGGCGGCGCGTTTCTGTTATGTTGTACCCAGAAAAAATGATTTGAGGTGAAAGGATGCGCAAGTAACTTGCTGGATTTGGATACGGGATACGGGTGGTCACTGGACCACCGGCGGTCTCCTGTACCTGTCGGCAAGCGGCCTGCGCTCCCTTCACGTTGTGCGCCTTCCCATCCAGCGGGACAGAATGGGCGCGGAGCGTTGCCGCTCCGCGCCCATTTTTGCGTATTGGAGGCGTATTTTTATGGCTTTGATCGAGATTTCCCACCTGAGCTTCACCTATGAGGGCAGCTTTGAGCCGGTCTTTGAGGACCTCTCCCTCCAGCTGGACACCGACTGGCGGCTGGGACTCATCGGCCGAAACGGCAGGGGCAAGACCACCCTGCTGAGACTGCTCCTGGGGGAGGGGCGGTATGCCGGCACCATCTCCGCCCCGGAGCCCTTTGACTACTTTCCCTTCGATGTACCCGACCCGGAGGCAGAGGGGCAGACAGTGGCGGAGATCCTCCGGCCAGAGCTGGAAGAGTGGCGGCTGATAAAGGAGCTGCGGCTGCTGGGACTGGAGGAGGGGGTGCTGTACCGGCCCTTCTCCACCCTCTCCCACGGGGAGCGGACCCGGTTCCTCCTGGCCCTCCTCTTCCTCCGGGACCACCGATTCCTCCTCATTGACGAGCCCACCGACCACCTGGACGCCGCCGGACGGGCCCTGGTGGGGGACTATCTGGCTCGAAAGAAGGGCTTTCTCCTAGTCTCCCATGACCGGGCCTTTCTGGACCGGTGCATCGACCATGTACTGGCCTTCCAGCCCACGGGCTTGGTGGTGCGGAAGGGCAATTTCTCCACATGGTGGGAGGAGCAGACCCGCCGGGAGGCCTCGGAGCGGAGCGCCCAGGAGCGGCTGAAAAAGGACATCCGGCGGCTGGAGGAGGCTGCCCGCCGGACGGCGGACTGGTCCGACGCGGTGGAACGGACCAAATACGCCAGCCGAAATTCCGGCCTGAGGCCGGACCGGGGCTATGTGGGCCATAAGGCGGCCAAGCTCATGCGCCGGTCCAAGGCGGTGGAGGAGCGGCGGCAGGCCGCTGTGGCGGAAAAGTCGTCCCTCCTTCGGGACGCGGAGGAGGCGGAGACACTAAAGTTAAATCCCTTGACACCACCTCAGCAGCAGGTGCTGGAGGTCCGGGACCTCTCCATCGACTACGGGGCGGGACCGGTGTGCGCTGGTCTCACCTTCGCCGTGGAGCGGGGAGACCGGGTGGCCCTCCGTGGGGCCAACGGGGCGGGGAAGTCCAGCCTCCTTAAGCTGCTGCTGGGGCAGGACATCCCGCACACCGGACAAGTCTGGCGCTCCGGCGGCCTGACGGTGTCCGTGCTGCCCCAGGACACCGCCTTTCTCCGGGGAAAGCTGAAGGACTTCATCCGGGAGAGCGGGGCGGAGGAGGCCCTTTTCAAGGCCATCCTGCGGAAGCTGGGCTTTCCCCGGAGCCAGTTTGAACAGCCTCTGGGGGCGTACAGCGCCGGGCAGAAAAAGAAGGTCCTCCTGGCCCGGAGCCTGTGTGAGGCGGCTCACCTCTACATCTGGGACGAGCCGCTGAACTACGTGGACATCTACACCCGGATGCAGCTGGAGGAGCTGCTGCTGGCCCACCGGCCCACCATGGTCTTTGTGGAGCATGACCAGGCCTTCACCGACAAGGTGGCCACCAAAGTGATCGAGTTGTAAGGAGGGAATACGACATGGAACTGGAGGAGATGACGGCCTTTTTCACCAGCCGTCTGGATCTGTACGACGAACACATGCTTCGGGAGGTCCCCGGCTGCCGGGCGGGCTACGCCCGGATGGCGGCGCTGCTGCCGGAGGGGACGGCCCGTCTGCTGGACCTGGGCTGCGGCACCGGCCTGGAGCTGGAGCCCATCTTTGCCCGCTTTCCGGCGCTGAAGGTGACGGGAGTGGACCTGACGGCGGCCATGCTGGACCGTCTGCGGGCGAAGTTCCCCGACAGGGAGCTGACCCTCATCCGGGGCAGCTATGTGGGCATGGACTTCGGCCGGGCCTGCTATGACGCCGCGGTGTCCTTTGAGACCCTCCACCACCTGGAGCCGGAGGAGAAGGGGGAGCTCTACCGCCGGGTGTGGGAGGCCCTGACGCCGGAGGGGGTCTATGTGGAGTGCGACTTCATGGCCAGGAACGACGAAGAAGAGCACGCCCTGCGGGCGGAGCACCGCCGCCTGCGGATGGAGGCCGGGGCGGGCGAGGTTACCCTCTACCACTTCGACATCCCCTGTACGCTGGAGCACCAAAGGGCGCTGCTGGAGGCGGCGGGCTTTGTCCAGGTGACGGCGGAGCCGTTGGAGGGGGACACCGTCCTGCTGACGGCCCGAAAGGTCACTCCGACAAGGGGGTGAGGAAGATGTGGTCCACTTGCAGGGAGGTGGGCTCCACCTGGTCGATGAGAGCCAGGATCTCGTCACGGCTTCCCTGGACGCAGAAGTTCCGGCTCCTGAAGTCCTCCATTTCCCGGGCGGAGGCCAGGGCCTCCTCCACCACGCTGGTCACGTAATAGACGCGGAAGTTGGAAAAGATACCCAGGGAGGTGAGCAGCTTGGGCTGGGTGAGAAGGAGCTCCAGGTTGTTGGCGTAGTACCGGGCCATCTCCGGACCGTTCAGATCCCGGGGATCGGTCTCGTCACCGGAAAGCGTGGGGGGAGCCAAATTGACACCGCCCTGGTATTCCACATCCGGGTCGTAGACCTGGGCCCAGACCACCTCCGCCGGCAGGGCACGCAGCTCCTCCAGGGTGCGGGGAGTATTGGTACCCACAGACAGGCGGAGATAGGCGGAAGAGGGCAGCTTTTCCAGCTCGGCAAGCAGGCCGGTCCGGTCTATAAGGTCCGAGTCAAAGCGACCCAGATATTTGGTCAGTTTTCCGGTGGGATCAGAGGTCACCTCTGCCTCACCCTGGCGGATGGTCAGGCGGACGTCGGTGTAGCCGCCCACATGGACTTTCAGATTTTTTAGACCGACCACATGGAGGGCCGCATCATAGGTGCCGAAGCCGGTATCGGTGATGTCGGTGCCGGTGAGCCGGACGTAGGGCTGCATGGTGCCGAAGTAGGCGTTGAGGTATTGGGTGAAGCCTCCATCGTTCTCCTCCATGGAGATGGGGTCAAAGGCGGTGAGCTTGGCCAGGGGATGGATGAGGCCAAAGATCAGAGCGGCGCAGATCACCACCGCCAGCAGGGTCTTGAGACAGATGCTGCGGACCCGGCGGCGGATGAGCTTCTCCAGGGCCCGCAGCTCCTCCTCAGCGGACTGGGCGGGGGAGGACGCTTCCGGCTCTCCCAGGGCTTCCAGGCGGCGGTCCAGATCGTCAGGCTGTGTCATGATGGTTCCTCCTCTCCCAGCTCCGCCCGGAGCCGGCGCTTGGCTCGGGACCGGAGCTGACGGACGTTTTCACGGGTGATATGGTGGGTGTCGGCGATCTCGCCGTCGGTGAGGCCAAAGTAGACGCTGTCCAGCAGGATGGAACGCTGGAGCACCGGCAGCCGGGCGATGGCAGAGTAGAGCCGCCGCTTCTCCTCGTCGGCGATGAGCTGCTCCGGCAGGGTGGGGGAGGGGTCGGCCAGGTGCTCGGGCAGGTCCTCCTCACCCCGTCTGGATCGGTCCCGCCGCTGGTTCAGGAACTCGTTGCGCAGCACCTTCACCAGCCAGTGGTCCAGGCTGCCGGTAGCTCGGTAGGAGAGAAGGGCCTTGAGAAAGGCGGACTGCACCAGGTCCTCGGCCTCCTCCCGGCTGCCGCACAGGGCGTAGGCGTAGAGCAGCAGGGGACGCCGCCGGGCCTCGTAGACCCGGCGCAGCAGATCGTGGTCGGTCACGGCGCTCCCCCCTCTCTTGTCCTCTCTACTAAGAATAACACTTGTCAGCTCGTTTTGTGACAACAAAAATGGAGCATCGCGTTTGCGATGCTCCATTTTTTGTATTGGCGGCTTACAGGGCGGCGGAGACCTTCTCCAGACCCAGTTTCAGCCGGCGGAGGGTCTCATCCTTACCAAGGATGTGGCAGATCTCCACGGCGCCGCCGGGGGTCACGGCCTTGCCGGCGGCGGCGATGCGCACCGGCCACATGAGGGTGGCGTTCTTCACGCCAAGGAACTCGGCCAGGGACACCAGGGTGTCGTGGATGGTGTCGCCCGTCCAGTCGGAGATGGCCTCCAGGGCGGGGATGGCGGCCTCCAGCATGTTCTTGGAGACCTCGGCGTTGGTCTTGGACTTCTTGTTGGTGAAGAGGTCGGCCTCGTACTCCGGCAGAACGTCGAAGAAGTCCAGCTTCTCCGGGATGTCGGTGAGCTTCTCGCACCGGGCCTGGAGGAGGCCGGCGATCTCCCGGGAGGAATAGGCCTCGTTCTTCACGGCCTGACGGATATAGGGCTCCGCCACGGCGTGGAAGGCCTCGGGGGAGAGCTCACGGAGGTAGTGGGCGTTGAAGTAGGTGAGCTTTTCGATGTCGAAGATGGCGGGGGACTTGGAGATGCCCTCGATGTCGAAGATGCGGGAGAGCTCCTCCATGGTGAAGAACTCCCGCTCCACGTTCTCGCCCCGGGGCGACCAGCCCAGCAGGGTCACATAGTTGACCACGGCCTCGGAGAGGTAACCCATGGCCAGCAGATCCTCATAGGAGGGGTCGCCCTTCCGCTTGGACATCTTGTTGTGCTGGTCCCGCATGACGGGAGAGCAGTGGATATAGGTGGGCACGGCCCAGCCGAAGCCCTCATAGAGCAGGTTGTACTTGGGGGCGGAGGAGAGGTACTCGCTGCCCCGGACCACGTGGGTGATGCCCATCAAGTGGTCGTCGATGACGTTGGCGAAGTTGTAGGTGGGCAGGCCGTCCCGCTTGATGAGGACCTGGTCGTCCAGGGTGTCGTTCTCCACGGTGATGTCGCCGAAGACGGCGTCGTGGAAGGTGGTCTGGCCGCCCTTGGGGATCTTCTGCCGGATGACGTAGGGGACGCCGGCTTCCACCCTGGCCTTGGCCTCCTCGGGGGAGAGGGTGCGGCAGGGATCGTCGGGGCGGTCGAAATCGCCGCTGTCCTCCTCGGACTCGGTCTTTTCGCAGAAGCAGTAGTAGGCGTGGCCCAGCTCCACCAGGCGCTTGGCGTACTTGCCGTAGAGGTCCCGGCGCTCGGTCTGGATGTAGGGGCCCACGGGGCCGCCCACGTCGGGGCCCTCGTCCCAGGTGAGGCCGCACTTGCGCAGGGTGTTGTAGATGACCTCGGTGGCGCCCTCCACCAGACGGCCCTGGTCGGTGTCCTCGATGCGCAGGATGAACTTGCCGCCGGCATGGCGGGCGATGAGCCAGGTGTAAAGGGCGGTGCGCAGATTGCCCACGTGCATGTAGCCGGTGGGGGAGGGGGCGAAGCGGGTGCGGACCTCTCCCTGGGGGATGCGGGCTTCCATGTCGTCGAACCACTGATTGTCCAAAGTGAATTCCTCCAAAAAGTTCATGTGACACCATTGTAAACACATGGGAGAGGCTTGTCAAGCGGAGAGACAGGAGGAAACAAAGCGCCCGCCCTCTCTTTGAGGACGGGCGCTGCGGGATTCAGAAGGTGAGGGAGCCCAGGGCGATGCACTGGCCGCTCCTGCGGTCGAAGAGCATGATGTTGCCGCCGGAGATATCCACCTTGATTTTAGAGCCGATGGTGAAAAGGGTGCTGCCGAAGACCACGCCGGTGAGGAGGAAGTCGTCGATGCGGACCTTGATGGTGGACTCCATACCGGTGGGCATGGCGCCGTAGATCTCGCCGTCCAGGGCACCGGCGTCGGTGATGTCGATGAACTCGGGGCGGATGCCCAGCACCAGGTCCTCGTTGGTGAGCACCGGCTCCTCCTGGAGGGAGAAGTCGTCCTCCACCACCTTGGCGATGTGGTAGCGGAAGGTCTCGTCCTTGTTGCCCTTCTCCACGTAGGACTTGTCGGCGGCCTTCTGCTTGTGGAGCTCCTCCCGCCGGGCGGCCTCCTGGTCCCGCTTGGAGAACCAGCCGGGCAGATCCAGGGGAGCGGCAGGGGTGAAGCGGGCCTTCCGGCCCTGGAAGAGGGTGAGGTCGATGACACCGTCGGCGGCCTGAGCCCCCCTGGCCTCCACGAAGTTGATGGAGGGGTTGCCCACGAAGTCGGCCACGAAGAGGTTGGCGGGCTGGTGGTAGACGGTGAGGGGGGCGTCGTACTGTTGGAGCACCCCGTTGTCAATGAGGCAGATCTGGGTGGCCAGGGTCATGGCCTCCATCTGGTCGTGGGTGACGTAGACGAAAGTGGAGCCGGTCTCCACGTGGAGGCGCTGGAGCTCGTAGCGCATCTCCAGGCGCAGCTTGGCGTCCAGGTTGGAGAGGGGCTCGTCCATGAAGAGCACAGAGGGCTCGGGGGCCAGGGTGCGGGCGATGGCCACGCGCTGCTGCTGGCCGCCGGAGAGCTCGGCGGGGTAGCGGTCCATGAACATGCCGATCTTCACGATGCGGGAGACCCGGCGTACGGTGAGGTCGATCTCCTCCTTGGTCATCTTGCGGACCTCGGTGACCACCTGGCCGTTTTGGACCACCTGGAACTGGTCGTTGAGGCTCTGGGACTTCCGGGCGGACTCCGCCTTGGCCTGGAGGGCGCTGACCTCGCCGGACAGGTCCTTGCCCGACTCCAGGTGGTAGCTGAAGAGCTTCTTGGCGGTGAACATGGAGATGGTGAAGGTGTCGATGAACTTGATGCAGGCCTTGTTCTCGTCCAGCTTGCCGTTCTTGTCCCGGCACTCCTCCAGGACCTTCACCACCTCCTCGGGCCGGCGGAGGATCTCCGCCAGGCGGGCGGCGTTCTTGGCCTCGAAGTCCACCTTGGGCATGGCCTCCTTGATGTTGCTCAGGCCGAAGGCGATGTTCTCATAGACCGTCATGTTGGGCCAAAGGGCGTAGTTCTGGAAGAGGAAGCCCACCTTCCGCTTGTTGGCGGGGACGTTGATCCCCTTCTCGCTGTCGAAGACCACGGTGTCGCCGATGGTGATGCGGCCGCTGGTGGGGGTCTCCAGGCCGGCGATCATCCGCAGGGTGGTGGTCTTGCCGCAGCCGGAGGGGCCCAGCAGGGTGACGAAGGCGTTGTCCTCGATGACCATGCTCAGGTCGTCCACGGCGTAGAATTTGCCCCAGCGCTTGGTCACATGTTCTAATCTGATCTCAGGCATGGTGTTAACCTCCTATTCCCTTGTCCAGGCTGGCGCCGGTGACCTTGTTGACGATGGTGTTGCACACCAGGATGGTCACGATCAAAATGAGGTTGATGCCGCTGGAGAAGGCGTACAGTCCCATCTCGTCGAAGTAGTCCAGGGTGGTGGCCAGGATGAAGCCCTGGGTGCACAGCAGCATGAACAGTGAGAGCTCACGCAGGCAGGTCATGAAGGGCAGCAGATAGCCGCTGATGATGGAGGACTTCTGGATGGGGATGATGATGCGGGTCATGCGTTTGATCCAGGGGATGTTCTGGATCATGGCCGACTCCTCGATCTCGCCGGAGAGCTGGAGCATGGAGTTCAGGGAGCTGCGGCTGGCGAAGGGGATGTACTTGATGGTGCCCACGATGATCAGCAGGATCAGCCTGCGTGCCGGCGGCGCCGGCGTGGGGGGGGAACGCTGCGCTAGGTCCCGCACCCCGTAGAAAAGTTCTATCACCATCTCTCGAATATCTGACCAGTATGCGATAAACACGGCAACCAAGGTTCCCAAGTGCAGTAACACATCAAAAAAACCGGGCACCTCCGATGAGCCGGACATATGCAATAGGTTCTCCGCGATGGCCAAATGCCCAGAGCTGGAGATTGGCAAAAACTCCGTAACGCCCTGAATGAGGCCCAGTAGTATGGCTGACAGCAGTGACAAGATCTTCACACTCCTTACTTGACTCTTCTGCAAATGATAGTATAGCACGAGCAGGCGATAAATTCCAGTCATATTTGCTGGACAGCGGGGTTTCCCGCCCGCAGAGGCAAAATTGGCTGTTGTATCGCATGCAAAAAGGCCCTCCGTCCCACTGGATGGAGAGCCTCTATCCAAAATCTCATTTCATGAAAACCAGTGGCATCCACCCTGCCGCCTATTCACCCAGGGATTCCAGAGCCGCCTTTGCCGCTGCCTGCTCAGCTTCCTTCTTGCTGTGGCCGGAACCAGCACCGATGGAACTGCCGTTCAGCTGTACCTCCGCCCGAAAGGTCTTGGCATGGTCCGGCCCCGTCTCGTCCACCATCTGATAGGACAGCACCTGATCCGCATGGCGCTGTACCAGCTCCTGGAGCGCGGTCTTGTAATCCCTTCGCCGCTCCTCCACCACGCTCTCCCGCTGAACAT
>OGHJ01003239.1_pt1 | contig 12171 bp, 11 predicted proteins | sample 1571351 | NCBI WGS metagenome assembly OGHJ01 (sample SAMEA2582037, study PRJEB24529) | metagenome | biome: Human gut stool | place: China | collected 2011 | reverse complement strand
ATGCTCCAGATGCCCAACATCGTCAAAAATCCAAAGATCTGGCTCCCCGCCATCCTCACCTCCGCCATCACCGGCCCTCTGGCCACCTGCTTCTTCGGTCTGGAGATGAACGGCGCCCCCATCAACTCCGGCATGGGCACCTGCGGCCTGTGCGGACAGCTGGGGGTGTGGACGGGCTGGGTCTCCCCCAGCGAGCAGGCCATCGCCAACGGCGCTCTGGCCATCGCTCCCACCGCCTTCGACTGGGCGGGGCTCCTTCTCATCTCCTTCGTCCTCCCCGCCGTGCTGTGCTGGGCCTTCGGCCTCTTCTTCCGAAAAATCGGCTGGATCAAGGAAGGCGACCTGACGCTGAGCTAAAAGGGAAACTGCCGCTCCGCCATTGGCGGAGCGGCAGTTTTTCTTTTGTCAGCCCTCCAGCTGGTACTGCTCCATCAGCTCCACCGCCACGGTGAGGGTGTCCTCCCCCCGTCGGACCTGGAAGTCGATGGAATCTCCCGCCTGAAGTTCGTCCCGGACGGCCATCAGGTCGTCGATGGTGTGGAGGTCGGCCCCGTTGGCGGTGAGGAGCACATCTCCCGCCTCCAGCTTCCCATCGGCGCCGGAGCCGGCGGTGATACTCACCACCAGAAGGCCCTGGTCCACACCGTACTCCTCCTGCTCAAAGTCGTACATGGCCCGTACGGTGACCCCCAGGGTGGGCCGTCCGGTGACCACGCCGTCGGCAATGAGGGCATCCACCACCGGCTTCACGGTGGTGGTGGGGATGGCGAAGCCCAGGCCCTCCAGGGTATTGTCGGAGACGTTGGAGATGAGCTTCATGTTGGTGATCCCGATGACCTGCCCCTGGTCATTGACCAGGGCGCCGCCGGAGTTGCCGGTGTTGAGGGCGGCGGTGGTCTGGAGGAGGGTCATGGTGTTGCCGTCCACCTCCATGTCCCGGTTGATGGCGGACAGGATGCCGTCGGTCATGGTACCCCGGAGCTGCTCGCCCATGGGGTTGCCGATGGCCACCACCGTATCCCCCACCACCATCTGGTCGGAATCGCCGAAGACGGCGGGGGTCAGGTCGTCGGCCTCGATCTTCAGTACCGCCAGGTCGGTGGTCTCGTCGCTGCCCACCAGCTTGGCCTCAAAGCTGCGGCCGTCCTCCAGGGACACGTCGGCCCGGAAGGCACCCTCGATGACATGGGCGTTGGTGATGATGTATCCGTCGGCGGTCATGACCACCCCGGTGCCCTGAGAGGAGCCCATGGGCAGCAGGGCAGTGATGGAGACCACCGAAGGGCTCACCTGCTGGTAGATCTCCTGGAAGGAGAGGGGCGCCGTCTCCGGCCGGTCCATCAGGGTCAGGGTGGTGCCGTCTCCGTTGGGGTAGCGCTGCAGCTCCAGGTCCACCGAAATCGTCTGCGTGTTTTCCACATTGCCCTCTTCCGGGGCCATGGCGCTGATATCCAAGGGCTTGGACTGGATGGCCAGGGCCACTGCCAGTCCCCCCAGCACCAGCGTGAGGCCCAACAGCACCGCCACGGCACCTCGCTCGGAGCGGCCCTTGCAGGGCCGCCGCCCCTCCGGCGGCTCCGGGACCGGCTCAGGCGCCGGCCCCGCCGGCAGGTCCCTGATGGGTTCCTCCGCCGCCTGGGTGGCCGGGCAAGCGTCGTGTGTTCCGTCCGGTCCGTCGTAATAGTAGTGGTACATGTGGTCCCTCCTGTCCGGGCAATCACGCCAGGGTAAGTGTAAAGGTAAACTCCGTCAGCCCGTCCTGGCTGGTCACTGTGATATTTTCTTTGTGGCTGTTGAGGATGGTCTTGACGATATAGAGCCCCAGACCCACGCCGTCCCGGTCCTCGCTGCGGGAGCGGTCGGTCTTGTGGAAGCGGTCGAAGACCAGGGGGATCTCCTCCGGGGGAATGGTGTCGCCGTGGTTGCGGACGGACACATAGGCCTTCCCCACCCGGGGCACCACCGAGATGCCCAGAGTGGTCTCGGGATAGGAGAACTTGATGGCGTTGTCCAGCAGGTTATAGCACACCTGGGTGATGGCGTCGGGGTCGCCCCACACCTGCACCGGATCGTCGGGGAGCTGGGTATCCACATCCAGATGTCTGTCGTTGATCTTAGTCTCCAGGCTCACCAGCACCCGGAGCATAACCTCGGAGACATCGAACTGCTCCTGGGCGGTGACCCGCTCGCTGGACTGGAGACGGCTCAGGTCCAGCATCTTGCGCACCAGCCGGGAGAGCCGCCGGGTCTCGGAGGAGATGACCTTCAGGTATTCCTTCTCCCGCTCCGGCGGGATGGTACCGTCCAGAATGCCGTCGGCAAAGCCGGCAATGGTGGTCATGGGGGTCTTGAGCTCGTGGGAGATGTTGGCCACGAACTCGCTGCGCTTGGCCTCCGACTGGGCAATGGAATCGGCCATGGCGTTGAAGGCCTCGGCCAGCTCCCCCACCTCGTCACACCGGCCGTTGCAGTCCACCCGGGTGTCGTACTCCCCGTGGCCGAACTTCCGCACCGCCTCAGCCATATCCTTGAGGGGCCGGGTCATCCTCAGCGAGGTCACCGAGGTGGTGATGAAGGCGATGAGCATGACCACCACGGAGGTAAAGAGGAAGATAGAGGCAAAGGCCCGCCAGATCTCGGTGATGCTGCCCGCCTCGGCGGCCACAAAGACCATGCCGGCCATGACCTCCTGGCCCATATAGTCCAGCCGGAAGGGGACGCCGGACACGTAGCGCGGTTCCGAGAAGGTGCCGCCCAGGGTAGTCATGGCCTCAAAGGAGCCGGTGGCCTGAACGCTCTGGACCACATTGGCGGGCAGCTGTACATGGGAGAGGTCGGTCAGCTCGCCGGCGTTGCCGGCGGCATAGAGGATCTGGCCGTTCTGGCTGCTGAGGAGCACGGTGGCGCCCGTCACAGACACCACCGCGTCCACCGCCGGCTGGAACCGGTCGGGGAGCAGATAGAAGCCGCCCAGCTCGTCGTTTACGCTGACCTCCTCGCTGAGGATGCCGGCGATATAGCGGGCATTGTTGCTGATGGATTTCTGCCGCTCACTGACGGTGTAGCGGTAGGAGAGGGTGATGAAGGCCGAGCCCAGCATGGCGAAGGATACCAGGATCACCCCGGCCATGATGAGGAATTGTCGCTGATAGAGACTTTTCAAGGGCAGGGTGCCCCCTTTCTTCTGCGGGTTCAGGTATTCTCCGGGGTGAGGACCTCAAACTTGTAGCCCACGCCCCACACAGTCTTGAGGCTCCACTGGTCGCTGACTCCCTCCAGCTTCTCCCGCAGACGTTTGATGTGGACGTCCACGGTCCGGGAGTCGCCGAAGTAGTCAAAGCCCCATACCTCGTCCAGCAGCTGGTTGCGGGTAAAGACCCGGTTGGGAGAGGCGGCCAGGTGGTAGAGGAGCTCCAGCTCCTTGGGGGGCGTATCCACCCGTTTGCCATCCACCAGCAGCTCGTAGGAGTCCAGGTTGATGACCAGCTTGTCGAAGGAGAGCCGCTTCTCCCCGCTCCCCTCCTCGGCGCCGTAGCGCCGGAGGACGGCGTGGATACGTGCCAGGACCTCCTTCATCTCGAAGGGTTTGACGATGTAGTCGTCGGCGCCCCCCTCCAGACCCTGGACCTTGTCACTCAGCTCGCCTTTGGCTGTGAGCATGATGACGGGGGTCTTATCCCCCTCCCGGATCTTCTTGAGGACCGACCAGCCGTCCATCACAGGCAGCATGATGTCCAGCAGCACCAGGTCGGGCCGGAAGGACCGGAAGAGCTCCACGCCCTTCCCGCCGTCGGCGGCCACCTGGGTATCAAAGCCCTCTTTTTCCAAATAGAGGTGCAGCAGCTCCGCGATGTTGCCGTCGTCCTCCACGATGAGCACCTTTGTGGGCATAGGACCTCCACCTTTCTTCTCATGACATTAGACCGGCATACTCCGCCGGCGGCAGTCTCTTATGGTCATTATAACGGATTCCCCGGCGGAAGGGTGAATTTTTTGTAAAAGCCGTTCCCTTACTCGGCGTAGGAGCGGTCCACGCTGACCACGGCGAAGTAGGGACCGCCGGGCAGCTCCCCCATGCGTCCGGCGATGCGGGATTTCACCTCTTCGTCTGTGAGGTCGCTGCTGTGCGGCACCACCACATCGAAGATCAGATTCTGATGGTGGGGCCCCTGGGTCATGCGGAAATCGTGGATGGTCATAGCCGGGTCGATCTGCTGGACCAGCCCCGCAACCTTGGCCTTCAGTTCGTTGGTCAGAGGGTCCTTGGTGGCGATGGGGTCCATATGGATCACCGCCTCGATGTGGAACTTTTCCTTCAGCTCCCGCTCAATGTCATCGATGACGTCGTGGACGGCCAGCATATCGGCGTCCATGGGCACCTCGGCGTGGAGGGAGAGCATGCTCCGGCCCGGGCCGTAGTCGTGGATGATGAGGTCGTGGATGCCGGTGACGATCTCATGGGCCAGGACGGTCTTTTCGATGGCGTGGACCAGGGTGGGATCGGGGCTCTGGCCAAGCAGGGGGTCCAGGGTGTCCTTGGCTGCCCCCCAGCCCGCCCGGAGGATGAAGACGGCCACCAGGATGCCCACCCAACCGTCGATGTGCAGACCGGTGAAGCCGCCCACCAGGGTGCCCAGCAGCACCGCCGAGGTGGCGGCCACGTCGGAGAGGGAATCAGCGGCGGTGGCGCACATGGCCGCTGAGTCGATGCGCTTGCCCAGGGTCCGGTTGAAATAGAACATCCACAGCTTCACCAGAATGGCGGCACATAGGATGCCCACCGATACCCAGGAAAGCTCGATCTCCTCCGGGTGCAGGATCTTCTCCACCGAGCTCTTGGCCAGCTCCACGCCCACCAACAAAATGGCACCGGCCACGATGAGGCCCGAGATGTACTCCATGCGCCCATGGCCGAAGGGGTGGTCTTCGTCGGCCTTCTTGGCCGCCATGTGGAAGCCCACCAGGGTGACCACGGAGGAGCCGGCGTCGGAGAGGTTATTGAAGGCGTCGGCAGTGATGGCGATGGAGCCGGTCAGCAGACCGGCCAAAAACTTCCCCAGAGAGAGGAGCAGGTTGAGAAAGATCCCCACTCCGCCGGTGAGCAGGCCGTAGCGCTGCCGGATCTCCGGGTCCTCCCAGTCATCGGGCCGGGAGATAAATTTCTTCACCAAAAAATCGATCATGCCGCACCCTTCTCTCAGCCCAGTTCCCGGTACATGGCGGCGGCGTCGTTTTTACCCACGTTCTCGGCCACGGTGAGGACCTCGATTTTGGTCACCCGCTCGCCGAAGCGCAGCTCCACCACATCGCCCACCTTGACCTCGTAGGAGGCCCGCACCGGCCGGCCATTGACGCTCACCCGCTCATTGTCACAGGCCTCATTGGCCACCGTCCGCCGCTTGATGAGGCGGGAGACCTTGAGCCATTTGTCCAAACGCATATCCATCTACTCCTTCTCCCGGCCGCTGCCGGATGTATTAAAAGCGGCTCCGGTGACACCGGAGCCGCCTGAGGCTATCGAAAAATGGCACCACACAAAGTTAGCCACGGGGGAAAAGTGTGAAAGGGGGTCGGGGCTGCCGGTGGCAGCCCCGATGCCTTCGAGCGAAGCCACACTGAAACAGGTGAGCCCCCACTTTCGCGTGCAGTCAGAAACTTTTTCGATCGAATCGAAAAAGTCGGCAGCTTGCCGGAAAAACCATTTTTGGCTTTCCGGCAAGCTGGGCGGCTCCGGAAAACCGGAGCCGCCTGGGATCTCTTGATTACCGAAAACAGTCCTTACTTGGAGACGGCGTCCTTCAGAGCCTTGCCGGGCTTGAAGACGGGGACCTTGGAGGCGGGGATCTTGATGCTCTCCTTGGTCTTGGGGTTGCGGCCGATGCGCTCAGCACGCTTCTTCACCTCAAAGGCGCCGAAGCCCACCAGCTGGACCTTGTCCTCGTTGACCAGGCTCTCCACAATGGCGTCGATGGCGGCGTTGATGGCAGCTTCGGTGTCCTTCTTGGACAGGCCGGCCTTCTCGGCGGCGGCATTGATCAGTTCAGCTTTATTCATTTGCGATACTCCTCCTAAGTGATGTGATCGGATCTAGTGTTCCCATTCCAACCGTTGTATTTACTCAAAGCCCGCTGGCTCCGGCGTCGGGCGCCGGTACGGGCGTTCAAGCCTCTTGCTGTTTCACGGCGTCCCAGAGGGCGTCCATCTCGGCCAGGGTCATGGACGAGAGATCCTTTCCCTGGGCCCGGGCGGCCTCTTCCACCGCCCGGAAGCGCCGGGCGAACTTGTCACAGGCCGCCGTCATGGCAGTCTCCGGGTCCACCTTTACAAAGCGGGCCACGTTCACCGCCGCGAACAGGAGATCACCCAGCTCCTCGCTGACGTTGCTCCCCTCCCGGATGGCGGTCTGGAGCTCTTCCGTCTCCTCCCGCAGCTTATCCATGGCGCCGTCCACGCTGTCCCAGTCAAAGCCCACCTTGGCGGCCTTCTTCTGGATCTTTTCCGCCCGCCACAGGCCGGGCAGGCTCCGGGCCACGGCGTCCACGCTGTCGGCCGCCGTATCCTGGTGCTTTTCCTTTTTCTTGAGCTCATCCCAGTTGGCCAGCACCTGGCCGGTGCCGGTCACCGTCACGTCCCCAAACACATGGGGATGGCGGTAGATGAGCTTCTTGCAGATGCCGTCGGCCACGCCGGTGAGATCGGTCCGGCCTTCCTCCTCCTCCATGCGGGCGTGCATGACCACCTGGAGCAGCAGGTCACCCAGCTCCTCCTTCAGGTGCTCGGGGCTCTCCTCGTCGATGGCCTCGGCCACCTCGTAGGCCTCCTCCAGCAGGTTCCGCCGGATGGACTTGTGGTCCTGCTCCCGGTCCCAGGGACAGCCCCCGGGCGCGCGCAGGATGCGGACGATCTCCACCAGGTCTGATACGTCATAGCTGGGTTTCTGTTCAAAATCTATCATATTTCTCCCCCTTCTGCAAGTTCTTTTTTCTTTTCCATCCTTCTTAGAGTCGGAGGAGCTTGGCGATCTTGTCACCCTTGGGCATGAGGGACAGATCCTCTCTGGAGATGGCCTTCAGCACCACCACCAGCACGGCGTACACCACCACGCCCACACCGATGGCGGCCATGGTGGACAGGGTGTTGCCGAAGATGCGGCTCACCAGGCCGTAGACGGCCCACACGGCGATGCCCATGATGCCGGCGGCCACCATGGGCTTGGCAAAGACCCGGATATACTCCGGCGGCGACGGGATGACCCGCTTGATGAGCAGGAGCTCCAGCACGGCCACGATGATATAGCATACCAGAGTGCCCACGGCGGCGCCCACGGCTCCGATCTGGCGGACCATGAAGTTGTTGACGATGAGCTTGGCGGCGCAGCCCGCGATCATGATGAAGATGGGCAGGTTCACAAAGCCGCTGGCCTGGAGCACCGAGTTACACACCAGCATGACGCATACAAAGATGGAGGCGATACCCAGGATCATCATGGAGGGGTCGGCGATGGTGTGATCGGAGTCAGAATAGAGCAGATACATGATGGGAGAGGCCAGTACGGTGAGGCCGATGCCGGCAGGGAGTGCCAGCAGCATGCCCACCCGCATGGAGGACTCGGCGATCCGTCCGGCGCCCTGGTAGTCCCGCCGGGCCCGGCAGGCCGAGATGGCGGGAATGACGCTGGCGGTGAGGGCCACCATGAAGGAGGAGGGCAGGTTGTAGATGGTGATGGCCTTCTGGTAGGCACCGTAGGCGGCCACCACGGGGTCCACTACATCGGGATCGATGAGCTTTTGGGCCTCATACCACTGGGCAGGCTGGGCGTCCATCACATTCCGGAGAATGTTCTGCACCTGGGCGGTGTCCAGCCAGGAGGTGATGGGGGTCACCGAGGCGCACAGGGTGATGGGCACAGCGATGACCAACAGCCGCTTGAGAATGGTACCGGGTGCCTCGGGCACATCGGTGGGATGGCCGGGCTCCCCGCGCCGGCGCATGACGTGCTCCACGATGAGGTAGATGAGACAGATACCGGCGCCGCAGGTGACGCCGAAGATGGCGCCGGCGGCGGCGTCGGAGGCCGAGGCTCCCGCCTTCACCAGCGTCCAGGCCAGGGCCAGGCCGATGACCAGCTTGCCCAGGGCCTCAATGATCTGGGACACCGCCGTGGGCACCATGTTGGCATGGCCCTGGGCGTAGCCCCGGAAGGTGGAGAGGACGCAGACGAAGAAGCAGGCCGGGGCGATGGCCCGCACCGCCTGGACGGCGGCGCCGTCGCCCTGGAGATTGGCCAGGGGCTGGGCCAGGGTGAACATAACCACAAAGCTGATGGTACCCAGGATGAAGAAGGTCACCAATGCCACATTGAAGATGCGGTGGACCTGGTTCCGCTTTCCCAGGGTGCTGGCCTCGGAGATGCTCTTGGAGAGGGCCACCGGCAGGCCGGCGGTAGAGATCATCAGCAGCAGGTTGTAGATGACGTAGGCGTTGTTGAAGTGGCCGAAGCCCTCGTCATCCAGAATGTTCCCCAGAGGGATCTTGTAGAGGGCGCCGATGAGCTTGACGATGGCGATGCCGACAGCCAGAATGGCGGCTCCGCCGAAGAAGGTGCTTTTCTTTTCACGATTACCCAAGGGGCCTACACAGCCTTTCGCAGTGAGTCTATGGACAGGAGACAGGATGGAGCTTAGCGCCCGAAGAGGAGGGGCAGGGCGTAACCGGCCACCTCTTTCTTCACCTTTTCGATGTCAATGGTGAGGAACTCCCCGTTTTTGTATATGACCTTGCCCCGGGCCATATTCATGACCACATTGGAGCCGTGGGCGGCATAGGCCAGGTTGTTGGCGGCGTCATGGCAGGGGATGAGGTTGAGGGCCTCGCTGTCCAGCAGGATGAGGTCGGCCTCATAGCCCTTCTCGATGCGGCCGGTCTTGCGGCCCAGGGCCTTGCCGCCGTTGACGGTGGCCATCTCCAGGGCGTCCCAGGCGGTGAGGGCCAGGGGGTCATGGCGGACGCCGTTCTGGAGGATGGCGGCCAGCTTCATATCCCCGAAGAAGTCGGTGCAGTTGTTGGAGCTTACGCCGTCGGTGCCCAGGGCCACGTTGACCCCGGCCTTTTTGAGGTCCACCACCGGAGCCACACCGGAGCCCAGCTTCAGGTTGGACATGGGGTTGTGGATGGCGGAGACGCCCTTCCGGGCCAGAATGGCCCAGTCCTCCTCGGTGGTCCAGACGCAGTGGGCGGCGATGGCCCGGACGTCAAAGACGCCGTGCTCGGCCAGAACGGCGGCGGGGCTCTTCCCGCCGTGGCGGGCCTTGCACTGCTCATGCTCGGCCTGGGTCTCGGAGAGGTGGACGTGCATGCCCAGGCCGTGGTCGGCGGCATAGCGGGCCATCCAGTCCCACAGTCCGGCGTGGGAGGTGTACTCCCCGTGGATGGAGGCGTCCACCTGGATGCGGCCGTCGTCCCGGCCGTGCCACTTCTCTGTGAGCGCGCGCTGGACGATACAGTCGTGGTTCTTGTCCGGGTCAAAGGGCTCCTCAAACTGGACGCCGCCGCAGGAGACGTTGGCGCTGATACCGGCGCTCTCCACCTCCCGGAGGACGGCGTCGGTGTGCATATACATATCGGCGATGCAGGTGACGCCGGAGGCGATCATCTCGGCCAGGCCCAGGGCGGCGCAGGCCCGGATGGCACGGTCGTCCCACTTGGCCTCCACCGGGAAGATGAAGTTGTGGAGCCAGTCCTGGAGGTTGTTGCCGTCGCCGTAGCCCCGCATGGCGGTCATGGGCACGTGGGTATGGGCGTTCACCAGACCGGGCATGAGGATGCCGCCCTTGCCGTCGATGCACTTGCCCGTGAAGCCCTGGGGCCGCTGGGCACCGAAGTCGGTGATCTTGTGGCCGTCCACTACCACGTAGGCGTTGTGCAGCACGGTGTGGGCGGGGTCCATGAGGACGGCGGTGACGTTATAGATCATGGTAGACATGGAAAAGCGCACTCCTTTCCGCCCGGGCCCATCACAGCCGGCCCAGGCACTCCAGCACCAGGCGGGAGAACTTATCCTTGCAGGCCTCGGCGGCGTCCAGCACCTCCTGCTCGGAGAGGGGCTGGTCCAGGATGCCGGCGGCCAGATTGCTCACCAGGGTGAAGCCCAGCACCTGCATGCCGCAGTGACCGGCGGTGATGACCTCCGGGGCGGTGGACATGCCCACGGCGTCGGCGCCGGCGATCCGGGCAAAGCGGACCTCCGCCGGGGTCTCATACTGGGGACCGGGGAAGTACATATAGACGCCCTCTTTGAGCTCGATGCCCAGGTCGGCGGCCGCCTTCCGGGCCAGGTCCTGGAGGGCGGTGGTGTAGAGGTGGGTGGAGTCGGGGAACCGGGGGCCGAATTCGGGCAGGTTCTCGCCCCGGAGGGGGGACTCCATAAAGATCTTGATCTGGTCGGTGATGAGCATGAGGTCGCCGGCCTTGAAGTCCAGGTTGACGCCGCCGGCGGCGTTGGTGACGATGAGGGTATCGCAGCCCAGCAGCCGCAGGACGCGGACGGCATAGGACACCTCCTCGTAGGAGTAGCCCTCGTAGTGGTGCATCCGGCCCTGCATGACGGCCACCTTCTGGCCCCGGAGGGTGCCGAAAACCAGCTGGCCCTTATGGCCGGGGGCGGTGGACACCTTAAAGTGGGGGATCTCCCCGTAGGGGACACGGATGGGGTCCTCCACCACGTCGCCCAGGAAGCCCAGGCCGGAACCCAGGATCATGGCCACCTTGGGGACAAAGGTGCCCAACTTGGAGCGGATGAAATCGGCGCTCTCCTGGTACTGGACAAAGGGAATGCTCATATGGTCGCCCTCCTTTGTGAGATTGGGTCATTTTGACGTACACGCATTTTACACCAGCCGTGGAAAAAAAGCAAGGAAAGACAGCATTTTGAGGGACAAAAGCCCCACGGGACAGGGGCTTGGCGAAAGTTCCCCTTGTCAGGGGCCCGGTCCTGTCATATAATGAATGTCCGCAAAACATGTCCACAATATTTTTGGGAGGCAAATCATATGGCATTGACACAGGCAGACATCGCCCGGGTAAAGGCACTGGGCTTTCTGCGCAACCGCGGCACCGAGCTCTTCTCCGGCCGCGTCGTCCCCACCGGCACCGTCTTTTCCGCATGGGAGCTCATTGCTACCGCGGAGCTGGCAGCCCGCTTCGGCAACGGCAAGGTCATCCCCACCGTGCGCATGACCCTGGAGCTGCCCGGCATTCCCTATGAGCGCATCGACGAGGCCATCGAATTCGCCGCCGCCCGGGGACTGCGCTTCGGCGGCACCGGCGCCAAGATCCGCCCCGTGACCTCCTGCAAGGGCACCACCTGTGTCTTTGGCATGTACGACACCCAGGCCCTGGCCCGGACCATCCACGAGCAATACTACCTGGGCTGGACCAAGGTCGCCCTCCCCCATAAGTTCAAGATCGCCGTGGGCGGCTGCCCCAACAGCTGCGTCAAGCCCAGCCTCAATGACTTTGGCATTGAGGGCCGCCGCACCCCCGACGGCGTCCGCTTCCAGCTCTATATCGGCGGTACCTGGGGACGCACCACCCGCATGGGCTCCGCCTTCCCCCGCCTGGTGGATAAGGAGGAGATCCTCCCCCTCCTGGAGAAGACCATGCTCTGGTTCCGGGAGAATGCCTACCAGAAGGAGCGGCTGGGCGCTGCCATCGACCGCATCGGCGAGGACGCCCTTTTCGCCGCCCTGGAGAGCAATGACCTCCTGGACCGCAAGGACGAGATCCTGGCTGCTCCCCTCCTCCAAAAGCCCTGAGTCCTTTTCTTGAAAGAAAAGGACCAAAAGAACTTTGGTACCGCGCCGGAACGGGTACGGAACGAACGCTTCTGCCCGGTAACGGAAACAAAAACAAAACAGAGACGCAAGCGGGCGCTGCCAATAGCAGCGCCCGCTTTGTTTTGTAATGAGAAGGACGGCAGGCAAATTGCTATCCACACAGTCGTCTGTTGACCCACGCCGCAGTCCTCGCCTACATAGCGATGAGCGCCACCTACGTCTCAGCAACTGGAATCCCAGGCAGCGCCACCACGCCCGGCACCCACCCACGCAGGCGGCGAAAAAATGTGGGATAGAACCACGGCCTTTCCCTGTTCCGCCGGCGGAGTCTCCTGTG
>OGHJ01003237.1_pt1 | contig 12175 bp, 9 predicted proteins | sample 1571351 | NCBI WGS metagenome assembly OGHJ01 (sample SAMEA2582037, study PRJEB24529) | metagenome | biome: Human gut stool | place: China | collected 2011 | reverse complement strand
AAGGCGGTTGCAGGACGAAACATCAAGCTTCAGCCGATTCAGCGTCAGGGAGCGGGTTACCATTCTGTGGATAAGGATGTGGACTTTGCCTCGGCAACAGCTCTCCGTCAGCATCAATCAGACCAAGATTTCTTAGAACGCTTTATGCCTTCCGTTGCCCTCTTTGAGCAGGCCCGTAAGGTGAGTTGGGACGACTATTTTCCCTTGCTCTGCTATCAAATTTTGTCAAATCCAGACCTGACGACCATCTATCAGGTCAATCAAGAAATGGCTGTGCGCATCAAGGAAGCTATCAAAACAGCCCAGTCTGTTGACGAATTGGTAGAGGCAGTTGCGACAAAGCGCTATACCAAGGCGCGTGTCAGACGCCTCTTGACTTATATTTTGGTGCAGGCCAGAGAAAGCGACTTGCCAGAAGCTATCCATGTTCTTGGCTTTACTGAAAAAGGCAGACAACACCTCAAATCTCTGAAAGAGCAGGTCCATCTCGTCAGCCGAATTGGCAAAGAGCCTTGGGATGCCATGACCCAAAAAGCAGATCAGATTTACCAACTAGGACAGCCAAGCATCGCGGAGCAGAATTTCGGTAGAGTGCCCATTAGAATAGAATCAAACTAAGTCTAGTGAAAGGTAGGCTTTTTTAGAAGATTTTCGAATAAATAGATAGAAAAGAAGAATCTTGTACAAGTTCCTGACAATTTCTTTCTTTTTGTGTATAATAGTGGATAGTGCAGTATGTAGAAAAAGAAAAGCAAAACGGCAGCTGCGGTTTATAATCCAGCGCTGCGTATTTTTCATGCAGCATCATGGCCGTTTTGCGAAAAATACAGGAAATGAGGAAACAGGTATGAATGAGATCGGAACGTTCGATATTCTCGGACCGAATATGATCGGACCGTCAAGCTCTCACACGGCGGGAGCGCTGAGGATCGCCTTTATCGCCGGAAAAATGGTGGAGAAACCGGTGTCGGTGCGCTTTGTTCTCTATGGCTCTTTTGCGCGCACGTACCATGGACACGGCACGGACCGGGCGCTGGTCGGCGGTATCTTAGGGTACCATCCGGATGATGAGAGGATCCGCGATTCGTTTGAGTACGCGAAGGAGGCGGGACTCCAGTTCAGTTTTGAGGAGAATTTTACGGACAAGGAGATCTATCCGAACACGGTGGACATCTATGTGAAGGATGAGAACGGGAATGAGATGTCCCTGCGCGGAAAGTCCATCGGCGGCGGAAATGCGGTCATTACGCGGTTAAATGGCGTTGATGTGGATCTCACCGGAAATTACAGTACGATCGTAGTCCAGCATATCGATAAGAAGGGAACGCTTGCATTCGTGACGGCAGTTTTAAGTGCATACGACTTAAATATCGGTTCCCTGCGCCTCTACAGGGAGAGCAAGGGCAAGATGGCCTATGCGATCATTGAAGTGGACACGACGGTCTCAAACCAGGTGGTAAACGCTCTGCGCGGCTTTGAGGCGGTCAAAAATGTACTTTTGGTTCCGGCGATCAATCTGGACTGACGGGAGGGAAAACGATGAATTTTACAAATGGAGCAGAACTTTTAGAGTACTGTGAGAAAGAAAAGAAAACGATCTCCGAGGCGATGTTTGAGCGGGAGACGACCTTCCTGGAGCAGGATCCGGAAAAGACGAAGGAAAAGATGAAAAAGGCATGGTCGATCATGCAGGCGTCGGCGAAAAAGCCGTTGAAGGAGAACATCGTCAGCATGGGCGGCATGATCGGCGGGGAGAGCCGGAAGCTGCACACACTCCGGGAGAACGGAAAGAATATCTGCGGGGATGTAGTGTCGAAGGCGATCGCTTACGCGGTGGGAGTTCTTGAGGTCAACGCATCCATGGGACTTATCGTAGCTGCACCGACCGCAGGATCTTCGGGAGTGATCCCGGGAGTTTTCTGTTCGCTGCAGGAAAATTTCGGATTTACGGATGAGGAGATCTGCAAGGTGCTGTTCAATGCAGCGGCAGTCGGCTACCTGATCACGAGAAATGCAACAACGGCAGGAGCAGAAGGCGGATGTCAGGCGGAAGTGGGAGCGGCAAGCGCCATGGCAGCATCTGCGGCAGTGGAACTTTTCGGCGGTACACCGGCCCAGTGCCTTGACGCGGCATCCTTTGCGATCGTGAATATTTTAGGACTCGTCTGTGATCCGATCGGAGGACTGGTTGAAAATCCATGCCAGAACCGGAATGCGATGGGCGCTTCGAATGCGCTGATCTCAGCAGAACTATCCATGGCCGGGATCCGGAGCATCACCCCGATCGATGAGACGATCGGAGTCATGTATGCGGTCGGACGTTCGATCCCGTCGGAGCTTCGCGAGACATCCCTCGGCGGGATGGCAGTCGCGAAGAGCGCATGTGAGGCGTGCGCGGCGTGTGCAAAAAAGAAGAGATAAAAGAAGACAAAGAACAGGCGATACCCGATTTCAGATCAGGTACCGCCTGTTTTTCTACTGATCCGGAGAACCGGTCACTGTACGATGATCCGTATCGGTGCCGCTATCCGGTGATTCATTCTTATGAAATTTCAGAGCGTTTAGAACTCCGGCTCGATCAGTCCGTAGGAGTTGCCTTTTCTCTTGTAAACAACGTTTACTTCGTTTGTATCTGCGTTGAGGAACATAAAGAAATTGTGTCCTAAAAGTTCCATCTGTACGCATGCCTCTTCAGCATCCATCGGTTTCATCGCGAAGCGTTTTGTCTTTACGATATTAACGGTTTCTTCCTGCTCTGCTTCTTCCTGAAGGAAAGCTTCGCTGAAAGCTAATGCGCTCTGTTTCTTATCGACGATCTTGGTTTTATATTTCTTGATCTGGCGCTCGATGATCTCTTCTACAAGATCAACGGATACGTACATATCGTTGGAATCCTGTTCAGCACGGATAATGCTGCCTTTGACAGGAATTGTAACCTCTATTTTCTGACGTCCTTTCTCTACGCTTAATGTTACCTGTACTTCTGTATCAGGAGAAAAATAGCGCTCCAGTTTTCCTAATTTACTTTCCACGGCATCTTTTAAGCCTGGTGTAATGTTGATATTTTTTCCGCTGATTGTGTAACGCATAAAATCAACTCCTTTGTTTGGGATGGCTTAAGTATAACACAAAATTCTGTAAAAGACAACTAAAATACACAAAAAATGAGAAAATTTCAAAAGGTAAAAAAAGGTGTATAAAAGCTCAAAAGCTAGATAAAGTCTTCCGGGTTTGTCAATGGGATCGGGCAAAAAAGTTGTCGGAAATGTAAATTTTATGAGATGTTCACAAAAATAAAACAAATATAAAGAGAGTGTAAAATCCACCAGTGGGGAGGAAAAAACCTGTGGATAATGTGGATAACTTGGTGTATAACTGCGAAATAGCGTGAAATCGGCATTTTTCGAGGTGGACAACTTTCCACATAATTTTGGTGGATTAGTGTGGATAAAGTGGATAACCGGAGAATCGAATGTATGGTTTGTGCAAGTTGTACAGTCTGGGGGAAATGGGGGAATCATGGAGGAAAAGCTGCGGGAAGAGGATGCCGGAGAGGGAGAGGGTGGGCAGAATGGGTAGGAGAAAAAATATCTGAATTTTTGGAAGTGTGTGGGAAAGGGGCACAGTTTTTAAGTGGAAAATGGTTTGGCAGGAATTTGGGGAGAAGAGATTGCGGGCGCTGGGGAGTATCTGCGGGCCGGTGAGATTCCGGGCAGAAGCACCGGCGATCCAGGGAGGGTTCCTCTAAGCTTGCGTGCGACTGCTAAGGGCGGAGAACGAGGAACACAACTCGCTTCGCTCAGACAAGTGTTCCTTGTTCTCCAACGCAGTCACCCGCGAGCTAAGAGGAAGCCAGCTCCCCGGATCAATGTGCTCCCGCCCGGAATCTCACCGGTCCGCTGCCACAGTGGTAGTAAACCGCGGCGAGTGCATGTGCTGGTACGGTTTCGGGAGCTCGCTGGTCTGCTGCCCGTAGAGGTATTCAGCCGTGATAACATGCTTGGGGAGTCTCGCTTGTTTGCTGGAGGCGACATTAATTTGTAAATTTATAAAGTACCGTCCTTAAAAATAAGAGATTTATGTACGAATTGTTAAAATTAAATGAAGTCATTGAATAAAAGCCCGGAAGGTGTTAAAATATTAAGGATTGTACGATGCGGCCGTATGCGGTCATGTGAAAAGTGCCGCAACATAGAAGAAAAGGCATCGGATAGAGATTGAAACAGTGTATGTGGCTGGATTTTCAGGTGAAAGCCTGGGGGTAGCCGCATGTGGATATTTATTTATATAGGAGAACAAGCAGAATGAATTTTGTTGAAAAAATATTTGGTACGCACAGTGACCGGGAATTAAAGTATATTTACCCGATCATCGATAAGATCGAGAAACTGCGCCCGACCATGCAGGCGATGTCTGATGACGAGTTAAAGGATCAGACGAGAAAGTTCAAAGAGCGCCTTGCTGCAGGAGAAACGCTCGACGATATTCTGCCGGAGGCATTTGCAACTGTCAGAGAGGCTGCAAAGAGAGTCTTAAATATGGAGCATTACCCGGTACAGCTCATCGGTGGTATCGTCCTTCATCAGGGACGTATCGCAGAGATGAAGACAGGTGAAGGTAAAACTCTTGTTTCCACCTGTCCGGCATATTTAAATGCCCTCTCCGGTAAAGGCGTCCAGATCGTAACGGTCAATGATTACCTCGCAAAGCGTGATGCTGAGTGGATGGGACAGGTTCATGAGTTCCTCGGCTTAAAGGTCGGAGTGGTATTAAACTCCATGACTTCCGAGGAGAGAAAAGCAGCCTACCAGTGCGATATCACTTATGTGACGAACAATGAGCTCGGTTTCGATTATCTTCGTGACAATATGGCGATCTACAAAGATCAGATGGTACTCCGCGACCTGGATTACTGCATCATCGATGAGGTCGACTCCGTATTGATCGATGAGGCGAGAACCCCGCTTATCATTTCCGGACAGAGCGGAAAGTCCACAAAGCTCTATGAGGTTTGTGATGTCCTTGCAAAGCAGCTGGTCCGCGGTGAGGAATCCGGTGAGTTTAATAAACTCAACGCCATCATGGGCGAGGAGATCACTGAGACCGGTGATTTCATCGTAAATGAGAAGGAGAAAGTCGTAAACCTGACAGAACAGGGTGTGAAGAAGGTCGAGGCATTCTTCCACATCGACAACCTTGCAGATGCGGAGAACCTTGAGATCCAGCATAACATTATCCTTGCACTCCGTGCACACAACCTCATGTTCCGCGATAAGGACTATGTGGTCAAGGATGATGAGGTCCTGATCGTCGATGAGTTCACAGGACGTATCATGCCGGGCCGTCGTTACTCCGATGGTCTCCACCAGGCCATCGAGGCGAAGGAGCATGTAAACGTTAAGAGAGAGTCCAGAACCCTTGCAACGATCACATTCCAGAACTTCTTTAACAAGTACGCGAAAAAAGGCGGCATGACCGGTACAGCCCAGACTGAGGAGAAAGAGTTCCGTAATATCTACGGCATGGACGTTATTGTGATTCCGACAAACCGCCCGGTTATCCGTAAGGACTTAAATGACGCTGTATATAAGACAAAGAAAGAGAAATTCCACGCAGTTGTCGAGGAGATCGTAAAGGCACACGAGAAAGGACAGCCGGTCCTTGTCGGTACGATCACGATCGAGACATCTGAGATGTTGAGCCAGATGTTAAAGAAGCGCGGAGTTCCGCATAAAGTATTAAATGCGAAGTATCATGAGCTGGAGGCTGAGATCGTAGCGGACGCAGGTGTTCACGGTGCGGTAACGATCGCAACGAACATGGCAGGCCGTGGTACCGATATCAAGCTTGACGATGAGTCCAAAGCACTCGGCGGCTTAAAGATCATCGGTACAGAGCGCCACGAGTCCAGACGTATCGATAACCAGCTCCGCGGACGTGCAGGACGTCAGGGTGACCCGGGTGAGTCCCGCTTCTATATCTCCCTTGAGGATGACCTGATGCGCCTCTTCGGTTCCGACAAGCTGATGAGCATGTTCAATGCACTCGGTGTTCCGGAGAACGAGCAGATCGAGCACAAGATGCTGTCTTCTGCGATCGAGAAAGCTCAGCAGAAGATCGAGACAAACAACTACGGTATCCGTGAGAATCTCTTAAAGTACGATGAGGTCAATAATGAGCAGCGTGAAGTCGTATACGCTGAGCGCCGCCAGGTACTTGACGGTGAGAACATGCGTGAAGTGATCATGAAGATGCTCAACGACGTTGTCGAGGGCGCTGTGGACATGTCCATCAGCGACGAGCAGACTCCGGAGAACTGGGGATTCAAGGAATTAAATGATCTTCTTCTTCCGATCATCCCGTTAAAGCCGATCGAGCTGACAGAAGAGATCAAGAAGATGAACAAAGATGAGTTCAAGCACATGTTAAAAGAGCTTGCGACGAAGTTCTATGAGTCCAAGGAAGCAGAATTCCCGGATGCAGAGCAGGTTCGTGAGATCGAGCGTGTGGTACTCTTAAAGGTTATCGACAACAAGTGGATGTCCCATATCGACGATATGGATCAGCTCCGTGAGGGAATCGGCTTACAGGCATACGGCAACCGTGACCCGCTCGTTGAGTACAAGATGAGCGCATATGAGATGTTCGATGATATGACTGCGGCGATCCGTGAGGATACGCTCCGTATTCTCTGCCATATCCGTGTAGAGGAGAAGGTCGAGAGAGAGCCGGCAGCCAAGGTTACAGGTACAAACCGTGATGATTCCGCGGCAAAAGCTCCGCAGAGACGCCAGACCCAGAAGATCTACCCGAACGATCCGTGTCCGTGTGGATCCGGTAAGAAATATAAGCAGTGTCACGGAAGAAAACCGCTGGCATAGAGACGGCAGCCGGAAAGATACTGAAATGTTACTGGTCAGCGCAAGCTTTTGCGCTGACCTTGTTAAATCATTATAAGAAAGGACAGAGTCAATGGTTGAGTTAGACCAGTTTAAATACACCTTGTCCACATATGAAACTCCGTTAAAGGAGGTTCGTGATTCCCTGAATCTGGAGGCAAAGATCAGAAGGATCGATGAGTTGGACAAGACCATGGAAGAGCCGAGCTTCTGGGAGGATGCAGAGAAATCTACGAGACTCGTGAAAGAAGCGAAAAACTTAAAGGACACGGTCGCAGAGTACAACAAGCTCCAGAATCAGTATGAGGAGATCGGACTGATGATCGAGATGGGGTACGAGGAGAATGACCCGGCGATCATTCCGGAGATCCAGGAGATGCTCGATGAGTTTACTTCTGAGCTCGATGCGCTTCGTCTGCGCACACTTCTGACCGGAGAATATGACAATAACAATGCAATCTTAAGACTGAATGCCGGAGCGGGCGGAACCGAGTCCTGCGACTGGTGCAGCATGTTATACCGCATGTACTGCCGCTGGGCAGAGAGAAAAGGCTATCAGGTCGAGGTCCTCGATTTCCTCGACGGTGAGGAAGCCGGTATTAAGTCGGTAACGATCCAGATTAACGGTGAGAATGCGTTCGGCTACTTAAAGTCCGAGCGCGGCGTTCATCGTCTCGTAAGAATTTCTCCGTTCAACGCGAACGGAAAGAGACAGACCTCCTTCGTATCCTGCGATGTTATGCCGGATATCGAGGAAGATCTGGATATCGAGATCAACCCGGATGACCTGCGGATCGATACCTACCGTTCCAGCGGTGCCGGCGGACAGCACATCAACAAGACGTCATCTGCGGTCCGTATCACCCATATCCCGACCGGCGTCGTTGTCCAGTGTCAGAATGAGCGTTCCCAGTTCCAGAACAAGGACAAGGCAATGCAGATGCTGAAAGCGAAACTGTATATGTTAAAGCAGCAGGCAAATGCAGAGAAGCTCTCCGACATCCGCGGCGATATCAAAGATATCGGATGGGGAAGCCAGATCCGTTCCTATGTACTCCAGCCGTACACGATGGTAAAAGACCACCGGACCGGCTTCGAGAGCGGAAACGTAAATGCGGTGCTCGACGGCGGACTCGACGGCTTTATCAGTGCCTACCTGAAGTGGGAGAGCCTTGGACGGCCGCAGGTGAAGGGCGGACAGGACGTAGAATAGATCCGGAAGAATGACGGATGGACGGAAACAGATCCATACGAAACGATGGAATCGCCGGGCAGCCGGTGATAGATCAAAAAGGAATCAGATAAAGAAAATTAAGAAAGTACGTCAGATGATGGAGAAATTCATTGTCTGGCGTACTTTTTTTAGGAAATTCCCTGGAGGTTCCTGTAAATTAAAAAGGGCACTTATAGGAGAAAAATAAAACGTAAAAATCCGGCTCAGGATCTGAACCGGATTTTTGGGAGTATGAAATTTTTATGAAGGTATCACAAATAGTGGTAGGATTATTCTCTGATGTAGGTCTTATCGTTTACAATAATAGTATCGTAGTCCACGATCGTCATATTGCGGGAATTGGAAGAGTCACGATATTTTGTATCACTGGATTTCGCAAAATTGTAGATATGGGTGTCACCGTCGTTGTCATAGTAGAAAGCTGCGATGGAATCGCCTGCACCGACCATGAGCTCGAAGTAATCTTCTCTGTTCTCGTCATTTGTCATGAAGGTTCCGACCATATCCTCGTTTGTGTAGACGGTGGAATCGTCGGAGGAAGTGCTCTGGTTGTTATCAGAAGCGTTGCCGGAGTTATTCTGGCTGTCCATATCTTTCTGGTACTTTAACTGTACAGAGTTGCCGATCGTCCAGGCACCGTCCGCATTGACGGTGTAGCCATCCGGAGTTGTTGTATTTGTATAGATATATCCGTTGGAATCGAAAGCATAGCACTCGTAGATCCCGTCCTTATTTCCGTCAAGCCATTTCCACTGGGATACCGGGTAGGAACCGTTGTCTTCCTGCCACCACCAGCCGGTCGTGTTCTGAACCCACTGTCCTGCAAAAGCGGTCATTCCCATGGAAGCAGCCATAGCTGCGGTAAGTGCGAGAGTCATAAATTTCTTTTTCATCATGAAACCTCCTGTATTTGATGATTTTGATCCGGTAGAACTGCGGTACCCGTGAATATTACGGACAGTTACAAAATGTGAATGTGAGTATTTTAAAGAGTGCCGGTCAGTTTTCCGTTTGTTTTTATTTCCTTTTGACATATTAAGTATATCAGAGAAATGTGATTAAGCTGTGAATACTTTGCGGTGAAACGTGAGGAAAGTGTGGCAGAGGTGAGTCAAAAGAATGGCTTATTTTATGAAAATGTAATCAAAAACAGGTGATGCAATTACCGGATCGTAATCGCATCACCTGTGCGTTTTTGGTTATGAAAGACTAGGAAAAATCAGAAGATCATGATTTCTTATCTGCTTCCGGTCCGTAGGTTACGATACCGGATTTATCGGTGCAGTAGTAGTTGTCATCTGCGTCTCTGATGTTTTTCTTGTTCTTCTGGATTGTACCTTTTTCATTGACGAGGTACTGGGCATTTTTGTAAGTTACAACTCCATATTTAGAATCTTCATCAGCGGTCAGACGGAGACCATTTACATAAATGTATCCATCGGAAATACCTGTTTCGCCGACACCTCTCGGAGAACCGTTGGATCTGAAGCTGAAGGTGTAGGAAGTACCATCAAGGGAGATCGTGGTTGTTCCTGTCTTTGCAGCACCACTGGATTCGAAGTAAACAAGCTTCTGAGTGTTGGAATCCATATTCTTAATAGTATCAACAGAATCTACTTCACCGGAGTAGGAAGTATATTTACCATCTTCATAGTATAAGATCCTGAGACCGGTTACCATCTCACCTGCATCATTGAAGAGGTAGGATTTTCCGTCGATCGTCTTGCACTCTTTTCTTGTAATTTCACCCTTGGAGTTTGCATAGTACCAATGAGAAGTACCGCTTTCATGATCTCCAGAATTTAAATCTTTATCCGGAACGGCTTGGAACCATCCAGTGTGGAGCTTTGGCTCTTCTTCATCACCGTAGTATTTCCAAGTATTTTTATCACTGTTGTGTACCCAAGCGTCCTGTGCAACGCCTCTGTCGTCAAAGGTGTACTTCACGTTGCCGATAGTTTTCTCTGTGCTTACCGTCTTTTTACCGTTGGAAGCAAAGTAGAAGTGGTAAGTCGGCTCTTCATCGTCTTCATTGTCGTCATCTTTTACGCTGATGTATACCCACGCGTTTGTGACAAGGCTGCCATCGCCCTCAGCATCTCCGTAGTATGTAGCCGTTGCCCAGTCGGAATCATCGGAGATATTTTCACCGGCAGCTGTGATCCAGCCTGTGAGCATTCTTCCATACATATCAAACGCATACTTCTTTCCGCCGATATCAGCGATCTTTACGCTGTCTCCTGTTGTACGGAGAGCACGTCCGTTATTGTCAAAGTAGTACCAGCTAGCATCGCCGACTTTGTCATCGCCCTGCCAGCTCGGATTTTCGAGGAAACGCCAGCAGTTCTTTGCCATCTGTCCGCCGTTTCTCAGGTAGTAGTAGTTTCCGTTGTCTTCCAGCAGTGTGTTGCGGACCATATAGCCGTCATCGCCGAGATAATAGGACTCGCCGTTATCAGTTCTCCAGGCACTTGTCACGTTGTTGCCGTTGTTGTCAGTGTAGACCCACTCACTGTTGACAGCTTTCCAGGCAGCAAAAGAGCTGAAGGAAGCGCCGAGAGCGAGCACTGCGGATGCGGAAAGCACTGCAACGCAGAAATTTTTCTTCTTCATATTAAAAATCCTCCTCATGGAAATCATGATCAAAATGAAACTGTAACTGTTCAGTGCCTTCACTGTTACGCGCAAAAATCCATTCCAGATCGGCTTCGCCGATGGGATTTTTGCCTTCAAGCTGATGTTTTCTTACGGTCAGCGCAGTAAATGCGCAGACCTACTGAATCGTTACATTAAACTTTACAAGTACTATTATACCAGAATTCCATTTTATGACAATGGGATTTTCCAGTCAAGTTGGGGTAAAAATGTGGCAGTTGGATTACAAATTGTTTAAGAAAAAAGTGCGGATGCAGTTCATAGAGATGAGACATACATTCGCACTTGCGATGATTTACGCGAACAACGAGCCAAAGTCCATGCTTGTGTGAGACCTTGGCGACTGTCGCGATAACAAGGGGAAACTCGCGAAGCGTGTTTTCGCTTGTTCAGGATCGGTGGTGAAATATCATGATTTCAGATATTCCGATGCATCTTTTAGGAAGCTCGCGATGATCAGCAGGATGACAAAGGCCACCGGGAATGCCGCGATGATCGAGACACTCTGGAGGTTGGCCATGGAGCTGTCGGAGAAGACAAGCGCCATCGGGAGCAGGATCAACATGATCGCCCAGAATGCCTTTACGGCGTTGTGCGGCTCCTCATCGCCTGTGATCTGGCGGTAAGTGTAGGAAGAAGCCACGAGAGCGATGGAGTCGAAGCTCGTCGCGTAGAAGGCCACCATCGCAACGATCAGGAGCACCAGGACGAGCGGAGCGAGCGGCAGGGTCTGGATAATGGAGATGATCGTCGTGTAGAGATCACCGCCGGCTGCGTAGATCGCCATCACGTCAAGTTTTCCGCTTACCTGGAGTCCGAGGCTGTAGTTTCCTAAAATAATGAAGCTTAAAAATGTTGCGCTGACGCTGCATGCATAGCCGCCGAGGATCGTCTGGCGAACGGTGCGCCCGCGGGAGATCGTTCCGATGAAGAACGGGGATGCCACACACCATACCATCCAGTAGGCCCAGTAGAAGATCGTCCAGTTCTGCGGGAAGGAGGTTGTTCGCTGCGGGTCCGTGAAGGTCGCGAGACTAAAGAAATTCTGTGCGAGGTTTCCGACTGCGGCAAAACCGGTCTCCAGGATATAGCGTGTCTCTCCGCCGAGGAACAGTACATAGGCGAGCAGGGCGAAGAAGAGGTACATGCAGGACTTTGCGAGCAGGGAGATCCCTTTCATGCCGTGCAGCAGGGCGTATGTATAAAAGACGCAGGTGACGGCCAGGATCGCGATCGTGATCCATTTCGAGGACGGAAGATGGAACAGGGTCGTGAGGACCTGGGACATTAACGGAGTTGCCAGTGCGAAGGTCGTCGTTGTCCCCGCGAGCAGGGCGAAGAGGGCGAGGAGATCGATCAGTTTTCCCGGGAGTCCATCGACTTTGTT
>OGHJ01003235.1_pt1 | contig 12190 bp, 10 predicted proteins | sample 1571351 | NCBI WGS metagenome assembly OGHJ01 (sample SAMEA2582037, study PRJEB24529) | metagenome | biome: Human gut stool | place: China | collected 2011 | reverse complement strand
AGCCGACTCCTCACTCTGCCAAACACTTCTTCTTCCGTATAGCGGACACTGTCTGCCGCCGCAGCCCGGTCAGCTTCGTCCAGGCGCAGCTCCACTTCATCGGTCAAAGCGGCATACTGTTCCAGACTGAGTACCACCATGGAGCCGTATCCATTTTTGGTCAAATAAACCGGCTGACCACCCTTGACCGTTTCCTCAATCTCGCTGAATTTGTTGCGCAGATCGGAAACCGGACGAATATCCAACATAGAAAAGCCCCCTTTCTGATATGGCTATATTTTATCACAATTACGCCATTTTATCAAGACGGCGGACAACCTGTTCCCATCGAAAACTCACCTGGAGGTGAATCAATTTGGACAACAACTGGGTTGTAGACAACCTTCAAAACGCTTTTACCACATGGAACACCAAAATGGAGGAACTGTGGGGCCTGCTGACACAATCCCCGGAAACCTTCAAAGGCGGCACAATCTGGAGTACCATTGTCACCATCAACGGCGGGATGCAGGCCATCGGCTATGGCTTGCTGGTGCTATTTTTCGCCATTAGCCTCTTTCGGAGTGCTGCCAGCTTCCGGGATTTTCAGCGACCGGAATATGTGGTGCGCCACCTGATCCAATTTGTATTGGCAAAGGTGGCCATTACTTACGGCATGGATTTTCTGACGAAAATCTTTGCGGTGTGCAACGGGATTGTGGCAACTGCAGCAGGCAGTGTCGGCGGTGCCGACGGAGCGTCCATTACTATGCCAACGGAAATGATAGATGCCATCAATAGCCTGGGCTTCCTGGAGAGCATCCCGCTTTGGCTGGTCACGCTGCTGGGCAGTCTCTTTATCACGGTGCTGGCCTTCATTATGATTCTCACGGTCTATGGCCGGTTTTTCAAGCTCTATATGTATGCGGCCCTTTCCCCCATAGCCCTATCCTCCTTTGCGGGAGAAAGCACATCTTTTATCGGCAAGTCCTTTCTCAAGAGTTATATCGGTGTCTGCATGGAAGGAGCTGTGGTGGTGCTGGCCTGCATCATCTTTACCGCCTATGCTTCTAGCGGAACCCCTGTCATTGACGCAGAGGCATCCGTCGTAACTCAGGTATGGAGCTATTTGGGTGAAACCATTTTCAATCTTCTGGTACTGGTTGGATTGGTGAAAGCTGCTGACCGCATCGCAAAGGAAATGTTTGGAGTGTGACGCATGGAAATTAAGATCAACAAAGAAATCCTAACCTATCAGGAAACCATTTTTTTCGGCCTGACCATGCGGCAGTTTTTCTGTTCCGCATTGGCCGTTGGCACGGCGGTTGGCTTGTATGCCTTGCTCAGCAGATTTATGGGCCGGGAATCGGTGAGCTGGATTTGCATTCTGGGCGCTGCTCCCTTTGCCGTGGCTGGTTTTTTCCAGTATAACGGCATGAAGCTGGAGAAGTTTGCCTGGGTGTGGTTCAAATCCTGCTTTTTGCTGTCCAATCACCGTGTCTGGAAGTCTGAAAACAGCTATATCCCGAAACCTATGCAACAGGAGGGAAAGAAGAAATGATTAAACCCTTTAAGGGGAAAAACCCCAACCACGAGAAGTTTTTTATTCCCCGCAGCGTCCAGCAGTCTATCCCCATCAAGAAAGTGCATAAAGATGGCATTTTTGAAGTCGCCGGTCTTTACTCCAAGACCTGGCGATTTTTTGACATTAACTATGCTGTCGCCGGGAAGCAGATGCAGGAATATCTCTTTCTGCTCTACTGCGCCTTCATCAATGCACTTCCTGCCCGTACACAGGTGAAAATCACCTTATATAACCGTACCATGAATCAGCAGGAGTTTGAGGAAAACCTGCTGATGAAAATGAAAGGGGACGGGAAAGATCATTACCGCACGGAGCATAACGGAATTCTTACCAGTGCTGCGGAAAGCAGCAACAATATCAGCCAGGAAAAGTATCTTACCATCTCCGTGGAGAGAAAGACGGTAAAGGAGGCCCGTTCCTTTTTTCAGCGAGCGGAAACCGATCTCAAAACCTACCTTGGCCGCTTGGATGTAAAAGTGGCAGAAATCACAGTGGCAGAACGTATGCGTCTGTTCCACGATTTCTTCCGTCCCTCCGAGACGCAATTCTATTTTGACTATGATCGTATTACGGAAAGCGGAATAGATGTACGGGATTCTATTGCACCGGACTATATGCTGTTCCGCAACGATCATTATGAGGTGGGCAACCAGGTGGGCCGTGTCCTTTTCATCCGGGAGTATGCCAATTTCATCCGAGATCGCATGATTACCGACCTTGCCGATCTGCCACGCAACATGATGGTGACAATTAACCTGCTGCCGATTCCCACGGATGAGGTAGTCAAGGAAATTCAGCGAAGATTGATGGCCATTGAATCCGATATTACCCGTAACACACAGCGTCAGGTGGAACACAATAATTTCAATGCCTCGGTTCCATATCACCTGCGTCAGTTGAAAGACCAGACGGAAGAACTTTATACAGACGTCACAGAGCGGGATCAAAGCCTTCTCCTGGCACAAGTCGTGATTACACATCTTGCGGATAACATGGAACAGTTGGAGCAAGATACCGAATCCCTGGTTTCTATCGGCAACAGCCACGGCTGCACAATCTCGAATCTGATGTTCCAGCAGGAGGACGGCCTTAATACCGTGCTTCCCTATGGGTTGCAGCGGATTGATTCCTTGCGCAGTCTGACTACGGAAAGCACCGCTGTTCTCATGCCCTTTAAGGCACAGGAAATCATGGATACCGGTGGTATCTACTATGGCAGAAATGCCGTTTCCGGCAACTTGATTATCTGCGACCGCAGAATGCTCATGAATGGCAATGGTTTTATCTTTGGTGTTTCCGGCTCTGGTAAGTCTATGGCAGCGAAGCAGGAAATGGCCTCCGTGGCATTGAATACCGACGATGATATTATCATTGTCGATCCTGAGCGAGAGTATGGCCCACTTGTGAACGCCATGGGTGGTGAAGTCATTGTGATCTCCAATACAGGCGGCGGCAGCTATATCAATGCTATGGATATTTCCGATGAATACGACGAGGGCCAAGACCCGCTGAAACTGAAAAGTGGTTTTATTATGTCCCTCTTTGAGCAGTTGGCAGAGGGGCGAATTGAGCCGGGGCAAAAGTCGATTATCGACCGCTGCGCTGGCAATATTTATCGCCAATATCTGAAAAACTTCCGGGGCGATCCCCCCACGCTGAAAGACCTCTATGACGATTTGAAGCGTCAGGTGGAACCCGGCGCTGAACAGCTTGCCTTGATTCTGGAGCTGTTTACCACGGGTAGCCTTGACGTATTTGCCCACCAGACCAATATCAACTCGGATAACCGGCTCCTCTGCTTTGACATTCATGAGCTGGGCGAGGAATTGAAGCCGGTTGGCTTGTTGGTGATGCTGGATGCAATCTACAATCGTGTCATTCGCAACCGGAGAAAAGGCAGATATACCCATGTTTATATTGACGAGATTTATCTGTTTTTTGCCGCCAGCGGAGGCGGAGGACAGAACAGAATCAACCAGTACAGTTCGGAGTTCCTCTACAAATGCTGGAAGCGATTCCGTAAGTACGGTGCAATGCTAACTGGCATTACCCAGAATGTAGAGGAGTGCCTGGAATCCGAACGTGGAAAGTTCATGTTTGGCAACAGTGAATTTATGCTGATGTTCAATCAGGCAGCCAAGGATCAAGAGCAGCTATCTGAAATTCTGAAAATTTCAGATACACAAATGGCCTATGTCAATAACTCCCCGGTAGGTCACGGTTTGATTAAAGTAGGCAGCTCGATTGTTCCTCTTATCAACGATTTTCCCAAGGACACGGAGCTGTACCGTCTGATGAGTACCCGTCCAGGCGAGGGATAACGCCATGGCCGATATTAAGAAAAAAGGCTCCCTGGAAAAACCGAAAGTGAAAACTTCCGGCTTTGTTCCGAAGGAGGCCGCATCCGTCATCAAGGAGAAATACCAAGAGCAAAAAGAACGCAACGCACCGGGCCAGAAAGACCCGGTGCGTTATGCTACTGACAAAGTAGAGGGCGGCGGCAAGCGTGTGGCGAGAACTGCTGGTGATGCCATCAAGCAGAAGGCCAAACACGAGTTCATCAAGCAGCGGCAGCGCAAAAAAGCCGAACAGAAAGATACTCCACCGCAACCGCAAAACGAACCGCAGCTCCCGCTTGCTGAGCAGACTTCCCCGGCAGAATCCAGCGCACCGGCACCGAATGAAGCGGCTGAGCAAACTGTCCCGCCCACCTCATCCAATGCATCGCCTGTGGATGGCGATGGGAGTGGGCATACCGTCGCCCCCGAAAGTCAGGGTGAATCCGCAGCCCCCTCACAATACTATGGGCAAAATTCATCCACAGAATCCACCAGATTTTCCACAACCGATAGTGCAAATAACCATGTGGAAACACAATATACAGGGGAACGTGGAAAGGCGTTAGGAAAACAGAAGGCCATACAGGACGCCAAAAAGACGAAGGAGCAGCAGGTGCAGCAGCAGAAGTTCCTTACACGGGATCAGGCGCATTTGATGGAATCTGCCCAACAAAACGGCAGTGTGAACGGCAAAGCGCCCTCTGCTGGTGTGGATGGCGGCAAAGGCGGTACGATAAAGTCCTTGCGAGGTGAAGCGCAGATTTCCCAGGGCCGCAGGGGTGGAGCAGTACCCGATCTACCAGCCGCCAAAGAAAGCAGTTCCAGGGTTCTGGGCAAGAAAACCGGCAGCAAGTCCATTCGCCCGGTAAAAGCAGACGGCAATCGGCCCAAAACGGGGACAGTCCTTCAAAAGAGGAAAACAATGGCCAAGGGCGGTAAGGTTGCCCAGAAGCAGGTGTCTCCGGCACAACGGGCCAAGGCCCTTGCCCAAAAGAAAGCCCGACAGAAAGCGCAAAAGGCCATGGCCAGGAAAGCGGCCCAGCAGACAAAGGTGGCAGCGGCAAAGGCCGGAAAACTTGCCATGCGGTTTGCAATGGCCGTTGGACGAGCTGCGGCGGCAGCGGTGCAAGGCATCCTGGCTGCTGGCGGCGGTATTGTTCTTCTTATTGTAATGCTTTGTCTAATACTCGTCGCTGCTATTGCCGCATCCCCGTTTGGTATTTTCTTTGCGGGTGGTGGAAGCGAGGAGGGGGTGCCGGTGTCTGTTGCCGTGGCCCAGGTCAACTACGCTTACAATGCAACCCTGGAGGAACTGCAATCGGACGATACTTACGATGATGTTGTGATGGAAGGAGCCGGGGCGGACTGGGTAGAAGTGCTTGCCGTCTTTGCCGTAAAGGTTGCCGGCAGCAATGAGATAGATGCCACGGATGTGGTCACACTGGATGAGAACCGTATTGACCGCCTGGAGGCCGTCTTTTGGGATATGACCACAATTTCCCATGAGGTAGAGGAAATAGAACACCCGGAAAGCAGTGAAGGAGCCGACGATGGGTACACGGAGCGAGTGCTGCACATCACCATCACCGGCAAAACCGCCGAGGAAATGGCGGCAGAATATGGCTTCACAGACCAGCAGCTCGAAATGCTTCAGGAACTGCTGGAGGAGCGAGAAATGCTGGAGGACTTGATCGGCAGTCTGATGGACGTGACCGCCGATGCAAAGGACGTTCTTTTGAACCTGCCGGAAGATCTGTCTCCAGAGCGTGAAGCGGTCATCCGTGCGGCCTGTTCTCTGGTGGGTAAGGTGAATTACTTCTGGGGCGGCAAGAGCCTTGTCCTGGGCTGGGACAGCCGCTGGGGACGGCTCACAGAGGTCACAGCGGCAGGCAGCAGCACCACCGGCACCTACCGGCCCTACGGCCTGGATTGTTCCGGCTTTGTGGACTGGGTGTTTTACAATGCCACAGGCGGTGAGTACATCATCGGCCACGGCGGTGGAGCCATGTCCCAGCATGGCTACTGCACCAGCATCACCTGGGCCGAGGCGCAGATCGGTGATCTGGTCTTTTACCCGGAGGATACCCATGTTGGAATTGTGTGTGGCTGGGACGAGAGCGGCAATATTCTGATTCTGCACTGTGCCAGCGGCTATAACAACGTGGTCATTACAGGCCAGGAAGGTTTTACTGCCATTGGCAGGCCAACGTACTATGGAGGTGAATAATGGAACTTTTGGAGCTGTTGGCAAAACAAAAGCGATGCACATACATTTCTGATTTGAAGTTCCTTCAGAAAAGTCAGCTGCATTTTCCGTACTTGAAATTGGTTGACCTTTCCTTATATCCAGAGCAGGAGTGGAAAGAAGCTGCCTGGTATCTTCTGCACCGCCGATGCAGGAGCGGCGAACAGGCACGGCGGCTTTTGATTGGATGAACGAGCAGGGGCATTATGGTGATCTGCCATAATGCCCCTGCTTTATTCTTGTTCGTTTTCCTTAACATATTGCATAATATCCTCAACGTTGCAGTCAAGAATTCTGCAGAACACTTCAATTGTATGTGTGCTTACACTTTCATTCCGCTTTAAGCGTGTAAGTTGTGCAGGGCTTATGCCGTATTTTTTTATTAACGAATACTGCGTGATTCCACGCTCTTTCATAGTCTGCCACAATCTATCATAGGAAATCACAATGCACAAGCCCTCCTTCCTTATTTGAATATTAACCGATTCTGGTATATAATAATATTAACCAAAATCGGTTATCAAAATAAAAAGGAGCGGATATTATGGCCGAAAAGACTTGCTGTGTGACGGGCCACCGAATTATTTCTGCGGCTCGTATTTCCTATGTGGAGCAAGAACTCCGGCGGGAAGTACAGACGGCGATTGACGATGGATATACCCGTTTTATTTCCGGCTTTGCCGATGGCACTGACTTAATATTTGCGGCGATTGTAGCCGAAGAAAAGAAGCGCCATCCAGAGCTGAGCCTGGAAGCTGCAATCCCGTATGCAGGCAGACTGAAAACCAGAGACAGGAGATTCCATGAATTGCTACGAGCCTGCGATGGTATCAAGGTGGTATGTCAGACTTATATACCTTCCTGCTTCATGCAGCGGAACCGTTATATGGCGGGGCAGGCCCATAGAGTAATTGCTGTCTATGATGGCCGGGAGCGTGGAGGGACACTGTTCACCATGCGTGAGGCACATACGCTCGGCAAGGAAGTCCGGCTGATAAAAATATAAAAATGTAAAATGGAGCCTGTTGCGGTCAAACTGCAACAGGCTCCATTTTTTACTACTCTTGGATGGTAAGTCCCAGGCGTTCAGCAATCTCCTCCGGCTTCAGACCGGCCCTTTGTGCCTGCTTCATCAAGTCCTGGATTTTTTCCTTCTTGGTCTTTCTCGGCTTGCGAGGAGGTTTAGGGGCCAGGATCGCTGCTTTCTGCTTGTCCAGCTCTTTAATTCTAGCCTGCACCTTACTGATCCGCCCATCAAAGGTAGCGGCAGATTCCTGCTTCTTTGCCTCGATTGCCTGGATCTGATTGCCGAGTTCCTCAATTTTGCTATCAATCTCAGCAATTCGTTCTTCGGTTGTGCGGCGCACACGTTTATTTTCAGCATTTGACATCGTAATCACCCACCTTTTGGTAAGCATAGCACACATTGTTGAAAAAAACAATGAGGTATTCTTTCGTGGAATTTAATCTTGCAAGGCTTTTTGAAGTCCGGAAGTAAACCGTGTAAACCGGAAGTTACTTTTGCAATCCGCCCTTGTCGGATTCAAATCAACCAAATCAACTTCAATTACAAAATAAATGTAGTTATAGCTCATCTTTCTGTTGAGTTTGTCACATTTAGTGCTATAATGTAAGATATAGTTACTTTGCAGACAAGAAGTTTGTATGAAAGGATTGGTAAGATCATGGCTGTCAGTTATAAAAGGCTTTGGAAGCTACTGATTGATCGAGATATGAAGAAAAAAGACTTGGCAGAGCAAGCAAATCTAAGTAATTATACAATCAATAAAATGAATCGTGGAGATAATGTGACAACCGATACACTTGTTAAAATCTGCGCCGTCCTCAACTGCACATTTGACGATATTATGGAAATAGTTCCCGACGAAAAATGACCTTGTCCATTTTTGGGGACAGCACTTTTGATATGCTGTACGCTGAGAAAATATAGGGGGATGGTGGAATGGAGCTTATTAACAATACAACGAAAACATTGAGGGATGATTTAGCGATTGAGATAAAGAAGGGAAGCAAACTTTCTATCGCAGCTGCTTGCTTCTCAATTTATGCGTTTCAGGAATTGAAAAAAGAATTACAAGGCATTGATGAGTTAAGATTTATTTTTACTTCACCCACATTCATAACAGAAAAGGCGAAAAAGGAACGGCGAGAGTTTTACATCCCCCGTTTGACCAGAGAACGCAGTTTATACGGCACTGAGTTTGAAGTGAAGCTCAGAAACGAATTAACCCAGAAAGCTATCGCTAAGGAATGTGCTGAATGGATTCGTCAAAAGGTTACTTTCAAATCCAATGTGACCCAAGAGAACATGATGGGGTTTATCAATCTCGATGACAAGAACTATATGCCTATTAACGGCTTTACTACCGTTGATTTAGGCTGTGAGCGTGGCAATAATGCCTATAATATGGTGCAGAAAACAGAAACCCCATTTTCCACTGCGTATATTGAACTGTTTGAAAGCCTTTGGAACGACACTGTAAAAATGCAGGAAGTAACGGATGAAGTTATCGAAAATATTACCACTGCCTATAATGAAAATTCCCCAGACTTCATTTACTTTGTGACGCTATATAACATCTTTAATGAGTTTTTGGAAGATGTATCTGAAGATAATCTTCCGAACGAAGCGACTGGATTCAAGGAAAGCAAAATCTGGTCAATGCTTTATAATTTTCAGAAAGACGCCGTGCTTGCAATCATTAGCAAGCTGGAAAAATACAATGGCTGCATTTTGGCAGACAGCGTTGGTCTTGGTAAAACCTTTACTGCCTTGGCAGTAATCAAATATTATGAAAACCGGAACAAATCCGTACTCGTTCTGTGTCCAAAAAAATTGACCAACAACTGGAATACTTACAAAGATAACTATGTGAACAATCCTATCGCAGCAGATCGGTTGCGTTATGATGTCCTTTATCATACGGACTTGAATCGCACACATGGTAAGTCTAATGGACTGGATTTAGACAGACTGAACTGGAGCAATTACGACCTCGTCGTCATTGATGAATCCCATAACTTCCGCAATGGTGGTAAATTGTCCGGCGAAGATAATGAGAAAGAAAATCGCTACCTGAAACTTTTGAATAAGGTTATCCGCAAAGGTGTAAAGACCAAGGTTTTGATGTTGTCTGCAACCCCCGTTAATAATCGTTTTAACGACTTGAAGAATCAGCTGGCGCTTGCTTATGAGGGTAATACAGATTTGATCGACGATAAGCTGAATACCACCCGTAGCATTGATGATATTTTCAAGAGCGCCCAGAGAGCGTTCAACACATGGAGCAAATGGGAACCTGCTGATAGAACAACTGAGAATCTACTTAGTATGTTGGATTTCGACTTTTTTGAAGTGCTGGACTCTGTAACCATTGCTCGTTCCCGTAAGCACATTCAGAAATATTACGATACCTCTGAGATTGGCACATTCCCAACCAGATTGAAGCCAATTTCTCTGAGACCTCCGCTTACAAATCTGAAGGAAGCAATCAACTACAATCAGATTTTTGAGCAGCTGATGCACCTATCACTGACGATTTATACTCCGACGCATTTTATTCTTCCGAGCAAAATAGAAAAGTACGCAGAATTGTACGAGGACAACAAAGTAAATATTGGTTTTACTCAGGCGAACCGTGAACAGGGTATCCGGCGCTTGACTGCAATCAATCTGATGAAGCGTATGGAAAGCTCGGTGTATTCTTTTAATCTGACATTAAAGCGAATTCTTGAGCTGATTGACTCAACGATACATAGTATTGATACCTACGACAGGACTTCCACTGTTAAGCTGGAGCTGACCGACATCTCCAATATTGATGAGTTTGACAGCGAAGATCAGAACGGCGAGGAGCTGTTCACTTTCGGCAAGAAAGTCAAGATTGAAATCGGGGATATGGATTACAAATCGTGGCGTGACAGCCTGGCGAAAGATCGTGATGTTCTTGAGTTGCTGACTCTGATGGTGGGAGACATTACTCCTGAGTATGATTCCAAGCTCCAGGAACTGTTCCGGGTTATCAAAAACAAATTGGAGCATCCCATCAATGATGGAAACAAGAAAATCATCATCTTTACAGCTTTTGCAGATACAGCAGGCTATCTGTACGACAATGTAAGCAAATTTGTGAAGGATAATTTCGGGCTGAATACAGCTATGGTGTCTGGCTCAGTGGAAGGCCGGACAACGGTTCCCAAACTCCGTAGTGATCTAAATACCGTGCTGACCTGCTTCTCGCCCATCTCCAAAGATAAGCATCTTTTGATGCCTAATGATAAAACAGAAATTGACCTCTTGATTGCTACTGACTGTATTTCTGAAGGTCAGAACTTGCAGGACTGCGATTATCTGATTAACTACGATATTCACTGGAACCCTGTCCGCATTATTCAGCGATTTGGCCGTATCGATCGTATCGGCAGCAAGAATACCTACATTCAACTGGTAAACTTCTGGCCGGATGTAACGCTTGACGAGTATATCGACTTGAAGGCAAAGGTTGAAACCCGTATGAAAATCGTTGATATGACAGCTACCGGTGATGATAACCTTTTGAGCGAAGAAGAAAAGACTGATCTTGAATACCGTAAAGCACAGCTGAAACGCTTGCAGGAAGAAGTTGTAGATATTGAAGATATGTCCTCCGGCATTTCTATCATGGATTTGGGACTGAATGAGTTCCGTCTGGATCTGCTTGAGTATATCAAACACCATCCTGAAATTGATAAGACACCCTTTGGACTTCATTCTGTGGCAGCTGCATCGGAAGACACACCGGCAGGTGTAATCTATGTCCTGAAAAATCGCTCCAATAGCGTGAACATTGACAATCAAAACCGACTGCACCCATTTTATATGGTTTATATCAGCAATGAGGGTGAAGTGATTTGCGATCATCTTTCCCCAAAGCAAATGCTTGATAAAATGCGTTTCCTTTGCAAAGGAAAGACAGAGCCAATTCCTGAACTGTATCGTCAATTTAATAAAGAAACTCGTGATGGACGCAATATGTCTGCGTTTTCAGATCTGCTGAGCGATGCCATTTCCTCCATCATAGAAGTCAAAGAAGAAAGCGACATTGACTCCTTTTTAGGTGGTAGTCAGGTTAGCTTCCTGTCCAGTGAGATTACGGGATTAGATGACTTCGAACTTATTTGCTTCTTGGTAATCAAAGACCGACCGAAAGCAGACCTAGCAACGAAAGAATATCGACTTGTTATAGCTGGGAGCAGGGATTTCAATGATTACGCACTGCTTTCCAAAGCAGTTGACAAGCATCTGGGTGATAAAGTTGATGATGCGAAAATTATTATTATCAGCGGAACTGCCCCTGGAGCAGATCAGTTGGGTGAGCGATACGCCAAAGAAAAAGGATACAAATTAGAATGTTACCCAGCTGATTGGGGCCATTATGGGAAAGCTGCGGGGCCGGTACGCAATATGAATATGGCGAATGTTGCTGATGGTGTAATAGTTTTCTGGGACGGCGAGTCTTCTGGAACCAAAAATATGATTGAAACGGCTAAAGCCAAAAATATTCCATGTACTGTGGTTGAGATTTAGCAGATAAAGGAGGGGTGAAAATGCTTGGTTTGCCCAAAGCTACTGAACTAAGCAAACAGCTTCCTAAAAGTGCGATTTATGCGAAATTCCGAATGAATACAGCGGAGAAGGCAAAAATTGATGCCGATATTTCAAGGCTTACCATTGTCAATGAAGTGACTGCTGCAAAAATAAATATTGCAGATGGTGAGCTGGTGAAATCGTTTTTCGTCCTACTGGTTGCATTGAAAAGGAAGGATTTTGAGGACAAAACCATTATCACCATTTCAAAGCTGATCCCCCAAAATATGCTGCTGATACTGGAATGTGACGGGGAAGCAAAACTGGCTACCTATCACACGAAGCTGATGCAGACAGAATGGAAACCCAAAGAGAATCTTTCCATTGAACTGAAGGGATTGAACATGGATGCTGTTTGGGAGAACATCATTGTTCAAATCGGCGGTATCACGATA
>OGHJ01003230.1_pt1 | contig 12217 bp, 15 predicted proteins | sample 1571351 | NCBI WGS metagenome assembly OGHJ01 (sample SAMEA2582037, study PRJEB24529) | metagenome | biome: Human gut stool | place: China | collected 2011 | reverse complement strand
GAATTCTGGTACGCCCCAATAGATAGTCGGTGGAAACATGGAAATAGTCTGCGAGAATGATAAGCTTATCGGCGTCCGGAAGATGGACGCCTTTCTCATAATTTGATATGGTCCCAGCTGAGACACAGAGGACGTGTCCAAGTGCTTTTTGCGTCATACCACGCTCTTGGCGCAGTTCAGCCAGAATTTCTCCCAATTGCGCCACGTAAAATCCTCCCGCAGTTTAGAATGTTATCATTATATATTTTCTGCGGAATTTTATGGCGATATTTTAGGAAAAGAATTGATATCGAATAAATTTATGGTATAATTTTAGATAAACTAAAATCAAAGATAAGAATAGTAAAGGAGCTAAAAATACGTGTTGTTGCAGAACCAGAGAAACCAGGTCTCATACGGCGTAGAGGTATGCTATGGGAGTTGATGTCATGCGGATAGAGACAGAAAACGTAGGGCAGAATGACACAGACCAAGAATTCATCTTATGGCTATATCAGGAGTTCTACCGTCTCATGTTCTATACGGCTCAAAAATATGTGGCAAATCAAAAACAACAAGAGGACATCGTCCAGGAGAGCCTTCGGAAGCTGATTGAGAAAACGCCGCGTCTTCGGCGCTTTCAGCGGCCTATTCTTGCCAGCTACATCGTATCTACAGTACGAAATACCTCTATTGATTACTTAAAGATGTGGCAGGAGGAGAAGGATCGGCTGGTCAATTTAGACGATGTCACGACACAAGAAGCTGAGAGCGGCCGGTCGATGGATGAGACGCTTATCTTTCAGGAAAAAATGGAACTCTTGAAGAAAGTTTGGCCTAAGTTGGATGCTGAGACGAGAATGGTCCTTGAAGGGAAATACATTCTGGGGTATGATAATGAAAAGATCAGCCAACTGTTGGGATGCCGCCCTTCCAGTGTGCGGATGAGGCTGACACGGGCCAGACGAAAGGCCTTGGAGTTGATGCGGAAGGAGGGAAAAGGATATGACAGACCATGAACGGTTGAGGGAACAATATGAGGACGCCCTGTTTGCCCTTTTGATGGAAGGGGTGGCGGAGTCGGAAGGCGAAGAGGCCCTGCGGCTGAATGAGGAGCTGAAGAAAGATCCGAACGCCGAGGTGCCGAAGGATGTGCAGAAGCGCTGTGAGAAGACGATCCGCTCTGCTTTTGCTCAAAAGCAGCTCCGAGCCACCGGGCGGACTGCCGCCCGATGGCTCACAAAAGTGGCTGTGGTCGCAGTTTTAGGAGGACTCATGTTCACGGCTGCCTTTGCTCTTTCAGAGGATGTGAGAGTTGCAACGCTGAATGCGCTGATTCAAGTGATGGATGACCGGACAGAAATTACGTTTGAAGGAGAAGTGTTTAGAGAAACCTCAGCGGACGTAACTTCAGAAGCTGAAAATGAGATGAACGCTCAATATAATATAGCCATAGACTGGTTACCATCTGGATATGAGTTTCAACAGGGACAGTCAAACGATACGACAGATGAGGTAATATTCCTCAGTCCAGTTAATGGTTCGATCAGGATAACTTATACATTGTATGATTCAAGTACCACATATAATGTGAATACAGAGGGCTGTACTCAAAAAGAAGTTATTATTCAAGGACATCCCGCGAGTCTATACATTACCAATCAAGATGTGCTTCAAAAGCGTTTTGTAGACATACCTAATATTTGGAGCTATATGACTATTTATTGGATTGATGATATAAATAACGCTATTGTAGAAATATCTGCAACTAATTTAACTGAAGATGAAATTATTCAGTTAGCAAACGGTGTCCATCACATTAACTAAAATTGTTGTTGCAGTTTTATAAATATGGAGTCTCCTCTTAATGAGTAAATACTCAAATTAAAAGGAGACTGTTAGTTATGATGAAATTACAATTAAACCGGATTATTGTTCCCTTGGTTTTGGTAGTTGGGTGTACCACGATGTGTACAACGATTCAAGCTCAAGCTACGGAGCCTCAAACTTTCTATGGGGAAAGTTCTCTCCCCAGATATGCCGCAATAGAACGACTTACTGCAACTTTGAAAATCAATAGCAGTGGGCGTGCGTCATGTGGTGGCAGTGCTTCAACAATTTTGGGATATAGTTGCGATGCGACAATGAAGCTACAGCAAAAAGTAGGAACCTCTTGGGAAACAGTTAAAGAATGGACTTCTAGCGGCACAACTAACAACTTTGCGGAAAGTTGGTATGTTGCAAGTGGATATGATTATCGTGTAGAAATTTTAGCAGATGTCTATAATTCCTCTGGAAATATGATAGAAAGTCAAACAACCCATTCTTCTGTTGTGGAGTATTAAGCAATGACAGATAAATTTACAAACGGGACAATATTTCCTATAAACTTTAGATGTGAATGGTCATGGTTTAATCCTCGTACAGATTTGGAACCGCTGATGGCTCGTGTATTTGAGAAAATCAGTCGAGATTCCAAACCATTACGACAAAACGAAGAGGAATTAAAAGAACTCTAAATAGATGCTCAAAAAGGATCGGTGCTAGTTTATGCCAGCGCCGATCCCTTTTTATCTCAAAAACATCGTTGCACTTTTACAGCTTTCTTGTCTTATTAATATAGAACTCTGTAGAAAGAAGGCTGTGCACTTATGAGTATATATCCTAAACCACAAGTAGTGCTTGTTGCGTTCTATAATCGGAAAGCCCTGGGGGTCCGTTATCTGGAAGCCGCCTTGGAGCACGCAGGCTATCAAGTAACAACCGTATTCTATAAAGACTTCAACAGCGTCCACCCACACCCGACCACCCAACGGGAAGTAGAGCTGTTTCTTCAGGTGGTCCGTGAGAAGCAGCCGGTGTTTGTTGGCTTATCTGTGATGAGTTCTATGTACTTGGATACCGTCTACCAACTCATGGACGGGCTTCAACAGACGAAAATCGCCCCTGTGGTATGCGGCGGAGCTTACGCTACTATGTTTCCAGAAAAGCTGCTGGAGCGGGGGGCTGACTTTGTGATCCGCTCCGACGGTGAGCATGCCATCTGCCGTCTTGCGGATGCCCTGCAGCTGGGTTATGACTGGAAGACTATCCCGTCACTGTGCTGGAGCGAGGACGGAGCGGTCCGACAGAATGAAATCGGGGATGTGCTCAACGATGTGGACGGCTACGGCATTCCTGTGGTCAACAGCGTAGGGGCCTGCTTCATTGACCACGATGCGATTACCTGGGGCGATCCCCAGCTGAATACCCGCAGCTATGAGGTAATTGCATCCAGAGGATGTCCCTTCACCTGTTCCTATTGCTGCTGTGTCAATCTGCGTCGTCTGCTTCCAAAAGGCGTTCATGGAGTACGTACCCGTTCGGTTAAAAGTGTAATTGATGAATTGATTGAAGCCAAGAAACACTGCAAAAAAATCGTGTTTGTCCACTTTTACGACGAGATTTTTCCCAATCTCCCCGGCTGGGTAGACGAATTTGTAGAAGCGTACGACAAGCATATCCACCTTCCATTCACGATTTGGTCACATCCCAAGATGGTGGAGCTGGATATATTGAAAAAACTGAAGCGGGTGGGCCTCACAGAGGTCATTATGGGCATTCAGTCAGGATCGGAGCGGATACGCCGGGATGTCTTCCACCGGTATGAAACTCAGGAGGATATTTTAAACGCCATCTCTGCCATTCAGGAGGCAGGTGTATTCTGGGGCAGCTTTGACTTGATGCTCCAGCACCCCTTTGAAACCATTGAAGATTTGAAAGAATCCTATTACTTAGTTCAGAAGTTCCCAGGGCGGTACGAGCTTCAGCTCCATGGACTTAATTTTCTCCCAGGTACTGATATTGTGGATATGGCCATTCAGCAGGGATATTATACCCCAGCGGAGCTGGACAAGATTATGTACGCCCCCATGGAAGAACAGTTCGGCACTTACTGGAAGCGGGAAGTATCTCAGGAAAGTCAGCTGTGGTATGAGATGATCTACTGTTGGCAGTTTGCTTGTTTTCGGAAGAAACTGCGGAAATGGGAATCTAATCCTATGAATCATCTCCAAGAAATTCATGTCATATATAAAAGAGCAAATATTTTAACTCGGGTACGATATTTTTATAAAAAGAGCCTTGTTGTTGGAAAAAGGCTGCACATGAAGATGTTAGAAAAAATATATAAATGGGACTAATGGTTATGGGGAGTTGCCTCAATGGCAACTCCCCATAACTATTTAACGCCGTTTTCTTGTTTAGCTGAAAGTGTATGCCCTCTTAGTGTATTAAACTTGTTCTAGAAATCCTAATTTGAATATCAGTAAATTATGACCTCTCAACAGAGGTTACAGTGTTTTAATAAAATCCTCCAAAAGCCTTGAAAATAAAGGATTTATCGCAATGTGTCTGCCTTATCTCTTTATACGGTTACACACAAGTTTACTCTTTCCCTCATTGCTCATAAGGGCAAATACAAGGGCAAGAAAATCTCATAACAAGATATAACAAAGTGTGGCAATCGGAGAACTGTGATGTATGTGCGAATATATTATAACGGAGGATTTTTCAATGGACAAGTACATTTACGATGATAAAAATGGTCTGTGGTATGAACTGCAAGGAGATTATTATATCCCATGTCTTATCTTACCAGCCGAAAAAGAACAGCCTATTGGTTTGTGGGGACAGCGGCACTTGCGGTATCTGAAAGAATACCGCCGAGCCACCTACATAACCTTGTTCACAAGCGGCAGACTGAACAATTACCTTGCTGACATCGACAGGCAGGCGCAGGAACGCATGGAAAGGCTCACAGAGCAGATGAAACGGGTGCAGGGTATTACGGAGCAGTTAAAGGCGGAAAACGCTTTGGAATGGACACAGAGAATGAATAACATACGGGCGTGTGCAAAGGAGATTGTGGAAAAAGAAATCATCTTTGCATAAGAAGACAGCGGTAGGATTTAGTTTTCCTACCGCTGTTTCACTTAAATCAAAAAAATATATTGACATTTTTCTATGTGTTGCATATAATAACACATAGACATTTATCTATAGGAGGTGATTGAGAGAGATGGATGAAAAAAGAATTGCGGCAATTTTCAAAGCGTTTTGTGATGAAAACCGCATTAGGATTATAAAACTGCTGCGTTCAGGTGAAAAATGTGCTTGCAAGTTGCTAGAAGAAATCAATGTCACGCAGCCTACGCTTTCCCACCATATGAAAATTCTTTGTGACGCTGAAATAGTTGTCGGGCGCAAAGAGGGAAAATGGACACACTATTCTATTTCAGAAAAAGGTGTGGAGCAGGCAAAAGAATGTTTGCGGCAGTTGACAACACTTGATGTTGAAAGCGAAAACAAGTCGTGCTGTGAAAAGTGAGGAAGTTTATTGATTGCTTTTCCGCACGGCTTATATTCGGGACGATAAATCGACATATTTCAATATAACTATATGAAAGGGGCTTTTTATGGAGACACTAAAAACAATTTGGGACTTTTTTCAAAATGAAGTCCTTGGTATGAACTGGCTGAATCGCCTCATTGAAACATTTTTGAACGCTTGCGGTTTAGATACCACGGGCAAAATAGGAGGAAGTGTTCAGTTTTTCATCTATGATACTGTAAAAATTATGGTACTGCTCGGCGTTTCGATTTTGATTATCTCGTATATTCAAAGTTATTTCCCGCCCGAAAGAACTAAAAAGATACTCGGCAGATTTCACGGAATATGGGCGAATATCATCGCCGCTCTGCTCGGTACGGTAACACCGTTTTGCTCGTGTTCTTCCATTCCGTTGTTTATCGGGTTTACAAGCGCAGGTTTGCCGCTTGGCGTTACATTCTCCTTTTTGATTTCTTCGCCGATGGTTGACCTCGGAAGCCTTGTCTTACTGATGAGTATTTTCGGCTGGAAAGTTGCTGTTTTATATGTAATATTCGGTTTGGTAATCGCTGTGGCTGGCGGAACGCTAATTGAAAAGTTGCACCTCGATAATCAAGTGGAAGAATATATCCGAAACGGTCACTCGATTGATGTTCCGCAGGAGGAACTGCATTTCAAAGACCGTATGAAATTTGCGTGGGAACAGGTTGTTGAAACCGCTAAAAAGGTTGCTCCTTATGTTCTGATCGGCGTGGGCATTGGTGCTTTCATTCACAACTGGATTCCTGAAGAATTTATTGTCAAAGCACTTGGCGAAAATAATCCGTTTGGCGTAATTCTTGCTACGATAGTCGGTATTCCGATGTATGCGGATATTTTCGGTACAATTCCGATTGCAGAAGCCCTGCTTGCAAAAGGTGCTTTGCTCGGCGTTGTCCTTTCCTTTATGATGGGCGTTACTACGCTTTCGCTCCCTTCAATGATTATGCTTCGCAAGGCGGTCAAACCGAAACTGCTTGGTATTTTCATTGGAATATGTGCTGCTGGTATTATTATTGTAGGCTATCTTTTCAACGCAATACAATATTTAATTGTTTAATTTTAGGAGGTTATTATTATGGCATTATTTAACTTTGGAAAGAAAAAGGAAGAAGAAAAGAAAACACCTGCTTGCGCTTGTAGCTGCGGTTGTGCTGCCAGCGAAGCAGAAAGCATTACAAACGATTGCTGTCCTGATTTGAAAGAGGGAGAAATCTGCTGTATCAAAGTGTTAGGGGCAGGTTGTAAATCCTGTCACGAACAATTTGAATACACAAAGCAGGCAGTAAAGGATATGGGACTTTCCGTAGAGGTCGAATACATTACCGATATGCAGAAAGTAATGGAATACGGTGTTATGAGTATGCCTGCCCTTGTTGTCAACGAAAAGGTTGTTGCTATGGGTAAGGTTTTGAAAGCTGCTGATGTGGTTGCTCTGCTGCACAAGCTGGGGTTTTAACGATGGATAAGAAAAAGGTAGCCTTTATTTGTGTGCATAACTCCTGCCGCAGTCAGATTGCAGAAGCACTTGGAAAACATTTGGCGGGAGATAAGTTTGATTTCTATTCTGCCGGAACAGAAACAAAATCACAAATCAATCAGGACGCTGTGCGGCTTATGAAACAGCTTTATGGGATAGATATGGAGCAAAGCCAGTATAGCAAGACGATTGATAAAATCCCTACGCCCGATATTGCGATTTCAATGGGGTGTGATGTCGGTTGTCCCTATATCGGTAGAGCGTTTGATGATAATTGGGGACTTCCCGATCCGACGGGCAAAAGTGATGAATGTTTTATACAGGTCATTGAGAGAATATCTCAAAAAATAAAAGACTTGAAATTAGAAAAGTAACATGAAAGCCACAGAATGGATATATTGCCCTATCTGCGGCAATAAAACTCGCACAATGATACGGGAAGATACAGAATTAAGAAACTTCCCTCTCTACTGTCCGAAGTGCAAAAAGGAAACAAGCATCAATGCTCAGGATATGAAAGTCACGCTTGCAGAACACAAATAAGATTTTTATGTATGCCGCCGCATGGATGATACCATAGCGGCGGTTTTTCGTGCCTATCGGCTGTCTCTGTCAAAGGATTTCTTTCTCTGTCTCGGCTGGTTTCTCTGCTTACCCTCCGCCTGAAGCTGACGCAGGCGTTTCAGCACGCTCTCTCGTTCAGGCGGCTTTGCCTGCTCTTTTTTGGCGGGTTTCTGTTTTTCCCTGACCTGTTGCTCCCATGCGGCAAGGTCACGATTGAACTGCTCCACAACAGCCTCCGCCTTACGGTAGGTTGCCATGTACGCCTGCACATCGGGATAACCGTCCTCTTTCAGAACATCGGGCAGTTTATCCAGCTTTTCAGCGATTTCCTTTTCTGTCCGCTGTATCTGCTCTGTGAGCGCCTTGCGCTCCTTACCCTTGAAAATCCCTTTTGTATCGGCAAGCTGTTGTTTCAGCTTCGGAAGTACCGTATCCTGCAAATGCCGGATTTCTTTCGCCTTATCCTGCGCCTTTATCATCAGCTTTTGCATGGTACGGAACTCTGCCATATCTATTTCAAGGACAGGCTTCGGCGGCATATCGTGTTCACGGATTAAGTTTTGCAGGAAGTCCTTAGCCTTGTTTACGATACTGCGGAACAGACCCGGCAGCCAGCCCTTGCTTTTGATAGACTGGCTCGCCTTTTCGTGTATCTCTGTCTGCTTGACTTCTAAAATCTTTGCTTCGGAGATACCTGATAATAACGCCATATCCGCTGTCCTGTTCCATTCCTGCCTTGCGGCATTATCGGCTTTGATTTCGTCCTCTTTGGGATTATTTTTGCCGATTTTCTTGGCCGGAAGATAGACGCTGTTTTTATCAAATACCTTTAAGTGCTGCTCAGGATCGGAGATATGGCAGTTAATAAGTTCTGTATACACTTCCTTTATCTCTCGGAGAAAAGGCTCTCCCTTAAAGCGTGTATCTTTGGTAGTAAACAGATGGCTTTCGTATACCTCGCCTTTTTTGATGACGGTACAGCCTTTCCGTATCTGCCCGTCCTCCCCCGTGATTTCCTTTTTGGTGCGGACACGCTTTCCAGTCTCGTCAAAGAACACGCTGCGGGAAGCAACCTTTACATCAGGTTCGGGGAGCAACCTCCTCTCGCTGAAAATCAGATGGATATGATAATTTGTCTTGCGCTTGTTGTGGTGGAGGGCGGACACGCACTCCACACCGTACCGCCTGCGGAACTCCTCTGTAAAGTCCGTGAGTACCTGCTGCGGCTCGTATTGCGTATAGATTTCGGGCAAGGCGATAATCAGTTCCCTTGCTTCGATACATTTGCCCTCTGTGCCGCTGCGCTGAAACTCCTGCTGGCTTTCCCTTGCAAGGTTGCTCCAAAAGGTGCTGTCGGCGGTGCGGTAGGTGGCATAGAGATTTTCCTGCCTTGCATGGCTTGTAATATACGATATTCGCCCTTTGACATTGGGCAGTTTTGACATCTGGATAAAACTGTGTCTCGGCATACATCATCTCCGTTTTCTGTTGTCAAGGTGCGTCCTTTTTTTGCAACCGTTTACGGTTGTGGCTGTCGCTGCGGCAGCGGTGACAGCCCCGTATCATACGCCGCAGGCGGTTGATACGGAAGCCCCCTGCAAGGGCGAAATACCCGGAGTACAAATCGAAGATTTGTGCGAGGGGTGTATTTCGCTCTCAAACGCCGAGGGCTTAGGGTTACTTTCCGAAAAGAGAATGGATGGTCATTCCACTCTGCGGACATCATCGGGCTTCAGAAGATTTCTTCCCTGATTGACCGTCAGAAACCGTTCCAGCGTGTCCCTGCGGATAATGGTCTTGCGCCCCACTTTGAGGACGGGCAGCTTTCCCCATTCCACCAGCTTCCGCATGGTGTTCCTGCCGATACCCGTACATTCTGCGGCTTCCTCTATGGTAAGTCCCATTTTGACTGCGCTCATTCTATCAACCTCCTTTTAGAATACTCATTTTGCAACTACTGTTTTATCATTATACTTATTCTGCCATCTCTTGTCAACCTATTTTGCAACCATTCATAGTTTATTTACAACTTTCATTGAGATAAAGGTTGCAAAATAAGTATCGGCGTGTTATACTGATACCAGTCAGGAGGTGAACACCTTGAAAAAAGAAACCACATTCACCGCAAAACAGGTCGGTAGGAGGATTAAGGAACGCCGCACAGAGTTAAACATTACCATGCCGGAACTTGGCAGGCGTGTAGGCGTGAACAAATCCACCATTCAGCGGTATGAAGCGGACGGAGTTGATCCGAAGCGCACAATGGTTATCAACGGTCTTGCGGAAGCGTTGCTCACAACTCCCGAATGGCTGACAGGTCTTTCCGATGATAAGGAATATGACACCTATACTCTTTGCCAGCGGGATATTGAGGAACACATCAGGAAATATCTGGACACAGTTTCCTATACAGTAAAGGGCGAGCCGCACCAGCAGCTTCTCACGACATTTCTCGGCAAGATGGTTGACCTGTATACGGTTATGACCTGCTACTTTGCTGATGCTATGGAGGAAGTTGACCGTGTGGCGGAGGACAAAGGGCTGAAAGAGTCTCTTGGACGGTACGCCATAGAGTCCGGGGCAATCATGGAACAGGTATACCGCAAGAAGATGGAAGTACCGATTGAGGATATGAAACGGTTTTTAGACGGGATTTTACATATCCACGATGAGGGGCGCACAAGAATGTCGATGGGCGCACTTTTCGGGATAGTGGAGGAAGCCGAAGAAAGGCTTTCCGAAAAAGAAAATTCCGTGGCACCTTGACAAGTAAAGACGCCAGTTGACTTTCACTGGCGGAAGTGACACAATTACTTTACGCACACCATATGTCACAGTCCCGATTGCCACGGATAGAAAGGAGTTTTTTATCTATGGCAAAAGGTTCTGTAAGAAAGAAAGGCAAAAAGTGGTACGGACGCTTTTATATTGAAGATGAAAGCGGCAGAAAAGTGCAGAAAGAGTTTGCAGGCACAGAGAGCAAGGCGGAAACAGAAGCCATGCTCCGCAAAGCGATAGCGGACTATGAGGAAAAGCAGTTTGTCGGGAAAGCGGAAAACATCACGGTAGGCGATATGCTGGATATGTGGGTAGAGGAAGAACTGAAACCCGGCAACTTAAGCAACGGGACGGTCATGTCCTATCAGGGAACGGTCAACCGTATCAAGCAATATCCCATTGGCAAACGCAAGCTGAAAACCGTGACCGCCGACCATTTGCAGGCGTTCATTGATTTTCTGAGCTACGGTGGGACAAACCCGGACGGGACAACTTCAAAGCCCATGAGCAAAGGATATATGCTCCTGTTCTCGGCGGTGTTGCAAAATTCCTTCCGCTTTGCGGTTTTCCCGAAAAAACTGATTACCTTTAACCCTATGCAGTATGTGAAGCTGAGGGGCAGGAAGCAGGAAACGGATATTTTCTCGGACAGTGAGGAAGATACTTCCAGTATTCCTACTATCACCCATGAACAGTTCCAAAAGCTGGAGGAATTTCTCAAGGCAAAAGATAATCCCGCCTTGCTGCCTGTGCAGATAGCGTACTACACGGGGCTTCGTATCGGGGAAGTATGCGGCTTGACTTGGCAGGATATTAACCTTGAGGAACAATATCTCACGGTACGCCGAAGCATGCGCTATAACGGAACAAGGCACACAACCGAAGTGGGAACGACAAAACGGAGCAAAGTCCGCACCGTTGATTTCTGCGACACGCTGGCGGCAATCCTGCGGGCGGCGAGAACAGAACAGCGCAAAAACCGTTTCCGCTACGGGGAGTTTTATCACCTGAACTACTACAAAGAAGTAAAGGAAAAAGGGCGCACCTATTATGAGGTTTACAGCCTGCAAAGGACAGAGGAAGTCCCGGAGGATTACAAGGAAATCTCCTTTGTCTGCCTGAGAGCAGACGGGGCGTATGAAGCGCCGAGTACGGTAGGGATTATGTGCAGGGCGGCAAAGAAGAAAGTGAAAGGGCTTGAAGATTTCCATTTCCACACGCTCCGTCACACCTACACAAGCAATCTGCTTTCCGGCGGCGCAAAGCCGAAAGATGTGCAGGAACTTCTCGGACACTCCGATGTCAGTACCACAATGAACATCTACGCTCACTCTACAAGGGAAGCGAAGCGTACTTCCGCAAGGCTGCTGGATAAGGTGGTCGGCGGGGAATAAAAAGTTGCCCTTGTTTCGGCTCGTAAGGGCAAAAACAAGGGCAAACAGATAAGGTTTGAATGAAAAACAGGCGTGAAGCCTTGAAAAATCAATGGTTTTTGAGGATTAGATAGTTAAATCCTAATTTTTCTTATTGAACAACGTTAAACAGAAGGGTACTGACCAACAGCAACTTGGCCCGCCACATTTTCACCTTCACCGTCTAAAGAGGTTACTGTAAGCCGAATGCGGCTAGTTTCGCTTGGCATATAATATTCCCTCGATGCCTGATCATTGGGCAAAACGTGGATTGTAGGTTTATACTCCTCTCCAGTATCTACATCAGTTACAACTACCTCGACAAGGTTATCAGTGGTATTTTGGTGCCATACACGAATATACCGTCCATAACCTTCCTCCATGGTAATAATCGGACTTTCCCAAGGACTACCGCTATCAAGGTTTTCACGATAGAAAATACTGTATCGGGGAGTTGCTGACGTTGCAATATCCTGGTTTGGAGTATTTCCGACATTAGTGGGTAAATCGGCAGCCATGGTAGGCACCATCAAGCAGGAAGCGCATGCAATACCAAGAACGACACTAATCAATTTTTTCATAACGGACTCCTTT
>OGHJ01003227.1_pt1 | contig 12229 bp, 10 predicted proteins | sample 1571351 | NCBI WGS metagenome assembly OGHJ01 (sample SAMEA2582037, study PRJEB24529) | metagenome | biome: Human gut stool | place: China | collected 2011 | reverse complement strand
TGACCCTGGACTGCCGCCTCGGCACCAACGAGGACTTTCGCGCGGTATGCGCCGACCTCCACCGGCGGGGTATCCGGGTGGTGCTGGACGGGGTCTTCAACCATGTGGGCCGGGGGTTCTGGGCCTTTCAGGACGTCGTCCGCAACCGGGAGAACAGCCCATACCGGGACTGGTTTTTCATCAACTTCGGCGGCAACTCGGGCTATAACGACGGCCTCTGGTACGAGGGCTGGGAGGGGCATTTTGAGCTGGTGAAGCTCAATCTGCGCAACCCACAGGTGACGGACTATCTCTTCTCCTGCATTGCCAAATGGGTGGAGGAGTTTGATATCGACGGCCTGCGGCTGGACGTGGCCTACTGCCTGGACGGTGATTTTCTCAAGGCCCTGCGGCGGTTCTGCGGCGGCCTCAAAAGCGATTTCTTCCTCTACGGCGAAATTCTGGGCGGGGACTACAGGCGCATACTGAACGGCGAGATGCTCCCCTCCTGCACCAATTACGAGTGCTTCAAGGGCCTTTGGTCCAGCTTCAACGACAAGAATCTTTTTGAAATCAACCACTCCCTGAGCCGGATGTTCTCCGTATCCGTGGGCTGGCTGCTGGGGGTGGAGGAGGAGCCGGAGCCCCAGAGCGTGGACTTCTCCCCGGAGCAGCTGAAGCTGCTGGAGGAGATTTTGGGCCGCTATCAGCGCGCCGAGCCGGAGGAGCTCAGCGAGGGCCAGCGGAAGCAGGTGGAGGAGCTGGTGGGACAGCCGCCCAAGAAGCGTCGCCGGTGGCCCTGGGTGCTGGCGGTGCTGGTGATTGCCGTGGGCGGCTGGACGCTCTTTCAGCGCTTGGACCAGATGGAACAGCAGTATTACGACCTGGCCAATTCGGTGGGCAATATCACCTACTCGGTGAACCGCCAGATCGGCTCCATTACCGACCGGGTGGAGGAGGTGCTGAAAGCCCAGAACAACCTCACCGCAGACTACGGAACCCAGTTGGTCTCCGCCAATTTGGCGGCTAACACCGTCACCTTCTCCCTGCGGGTGGTGCCAAAAACCTATACCCCCGGAATGTCGGTGGTTTTTCTGGCGGACAACGGGGAGGAGACCCTGGAGTTTCCCGCCCAGGAGGAGGAGAGCGGCGCGTTTACCGGGGAGGCCACCTGTCCTCTCACGGATGTGATTGCCCTCTCCGCTGTCTTTATCGCCGGGGATACCCGGCAGACCCAGCTGCTGGACCAGTACGAAAATCTATACCAGAACAGCTTCCCCTCGGTGGGCATCCGCTACCTGGAGTTCGCGCTGATGACCCTTCCTCAGTCCCTGGAGGGGACGGTGGAGATACCAGAGAGCTTTGGGCTGGTGGTGGAGGAAAACAGTTCGGAGGCTTCTGAAGTCAACAATACGGTGGGACGGAGCTGGGTCAAGACAGTACGTATGGGGCTGTTCCAAAACCAAAAATTGGTGGCGTGGATGGAGCGCTGCGAGAAGCCGGAGAGCTGGGACGCTGAGGAGGGAGGCCGGTGTTTCCGCCTGGACCCTCAGGAGGTGGAACTGGAGGAGGGGGATACCCTGTGTTTTGCCGCTCAGGTCACCGACCAGTACGGCCGGAGCTTTATGGTGGTGTCCTACCCGGATCTGCATGTGGTGGATGGGGAGTGGAGCACAGGCGGTTCCTACTCCTCCGACCCGGCGGACTGGGACTTTACCCTCTAAACTAAATAGAGCAGCTGGACGGGGCCGTCTGCGGCAAAATAACATGCCGCAGACGGCCCTTTTGTCTGCCGCGGGGTTCCCCGGCCGCCGCCGCGGGCATAGCATGGAGGGAGGAGAGGGGGAGATACCTTGCCCGAGCTGATTCCATACGACCGCCAGGCGGCGGTGCGCTACGCCCACCAGTGGGCCTTCAGCCGCAATCCCAGGTATTTTGACTTTGAGACCATCGGGGGCGACTGCACCAACTTCGCCTCCCAGTGCCTGTACCAGGGCAGCGGGGTGATGAATTTCACCCCGGATTTCGGCTGGTACTACATTGACGCGGGGCATAAAGCCCCCGCCTGGACGGGAGTGCCATACTTTTACAACTTTATGACCCGGCGGGAGGCGTCCCAGGGACCAGTGGGGGTGGCGGCCTCCCCGGATATGCTGCTGCCCGGGGATTTTGTGCAGCTCCGGTTTGCTTACGACACGTTCGGCCACACCCCCATCATCGTGGAGGTGGGGGACCCGCCCACCCTGGACAACATCCTGGTGGCCGCCCACAGCCAGGACGCGGACTTCCGCCCCCTGAGCACCTACTACTTTCAGGAGATCCGGTTTCTCCACATCCTGGGCACCCGCCCCCCGGCGGCGGGATAGCCCGCAGTGCCCGCCCCCCGGCTCCCATTTGAGCCGGGCGGCCTTTCTCGCGGCCCATCCTTGCATCCGGAGGAAAAATCAGGTATAGTGGGACCAGAGACAAGCCGGGTCCGGGCGGATTCCGGCAAATGACGAGGGGAGGCGGCGCGGATGCCGTATTTCACCTATCGGGGAAAGGAGATTTTCTACCAGGAGGCGGGCCAAGGGGAGCCCTGCCTATTCCTCCACGGAAACACCGCCTCCTCCCGGATGTTTACTTTTCTCCTGCCCCTGTACACCCGGCACTTCCGGGTGATTTTGCTGGACTTTCTGGGGAATGGAAAGTCCCAGCGGGTGGACGCCTTCCCGGAGGAGCTGTGGATCGACCAGGGCCGCCAGGCGGCGGAGCCGTGCCGGCGCCTGGACTGTGGGAAGGTAAATCTGGTGGGGACCAGCGGGGGCGCGTACGCCGCCATCAACGCCGCGCTGGAGGCCCCCGAGCTGTTTGGCCGGGTGGTGGCGGACAGCTTTGACGGGAGCGCCCTGCCCCAGGGCTTTGGGGACGGAATCCTCCGGGAGCGGCAGGCCGCCAAGGGGGACGAGCAGGCCCGGGGGTTTTATGAGTGGTGCCAGGGGGAGGACTGGGAGACGGTGGTGGATCTGGACACCCAGGCCCTGGTGAACTATGAGCGGAAGGGCGTCCGGCTGTTCCACCGCCCCATCGAGACCATCCAGGTCCCTCTGCTCATCACGGTCAGCCGGGCGGACCGGATGCTGGCCAACGACATGGAGGGGGAGTGCAGGCGGCTGTGCGGCTTAAACCCAAACATCCACTATAAACTGTACGAGACCGGCGAGCATCCCCTCATCCTGTCCCGTGCGGAGGAGCTGGCCGGGGACGTCCGGGCGTTTCTGGTTCCGGACGGGGTAACATAGATCGCCCCGGAAGCCTTGGAGTGTTTCCTAAAAACTGAGGGCCGCCGGCAAAACCGGCGGCCCTGTTCATGCGCGTCAAAACGGTGGATCTGGCGGACTCAGGAGGTGGTAAAGTAGGCCAGGTAGACGTCTCCCTCCTCGCCCTCGGGGGTGCCGTTGTCAAAGACCTCCAGAAAGGCCAGGGTGAAGTCGCAGGCGCTGTCGGGGACCTGGTACACCAGGGCGCCCTCCCGGGTCTCGCCCACGGCCAGGCTGTACTCCTGGGGCAGCTGCTCAGAGCAGTAGGGCTCCAGTGGGAGGGCCCACTGGTCCTGGGCGTATTCGCCCCAGTACAGCTGAAAGTCGGAGTCATACATGGGGACCGGCTCGTCGAAGCGGTTTTGGATGGTGAGTTCCACCACGATCAGCTTGCAGCCCTCGTCGGCGGCGCGGGCCTGATAGGAGTCCGCGGACTGCGCGCTGGTGATGGTGTAGTCAAACCAGGAGGTGGAGACGGTATCCCCCACATGGACCTCCTCCGTCTCGGTGCGCTCCGTTCCGGGGAGGAGGCCGCAGCCGGACAGGACCAGGGCCGTCAGCCCTCCCAGAAGCCAGATTTTTGTCCCTTGCATGGCAGGTGCTCCTTCCAGATCAAAATGGCGGGTTCACCGGTATGGGAGCCCGCGGTCGTGTCCCTATTATAATGCAGGGAGGGCAAAGCCGCAAGCATGGAGGCGCAGGGGGCGGTGCTGAGCGTATGGGATGCGGTCTGCCAGGCAGATGTTATGATAGGCGGTTTGGAGGAAGAAAGCAAGGGGTTTTCGGCTGCTGCTGAGCGCTGTCCGCTCCGACAGGCCGGCTTTTTATAGATCCGGGAGGGAGGCGGGCGACAAAATCCGGTGGAATCCGGATTTCCGCTGGACAAATAGAGGGCGGTGTGTTAAGATGATTGTGACCGATTTCCGCCGAAGCCGGTTGCCTGGAGGAAACTCCAGGGCGTACAATTTCATAGTAAAAGAAGGAGATCAAAATGGAAATCCGTAAAATCTTTGTTGTCGGTTCCGGTCTGATGGGCAGCGGCATCGCCCAGACCGCCCTCCAGTACGGCTATGAGGTTATCCTGAACGATCAGAGCAAGGCCGCCCTTGAGCGGGGGCAGGCCGGCATCAGCGCCCGTCTGGACCGTCTGGTGGAGAAGGGCAAGATGACCGCCGAGGAGAAGGAAGACTGCATGAGCCGTCTGACCATCACCCCCAGCGTACATACCGCTTCCAACGTGGATCTGGTCATCGAGGCCATCTATGAGAATCTGGACGCCAAGCGCGCCATTTTCCAGCAGTTGGACAAGATCTGCGACGACCGCACCATTTTTGCCTCCAACACCTCCTCTATCTCCATGACCAGCCTGGCCGCCGCCACCACTCGTCCGGAGAAGGTTGTGGGCCTGCACTTCTTCTCCCCCGTGCCGGTGATGGGCCTGGTGGAGATCGTCTACGGCCTGCGCACCTCTCAGGAGACCATTGACATCGTGACCACTGTTGGTCAGCACATGGGCAAGCGCACCATCCTGGCCAAGGACAAGCCCGGCTTCATCGTCAACCGTATGCTCCTGCCCATGCTCAACGAGGCCGTGCAGGTCCTGGACGAGGACATCGGCAGCGTGGAGGACGTGGATGAGGGCATGATGCGCGGCTGTAACCACCCCATGGGCCCTCTGGCTCTGGCGGACATGATCGGCCTGGACATCCTGCTGGAGGTTATGGAGACCTTCTACATCGACCTGGGCGACACCAAGTACCGTCCTGCCCACCTGCTGCGGAAGATGGTGGCCGCCGGCTACCTGGGCCGCAAGTCCGGCGCCGGCTTCTATGTCTATGAGAAGGGCAAGAAGGTGGGCGTCAACCCGGTTCTGGTGAAGTAAGAATCGGAACAAACCAGCATCTGAATTGATTTGATACGCAAGGCGGGCACTCCGGTAGGGAGTGCCCGCTTTTCTGCGCGAAGGGGTATCTTGTGCCGGCCTATGAAATTCGCTATAATATAAAAAGAAGCCGGCCGTCTGGCCGGGAGATACGATTTTGCCCGCCGTGCGAGAGACGGCGGGCGCTGCGGATGGAAAGAGAGAGGCTTCGCAATGTTTGATACCTTCCTGTACGCCTTTAATGCGGTCACGCCCATGCTGCTTCTGATGCTGCTGGGGTGGGGGCTGAAGGCGGCCCATTTTTTTGACGACAACCTGCTGAAGCGGATGAACTTCTTCACCTTCCGCTTCGGGATCTCCGCCATGATGTTCCGCAACATCTACAGCCTGTCCTCCCTGCGGGAGATTCACCTGGACAGCATCTGGTTCGTGCTGGCTACCTGTCTGGTGCTGACGGGGCTGGGCTGGGTGGAGGCCCATATCTTTACAGACCGCCGGGAGCGGCGGGGCATTATGATCCAAAACAGTTTCCGCAGCAACTTTGCCATCATCGGGACCACCCTGGCCTTCTCCCTGGGAGGGGCGGCGGGGGGCGCGGTCTCCGCAAGCATCCAGGCCCCGGCCATCATTTACTACAACGTGGCGGCGGTGCTGTTCCTGACCATCTACTCCGACCAGCCGAACCGGGCGGTGGATGTGGGGGGCATCCTGAAGAAGATCGCCACCAATCCCATGATCCTGGGCCAGGTGGCGGGGCTGATCTGCCTGGTCCTGCGGGAGTTCATCCCCCGGAACGCCCAGGGGGAGCTGGTGTTCTCCCTGTCCGGAAGCCTGCCCTTTTTGTATTCCGCGGTGGAGAGCCTGGCGGACATGGCCTCTCCGCTGATTCTGATTCTGCTGGGGGCCCGTGTGAATTTCAGCGCTGTGGGCGATATGAAAAAGGAGCTGGCCGTGGGCGTGATCCAGCGGCTGGTGCTGGCCCCGGCGGCGGGGTTCGGCATGGCCTTTTTGGCCGACGGCCTGGGCCTGTTCACGGTGACGCCGGCGGTACTCAGCGCCCTGGTGGGCATGTACGGCTCGCCGGTGGCCTCGGCCAGCGCGGTGATGGCGGAGGAGATGGGCGGCGACGCCGAGCTGGCCCGCCAGTATGTGGTGTGGACCTCCGCCTTCAGCATGATCACGCTGTTCCTGTGGATTTTCCTGCTGCGGGCGGCCGGGCTGCTGTAACGGGCACGGGATGAATTCCGGCTTGAAAAGCCGGGGGCGATTGCGTATAATCAAGAGAACGACAGAACCATAAGTGAGGGATCAGAGGAAACTATGTACCGGATTGATATTATGACGCTCTTCCCGGATGTGGTGGGCGATATGCTGTGCGAGTCGATTCTGGGCCGGGGGCAGGAGCGGGGCTATATCCGCATCGAGTGCCACCAGATCCGGGATTACACCTTGAATAAGCAGAGGCAGGTGGACGACTACCCCTACGGCGGCGGCCGGGGGGCGGTGATGCAGGCCGACCCCCTCTACCAGTGCTGGAAGCACATCTGTGACGAGGCGGGGGAGCGGGTCCATACCATTTACATGTCTCCGGCGGGCAAGACCTTCTGTCAGGCGGACGCCCGGCGGCTGCGGGACGACTACACCCGGCTCATTCTGGTGTGCGGCCACTACGAGGGGATCGACGAGCGCTTCATTGAGGAGTGTGTGGACGAGGAGATCTCCCTGGGGGACTTTGTGATGACCGGGGGGGAGATCCCGGCCATGGCGGTGGCCGACGCGGTGTGCCGCCTGGTGCCCGGGGTGCTGTCCGACCCCTCCTGCTACGAAAACGAGAGCCACTGGAGCGGCATGCTGGAGGCCCCCCAGTACTCCCGGCCCGAGGTGTGGCACGACCGGGCGGTGCCGTCCATCCTGCTCTCCGGCAACCACGCCAAGGTGGACCAGTGGCGGCGGAAGCAGTCCATCCTGCGCACCTACCGCCGCCGGCCCGACCTGTACGAGAAACTGGACCTGTCCTCCAAGGAGGACAAGAAGCTGCTCTCTGAGCTGAGGGAGGAGACGGGGGAGCCGCTGTAAAAATCGACGGGAATTCTCTTTACAATTCCTCCGGCCTGTGTTATGGTAAAGATAATGTTAATTTCGTTTTAAAAACGATGTTTGGAGATGAAGAGCATGAGTTTTAAGATCGTAGTGGACAGCTGCTGTGACCTGACGCCCCAGATGCGCAAGGACCCCTGCTTTGTGAAGGTTCCGCTCTCCATCCACGCCAACGGGAGCGTCTTTGTGGACGACGACACCATGGACCAGGCGGATCTGCTCTGGTCCATGCGGCAGAGCGAGGACGCCCCCTCCACCGCCTGCCCCTCGCCCCAGGCCTACCTGGACGCCTACCAGGGGGAGGAGGGGGAGGACGTCTATGTGGTCACCCTGTCCGCCCTGCTCAGCGGCTCCCACAACAGCGCGGAACAGGCCCGAGTCCTGCTGGAGGAGGAACAGCCCGAGCGCAATATCCACGTGTTCAACTCCTGTTCCGCCTCCTCCGGCGAGGTGTTGGCCGCCCTGAAGATCCAGGAGCTGGCCTCCTCCGGCATGCCCTTTAAAAAGGTGGTCCGGGAGGTGGAGCAGTTCATCTACCAGATGCAGACCCTGTTTGTGCTGGAGTCCCTGGACAACCTGCGGAAAAACGGACGGCTCACCAAGCTGCAGGCGGTGGTCACCAGCGCCCTGAAAATCAAGCTGCTGTGCGGGGCCACCCCGGAGGGGGAGATCTGTAAGCTGGGACAGGCCCTGTCCATGAAGCAGGCCCTGAACAAGCTGGTGGAGCGCATCGCCGCCGATCCCGCCCACAAGGGGCGCACCGTGGCCATCTGCCACTGCGGCTGCCTGGACCGGGCCTTCCAGGTGAAGCGCCGGATCGAGGAGACCTGCCAGGCGGGGAAGATCCTCATTCTGGAGGCGGGGGGCATCACCACCGTGTACGCCAACGAGGGCGGTATTGTGGTGGCCTACTGACGCTGAGGGGGAGGCGAAGCGAGGACTTTTGCGCCGCTGTGAGGCGCGAAAGTAACGGCATTTTGCAGTCTGTTGGAAAAGTCCTTGGACTTTTTCGACAGCCTGGGGCGGGGGCTTGCCCCCGCCGTTTTCTTCCAAAGAATAACATAGAAAAATAAGGAGGAACCGAATATGTCCATCACAAGAGCGCAGGCCTGGGACCTGCTGAAGCAGTACAATGAGGAGCCCTTTCACCTCCGCCACGCCATTACGGTGGAGCACGTGATGGGCTGGTTTGCGGATAAGCTGGGCTATGGGGACGAGAAGGAATTCTGGTCCATTGTGGGTCTGCTCCACGACCTGGACTTTGAGCGCTGGCCGGAGGAGCACTGTGAGAAGTCCCAGGAGCTCATGCGGGAGGCCGGGGTGGACGAGGCCGTCATCCGGGCCACTGCCAGCCACGGCTGGGGCCACCGGGTGGACATCAAGCCGGAGCACCAGATGGAGAAGGTACTCTTCGCCGTGGACGAGCTCACCGGACTCATCGGCGCGGCGGCCCTGATGCGCCCCTCCAAGAGCGTGGCGGACATGGAGCTCAAGTCTCTCAAAAAGAAGTTCAAGGACAAAAAATTTGCCGCCGGCTGTTCCCGGGAGATCATCGCCCAGGGGGCGGAGCTGTTGGGCTGGGACCTGGATGAGCTGCTGAACCAGACCCTGTCCGCCATGCGGGACGAGGAGAGCGCTATTGAGGCGGCCGTATCAGAGGCTGGCGCGCGTTAAGACGGAATAAATTTTTGAAGAAGAATTCTTGACATTGGAAGAATAATTTGATACGATAGTCGGGCTAAGGGGAGTAGTCGGCACAGTATCTGCTGTGTGGCAGAGCCAACAATCCTGGAAGGTCCTTCCTTCCTGGTTTTGCCTGAAATGACCAGACCTGTGTTCTGATGGGGGAACGCAGGTCTTTTTTGTCATGCCCGTAGGTCATGTGCAGGCTCCTTCCAAACAGGCTGCAAAAGAGAAAGACGTAAAGGGAGGAAATTACATGGATTTTTCGTTTCTGGTAAGCGGCATCCTCTCCATTACATGGCAGCAGGCTGTCATGTATGTGGTGGGCGCGGTGCTGATTTACCTGGCCATCGAGAAGGGGTTTGAGCCCTCTCTGCTGATGCCCATGGGCTTCGGCGCCATTCTGGTCAACCTGCCCCTGTCCGGTGTTATCAATCAGTACAGTGAGGCGCTGGGTGAGACCGCCGGTATCATTGAGTGGCTGTTTGAAATCGGCATCGAGGCCAGTGAGGCCATGCCCATCCTGCTGTTCATCGGCATCGGCGCCATGATCGACTTTGGCCCCCTGCTGTCCAACCCCAAGCTGTTCCTGTGCGGCGCCGCCGCTCAGGCTGGTATCTTCCTGACCATCATCATCGCGGTTCTGCTGGGCTTCGACCTGAAGGACGCCGCCTCCATCGGTATCATCGGCGCCGCAGACGGCCCCACCTCCATCCTGGTGTCCCAGACCCTGGGCTCCAACTACATCGGCGCCATCGCCGTGGCCGCCTACTCCTACATGGCTCTGGTTCCCATCATCCAGCCCTTCGCCATCAAGCTGGTCACCACCAAGAAAGAGCGCGCCATGCGTATGCCCTATAAGCCCCAGGGCGTGACCCGCCGTATGCGCATCCTGTTCCCCATTGTCGTTTCCGTGATTGCCGGCCTGGTGGCCCCCTCCTCTGTGGCTCTGGTGGGCTTCCTCATGTTCGGCAACCTGATCCGGGAGTGCGGCGTGCTGGAGAGCCTGTCCAAGACCGCCCAGAACGACCTGGCCAACCTGATCACCCTGCTGCTGGGCATCACCATCGCCGCCTCCATGAAGGCCGATCAGTTCGTCCAGCCCGCTACCATCATGATCATGTGCCTGGGCCTGGTGGCCTTCGTGCTGGACTCCATGGTGGGCGTCATCTTCGTGAAGATCCTGAACATCTTCACCCCCCACAACAAGATCAACCCCATGGTGGGTGCTGCCGGCATCTCCGCCTTCCCCATGTCCTCTCGTGTCATTGAGAAGCTGGGCCAGGAGGCCGATCCTCAGAACCACCTGCTGATGCACGCGGCTGCCGCCAACGTGTCCGGCCAGATCGCTTCCGTGGTCGCCGGCGGCGTGGTGCTGCAGTTCTTCGCCAACATGGGTTAAGAGGAGGAGTATACGATGAGTGAAAATATGTTTTTGGCTCTGGAGATGCTGGCTCAGGGCATGATCGGCATCTTCGTGGTGCTGGGCATCATCGCCCTGATCGTCCTGGCGATGGGCAAGATGGGCAGCAAGAAAAAGCGCTGAGCCTGTTTTCCAATCGAAATACTGCGCGGGGTCTGGAATTTCTGGTTCCAGACCCCGTTTTTATTCCGTTGGGAGCGGTGGACCGCCGGGAGAAGAAATTTGCTTCGCGGTGCTGCGGCGCCAACTGCCCCCTTCCGGAGAGGCGGACAAAAAGGGGGGGAGGAGAGCTGTTGGACAGTTCTCCTCCCCCCTTTGACGCATAAAAGCAAACAGAAGCGGTGAAAGCGGGAGGCGATAACCGGCAAGACTTGGAGAATGGGGCGGCGGCCCATACTTTCCAAACCACGCAGAGGAGCAAGTAAGGCGCAGCCTCTCGATTTCCTTTCGCCCGGAAGTCAGGGGGATCGAGGAACCGGTGTTTTTTGAACATTTAAAAAGGCGGAGAACTGCCAGCCAGTTCTCCGCCCTTTTGCTGCGGCAAGAGGAGAGCGGGTTACAGAAGTGTGAGATAGTCGGCGGATACCCAGCCAGTGACGGCGGCGCCGCCGCTGGAGAAGAGGACCTGATACCAGCCGGGGGTGGAGGTGTCCAGCACCACCACCTGAGCGCCGGATTTCAGGCTGGAGATGGCGGTATAGTCGGTGCCGGGGCCGGAGCGGACGTTCAGGGTGGTGGCGGTGACCTGCCCCACCACGTCGGCGGGGGAGCACTGGATCACCGCGCTGGCGGTCAGAGAGCCGCAGGAGGCGGTGATGGTCACCGAGGGAGTGCCCACCCCGGCGTACACATTGGTGACGGTGCCGTCCGAGGAGACGGTGGCCACGGTGGCGTCACTGGTGCTCCAGGTGACGGTTCCGGTGCCGCCAGTGAGGGAGGCATTGAGCTGCAGGGTCTGGGTGGAGGCCAGGGTGTACTCCGTCACATCCAGAGTCAGCGCGGCGTCCGGGTCCAGGTTGGCGTCCGGCTCCGAGTCGGGCTCCTCCGGCGTGCTGTCCGGAGAGGTGGTGAGCAGCCGGTAGAGGAGGGTAGCCATCTCCGCCCGGGTCAGATTGCCCTTGGGGTTCAGACCGGTGCCCGTGCCGCTCATCAGCCCCTGGGACACCAGGGCGGCCATGTGGGGCCGGGCGTAGTCGGCAATCTGTCCCTGGTCGGCGAACTGATCCAGCACGGACAGGCCGGCCTCCGCGCTGCTCAGGCCCAGCAGGGGCATGGCCTGGTGGAGGATGGTGGCGGCCTGCTCACGGGTGACCAGGTCGTCGGGAGCGAAGCGGCCCTCAGACACGCCGGACACCAGGCCGTTGGAGCTGGCCCAGGTGACGGCGTCGGCGTAGTAGGCGTCGTCCGCCACATCGGAGAAGCCGGAGGAGCCGGACACGGCGGGACGGTCCAGAGCCCCGTAGAGCATGAGGACGAAGTCCTTGCGGGAGATGGAGTAGTTGGTGCCGAACTCGGTGGCGGAGATGCCGCTGACGATGCCGTTGTCATAGCAGTACTCCACCGCCGTATAGGCCCAGTGGTCTGCGGGGACGTCGGTGTGGACGTTGTTCAGGCTCACCGAGATGGTCTTGGTGACACCGCCGGCGGTGGCGGTAATGGTTCCGCTGGTGCCGCCGCTGGAGGCGGTGAACACGCCGTCCTGGGTGATGGTACCGGCGTTGCCCGTTACCTGCCAGGTGAATAGGTTGTCCTGTTCATAAAGAATACGGGACTGGGCATAGGCATCGATATCTAGATCGATGGATCCTCCCACATCCATGGACAGAGAGGTGACGGTAGTGCCGCTTTTGTTCTTTACCACCACCC
>OGHJ01003225.1_pt1 | contig 12236 bp, 8 predicted proteins | sample 1571351 | NCBI WGS metagenome assembly OGHJ01 (sample SAMEA2582037, study PRJEB24529) | metagenome | biome: Human gut stool | place: China | collected 2011 | reverse complement strand
CTCGCCGACCGTGCTTTTGATGCTCACTTTAGCGCCAAGACAGTCCGCCGCGGGCTTTACAATCGAAAGTCCCAGTCCCGTGCCTCCGGTTTGCTTTGAATGGCTTTTGTCCACACGGTAAAAACGCTCGAATACGCGCGAAATATGTTCGTCGCTTATGCCTATTCCCGTGTCCGCAACGGTGAAATGCGCGAGATTGCCGTCGTTTTTCACGGAAATTTTAACTTCTCCGCCGTGCTTGTTGTATTTCACAGCATTTTCGCAAAGATTTCTCACAATTTCGCACACAAGGCGGTGAACACCTTTTATTACGGTGTTTTCGCCGACGAGCGAAATTTTTACGTCCTCCGCGTCCGCCATTGGTTTTAATTCCTCTGCGGTCGATTTTGCAATTTCGAGAAGGTCTACATTTTCAAATTCAAGCTGTTGTTTTTCGTCCAGCGCGGAAAGGCGGATAATATCGTCAATCAGCGCGACAAGACGATGTGCCTCGGTGCGTATGTTCTTTGCAAAACGCGGAATGTCGCCCGTTTTAACCAAGCCGTTCTCGATAAGCTCGGCACTGCCCATTACCGACTGCAACGGCGTTTTTAATTCGTGCGAAACGTTTGCCGTGAACTCTTTTCTGTTGCGCTCGGCAAAAACCTTGTCGGTTACGTCAAATGCTAAAATAACCGTTCCGATTATGTTTCTTCTGCCGATTTTGCTCACATTTACGCGGTATTCTCTGTCGTTTCGGCTTATCGAAGTTTCGCTTTTTCCGTTTTCGTCAGCCTGTTTTACCGCGCTGTCAATGTCAATACTGCGGTCGGTCAGAAGAAAGTTTTTGCCGATACACGATTTGTCGGTGTTGAAAAGATTCATTGCCGACTTGTTCGCGCAAATTACGTTTGCGTCCTTGTCAAGCAGAATAAGCGCCTCGTTCATATTTTCTATAACCGCGTCAAATTTCTTGCGGTTTTGCTTTAGCTCTTCAATCTGATATTTTATCCGCCTGTTTTGCTGTTCAATGTGCAGAAGGAGAGGGGATATTTCGTCGTAAACGTCGTTGTCAAGCGGTTTTTCAAGGTCAAGGTTGTTAAGCGGTTCGACGATTTTTTTGGACATTCTGCGCGAAAGGAGCGCCGACAGAATGATTGCAAACACAAAAATTATTACAATCGGGTGAAGTATTCCGAGCACGAGCGTCAGCACCGAATACTGTGTTGCGGAAATTCTTAAAATACAGCCGTTTGAAAGTTTTTTCGCGCGGTAAAATGTTTTTTCGAGGAGTGTCGACGAAAAACGTTCGCTCTCACCTTCGCCCTTTTGCATAGCGTCGCGGATTTCGGTTCGGTCGGCGTGATTGTCCATCGCGCCTGCGTCTGCGTTTGTGTCGTAAATAACCTTGCCGTCCGCGCCGATAAGCGTCAGACGGTAATCGCTTTTTTGAAGATTTTCAAGGTAGGAAACCCCCTCGCGCCCGGTTGCGGCATACGCAAGTTCAAGCTGGGATTTCAGCTGATTTTGCATAGATGCACTGAAATAATTATACAAAACTCCCGTAATGATGACTGCCGCCGCCAAAAAAACGCAGACTGCAACGGCAAGTGTAGAGCGTAAAATTCTCTTTGTCATACGTTTACCTCCATACGGTACCCTACACCGCGCACGGTTGTGATGTACGAGGCGCAGACACCGATTTTTTGCCTTAACGTTCTTATGTGCATATCAACGGTGCGCGTTTCTCCGCAGTAGTCCATACCCCAAACGGCGTTAAACAACTGCCCGCGCGTATATGCCACGCCGATGTTGGACATAAAAAGCTTTAAAAGTTCAAATTCTTTCAGGGTGAGGGTTACGTTTTCGCCGTTCGCGGTAACGGAATGTTCGCGCAGATTGAGCGTGAGAAGTCCGTGCGAAAGTATGTAATCGCCGCCTTTTGGCGCGCTTCGGCGCAGAACCGCCTTTATACGCGAGGTCATTTCAAGCATACCGAACGGTTTGGTTAAATAATCGTCCGCACCGAGGTCAAGGCTCTGTATTTTGTCGTATTCCATACCCTTTGCGGTTGCCATTATAACGGGCAAATCCTTGGTTTTTTCGTTTGCCTTCAGCCGTTTTAAAATTTCCACACCGTCGGTGTCGGGGAGCATAATGTCAAGCACAACAAGGTCGGGAATTTCAGTCTCCAGCGCGGTGAAAAACGTTTTGCCGTCCTCAAATCCGCTTGCGTCAAATCCCGTTGCTTTGAGGGTGTAAACCTCAATGTCGCGGATAGACTTGTCGTCCTCAACACACCATATTTTCATAACCTATCAACTCCTGTTTCTTTTGACTGTTTAAAGTTCGTCAACACCTTTGTGAATACCCGTCACCGAAAATTCCACCCACTCGGCAATGTTCGTCGCGTGGTCGCCGATACGTTCAAAATATTTCGCAATCATCACAAGGTCGATTGCATATTCGCCGTCGTCCGGATTTTTTGAAATCATTTCGATAAGCTCGGTTTTGATTTTTTTAAAATAATCGTCCACAACGTCATCGTGCGAAATTACGTTTTTCGCAATCTCGACGTCTTGCTTAACATAGGCGTCTACGCTTTCTGTAACCATTTTAATTGCCGCGCGCGCCATATTTTCTATGTCGGCGCATTTTTGGTCGGTGCGTTCGCCCATAAATCCGATAATCTCGGCAATGTCCGACGCCTGGTCGCCTATGCGCTCCATATCGGTTATCATTTTAAGCGCCGCGGAAATCTGCCTTAAATCGCGCGCAACGGGCTGCTGCTGAAGAAGCATTTTAAGGCACATAGACTCAATGTCGCGCTCCTTTTGGTCTATTTCATCGTCGAGCGGAAAAATTTTTTTCGCCGTTTTAATATCGCCCTCCGAAAGCGATTTTGCCGCAAGTGCGATAACCTGTTCGCACAGTGCGCCCATTTCTATAAGTTCTTTGTTAAGATTTGCAAGCTGCGTATCAAATTTACTTCGCATTATCCGAACCTCCCCGTAATATAATCCTCTGTTCGTTTGTCTTTAGGATTTGCAAACATCTTTTCGGTTTCGCCGTATTCCACAAGCTCGCCGAGCAGGAAAAATGCCGTGTTGTCGGATATACGCACCGCCTGCTGCATATTGTGCGTAACTATGATTATAGTATAGCATTTTTTCAGCTCGCTTGCAAGTTCTTCTATTTTCGATGTTGAAATCGGGTCGAGCGCGCTTGTCGGCTCGTCCATAAGAAGAATTTTCGGTTCAACCGCAAGTGCGCGTGCAATGCACAGCCTTTGCTGCTGACCGCCCGAAAGTCCGAGTGCGCTTTTTTTGAGTCTGTCTTTAACCTCGTCCCAAATCGCCGCGCCTTTTAATGATTTTTCAACTATATCGTCAAGTTTTGCTTTGTTTTTTATGCCGTGCGTGCGCGGACCGTAAGCGATGTTGTCGTAAATGCTCATCGGGAACGGGTTAGGCTTTTGGAAAACCATACCGATTTCCTTTCGCAGTTCGTTCACGTTAACCGCCGGGGCAAAAATGTTCTGTCCGCCGTATTCCACGTTTCCCTCAATGCGGACGCCCGGAACAAGGTCGTTCATTCTGTTTATGGTTTTTAAAAATGTGGATTTTCCGCAGCCCGACGGCCCGATAAGCGCGGTTATGCTTTTTTCGGGGATTTCTATGTTGATGTCTTTGAGCGCCTTGGTCTGCCCGTACCACAAATTAAGGTTTTTAACCGAAATTATGCCGTTCATATGTTTCTCCTTTTCTCAAAATATTTGCCGGTGAGCGCTGCTGCAAGGTTTATGATAAGCGTTAAAAGCATAAGTATAGCGGCAATCGCGAATGCAACGCCGAATTCGCCCTGTTCCTTTGCGTAAACGTAGAGCGCTACGGTGAGCGTTGCGCCTGCGTTTTCGAGCGCGTCTTTCATACCGTTTAATGCGTGTGCAAAACCTGCCGTAAATAGCAGTGCCGCCGATTCGCCGAGTATTCTGCCGACCGAGAGTATACAGCCTGTTATTACACCGTCAACACAGCCCGGAAGAACAACCGTGCGCACAACGTGCCATTTGCCGGCTCCCAGTCCGAACGCGCCCTCGCGGTAGCTTTGCGGAACGGTTTTGAGGCTTTCCTGTGTCGTTCGCATAATCGTCGGCAAATTCATTATAACAAGTGTTAAACTGCCGGCGAGAAGCGACGTTTTCATATTGAGAAACCGGCAGAAAAACAACATTCCCACAAGTCCGTATATTACCGACGGTATGCCCGAAAGCGTTTCCGCGGCGTATTCGATTACCGCAACAATTTTTTTGTTGGACGCGTATTCGGTGAGGTATACCGCCGCGCCGACGCCGAGCGGAAGCACGATTGCAAGCGTTGCGATAACGATATAAACGGTGTTTAAAATATCGGGAAGTATGCCTATTCTTTCGGTTAAATAGCTCGGTGCGGTGGACAAAAACTCCCACGATATGTTCGGTATGCCTTTTGCAAACACGAAAATCATAAGAAAAAGCACCAGCGCGCTTGTGATAATTACAGAAAGCAACATAAGCGTTTTAAGTGTGCCGATATATATTTTTCGTTTTTTTGATATCTGATTTGAAAGCATATTTTATTTCTCCTTATCGCGCTTTAAAAGGAAATTCAAAGCCGCGTTTATAAGCATTATAAACAAAAACAGTACCAGCGCAATTGAAAAAAGCGCCTGTCTTTGAAGTCCTGCCGAGTAGGACATTTCGCTTGCAACGGCGGTTGTCAAAAAGCGCACGCTTTCAAAGATTGACGGCATATTGGGCGCATTGCCCGATACCATCATAACTGCCATTGCCTCGCCGATTGCACGTCCCACGCCCAGCACAACCGCCGCCGCGATACCGCTTTTTGCCGCCGGGACGGACACCCTGAAATATGTTTCTATATCGGTCGCGCCGAGTGCAAGCGATGCGTCCTCATATTCTTTCGGCACTGCCTCAAGCGCCGTGAGCGACACTTTTATTATGGACGGCAAAATCATTATCGCAAGAACGATTATCGCCGCGAAAAGGCTTGAGCCGTCGGGAAGATTGAAAACTTTTCGGATTGCCGGCACGAGAAAAAGCATACCCACCAAACCGTATACAACCGACGGGATACCTGCGAGCAGGCTGACTGCTGATTCGACCGCGTTTTTGAGCTTTTTCGGCGCAAGCTTTGCAAGATACACCGCTGTGAAAAAGCCGAGAGGCACGCCGATGAGTATTGCTCCGCCCGTGCCGTAAATGCTTGTTAAGATAAACGGAAGTATGCCGTACTGCGGTGCTGATGCGGTCGACGCCCAGGTTTTGCCGAACATAAATTTGAAAAATCCGATTTTGAGTATTGCCGGCAAGCCCGAAATTATAAGGTAAACCGTGATGAGAAGCACGCTCCCGACGGTGATTAAACCGAGTATTAAAAACACCGCGTGGATAATGTTTTCCGCGTCAATCAGCTTTTTTTTGAATGTAAGTTGTGTGTTTTTCATAATTTAACCCTTAATCCTCTCTAATGCTGAAAAAGGCGGTTTTGCACCGCCTTTATGGTTTTCAGTTTGCCGATACCGCTCCTGCTTTGCTGATGATTTCAGACGCCGAAGATGATGTTGCGTAATCGAAGAATTTCTGTGCGGTTTCGGATAACGGTGCGCCTTCTTTTGTAACCAGCACAAACGGACGCTGAACAACATACGAGCCGTCTTTTACCGTGTCATCGGAGGGTGTAACTCCGCCGACTTTAAGCGCTTTTACAGTGTCTTTTACCGACGCGAGCGAGGCATATCCGATTGCGTTAGGGTTCTGCGCCACCGTTGTGATAACGTCGCCTGTTGAGGTAAGTTCCTGACGGTATTTGCATTTGTCTTTTGTGTCGGTAATGCTTTCAAAACCGTCCCTTGTACCGCTTCCTGCTTCTCTGCCGATAAGAACGATTTCGCCGTCTGCTCCGCCGACTTCGCTCCAGTTTGTAATTTCGCCGGTGTAGATTTTCTTAATCTGCTCAACCGTTAAATCTTCAACCTTGCTCTGCGGATTTACTATGATTGCAATTCCGTCGTATGCAAGGATTGTTTCTTTAAGTCCCGATGATTTTTCGTCGTCTTTAAGCGCACGGCTTGAAAGTCCGATGTCGCATCTGCCCTCCGACACTGCGGTAATTCCCGAGCCGGAGCCTGTGGGATTGTATGTGAATGTTACGCCTGCGTTCTGTTCTTTAAACGATTCGCCGAGTGCGCCGATAACTTTTTCCATTGACGTTGAACCGTCTGTCGATACCGTGCCCGATATCTTTGACGAGCCTTGACTGTCTGCGCCGTTGTCACCGCTGTTCTGACAAGCTGTCATTGCTGTGCACGCGAGAAGTGCGCACATAATGAGTGCCGCTAATTTTTTTGTTCTTTTCATAATGTAAAACCCCTTTACAATTTTATTTTTTATCCTTTTCCTTTTTACAATTCTAATTTTACACTGTGATTGTCAAATCGGAAAGTCAGCTTTTGTAAAGTTTTTGTAAAATGAAAAAAGACTGTTTTCATAAGGAAAACAGTCTTAAAATTCTTTTGTTTTACATTGCTACTGCTGGATTGTGTCGTCGCCGACGTAGGTTTCGCCGAATGCCGCCGCGGCGGGTGTGTCGGCAATTTCGTCTTTCTTTGTGCCGACAAGCTCAATTTGCGTTATTGCCGAGTAGTTACTGCGCGAAATTTTGTTTGTGCCCTGGCTTTCGCCGTTGATGTAAACCGTTTTGAAGGTGTCAACAACACTTCCGTCACTGCCTGCCTGCTTAACCTTTCGTTTGCCGTCAGGGAGAGTGCTGTCCTCAATTTCTTTCACCGTAAACGGCGTGGTGCTGACGGTCTGTGTGGTGATTTCCACCTTTTTGTTTTGCAGTTTAATTCCGTAAACCGAACAGGTCAAGCGTCCGTTTGACGCACTGCAACCGAGTTTTACGGGATAACCCTGATTGTTTGAGAATTTAAAGTCGATGCTGCCGTATGACACCGTTGCGTCGCGTCCCGACGGAACATATGAAACGGGCATAGAATGGTTTGTTCGGTAAACGATTTTCAAATCCGCGTAAAGCACCGCGTTGTAAAGGGTAGTGGAAACCTGGCAAATTCCTCCGCCTATACCGTCCACAATTTCACCGCCCTGATAAACCTTTGCGGTTTTAAAGCCGGTTTGCGCCGAACGCTGACCGACAACGCCGTTGAACGAAAACTGTTCGCCCGGCATAAGCACAAGACCGTTGATTTTCTGCGCTGCAAGCGCGATATTGTGCGAACGTTCGTAGTTTCCTGCGTTGTAAACGGTGGAAAAACTGCCGAGCGTGTCGGACAGTTTGTTGTCGATAAACCACTGCGTAGTTTTTTCGGGCTGTGTGATTTCTACCGGTATGCTGTACGGCTCAATGTTATGCTTGTTTTGGTCGAGAATTTTCTGCGCCTCGTTAACGTCAAATGTCACGCCCGTGACGTGCTCGGAAAAATGAACCTCGCCGTTTTCGTACGAAAATTCCACATCTTTCGGCTCCTTGTAAAATTCGTCGTAAAGCGCCTGTGCAGTGGGGATTCTCGGCTTGATTTCGGTAATTTTAACCTCAATTTTGTCGGTTAATTTATTTTTTGAAACAACTTTTTCAACGTCTTTTTTTATTTTATCAATGTCAACTCCGTTGCCTTTTTTGCCGTTTTGAATGACAAGATTGCTGTCTTTAAGCTCGGTTACCGTGTCGGTAACGGGATTTTCGACATCTGTTGCTTTCTCTTTTAAAATATTGTAAAGCTTTTCCCGGTCAAAGGTGACTTCCACAGGGATTTCCTTTTTGAAAAGCGAATATTTTACCGCATTAAATCCGCGTGTGATAAAATTTTTGCTTTTGCCTGCCTGATATGCGTTTTCGCTTGTTTTGTCAAGGTCGTATTTTAGGTCAAAATCCGCGCCGTTAACCTCAAAATCGGTGTTTTTGTATGTAAAAATCACATTTGTGTTTTCGGGCGAGTATTTTTCTTCGAGTGCCGTTTTAATGTCCGCGGTATTCTTTTTCCCGACGCACAAATCGTTGACATATATTTTGCCGTATGCCGTGTCTGTTTTTGCCAATACCCCTGCAACCGCACAAAGCGACGCGATAAGCACGGCGATGACTGCCAAAACTATGATTTTCGCATTTTTTCTGCGCGTCTTTTTTTCACTCATTATTGAAATTCACCTCATAATAAAAACTATATAAAACTAAAAATCTTCTTATTAAATATATTCGTGCAAAATAAAATTTATCATAAATCCCGTCCGAGATAATTCGGGCGGGATTATGATATTTAAGCGGATAAATTTTAATTATTTATCTGCCATTCTTTTGTAAACTTCGTATCTGTCTTTGAGGTCTTTTTCAGCCTTTTCAAAGAGCTGAGCCGCGATTTCGGGATGAGCCTTCTTAAGAAGGAGGTATCTGTTCTCGCCGTTCATAAAGTCTGTAACCGCGCCTGTGGGTTCTTTAGAATCAAGGATAAACGGATTTTCGCCTTTCTCTTTGAGTTCGGGGTTGAATCTCCACAAATGCCAGTAACCTGTTTCAACAGCCTTTTTCTCTTCAAGGATTGTGTTAGCCATACCAACCTTGATACCGTGGTTGATGCAAGGTGCGTATGCAATGATAAGCGAAGGACCGGGATAAGCTTCAGCTTCTTTGATTGCTTTGATAGCCTGGTTCATATTCGAGCCGATAGCAATCTGTGCAACATATACATAGCCGTATGTTGTCGCAATCATACCGAGGTCTTTCTTCTTAACTTTCTTACCCGATGCGGCAAATTTTGCAACAGCCGCGGTCGGTGTAGCCTTTGAGGACTGTCCACCTGTGTTAGAGTAAACCTCTGTATCGAATACCATGATGTTTACATCCTGTCCGCTTGCTAATACATGGTCAACTCCACCGAATCCGATATCGTATGCCCAACCGTCACCACCGAAGATCCACTGGGATTTCTTAGCTAAGAAATCTTTTTCAGCAAGGATATCTTTGGAAGCGTCACATCCGCAAGCCTCTAATGCAGCTACTAATTTATCTGTTGCAGCACCATTTGTTACACCGCTGTTGAAGGTATCTAACCATTCCTGTCCGGCAGCTTTTACATCTGCGTTTTTACCATCTGCAACTAATGCTTCTACTTTGGACTGTAATTTAGCTCTGATAGCTTTGTGTCCTAATAACATACCATAACCAAACTCAGCAGCATCCTCGAATAAGGAGTTAGACCATGCAGGACCATGTCCTTTTTCGTTTACTGTGTATGGTGTAGATGGTGAGGAGTTACCCCAGATAGAAGAACATCCTGTTGCGTTTGCAATGTACATTCTATCACCAAATAACTGAGTGATTAATTTTGCGTAAGGTGTCTCTCCACATCCACCACAAGCTCCTGAGAACTCAAGTAATGGCTGTTTGAACTGAGAACCTTTTACAGTTGCTTCTTTGAATTTCTCTACAACTTCCAGTTTTGGATCTAAGGTTACACCATAGTCGAAGTACTTCTGCTCGCCTACGTTCTCTTCGCAGTTAGCCATAGAGATTGCCTTTTCACCCTTCATACCAGGACATACGTTTACACAAGAACCACATCCTGTACAGTCAAGAGCTGATACTGTGATGGAGAATTTGTATCCAGGCATTCCGTTCATGTCTTTCATCTGCATTCCTTCCGGAGCCTTAGCAGCCTCTTCCTCGGTCATAGCAACCGGACGGATAACTGCGTGAGGACATACATAAGAACAGATGTTACACTGGATACAGTTTGCAGAATTCCATACCGGAACGTCTACTGCAATACCACGTTTCTCAAATGCAGATGCACCGGATGGTGTCTGGCCATGCTCGTATGTCTTAACTACAGATACAGGAATCTTATTTCCTTCCTGAGCGTTTACAGGAATCTGGATATCGTTAACGAAATCTACAACGTCTTTTCTGTCTCCGGTTGCTGTCTGTGCAAAGCTCTCGTCTTTTGCATCTTTCCAGCTTGCAGGTACGTCGATTTTAACAACGCCTGTTGCTCCGGCATCGATTGCATCGTAGTTCATCTGTACAATCTTATCACCTTTTTTACCATAAGTAGCTTTAGCTGCTGCCTTCATTAACTCAATTGCAGTCTCCTCTGGGATGATTGCTGCTAATTTGAAGAATGCAGACTGAAGTACGGTATTGATACGTCCGCCAAGTCCGATTTCTTTACCGATCTTGATACCGTCGATGGTATAGAACTGGATATCGTTCTCTGCGATATATCTCTTAACCTGTCCAGGTAAGTGTGTCTCTAACTCTTCCGGTGACCATGAGCAGTTCAGTAAGAATGTTCCGCCCGGTACTAATTCCTGAACCATGTTGTACTTACGAACATAAGATGGGTTATGGCATGCTACAAAGTTTGCCTGTTTGATTAAGTAAGTAGACTTGATTGCCTTCTTACCAAAACGTAAGTGAGACATTGTAACACCACCGGATTTTTTGGAGTCATAGTCAAAATATGCCTGAGCATACATGTCTGTGTTATCACCAATAATCTTGATGGAGTTCTTGTTAGCACCTACAGTACCGTCAGCACCAAGTCCCCAGAATTTACAGTTGATGGTTCCTTCCGGTGTTGTAACAGGATCTTCTTTTACTTCAAGAGAAAGGTTTGTTACATCATCGTAGATACCGATTGTAAATCTTTCTTTTTCTGTGTTGTTGTATACAGCAACGATCTGAGTAGGTGTTGTATCTTTGGAACCAAGTCCGTAACGTCCTGAATATACAGGAACTGCATCGAATTTGGAACCTTTCAGAGCTGCTACTACATCCAGGTACAGCGGTTCACCCATAGCACCCGGCTCTTTTGTTCTGTCAAGAACCGTGATCTGTTTTACAGATTCCGGAATTGCATCGATCAGTGCTTCTGCACAGAACGGTCTGTACAGACGAACTTTTACGACACCGACTTTTTCGCCGGCAGCCATCAGGTAATCGATGGTCTCTTCGATGGTATCATTTACAGATCCCATAGCTACGATTACTTTTTCTGCATCAGCAGCACCGTAGTAGTTGAACAGTTTGTAGTTTGTACCGATCTTTGCATTTACTTTGTCCATGTATTCCTGAACGATAGCCGGCATTGCATCGTAGTAAGGGTTGCAAGCCTCTCTTGCCTGGAAAAAGATGTCCGGGTTCTGTGCAGAACCTCTCTGGCAAGGATGGTTCGGGTTCAGTGCATGTTTACGGAATGCATCGATTGCATCCATATCTGCCATATCTTTCAAATCTTCGTAATCCCATGTTTCAATCTTCTGGATCTCGTGAGATGTACGGAAACCATCGAAGAAGTTGATGAACGGGATACGTCCTTTGATTGCTGCCAGATGAGCAACCGGAGTCAGGTCCATAACTTCCTGTACACTGGATTCGCAGAGCATTGCACATCCAGTCTGACGACAGGCATAGATATCGGAATGATCACCGAAGATTGACAGTGCGTGGCTTGCCAGTGCACGTGCAGAAACGTTGAATACGCCCGGCAGCTGCTCGCCTGCGATCTTGTACAGGTTCGGGATCATCAGAAGAAGACCCTGAGAAGCTGTGTAAGTAGTTGTCAGAGCACCTGCTGCCAGAGATCCGTGTACAGTACCTGCTGCACCTGCCTCAGACTGCATCTCTGTTACCTGAACTTCCTGTCCGAAAATATTTTTTCTTCCCTGAGTTGCCCATTCATCTGTTGCCTCCGCCATAACAGATGAAGGTGTGATAGGATAGATAGCTGCAACATCTGTATATGCATAAGAAGCATGAGCTGCTGCATGGTTACCATCCATGGTCTTCATTTTTCTAGCCATTTTATTATACCTCCTTAAAATGATGCTGGATAAAAAGATTCCTTTTGCGGAATTCAATTAGTATCCTTATTGAAAAAAATTACTAATCTGTTGTTACCCATATATTTTTACTATAGCACAACAAAAAGAAAATGTCCATTTCCGAAACGACGGAAACAGACTCTTTTCTTGTATTTTTTGCTGTACATGCCAGCTCTTTTTTCAGTTTTATTATACTCTTTTTACAATTTTCAGTCCAATTTCATCAATACGTTTACTTGACTGTAAGTTTCAGTCTTGCTTTCTTTCCATTGTAAAGTTTCACAGTGATCACTGTACTTCCTTTCCGGATGGCTTTCACGTTTCCCTTTGCATCCACCGTGGCAATTTTTTTCCTGCT
>OGHJ01003221.1_pt1 | contig 12245 bp, 8 predicted proteins | sample 1571351 | NCBI WGS metagenome assembly OGHJ01 (sample SAMEA2582037, study PRJEB24529) | metagenome | biome: Human gut stool | place: China | collected 2011 | reverse complement strand
TACACTCTTTCCCTACACGACGCTCTTCCGATCTAAAAATCCCGATTTTGACGAAAATTTCATAAAGCTTCTTTTGGTGCTTTTAATATCAAATTTAACCGTCACCACGCTCAACACATTTGTTTTGCGAATGTTTATACCTCCGCTTAAAAATCTTGCGTTTTTCGTTTTTTACATTCCGCGTGTTACCGAGGAGATAATTGCGTCGGTTATTCAGGCATACGCAAGCGCATATTTTCTGCGTCTTATATCAAAATTGCCGTTTGCAAAAGAGATTGTTTAATTTTTAAAATCGGTTTAAAATTTTAAAAAATGTTAAAAATACTATTGAAAATGATTTTTTAATATGCTATACTAATACTGCGCAAGATGATAACATCTTCGGCAATCCGGAATATAAGCTAAAACACCCTGCTTAGTGCGTGAATAACGGATTATATTTTAACCAACACATTTAAAAAGGAATTCTGACTCTTCTTGCGGCTGTAAACCACGCCCGCGCGGAAAAAGGCGGCTTTTTACCGCGTGCGCCAAGCGAGGGAACAATAAACAAGAAGGCAGTTGTCCACCTGTTTAATTACAGGTTAGAAATGTATCCTGCGGTCTTTTGACCACTTTACGGCTCGGTGGGGTAATTTTTAAAAATTGCAGCCAGTCCTTTTGGGTTTGGCTGTTTTGTTTGGAATTTTAATATTTTATCTTTTGAATATTTTTACCTTTCACTCCTAATATTAGTATGGGGTGATGAAATTTGAAAAAATATTTAAAGTTTGCCGTTATAGGCATAACGGTCGGGCTTTGCAACGGACTTTTCGGTTCGGGAGGCGGAACGGTTGCCGTGCCGTGTATGGAAAAATTTCTCGGCATTAAAAAAACCAAAGCGCACGCAAGCGCCATTGCAATAATTCTTCCGCTTACGGTTATAAGCATATTTTTCTACACAAAAAGGGGATTTTTCAATTTTCCGCTTGTTTGGCAAACATCGCTCGGCGGTGTGTTCGGCGGTTTAATCGGCGCGTGGGTGCTTAAAAAAATTAAACCGTACATTCTCGCACGCATATTCGGTGTATTCCTTATAATTGCGGCGGTGAGGATGGTGTTTTAAATGCTTGTATCGGTTATTGCGGGTCTTTTGTCGGGCGTTATAAGCGGTATGGGAATAGGCGGAGGAGCGGTGCTTATACCTGCGCTGACATTCTTTTTGAAAATTGAACAGCACACCGCTCAGTGCACAAACTTGTATTATTTTATACCAACCGCCATAGCGGCGCTGGTTATTCATATAAAAAACAAAAACATAGAATTCAAAACCGCCGTGCCGATAACGGTTTTCGGCATAATCGGCGCAGTTTTGGGTTCATTTATTGCGGTTAATATGCCGACAAAGCTTTTAAGGCGCATATTTGCGGTATTTCTGTTTTTGATGGGCATAAGCCAGATTTTGACTAAAAAAAGCGATAGCTAAAAACATTTTAAGGGGCGATTTATTGTGACGCAAAATACTGTTAAAAATCCAAAATTTGAACTTTTCAAAACCGAAGTGCTGGGCAAAAATGTCGGCGTTTTGGGTGTCGGTGTGAGCAATCTTCCGCTTATTGAATTTTTAAACGGTCTTGGCGCATATGTCACGGCATTCGACAGGCGCACTGCCGATAAATTTGATGAAGGTACGCTTGAAATTCTTAAGAAAAACACAAAAGGTATGGTGCTTGGCGAGGACTATCTTGACCGTCTGGACGGTATGGAAATAATTATAAAAACACCCGGAATACACCCGAACACTCCCCAGCTTGTGCGCGCGGCGGAAAACAACGCCATTGTGACGAGCGAAATGGAGATTTTCGTGAGCATTTGCCCGTGCAAAATAATCGGCGTAACGGGAAGCGACGGCAAAACCACCACGACGACGCTTATTTACGAAATGCTCAAAACGGAAGGGTATAACTGCCACGTCGGCGGAAATATCGGCAGACCGCTTTTAGCCGATGTTGAGCTTATTTCGCCGAGTGATATTGTTATACTGGAGCTTTCAAGCTTTCAGCTTCAGAGTATGGTGCACAGCCCCGACATCGCGGTTGTAACGAACGTTGCGCCCAATCATCTTGATTATCACAAGGATATGGAGGAATACACAAACGCGAAAAAGAACATTTTCACGCATCAGAATGTTAACGGCAAACTTATTGTAAATATGGAAAACGAAATCACCGACGCATTTGAAAACGAGGCGTCGGGCGAGGTTATAAAATTTTCTCTCCGCGAGCGTCCCAAACACGGCGCGTATCTTTACAGGAGCAAAATTTACTTTGACGACGAGCCGATTTTGCGCAAGGCCGATATAAAAATCCCCGGCGAACACAACGTTGACAACTACCTTGCGGCAATCTGCGCGGTTCACGGTTTGGTTAAGAAAGAAACCGTTTCAAAGGTTGCTCGCACATTCGGCGGTGTTCCGCACAGACTGGAGCTTATACGCGAGTTTAACGGCGTCAAATTCTACAACGACTCCATTGCAAGCTCGCCCACGCGCACATCGGCAGGACTCCGCGCGTTCAAAAATAAGGTTGTGCTTATTGCCGGCGGTTACGACAAAAAAATTCCGTTCGACGGCTTCGGCGAAATTGTTGTGAAAAAGACAAAGGCGGTTGTTTTGGTCGGCGCAACGGCGGAAAAACTGCGCGAGGAAATTGAAAAAACGCTTGCAAAGCACGAAATAAACGAGCCGGTTATAACCTGCACAACGCTCACCGAGGCGGTTAAATCGGCATATTCGCTCGCAGACGAGGGCGACGCGGTGCTGTTGTCGCCTGCGTGCGCAAGTTTCGATATGTTCAAAAACTTTGAAGAGCGCGGAAACGCTTTCAAAGAAATTGTGGCGAATTTGGGCAAAGCGGAATTATAGGAGATTTTTATGATTGAACTAAACATAGAAAAACTCACAAGCCTTTGCGGTGTGTCGGGAAATGAACAAAACGTTGCCGATGCGGTTAAGGGTATGTTTGAAAAATACTGCGATACCGTTTATACCGACGCTCTCGGCAGTGTTATCGGTATAAAAAAAGGTCACGGCAACGGCAGAGTTATGATTGAGGCGCACATTGACGAAATAGGGTTGATGATTACAAAAATCACCGATGACGGATTTTTGAAATTTACAAATATAGGCGGTATCGACACGCGCATTTTGCCCGGAAATGAGGTTACCGTTCACGGCAAAAAAGACCTTTTCGGCGTTGTGGGCGCAATCGCTCCGCATCTTCTTTCGGCAAAGGAATTGTCAAGCGTAATACCGAAAGAAAAGCTTTTTATAGACATAGGAATGTCAAAATCCGAGGCGGAAAAGGTTGTAAGCGTCGGCGACACCGTGACGTTTAACGCGGAGTTTACAATGCTCGGAAAAAGACATATCGCGTCAAAATCACAGGACGACAGAACGAGCGTCTGCGTGCTTTTGGAGGTTTTGAAACAGCTTGACGAAACAGAACTTCCTTTTGATTTGTACGTTGTCGGCGCGGTGCAGGAGGAGGTCGGACTTCGCGGAAGTACGACGGTTACCTATGGAATTGACCCCGATTTTGCCGTTGCGATAGACGTTTGCCACGGCGATACGCCCGACGCGTCGGAAAATACATTTCCGCTCGGTGACGGCACGGTTTTTGAGGTCGGACCGAACATTTCAAAAAAACTTGCAAATAATATAATTAAATCTATGGACGAAAACAAAATAAAATACAATATTGAGGCGTGCGGCGGCAACACGGGCACAGACGCGTGGGCAATGCAGATAAGCAAAAACGGCGTTCCTACGGCACTTTTTTCAATTCCGCTCCGATATATGCACACGCCGTACGAAACGGTGTGCACCGACGACGTGAAAGAAACCGCAAACGCGATTGCACAATTTTTAAAAGGCTTGAAAAAGGCAGGTGACGCTTTATGCTGAAAACGCTTACCGAATTTAACGCGGTGTCGGGCAACGAGGATTTGCTTGCCGAGTTTATTGTTAAAAACATAAAACCGTATGCAACTGATATTAAAATCGACACAATGGGAAATGTCATCGCGTTCAAAAAGGGCCGAAAAGGCGGAAAACTTAAGCATATGCTCGCGGCGCATATGGACGAGGTCGGATTTATCATAACAAAAATCACCGAAAACGGTTTTTTGAAATTTGAAGAAGTCGGCGGTATAAGCGACCAAATTCTGCTTACTCAGCGCGTGGAAATAGGCGAAAATAAGGTTAAGGGAATTTTGGGCGTCAAGGCTGTTCACTTGCAGAGCAAGGACGAGCGCGAAAGTCTTATCAAAAAGAAAAATATGTATATCGACATAGGTGCAAAGGACAAAGCAGACGCGGAAAAACGCGTGAAAATCGGCGATTATGCAACGTTCTGCTCAAAATACACCGAGTTCGGAACGGACAAAATCAAGGCAAAGGCGCTGGATGACAGGGTGGGGGTTTACACCCTTTTGGAGCTTATAAAAGACGAGTATGACGCGGATATTTACTTTTGTTTCACCGTTCAGGAGGAGGTTGGACTGCGCGGTGCGAAAATCGTTTCGCACAGGCTGAATCCTGATACCTGCCTTGTGCTTGAAGGCACAAATGCGGCAGATGTTGACGGCGTTCCGCCTCATAAACAGGTTACGGTTCTCGGCGGAGGTCCTGCGCTTTCGATTATGGACAGAGCGTCAATTTCAAATAAAAAGTACAACGAATTTATAGAAACTGTTGCAAAAAATGAGGGATTTAAGTATCAGTACAAGAAAACCGTGATGGGCGGAAACGACGCAGGCAGTATATCAACCGCGTCGGACGGCTGTGCGGCAGCGGTTATTTCGCTCCCGACAAGATACATTCATTCGCCGATAAGCGTTGCAAAAAAGAGCGACGTTGACGATATGGTGAACCTTGCGCGCGGTGTGCTTAAAAATCTTCACAAGCTTGATTTGGATATGAAAGTGAGGTTTTAAATTATTATGGAACTTCTGAAAAAACTCTGCGAGGCATATGCGCCGTCGGGTGACGAGGGCGGAATCTGCAAAATTATAGCGGACGAAATAAAGGAATATGCGGACGAGATTTACACCGACGTTATGGGAAATCTTGTCGTGCACAAAAAAGGAAAAGGCAAAAAGGTTATGTATACCGCCCACACCGACGAAATCGGCATTATAGCGACGCATATTGATGATGACGGTTTTATACGTTTCGGTTTTATCGGCGGCGCAGACAGGCATTTTATGCTTTACCGCAGGGTTGTGTTTAAAAACGGTACGGTCGGTATTATCGCGCACGAGGAAAGCGTTAAGGATATAAAAGATGTTGAGGACGCAAATTTGTTCGTTGACATAGGCGCAAAAAGCCGTGAAGACGCTGAAAAATACGTTTCTATCGGCGATACGGCAGTGATTGCGCAGAATTTTGTCAAGCTCGGCGGTAGGGTAAACTGCAAGGCACTTGACGGCAGAGCCGGCGCGTATGTTCTTATAAACGCGGTTAAGAATATCAAAAACAGCAAAAACGATTTATATTTTGTATTTACGGCGCAAAATGAGGTTGGACTGCGCGGTGCGAAAATCTCGGCGTTTGACATTAAGCCCGATTATGCCGTTGCGGTTGACACTGTTTGCGCAGGCGATACACCGAACGGAAAAATTTCGGACGTTTCGCTCGGAAACGGTGTTGCTGTGAAGGTGAAAGATGCGTCGTTTATAGCGAGCAAAGAGGTTAGGGAGCAGATTGTAAAATGCGCCGAAAAAAATAAGATAAAATATCAGCTTGCCGTTGCGGAAAACTGCAGAAGTGACACAGGAAGCGTTCATCTATCAAAAAACGGTGTGAAATCGGGCGCGGTGTCAATTCCCGTAAGATATGCAAACACGCCGTGCGAAACCGCGGATATAAACGATATTGAAAGTGCGGTTAAGCTTGTTTCAAGCCTTGAATTTGAATAAAAATAAAAAAATTTGAAAAAAACGCAAAATTTACTTGACAACATATACTGTTTTGTGGTATTATGATTGAGCACGATAAATTTCGCCGGAGTGGCGGAACTGGCAGACGCCCAGGACTTAAAATCCTGTGGGTGGTGACACCCGTACCGGTTCGATTCCGGTTACCAGCATTCAAAAAAGAGAATTACCAATTATGGTAGTTCTCTTTTTTTTCGGAAAAGCATACAATAGATGAGAATGAGGAATATTGGAGAGAGGACGGATATGTCAATTTACCTTGTCAAAGAAGAAGATACGATTGATAAAATAGCAGGTTTGTATGATGTTTCAGTAGAAGAAATAGCCTACATCAATCAGATTCCGTATCCGTATCGTTTGGCGGTTGGAGAAGCACTTCTGATTCCGGATGGTGTGTCTTCTGGAGTAAAAATGACGGCGTCGGCAAATGGCTATGCCTATCCGTATATCAGTCCATGGGTATTGCGCCAGACACTTCCCTATATGAGCGGACTGCTCGTATTTTCTTATGGTTTTACGGAGGAGGGAGAATTGATTCAACCGGTGCCATCCGATGATACGATGCGCCGGATGGCGGAGGAATATGGGAGAAATGCATATTTGACTTTGACGCCGCTTGGTCCGGATGGAAAATTCAGTAACAGCCGAATTCATGCGGTACTTACGAGCGAAGAGAGCACGGAGCGGCTGCTAAGCGAACTGCAAAGAGAAGTCAGGGAGAAGAATTTCCGTGGTGTCGATGTTGATTTTGAGTATATTTTGAAAGAAGATAGGGACTTATTCACGGCGTTTGTAAGAGAACTGCGGGTTCGTATGAATGAAGAAGGGTATCTCGTGAGTGTGGCGTTAGCACCAAAAACATCGGCAGAGCAGCCGGGACTTTTATATGAGGGAAAAGATTATGGAGGACTTGGTGAGGCGGCAAATCAGGTGCTTCTTATGACATATGAGTGGGGGTATCGTTATGGTCCGCCAATGGCTGTTGCACCGCTTAATAAGGTAAGGCAGGTTGTGGAGTATGCACTGACAGAAATTCCATCGGAAAAAATATTATTGGGGGTGCCAAATTACGGATATGACTGGATTCTTCCTTTTATGAGAGGTGAGAGTCAGGCAGTCACGATTGGACATGTGGAAGCGGTGCAGATTGCAATTAATAACAGTGCTGTAATCGAATTTGATGGGACGGCGCAGTCTCCGTATTTTACCTATGAAAGAGACAATGTACGGCATGAGGTATGGTTTGAGGATGTGAGAAGTTTATCTGCAAAATATAGTTTGATTAAGGAATATAACCTGCGTGGCATGGCGGTATGGCAGATTATGCGTTTGTTCCGGGCAATGTGGATATTGTTTGATGATTTTTTTGAAAAAAGAGAATAAAAATGCAACTTTTCTGTCATGGAAATCGTTTTATTATTAGAATGAAAAACAAAGGAGGAATGGCTATGAGTAAAAAAATAATTGGTTCAGTGATGACAGGTGCTTTGGTGTTATCACTGATTGCTCCGGCAGTACCGGCAGCCCCTGTGGATGCAGCCGGTAAGGTGACTTACAAAGTAAAGGGAACAACGCTTACAATAAGCGGAAAAGGTGAGATGCCAAAGAGCATGGTGTTTGGCAAGAAGTCAAAAACGAAAAATATTAAGAAGGTTGTGATAAAAGGTGTCACTACCATTTCTAAGAATGCCTTTAAAAATTGTAAAAAGTTAAAAAGGGTACAATTGCCATCGACATTGAAAAAGATTTCCGGGTATGCTTTTTACAATACAGCGCTTACAAATGTCACAATTCCAAACAGCGTTAAGTATATTGGAAATTATTCTTTTTATAAATGTAAAAAATTGAAGAAGGTATCAACACCGGCTGATTTATATGCTTATAACCGGGTGGATGAGAAAGGTGTGATCAATGATACGCCATTAGAGCAGCTGACGTTTACATCTGCCATTAAATCACTGAATGATATCAGTTTGAACCAGTTTGATACGAGGGCCTATGTGGTAAATAAGAACGATAAGAATTTTAGCTCATATAAAGGTGCTATTTATAACAAAAAAGGTGACACTTTGATGTACCTTGCTCTTTATGCGAAGCAGGCGGAGGTAAAGCCTTCCTGCGAGAGTATTTTGACGAGTGCATTTACGAATGATTTAGGGGATGACAACTATGTACCGGTAAAAGAATTGAAAGAGTTTACAATTCCTGCCGGTGTAAAAAATATTGTGGAAGATGGCGAGCCTTTTCCGACGGGTATTCAATATAGTGTTTTGTCAAAGGATTTGACGAAGGAGAGCGTTGCCGTCTTATTTGGCACGATAGGAGAAAAAGAGGCAATGCGTCAGATGCCTGAGCGGATTTCCTTTGCCGGTGACTATGTGGTTATTGATAAAACATATCTTGCCGAATTTGCTGACAAAGCAGATGCTAAAAAAAAGGCAGAAGAGGAGACGCTTGAAATTCCGGAAGGCGTTGAGACAATTCCGGATGAAATGTTCCGTGATTTTAATATGAAGGAAGTTAAGCTGCCTTCGACCATAAAGACAATAGGTGCAAATGCATTTTATAATTGCAAAAAACTTATGAAAATTAATTTTCCGGCTTCGCTAAAGGAAATTGGTAAAGATGCATTTTACTGGACAGAAATTGGTGACTGCATTTCAAAAGAGTGGCAGGCAAAAAAAGATACATTTTATACTTCTTTCACGGAATATGAGAAAAAGCAGAAAGAGGAGCAGGCAAAACGCAGGAATGCGAAATCAATTGATTGTACCGGCGAGGCATTTGATGCGGTGAGTGGCGCTTATTCATATGACTCATCGATGCAGAATCAGTTTATTACCTTAACAATGAAAGAGTCCGGCATCTTTTACTACTATGCCAGTGAAGAAGCAAAACTTTATGATGCAGACAAAAAAGAAGTAAACAACTGTAAACAGGTGAAAAAGGGAGATGTTCTTTATCTGAAAACACCGGAAAAAATAACCGGCACTTTTAAGATTTATAATGCAATTATCTGCCCGGAATTGACGGCGTTAAAACTTGGTGAGGATATCAACGAAAATTATTTCATGGCAAATGGAACAGTACAGTATCTGCCATTTACAAAGAAAACAAATGGCGGTGTGATTGTTCGAATTGTTGATTTGAATCTTGTTATCGCGCCAAACATGAAAATTGAAGTTCAAAAGAAAAATGGTTCCAAATGGACTTCCGTTTCCAAACAGATTTCGGTGAAGAAGGGTAAGAAGTTTGATTTGTATACGCATATGAATGGTACGACGGCAAAGGATATCCGGTTTGCTCTAAAGAAAGGTGAGTACCGGTTAAAGATTATGGCAAAAGCCGGATGTGTGAGCCAGATTGCGGCATATGAATCGGATTATCAGCATTTGGCAAAGGATTCATATGGAAAGACGAAAAAGAAAGCGGTAAATCTTTATAAGACCGATTTTGATCTTGAGTCAAATGATATGTATTACCGTTTTGGATATTATTTCAATGAGGACAAAGCAAATACAAGATGGTATCGTTTTGTGAAGACGAATAAAAAGCAGGGAGCACTTACGATTTATAATAATATGCTTTCGTCCGGTGGTTTCACGGCATCGATTTACAAGAAAGGAACGAAAAAGGCAGTGAAAACATATCGCTTTGATAGTAAGCATATGAAAGATACCAGCTCAGATACGAAGATTGTGAAATATAAGTTAAAAACAAAAGGAACGTATTATATTAAGATTTCACGTAATAGTAAGAAAGTGACCGGCCAGTACGGTGTTTGCTTTAATTATGCAAAATAGTTGGATTTAACAAAAAAGAACCACTCTGCAAATTATAGGGTGGTTCTTTTTGTTATGTTTATTTTTCGCTATTTCGATATTCAACCGGTGTCATATCATAAAGTTTTTTGAATGTCCGGCTAAAATGTTCTACACTTGGGTAGCCGACTGCCGCGGCAATATTTTCTACGGTCATATTTCCGTTTTTCAAAAGCGTTCTTGCTTTCTTCATCCGGATATTTGTGACCTGCTCGCCAAATGTCTTGCCGGATTTTTCATGGATGAATTTACTTAAATACGGCACGCTCAAGTGGAACTGTTCTGCCATGTCTTCAAGTGTTACGGTCTGGTAATTTGCCTGCATGAAATTAATCATGCCAACCAGCCGCTCATCTCTCAAATTATCGTTTTTTTTTATGTCCGGCAGTTTGTTTACGCAGACACACAATGCGTGAATCGAAGCCGAAATAATATCTTCGTCAATGCCGACGCCCCAGAATACATTGCCCTGGCAGGTGATGCTTACATAGGCAATTGCCTTAGAAGAGGAGCCCTGAGTCAAAGCATGTTCTTCGTAGGTGGACAACTGGTAACTGATGCCAAAGAACTGCTTGATGGTGTTACTTACGGCATCTAAACGTCCGTTTCCGTTTGCATCCACAATAGTAGATTTGTCACCGCAGGTAATCGTTGCTTCTGCCATGATGCCATCCACCTGTTTGAAGTGGCATTCGGAAATCTGGAAGTAAGGTGTCGGGTTAATGTAATTGTCTTCGAAAATTTCATAAACCCACTGTGGAGACAGTTCTTTATGCTCTTCGTCGGAAACGTGTTTCATCAGATAGCCAACTTCTTCCCGCATCGCATCCGGCATAGAAATACCGAAGTTCTGTTTCAGAATATAGTTGACACCGCCCTTGCCTGACTGGCTGTTGATTCGGATTACGTCGCCGTCATAGGTACGTCCGACATCTTTAGGGTCAACCGGCAGATAAGGAACACTCCATGTTTTTAATTTCTTATCTTCACGCCACTGCATACCTTTGGCAATTGCGTCCTGATGGGAACCGGAGAATGCGGTAAATACCAAATCACCGGCATATGGCTGACGCTCATAAACATGCATTCTTGTAAATTTCTCATAATTTGCACGGATTTTTGGCATGTTGGAAAAATCCAGTTTCGGGTCAACACCGTGTGTAAACATATTCATTGCCAAAGTAACAATGTCAACGTTACCGGTACGCTCACCGTTTCCAAACAGAGTACCTTCGATACGCTCGGCTCCTGCTAAAATACCAAGTTCTGCGGTTGCTACGCCACAGCCACGGTCGTTGTGCGGATGCAGACACAGGGTAACTGCATCACGGTATTTCAAATGTTTGTTGATGTATTCTACCTGAGTGGCAAATACATGAGGCATTGCATTCTCAACGGTAGCAGGGATGTTAATGATTGCTTTGTTTTCTTTCTTTGGCTGCCATACATCCAAAACAGCATTGCACACATCAACGGCATAATCCACTTCCGTTCCCGGAAAACTTTCCGGACTGTACTGGAAAGAGAAGTTTCCTTCGGTTTCGTCTGCCAATTTTTTCAAAAGCACCGCACCGTCAACGGCAATCTGTTTAATCTGCTCCTTGGATTTTTTAAATACCTGTTCACGTTGTGCAACCGATGTTGAGTTGTACAGATGAATAACTGCGTGAGGAGCACCTTTTACAGCCTCAAATGTTTTTTTGATAATGTGCTCTCTTGCCTGAGTCAGAACCTGAACGGTAACATCATCAGGAATCATGTTTTTCTCAATCAAAGCACGCATAAATTCGTATTCAGTTTCCGATGCAGCCGGGAAACCAACTTCGATTTCCTTGAATCCAATATCTACTAACATCTGGAAAAACTGTAATTTTTCGTCTAAACTCATTGGTTCAATCAACGCCTGGTTACCATCACGCAAATCGACGGAACACCAAATCGGCGGCTTTGTGATGGAATCTTTTTTTACCCAGTCATAGGTACATTCCGGTGGCATAAAATAGGCTTTTTCATATTTGTCAAAATTTTTCATGTTCAAATCCTCCATTTCTTTTCCTAATTAAAATACTGTTTTGCTGCAGGGGATTGGATGATTTGTGGTATAAATAAAAAAACTTCCGTGCCCCACAACCAATGTGGTTGTAGAGACGAAAGAGATAATCCTTCGCGGTACCACTCTACTTCATGTCCGATGGACATGCCCTCATCAGCACTAACATGCCTTTCCCTCATAACGGTGGGTGACCGGTACATTCTACTAAAGGTTCAAATGTACAGCTCAGAGGCGAGTTCACAACCATTCTTCTACTGCCTTTCACCAGCCGGCAGCTCTCTGAAAGAATAAAAGGAAGTTACTATTCCTCGTCATTGCCTTTTGCTATATGATATGTTATCATACTTTTAGTAAAAAGGAAATGATTAAATTTAATCATTTATATTGATTATTTT
>OGHJ01003218.1_pt1 | contig 12252 bp, 9 predicted proteins | sample 1571351 | NCBI WGS metagenome assembly OGHJ01 (sample SAMEA2582037, study PRJEB24529) | metagenome | biome: Human gut stool | place: China | collected 2011 | reverse complement strand
CGCCGACCTCGTGGCTGACTTCAAGGCGGGCAAGCTCAGCTTCGCTGAGGTCACGACGTTCAACCTGGACGAGTACCGCGGCCTTGCGCCCGAGCACGATCAGAGCTACCGCTACTTCATGAAGAAGCACCTGTTCGACCATATCGACATCGATCAGGCGCGCACGCACGTGCCGGAGGGGGCGAACCCCGACGCCGATGCCGTGTGCGCGGCCTACGAGCAGGCCATCGCGGAGGCGGGCGGCGTCGACTTGCAGCTTCTGGGCCTAGGGCCGAACGGCCATATCGGCTTCAACGAGCCGGAGGACACGTTCCCAAAGGCCACGCACTGCGTGGATCTCACTGAGAGCACCATCCAGGCGAACAGCCGCCTGTTCGACAGCATCGACGACGTGCCGCGCCAGGCGTACACCATGGGCATCGGCACCATCATGGCCGCGCGCAGCGTGCTCGTGGTGGTGGAGGGTGCCCACAAAGCCGAGATCGTGAAGAAGGCCTTCTTCGGCCCGGTCACCCCGGAAGTGCCCGCCAGCATCCTGCAGATGCACCCCGACTTCACCCTCGTGGGCGACGAAGAGGCCCTGAGCCTGATCTGATCGGTTCCCCAAAGCATGTTTCTGCCGCCGCACGGCCCTGCCACCGTGCGGCGGCTTTTTTCTGAGCAGGGGAATTGTAACGCGGCAAAATATACAGTATACTGGAACAAAAGCCACCACGAGGGAGGGGCGGCCGATGTTCAGCGAAGAGATGATCTGCAGCCTGAATGATCTGGAGCTGGAAGTTTATAAGTATGTTGTGCGGAACGCGGACAAGGTGTGCTATATGCGCATCCGGGAGTTTGCGGATGCCGCCCATGTGTCTACCTCCACCATCCTCCGGTTCTGCAAAAAGGCGGGCTGCGACGGCTACGCGGAGTTCAAGATCCGGCTGCGCCAGCATCTGGAACAGGCAAAGCAACCGCCGGTCAAGGACGATGTGTCGGAGGTCATCGACTTTTTGAAAAAGACCTGCTCGGCGGAGTTTGAGCAGAAGCTGGACATGCTGACCAGGGTCATCTTTCAGGCCCGGCACATCTTTTTTGCAGGCAGCGGAAGTTCCGGCCTGCGGGCAGTGCCAACATGTGCTCCTATGTGGCCGGTCAGCATGGCCGCAACAAGCCGTTTTATCAGGATTACTCCTTCCGCAAGGAGTACATGAGCGTGGGGAATCTGGTGCACAAGCACGCGTACCTGGATGCGGAAGCATAAGCCGAACACAACACGAAAGGGCCTCCCCGGAATGGGGAGGCCCTTTCTATGCGTTTACGACTTGACGTGGATCACGTTGGAAGGGAAAAGCATCAATGCTTTTCCTTGTACTTGAGGCTGGCGAATGCGCCTGCGATGGTCAGCAGCATGCCGCTGAATGCCATGCCCAGAGCGGCCATCCAGTTCACGCCGGTCTGCGGCAGTGCATCCTGCACAGCGGGCAGGACCGCGTCAGACGGCAGGACCGGAGCGTCCGGGGTGGCGTCCTGCACGGGCGGCAGCTCGGGGGTCTCCGGGGTCACGACTTCGTCCGGGGTCTCGTCCTCCACGGGCGTTTCCGGCGGGGTGACGGGCGGGACGATGACCGTCTCTTCGCCGTTCACGGTGACCGTGCGGGTCTCGATGGAGGTATAGTTGTAGCCCACATGGGCGTCGGTGGTGGTCACGGTCTCCTTGGACACTGGCGTGGTGTTCACCTTGTCCGTGGTGCGGTGGGTGTAGGAGACGCTGCCCTCGTCGTGCTCCTTGCTGCCGGAGCCGGAGAAGATCTTCTTCAGCACTTCGGTAAAGGTGGTGTAGTGGCCTTTGCCGGTACCGGATCCTTCGACCGTTTCGCTCTTCTTCTGCGTATAGGTACCGTCGAAGTCGCCGGAAGTATTTTCGCCGTAAGCCGTAGCACCCTCACCGGTTTTATGGGTGGTGGTGGTCTGCTTGTTCAGCTCCAGAAGGCGCTTGGCGAAGTCCTGCGAGCTGCGGATGCTCAGCGGGGCGGTGATGGTCTTGATGGTGGATTCGGTCTGACCGACGACCTTGCCCTCACGCACCTGGGTCAGCTCGGAGATCATCAGGTCATAGCCGCCGACGTAACCCCAGGTGCCGTCCTGGCGCTTGTAGGTGCTGTTGATGCAGGTGTTGGCATCGCGGGACATATAGCCGTAGGCGGTCAGCTCAGAGGACTTGAGATAGACCTGATAGCCGCTCTCACCGGTGCTGTTGGTGCCGGTGGTTCCGATCTTCACAACGTAGGTGCCGACGATGGCATTGCGCTCTTTCGTGGTCAAGTCCCTATAGGTCTTGCTGCTGCCGGTTGCCTTCAGGTAAGCGTTAATGGCCTCATCCTCTGCGCTGATGCCGGGGTTCCAATAGTCGCCCCACTGACCCTGATACAGCTTGATGCTGCCATCTTTATCTTTGATAGGATCATAGGCGACAGTGCCGGTTAGCTTGTAGTAGGCACTCTTGTCAGGGTTTTTATTGGGGTTGCCGCGGTCATACTCGTAGTGGCCGTCGCCCTCGCCGCCCTCGTCATCCCAGCTGATCTTGCTGTCCAGGCCGACCGTCTGGTTGTCCTTACCGTTGACCAGTTTTCCGGCAACGTAGTACAACTCCAGCTTCAAATTCTTGCTCACCAGCACGCAGTCGGTCTGGTTGACCTTGCCGTCCTCATCCGGCAGCAGATCCAGCTTGGAGCCGGAAGCGAGGTCGAGGTGGCCGATGTCGTCGCGCTGCTCTTCGGAGTGCACAGTGTTACTATCAACACGAACTTCATGGCCGTTAGCGTCTGTATAGTAATAATAGCCGTTCCACCCCCAAGTCGATTTCCAATAGACCTCAATTTTGGAACCATCTGGTGCCTTGCTGAAGTATTTGAATTCACCCGTCTTTTCACCGGAGTAGTAGTTCTTCTTGGTCTCTTCGTAATCAGAACCCTTGTTGGCAACGTAAGTGGAGTTCTTGGCGATCCGCTCCTGCTCCTGCAGAGCCTTGATCAGCTCATCTTTGCTCATGTTATCGGGCGAGATGGCCTTGGTGAAATACTTGATGATATCTTCCTTTTTGGTGGTGGAATCGATCTTCGTTTCACCGATCCGGAGTTCCTCGCCGGGCTGAAGTTTGCTCTGGATCTCCTGGATCTGCTTCCACAGCTCGTCGTATGCCTTCTCAAGATCCTTATCGTCCTTGATGATGCCGGTGACACTGGAGGAGGTGTGTACATCCTTCCGGACGGTGAGGGTCTCGCTCAGGGTGCTGTAATCCACGGTGATGGTTTCGTCACCCTTCGTGAAGGTCGCGGTCTTGCCGTCGGCGTTCAGTCGGATGCTGTCAGCGGAAACACTGTATTGGCCTGCCAGTGCGGTCTGGATCTCTTCAGGGGTCAGCGGAGCACCGGCCTTTTTGGTGAAGGTGTAGGTGGTCTTTACGCCGTTTTTGTCCTCGACCGTGCAGGTGTAGCCGTCATTGGTTTTGGTCACATTGTCGTAGGTCTTTCCGTCCACCGTAATGGTGCGGGCCTTTTCGTCGATCGACCAGTTCTTGCCGCCGGGGATCACCAGCTTGTCGTTAAGATCCTTGGTGTCCGTCTTTGTGGATTCAGAAAGTGTGTCGATCGTCCATTCCACGCGCTTGATGCCGGAGAAGTCCATGCTGCCGATATCAATGCTGTAACCTTCCTGAAGCAGGGTAGCTTTGTCCTTGCCGCTCTTGTTCTGCAGCTCTTTCCAGGCGATCTCTTCCTTCTCCGCATCGGTGAGGGAAGCGGACGATTCCGTGATCGTGCAGGTACGGGTGATCTTGGTGCTGGTGCCGTCGGGCGAGGTCACGGTTTCTTCTTTTTTGTAGGTCGTGGTGCCCTTCTCCGGGTCTTTGCTGGCGATCGTCCAACCATCGAGAGAGGGAAGTTTACCGCTGCCGGGCTTGACGTAGGTGCCGTTGAGGGAACCGCTTTCGGTCCACGTATTCGAGCCGGTCACATAAGCGGTGCCGGTGATGACGTTGTCCGTAACATCCTTACGGGTCTCGGTGTCCTTGCTCGGATCAGAGCTGCCCGGCTGAGGCGCAGAAACCGTTGCACCGTCATAGCGGAGGGTGACAGTATGAACATTGCCGTCTGCATCGGTATAGCTGAGATTGAGCTGGCCTTTGCCGGTGGGATCGATCGTATTCAGCTGGTTCTTGAAATCCTCGCTGTCCACATTGATGCCGGTTTTCTTGGCGGCATCCGTCAGAGCGGCCTTGATGGCTTCCAGCTTGGCAGTTTCCTCGGCACTCTCGATGCTTTCCTGACCGCCTTCGACCTGGCCGGGGGTCTTGGTGACCTCGGTGACCTCCACGGTGTAACTCAAAGTCTTGCGGACGGCTTCCATCTGGTCAAGGTTCAGCTTTTCGCCCTTGTAGTAAACGCCGTTGGCATCGGCGGTAAAGCCCTCGCCCAGACGATTTGCCAGCTGCTCGTTGGTGAGCGGCTTGGTGTTTTCCGTTTTCTTGACTTTATAGGTATATTCCTTGCCGTCCACGTTTTCCGTATAGACATACTCGCCGGTAACGTTGTTATAGTACTCGTCTTTGAGCATTTCGCCCAGCTTCTCCGAAGAAATCTCGATGACATCCGTCTTGGTCTCGTCGGTGTTCTTGGCAGTGATGCTTGGCAGTTCGATCTCAGTGGTCAGGTCCTTCTCATCAACATCCACAGTGCCCTTTTCCACCTTGAGCTTCAGCGTGGTCTCAGTGGTGGTCTCGACCGTATTGCCGGTGATCTTGTAGTAGGTGACGCGGGTGACGGTGTTGCCGTTCTCGTCGGTGGAGATCTCTTCCTTTTTCAGGGTGTAGGTGGTCTTGGGGTTGCCCTCTTCGTCCAGCTCTTCCTTCTTCTCCACGCCGCCCTCGGGGACATCCAGCAGCTTGGCAACGTCCTCGGCGGACATTTCCTTCGTTTCGGGCTCGCTGGTCTTTTTCAGGGTCAGGGTCTTGGAGTTGCCGTCCTTGGCGGGCTCGACCTTGTCCACGGTGTAACCGCCCAGCTTGGCATCCTTATTGGTTTTCCAGTCCGGACGCACGTCCTGGCCAAGCTCGTCGTCGAGGTTGATCTCTTCGCCCTTCTTGGTGTCGGTGATGGTGGTGGAGGAATCGGCCTTGCCGGTGCCGGTGGTGGTCGTAGTCTCGGTGCCGGTGGTCTCGGTGGGAGTGGTGATGGTGGTGTTGCCGTCCTCGTCCTTGCCCACCACGGGGTCGCCCTTCTTCACCTCGGCGTCGGGGTCCACAACGGTGGTGCTGGAAGAGCTGTCGGGGGTCTCTTCCTTGGCGGCCTCGCCGATCTTGCCGTCCTTGCCGGTGGCTTCGTCCTTCTTGCTGTTGTCGATCACGTCACCCTTCAGGTGGGTATCGCCCGGAGTCTCGGGTTCATCGGTCTCGCCGGGCTCTTCCGGCTTCGCAGCAGGTTTATAGTCAATGGTGATGTCATCGGTCTTGATGCCGGGGCCGAACGCAGGGGCCTGCTCTTCGCTCTTGGCCTCTTCGTTCACCCGGGGGGGGGGTAAACTCCTCCTGCTCTCCGACTTTCTCCTGCTTTTCCCCTTCCTCAGCGACGGGGGCGGGCGTGGAACTCTCGGCTACAGGTTCGGCCTGCGGGGCAGCGTTATCCTCGACAGAGTCGGGGCCTTCCACAGCATGGGCAGCCATGGGCTGTGCAGCGACACAGGCGGTCAGGGCTACGGACATGGCAGCGAGTTTCAGCTTTTTATTCGTCATGATTGATGGCTCCTTTCAAATGGTGTCAAGTCTTTTACGCATTACCACTGTCCCATATAATGGACATGTTTCGAGGCATACTATCCTGCTTCCTTTATACCATTTTCTGGTGCAGGTTGTCAAGAAAAAATGTGTAGAAACGCATGATTTGTGAAAATATTCCAAAGTCTGAATTGGATATTTTGCACAAATCACAAGAATTTGTTGCAGAAAAAAGAGAAACTGTTGCGGATGTGAAATGATGCGGTTGCGGTACTGGTGCAGAGTGTGCGGATTGTTGCGGAAACCCACTTTTTGAGGGACGGAATTTCTGGCAAAGAACCGGCTGGAATTTCTCCTGCCGCTCTGCTGCAGACGAAAAAGGCCCCCGGAAACCTGCGTCTCCGGGGGCCTTGCCCTCTTACCTTATATAGGGCAGTCGGCGATCACTGCTTCTGCTTCAGCCGGGCCATGTAGCTGTCGGCGGCCACGGCGGCAGCGGTGAAGCTGTTGTTCTTCCACCAGTTGATCAATGCGGCCACGGTGGTGATGCCGGCGGTGACCAGCTGCTCCACGGTGGCGCTCTCGATGGGCAGCATGGGCTTGCCGCAGGCGCTCAGCACCTGATTGGTCAGTGCCAGCGCCAGCGCAGCCGTGCGTGCCAGGGTGGCGGCAGAAATTTTGCAATGGGTATCGTTCATAGGTTCAGTTCCTCTCTTTCTCTAAATCTGCGATGCGGTGGTTGGCCACCTTCATCTGTTCTTCTAAAATGGGTACGCGGCGGGCAAAGTTGTTATGCTCCCGCACCTCCCGGGTCAGTTCTTCCAGCTTGGTATCGGTCACCGCCTGGCTTTTTCCGTTGGCGATCAGCACGCCGATCAGGGTCACCGCGCCTGCAATGATGGCTGAGATGATGCCTGTCATCGCGCTCACCCCCTCCACCGGGCTTTGTCTGCCCGGGTATCCACGTGCACCCAGCCGGCGACGCGGCCCGCCTTGACGGGGTAGCGTCCCACGCCGCCCCAGTCCGGCATCAGGCTTTCGGCGTAGGCGGCCACGTCCTCCACGCTCACGCCCTGCACCCGGATATCCGCTGCCCGGCCATACAGGTGCTGGCTGAACTTTGCCCCGCCTGCCTTGGCGTTGTGTGCCGGGGTGCGGTAGGCGCTGGTGATCGTCACCGGTTTTCCGAAGTGCTCCCGGATACGCTCCAGCAGTTCTGCCAACGCCGTGTCGATGAAGACAGGGTCGCTGCCGTCCTTGCAGCGGAACTCCCGCACACAGAAGTGCGGCGAGAGGGCGGTGCTGCCGTCCCGGGCAAGAGAATACGCTTGCAATGCCATCGTGCGCCCCCTTACAGCCGTTTCAGCAGCGCTGCGATGGGCTCTGCATAAAACCGCTCGTAGCCCGCTGCGTTGGGGTGGGTGCCGTCGCTGGTGTACTTATCGCCCAGTTCGCTGACGCCGTGTTTTCCCATAGGCGGGGTGGTCTCCGCAATGTCAACGTAGGGCACGCCCCATTTTTTCAGCGCCGCAAGGATGGCAGGCTTATAGGTCTTGTACCAGTTTTCGCTGCCTGCAAACATCCCGCCGTGCGGGAATACATAGGCCACGCGCTTGTCGCTGTGATTCGTTGCCAGATCGTCCAGCATCTTCTCCAGTGCGCCGGTCATGGTCGTTTCATCGTAGGCAGCGGCAAACCCATCGGTCAAGGTACCCACAGGGGCGTTGTTCCAGGCATCATTCACGCCGCCCTCCAACAGGATGTAGTCTGCCTTTGCAAGCGCTGTGGAGTTTGTCACCACCGTGCTGATGCAGCCACGGGTGCCGCCGTATACCTTATCGGTAATATTCGGGGTCAGCGTTGCGCCGTCCACTGCTTCATTGGTCAGGGTCATGCCGTACTTGTCTGCAATACATTTGCCGTAGCCGCCTGCGCTGCTCTTGCCGTAAGCGATGCTGTCGCCTGCAACGTACAGCGTTTTTCCCGCCAGCGGGCTGATGATCTGACCATTGATGTCAAACACTTCCATTTTACCACCCCTTCTCGATGTAATCGTTCACCTTGTCGTCACTCAGCAGGCCTTTATACACCCTGCACTGATACAACGTACCAGACCAGAACTGCTGCTTTTTGCTGCCGTCCGCGCTCTGCGCCGCACCGATCAGGAAGGTCTGGGGCACATCTATGATTGTGCCGTTTGTGGTTTTCCACTCGGTCAGCGGGCAGTAGGTACTGCCGCCGCGATATTTTCTGCCGTCGATCTGCACTGCATACCGTGTGCGGGTCTTGAAGTGTTCGATGCTGTCTGACAGGGTCACGCCGCCGTAGTTGTAGTAGGCAAACTCGGTCTTTTTGTTCAGCGGGCTGCTGGTGGAGTTGAAGCCGGGCAGATTGCCGGTATCACCAGTCTCGGTCAGGCAGTGCAGGAAGGCAGGCCAGGTGTTGGCATTAAAGTCGTCCCCCGCTTTCGCGTCCACTAGGATCGTGTATTGCGGCGTCTCGGTGGAGGCGTGCTCCAGCAGCTTCAGGCCGGTGTCCAGTCCCTGGGTCAGCACGGTCTCGCCGGGCAGACTGTAGATCAGCTGTGCTGTCTCCACTACTTCCACCGTTACCGCGCAGCTTGCACTCTTACCGCCTGCTGTGGCAGTCACGGTGCAGTTACCTGCTTTGATGCCTGTCACCACGCCGTTTGCCACAGTGGCAAAGCCGGTAGGCAGAACGCTCCACACCACCGCCCTGTCGGTTGCGTTCGCGGGCAGCACGGTGGCCGTCAGGGTCTTGCTCTCGCTCTCGTTCAGGGTCATGGTCACGGCGCTCAGGCTCACGCTCTGCACCGGAACTTCCTGTGCACTGCCGCCCCACTCTGCACGCAGAGCATTCAGGGTGGGCTGCATCGTGTTGGTCTTATAGGCTGCATTTTCAAACAGGTTCAGCAGCAGCGCCTTTGCGTTGGCGGTAAAGCCCTCGCCCGGGTCACCTTTTGCACCCGCCGGGCCGGGGTCGCCCTTTTCTCCCTTGTCGCCTTTTTCGCCCTGCGTTCCGGCAGCATTGGCAATGCCTGCTTCCATGTGGTTCAGCTGGGCAGCCGTCAGGGTCTGGCCGTCCACAAAATTCTGTTTTACGTAGCTCATTTGTTCCTCCCTAAGATCATTTTTCCAAGGACTGCCTGCCCCAGCACAGCAGAAGCCGCATCCATCGGCGGATCCGGCTGCGGAGGGTCGGGCTGATCCGGAATGCGGTCTTTCGGCCATGGGTCACAGGTTGCGGTGATTTTCACGGAAGCCTTGTACTCGCCGGGGGTCATCTCTACGTCCAGCTGCCCAGCCCAGACCTCGCCGTCCCGGACAAAATAGAAGTGTAGCCACTGACCCTGCAGCAACGCTTCCAACCTAGACCGGATATATGCCCATTGTGTTTTAGGCCGGTCGCAGACAAACTCCATCGAGATCTTCCGCTTTTTGTGGTGTACGCTGCCATCTACGGCGCGGGTCAAATCCAGCAGAAAATCCGCCCCGGGCACCTCAACAAGCATAGAATCGGTTTCTGGTTTGCCAATCTGTGGAGAGCCACGCTTGAGCCACAGCCCAAAGTCCGACCGCATGGAGAACGTCTTGGTCGGCGTTGTGATGCGCATATCGTTCATGCGGGGGTTTTGGGCGGCGAGCGCTTCCAGTGCGGAATAGTCTCTCATGTGTAGGTCACCTCGGTTCCGTCATCGGAAGTCTGGACTGTCGGGGCAGGCTCAGCAGATGGTTCAGGCGGACGATAAATCAGCTTTTCTCCGTCCCAGAGATAATCCGTGTAGAACCCCTGCGTGATACCGGACAGATCGTCCAGAAGAATCTCATCAGGCGGCAGTGGGTTTGGAATGACGCTTTCGTGGCACCAGCCGCCTGCATACAGCCGCCCATCAGAGCAGACCCTACACTTGAATTTAAAGTGTTTCATAGTTCTCCTTACATAAAGCCGTACAGTTCCAGCGGGCGGCAAACCTCATCGTTTTGGTCTACACCATCTCCACCCGGATTTTGCAGGTTAATCCATGCTGGCGTGACTAAAATGGTGTAGCTTGAGGTTCTTTCGTTTCCGCTGCCAAACGTTATTCCCGTGTCGCTCACTTTGACGGTTCTCCAATGGACGGTATTCCACGGATAAGCATAAGAGTACGTTTGCCCATTAACAGGAAGAACGACCGTAAGTCTACCAGCACTGCCTCCATTTGCAAACCATGTTCCGTCTTTATGCGTGTCATAGACCAGCATTACAGACGAGTAGGAAGAAAGGTCGATTTTTGTTGTTTGTGCAGTAAATTTTCCTATTGGGTTGCCATGAGAATCCTTTTGATAAGGCCATTCAAAAATTTTACTGTTGCGAATGCCGTTGAACGTAATGGCACCGCTGCTGATGGAACAGCTGCCCATGCCGTCCGTGATGGAGATGGCGTTGGCCTGGATATTGACCATGCTGCTGCCATCCATGACCCGGATGCCATCGTTCAGGATCTGCACTTGCTTGCCGGGCAGAGAATCGTGCCGGACAATGAGGCCGTTTTGCGGGGTGTACTCCAAAAAGTTTGTGGCGGTCTTGGCGGCTTCATCGGAATCCTTTTTTGCCTGTTCGGCGGCGGCAAACAACCGCTTCAGCATGTCCTGATGGTATTTTTCGGAGGTATAGGCACTTTCCTGCAAAAGATTGGTCGTGCCCATGTTGGCTACCTGCCTGTCGGTCAGGGTGCGGCGGGTCATGCCAAATGTGAACTCCTTCTGCGCGGGTTTTTCCAGCGGCTCTACCAGCTTTGTGCAGAGCATGACGGCATCCACACTGTGCGGCGCGCTGATAATGTGGGAGTACATGGAAAAATCCAGCCGGTCTGTATCGTATCCTGCGTCTACGAGGTCCACCGCCCGGATGACGTAGCTGGTTTTCATGGCGTAGTTCTGCTGCAATGCCTGCACACCGGCTGCAAAGGTGTCGTTCGCGCTGTCGGTGTCAAGTTCCACGATGCGGGTGATGATGCCGAACTTCTGCACGGCTGCATTGTTCTGGATCCAGCCCTCTTCCAAGTTGTAGGAGTAGCCAGATGCAGGCAGATACTGCGCAACAGTAGCGGCATCTGTTTCCATGATGCCCCAGCGCTCCTCGTGCTTATCCTTGGAGGGGTCCCGCCACCACATAAGCTTGTAGTACCACTTGGAGGTGTCCACTGTGTGTTTGCCGCCGATAGGGTAGATACGGGTATAAAGGTCGGTGGCGTCGGTGGTTTCGCTCAGGTTGAGCAGATTGCGTCCGTACTCGATTTTCTGGGCGGTCTGCCGCTTGGCTTCCACTGCCTGATCGCAATAGTTCAGCACGTTCAGGCCGGTGGAGGAATCGAAGCTGCAATAAAAATACCCGCCGAACACCTTGAGCACCAGCTTGTCCAGAATGTCCCACACTTTACCGTAGTCCTCGCCAACGCCGTACTGGTCGGCATCGCCGAACTGCACCACAAGGTTGCCCAGCGCCGCCGTCACGGTGCCAAGCTGGAAGCATTTCATCTTGCTTTTGACCTGATCGTTATGTGCGTCGATCAGGTGCTGCAAAAACTGGCGCAGCGTGCCCTTGTAGTTGAAGGGGGTGATGGAGGAGTCGTTGAAATAGCTCAGCGCGCCCTCGCAGTACACTACCCGCCGGTTATAAAAATCGGCCTCGTGCTTCAGTATCCGTCCGCGCCAGATTTCTTTGCCATCCCGCCGCACCTGCACCACCGTGCTCAGCTTTTGCAGCATACCGTACTGTGCATGATCCCGCGTCATGGTAAAAACAAGACTGCCGCCCAAGCTGACCTCGCGGGTCAGCTTGGGGGACAGCACCAGCGCCTGCGGGTCGTTGGGACGATAAAGCAGCAGCTTTGCGTCCGGGTTGCCGTAGGGGTATGCGTAGATCTCGTACATATCAGTTTCCTCGTTCGCTCAGCACCGTAAGGTCTCCCAGACTTCTGTTTACGCTGGGGGTGATAATGCGTCCTACCTGCTCGCCGTCAAGCGCGATCACGCTGTTTCCGGCTTCCGGCAGATATTTTTCCACCACACCGTAGAGCCGCTCCATCTGCGCCTGCATTTTGGCCTGATAGGCCAGCATTGCGTTGTTGTCCGGGTTCATGACGTAGGGATCGGTGCGGTAATCGTAGCCCGCAAAGGCACGCTCGTTACCGTACCAGTAGGCGTCCTGAATGTCCTTGTAGGAGTATGCTTTCTGCGTGCTGGTAGTGCCGCTGCTCTTGCCCTTGCCGAACTTTGCAAACAGCGCAACGCCCAGCGCCACCACCAGGGTAAGCAAGGTGAATTGTCTTTTGCTTTTTGCGCTTTTCATATGCATCCTCCGTCTAAATCATTTTTGTAACGCATATCCGGTTGGTCGAAAGCCCCAATACAACCGAGACCAGATCGGTAATGCGTTTTATCACAGTAATATCGTCCCCGCCCTCGCACACCACGGCCACCCCGCACACTCTGGGGGTG
>OGHJ01003215.1_pt1 | contig 12265 bp, 10 predicted proteins | sample 1571351 | NCBI WGS metagenome assembly OGHJ01 (sample SAMEA2582037, study PRJEB24529) | metagenome | biome: Human gut stool | place: China | collected 2011 | reverse complement strand
GCCCACGTGGCCTGCGAGACCTTCACCACCACCGGTATGGTAACGGTCATGGGTGAGATCACCACCAGCCACTACACCGACATCCCCGCCATCGTCCGCCGCACCGTGCAGCGCATCGGCTACACCGATCCCGCCTATGGCTTTGACTACCGCTCCTGTGCTGTCATGACCGCCATCGATGAGCAGTCTCCCGACATCGCCATGGGTGTCAACCAGTCCTATGAGGTCCAGCAGGGCGGCGACAGCGATCCCCTGGATCTGGTGGGCGCCGGCGACCAGGGCATGATGTTCGGCTACGCCTGCGACGAGACTCCCGAGCTCATGCCGGCTCCCATCTCCCTGGCCCACCGTCTCACCCGGCGGCTGGCCCAGGTCCGCAAGAGCGGCGAGCTCAAGTGGGTCCGTCCCGACGGCAAGAGTCAGGTCACCGTGGAGTACGACGAGGACGGCAAGGTGGTTCGCTGCCCCGCCATCGTGGTCTCTACCCAGCACGACCCCGACATTGCCCTGAAGGATCTGCGGGAGGCCATTGTGGAGACGGTCATCAAGCCCATCATCCCCGCCCAGTACATCGACGCCGACACGAAGTTCTTCGTAAACCCCACCGGCCGCTTCGTGGTGGGCGGCCCCGTGGGCGACACCGGCCTCACCGGCCGTAAGATCATCGTGGACACCTACGGCGGCGCTGCCGCCCACGGCGGCGGCGCCTTCTCCGGCAAGGACCCCACTAAGGTGGACCGTTCCGCCGCCTACATGGCCCGCTATGCCGCCAAGAACCTGGTGGCCGCCGGCCTGTGCCGCAAGTGCCAGATCGAGCTGGCCTACGCCATCGGTGTGGCTCACCCGGTCTCCGTGCTGGTGGATACCTTCGGCACCGGCGTCCTCCCCGAGGAGGAGCTCTCCAAGATCGTGGAGCGCCACTTCGACCTGCGCCCCGCCGCCATCATCCGTGACCTGGACCTGCTGCGGCCCATCTACGAGCAGACTGCCGCCTACGGCCACTTCGGCCGCACCGACATCGACCTGCCCTGGGAGAAGACCGACCGGGTGGAGGCCCTCAAGCAGTATCTGGCCTGAATCATCCAATCGTAAAAGGAGGCCCGGAGCACGACTCCGGGCCTCCTTTTTGCCGTTCCGGGCCGCCGACGCTGTTGCATTTCCCGGGAAAGAACGGTATAATGAAACGATAAAATCAGGCAAGGAGGCGGCGTATGCCAAAAATCTCCATCATTGTCCCCGTCTACAAGGCGGAGAACGTGTTAGCCAAGTGTGTGGACTCCGTTCTGGCCCAGACCTTTGCCGACTGGGAGCTCCTCCTCATCGACGACGGCTCACCTGACGGCAGCGGTGCCCTGTGCGACGACTACGCCGGCCAGGATGACCGGGTCCAGGTCTTTCATAAACCAAACGGCGGTGTCTCCTCCGCCCGCAATCTGGGCATGGAGAAGGCGAATGGGGACTACATCCTCTTCATTGATGCCGACGACTGGATTGAACCCAATACCTGTCAGGTCCTGCTGGGGGCTCTGGAGGAGGCGGGAGCCGACTCCGCCGGCTGTGCTCACTGGAACATCCAGCCCGGCGGTGAGAAATGGGCTGAGCCGGGTGCTCTGCCCGCTGGTGTGTATGACGCCGGGGCCATCCGGAAGGGCATTGTGGACCGGCTCTTGGGCCAGCGGCTGGGGAAGCCGGGAGAGGTCCTCAACGGCTTTATCTGGCGGTTCCTCTTCTCCAGGACCATCATCATCGACCATGACATCCGCTTTTCCGGCGCCTATCTGGAGGACGAGCTCTTCCTGATGGAGTATTTTTGCCTGGCGCAGAAGCTGGCAATGGTGGATGAGCCCCTCTATTATTATCTCCAGAACCCTGCCTCGGTGACCCGGAACTACCTGCCCGACTATATGGACACCTTCCGCCGTTTCCTGGCGGCCAAGGAGGCCGTGGTGGAGCGGTACGGCCTGGAAGGAGACGATCCCCAGTGGCGGCAGAGCACCTGCTGGGCGGGGCTCCTCATCGCCATCGGCAACGAGTTCGCCCCCGGCAATCCTGCCCCTCTGGGGGAGAAGCGCCGCCGGGTGGAGGGCTTTACCCGGGAGCCCGGCATGGCGGAGGCCATCCGGGACCTGAACCCCCAAGGCATGGGGCGGAACAAGCAGCTGGTGGCCGGACTGGTCCGCCGGCGGTGGTTTGGGTTCCTGGCCCTGATGTACGCCGTGAAGAACCGGCGGTAAGGAGGCGTATTCTATTTGGAAGTAATGGAAAACAGTGTGGTGGGGCGCATTTTGCTCTCCATCTGGTATGTGGTGTACCGCTGGTATGAGGGTAGCGGTGTGTGCAGGCTCCTCCGGGGCATCTCCCGTGTATGGACCAGCTGGTTCCACGGCAGCGCCCTCATGCACCTGCTGGTCCGGGACGGTATCTTCCCGAAAGCCTGGCGGGACAGCTTCTTCTGCGGTCTGGCCGAGACCATCATCAATCTCCCCGCCGCCATCCTGCATTGGATCTACCGGAAGGGGAAGCCCCTCTTTGACAACAGCTTCTTTGCCCAGCTGGGCTTTGCCATGGGCAACCAGACCCCCGCAGCCATCGGCTGGCTGATGGTAGGCATCATGATCTATCCCTACGAGCACTGGGACAACCGGTACTCCCTCCTGGGCTTCATCCTCATGGCCCTGCTGTTCATCGTGGGCGGCATGCGGAACCGGAATCTGCGGGTGGACCTGAAGAGCGTGGGACCTTACCCCCTGATCTTTGCCGGGGCGGTCTTCCTCTCCTGGCTGGTGTCCTACTCGTCCACCCTCTCCATGCGCTTTTTGTTCTTCCACCTCACGGCCATGCTGTGTGTGGGGGTGACGGTGAGCGCCGTGGAGCACGTGGACGACCTCAAGCGCCTGGCCGGCTTTGCCACCCTGGCCCTCTTCGGCACCTCGGCCTACGGCGTGGTGCAGCGTATCCAGGGCGTGGAGGTCAACTACTCCTATGTGGACCCCCTCCTCAACGAGGGTATGCCCGGCCGTGTATACTCTGTCTTTGAAAACCCTAACGCCTTTGGCGAGGTGCTGGTGATGCTCCTCCCCCTGGCGGTGGCCCTGGTGCTGTGCAGCCGCTCCTGGTGGGGAAGGATTGGCGCGGTCTGCGCAGCTGCGGTAGGTGTGATTGCTCTGGGTATGACCTACAACCGGGCCAGCTGGATCGGCGCCGTCTTTGCCGCGGTTGTATTCGTGTTCCTGTGGAACCGGAAGCTCATCCCCGGCTTCCTGCTGCTGGGCCTGTGCGCCATTCCCTTCCTGCCCGACACCATCTTCAACCGCATCCTCACCATCTTCAACCTGGAGGACTCCTCCACCTCCAGCCGCTTCCCCCTGTACGCCGCGGCCCTGGAGATGCTCAAGACCCGGCCCATCCGGGGCGCCGGCCTGGGCACCGACGCGGTGCGCCTGGCCATCAAGGACATGAACCTCTACCACGGTACCGCCCCCTTTGTCCACTCTCACAACCTGTACCTCCAGGTCTGGCTGGAGACGGGGCTTTTGGGCGTGGCCTCCTACGTGGCGGCCATGATCTGCGGCCTCAAGTCCGCCGCCAAGGCCTGCAAGCTCCACTGTCCCCACGAGGTGCGCCTCATCACCATCGGCGCCGCCGCAGCGGTGGCCGGTATCCTGGTGGACTGCCTGGCCGACTACCTGTGGAACTATCCCCGGGTCATGGTCATCTTCTGGTTCCTCTTCGCCATCCTCCTCTCCGGCGTGAAGCTGGCCCGGCGGTATGCCCAGAAGGCCGAGACGGGAGGCGCGGGTCTGTGAAGAGACGTCTGTTGGTCTCGGATATGGACCATACCCTGCTGGATGAGAACTCTCAGCTCTCTCGTGAGAATTTAGAGGCCATCCGGCGCCATGTGGCCAAAGGCGGCCTCTTCACCGTAGCCACTGGTCGGGCGCCGGCGGCCATCCGGGTTTTCCCTGAGCTGCTGCCCTGTATCAACCTGCCGGTGGTCACCGGCAACGGCGGCCAGGTGGTGGACCTGGTGGGGGGCGACCGCATCCTGCGCCGCTGGGTCCTCCCCAAGGAGGTCTGTCCCATCATGAAGGAGGCCATCGCCCGGTTCCCGGGTATGGGAGCTGTGGCCTACTACGGCCTGGACGGCTTCTGCTCCTTCCGGGTGACGCCCTATGTGGAGGGCCTCATCGACAAGGAGAAGCGGCCCGCCCTGCCCACCACGGTGGACACCTCCCCACGGCCCTGGAACAAGACCCTCATGACCCAGGACCACGAGGCCCTGCTGGAGGTCAAGGAGTGGCTGGACCCCCAGCTCCCCGGCCTGGGCCGGACTGTCTTTTCCGAGGATACCTACCTGGAGATCCTACCCCTGGGGGTGTCCAAGGGGGCGGCTCTGTCGGTGATCCTGGAGCTGGAGGGCATCGACCCTCAGGAGGTAGTGGCCGTGGGCGATGCCCCCAATGACAAGGAGATGCTGGAGCTGGTCGGCATCGGCGCGGCGGTGTCCAACGCAGCCCCCGAGCTGAAGGCGGTGGCCGACGCAGTGGTCTGCTCCAACAACGAGGGCGCTGTCCGGGATTGCCTGGAGCGCTGGTTCAACTGAAGAAAATGAAAATGGCCCCGCGTATCTGAAAGACACGCGGGGCCATTTTTATCCTTCCTCAGTGAATGTTGCCATTCCCTTCGGTGGAGAGGTAAGAGGTGTCATCCCGGATACAGAGCACCACGTCGGGATGATGCTCCGCCACATAGTCCAGGAGACTCAAGTCGGCGTACCGCAGGTCCAGGGACCGGGTCTCATCAAAGCCGGTGTAGAAGAGAGTCTCCAGGGGATTGGTGAAGGAGTCCCCGAAAATGAGCAGGTCTGGGAGCTCCGGCCGGTGGGTGGAGAGCACGGTCTCGGCCACGTCGCCTCCCATGTAGACGTTGTAATCCACGGTTTCCGTGGGGGTGGCGGGCAGCCGGAAGAGTTGAGCGGTGACGGAAAGGCCATTGTCCGTACGGTCAAATGCCACCGGCTCCCGCTGGACGCCGATGGTCAGGGGTTCGGAGCCCGGCCACAGGCCGTAGAGCTTCCGGTTCCGGGAGCCTAGGAAGGGGTTCTCCAGCGCCTGAAAGGTGAGATCATCGGCGGTCAGGACGGGAAGGTCCCGGCCCAGGTCGGCGGTGATGCGCTCCATGACGGAGCGGTAGGTGAGGTAGGCGCCGTAGTAATTGAAGTGGTGGTCGGAGGCGGCATAGAGGGGCTGGTTATCGGTCTGAGCGGCCCGGAGGACGGGCTCCATGTCCAGAAAGGCCAGTCCGCGCTCCTCCATGGCCCCGGCGAAGGCCTCCGTCATGGCGGAGATATGCCAGTAGCGGTTTTCCAGGTAGTCGGGATAGCGGTCGTAATAGAAGGCGTTTTGGAGGGGGAGGCCCACATAGTAGAAGCGGCCGCCGTAGGAGGACACCAGCTGGTCCAGCTGCGCCAGACTGTCACACACCGCAGCAGCGTCCTCAGACAGGTAGTCCAGGTCCCAGGTGCCGTAGGCCTGGAAAGGAAAGAGAATGCCGCCCTCTCCCTCCACGATACCGTTGACCGCTGGCCGGTCCAGGAGACGGTAGTCCAGCCAGGTGTTGAGCTTCAAAAGCCGTTCCCGGCCGGCCACATGGTCGGTGAGCCAGCTGTCCCACTGGCTGAAGTAATCCCCGCTGAGCAGATCTTCCGCGTTGGCTTCCGGCACGGCGGAGAGAGCCCGGTTCTCGTAGTATAGAGCCTGGATCTTAGAACCGTGGAAGAGGATCAGCAGGGGCACGGCGAATAAAATACCAACAAAGAGGATGGAAAAACAGACTTCAGAGATTCGTTTCAACTGCCGTACCTCCTCTCAGAACCGGAAATAGATGAAGGGGTTGTAGCTGGAACTCACCAGCCGCAGGAAGGAGAGGGCGAAGAGAACCAGAGCTGCCGCTTTGGGTCCCCAGGCGAGGATGAGACCACTGAGGGTATTGTCCCTGGCCTTCAGACGCTGGAGGGCCCAGTCCCGCAGCGGCAGGGAGGCGGGGATGGCCAGCAGCAGCTCCCAGCGGAACTGGAGTAGATAGTAGAGACTGCGCCCGTCGGCCCAGCCACCGGCTGCGGCACCGAACATGGCGGAAATAAACTGCCACGCATAGGTGAGCGTTTCAGCCCGGAAGATCACCCAGCCCACCAAAATGAGGACCAGGGCATAAACATGGCGTACCGGAGCGGGCAGGCGCTCTAGTATCCGGCCCCAGAGGTATTTTTCCCCCAGGAGCAGGAGGGCGTAATAGAGGCCCCAGGCCAGGAAGGTCCACGCTGCCCCATGCCAGAAGCCGGTGAGGGCCCACACCACCAGAATGTTCCGGATGTGGCGGGCGGTGGAGCAGCGGTTTCCGCCCAGGGGAATATAGACATAGTCCCGGAACCAGGTGGACAGGGAGATGTGCCACCGCCGCCAGAATTCGGTCACCGAGCTGGAGATGTAGGGGTAATTGAAGTTTTCGAGGAAGTGAAATCCAAACATATGCCCCAGGCCGATGGCCATGTCGGAGTAGCCGGAGAAATCAAAATAGATCTGGCCGGTGTAGGCGATAGCGCCCAGCCAGGTGAGGGAGACGGTGAGAAATTCCGGGCGGACGGCGAAGATCTCGTCAGCCATGAGGCCCAGCTGATTGGCCAGCAGCATCTTTTTGGCCAGGCCGAAAAGAAAGCGCACCGCCCCGGCGGAGAAGTCGGAGATCGTCTCCCGCCGGGTGAGAATCTCCTCAGCAACAGTGGTGTAGCGGACGATGGGGCCAGCCACCAGCTGGGGGAAGAGGGAAATATAGAGGGCCACATGCAAGGGATTGCGCTGTGGCTGGGCCTGGCCCTGATACACATCCAGTACATAGGAGAGCCCCTGAAAGGTAAAGAAGGAGATGCCGATGGGGAGGGTGACCTCGGGTACCGGCAGGCCGGTCCACACCTTGGCCAGGTTAGAGAAGAAAAAGCCAGCGTACTTAAACCAGCCTAGCAGGGCCAGATTCACCGCTGTGGTCAACACCATAACAGCCCTGGCGTGCCGCCGCCCCGGGGCGGCCCACAGGGCGCCTACATAGTTGACAGCAATAGAGAGAAGCATGAGGAGCAGGAAGGGGGGACCGCCGTAGGCGTAGAAGAAGAGGCTGAAGGCCAGAAGCACGCCGTTCCGCCAGGCCCTGGCTTTGACGGGCAGAAGATAGTAGGCCGCCAGCAGGAGCGGCAGAAAGACGAAGAGAAAGGTCACGCTGCTGAAGACCACGGGACATCCCCCCATTCGGTGTAAAAAACCTGAAAAAGGAAATAAAATCGGCAGTAGGACGATGATATTGTAACATGGACGGCCGGTTCCGGCAATAGAGGAAGAAAACAGGGGCACCCCGAAGGGCGCCCCTGACGGATTACGTTTAGATTCAGTAGGCGGCCACGATGCCGCCGTCGTTGGCGTAGACGGTACTGATGCCACCGGTCTCGCAGATGAAGACCTCGGAAAAGCGGCAGTTCCTCCGGACCATCTCCTTGAGCTGGAAGGCCCGTTCCAGGCAGTTGCAGTGGGAGAGAACCAGCAGCTTTCCCACATGGTTGGGGTCCTTCTCCATGATCTCTACCATCTTGCTCAGGGCCTGTTTCATGCTCATGGCCTGTCCCCGCTTGCAGATCTCACCCTGGGGGGTGGAGCCCATAAGAAGCTTGATCCGCAGCGCGGCAGTGACCACCGACTGAAGACCGGTGAGACGTCCGTTCTTCCGCAGGTTTTCCAGGGTCTCCAGCACAAAGAGGGTGTTCATCCCACCACAGAAGGTGGTGGCCTGGCTGACCACCTCATGGAAGGGGTGGCCGGCGGCGGCCAGATCCCGCACCTTCAGAGCCAGCAGCACCTCGCCGGCGGAGGCGGAACAGGAGTTGAAGATGTGGACGTGGGCGTTGGGATGCTCCTCCAGCCAGATCTGCCGGGCCTGCTGGGCGCTGTTGTGGGAGCCGGAGAGCAGGGCCGAGAGAGTAATCACATACAGATCGTCAGCGCCGCAGTCAAAGGCGTCCAGATACTGGGCGGGGGAAGGGCAGGCGGTCTGAGGGGCGCTTTCACACTCCTTCATCCGCCACAGCAGCTCCGCACGGTCCAGCCCGGCGTCATCCACAAAGTGCTTGTCGCCTACGCGGATGGTCAGAGGTACGCTGAGAAAGGCATCCTCGCGCAGGAGAGAGGGGGTCAGGTCACAGCAGCTGTCCACGATGACTTTAAAACTCATGCTGACAATCTCCTAATCTCATTTTGTAAATTAGATTCTACCATAGGCCATAGGAAAAGTCAACTGAAAGCGGGGAAAAGAAAGTGCCCCTTCCGATTTGCCGGAAGGGGACAAAAAGGTCAGGCCAACAGGTAGACGTCGCAGGTCCGGACCCCGAAGTTGATGCACTCGTCGTAGGTGTCGAAGAAAAGATCGATGCGGTTGCCCTTGATGTTGCCGCCGCAATCCTCGGCGGTGGCTACGCCGTAGGTGATGGAGCCGTCGGCGGAGACGATGAACATCCGGGTGCCATAGGGGATGACACTGGGGTCCACAGCGATGGCGCCCACTCTGGCGGTGGTGCCGGTGGCGGTCCGTTTCCAGGACTGGCGCTGGGTGGTGTAGGCGGTGGCCTTGCAGCTGATGACCTGGGTGTAGGTGAGCTCCGTGCCGGATGCTGTGGTAAGCGTACCGCCGCCGTCAGCGTCGGCATCGATGTGGGTAAGCACGTCGTCGGTGACGCTGAGCCAGGACTGGGTGGTGGGGGCTACCCGGGTGCCGTAGGCTACGATCTCGTCCACCGGCTCCTGGGAGACATAGGTGCCCATGGAGGTGATGCGCAGACTGCCGTCTGGATCGGTGACCACCCGGCTCCTGGCGGCTACGGTACCCTGGGTGCCGGTCTGGACCACCTGTTCCTGGCCCAGCAGCAGGTCGGGGTCAGCCTGGCGGACGGTGTCATAGGGCAGCAGCTCCACCACCTGCTCCTCGTAGGTGGTCACCGGCCGCTCCACGGTGACGGCCACCGAGCCGTCGTCCCGAACGGCAGAGGTGACCCGGTCCCGCTCAGAGACCTCCACCCCGGCCAGAGCCAGGGCGCCCTCAGTGTCATCGGATTTGCCGGTGACAGTGTAGACAGCCTCGCCGTCGGTGATGTGGTAAGTGGTTTGGGGGCTGGCGGAACCGGTGATAAACAGGGTGGCCAGCAGTCCGGAGATCAGCAGGGCGGCGGTACGGCCGCCCCTGGATGATCGGTCAAACATGGAAAAATTCCTCCTGAAGGATGTATCCGTTGATTTTGTAATCATTTGCGTTGCGTGGAACAGGTGGGATTATAGCCACTTTTTTCGCAAAAGTCAAATCAACCGGGAACTTTCAGAAGGCATACGCAAAAAGGAAGCCATTTTTTTCCGTCGTTTGCCGTCGCCTGGGATGGAGAAAAGAAACAAAAGGTTACAAATAGTAACAAGCTCAAAGCCCTGGGGCTCAGCGGTTCCCGCCTCCGACTCCGCTGCCGCGGACACTGGGACAGGAAAAGGGGAGATAACTGGGGAACGGTCCTAAATCTTCTCCCCTTTATTCCCATATTTTAGGGCATATACAACCAATATCAAGCATAAAATACAAAAATATGGAAAATATTTTTGGGACTCCTGTGGAAAAAGAGGGGGTGCCGTCGACGAAAACTTTATGCAAGGGGACGGAAAAAGTTCAGTCCTCCGCCCCGGGAAGGGGCAATTCCGGCACCTCTGACTGGAGCTCGGCGAAGAGCTTTTTGTCCTCCTTGGAGGTGAACTCCAGCTTCCGGTAGAGGTCCGGCCGCTGACGCCAGGTCCGCAGGATGCTCTGCTTCCGCCGCCAGCGGGCGATGTTCTTGTGGTCGCCGGAGCGGAGGATGGGGGGGACGGTGCGGCCATGCCAGGTCTCGGGCCGGGAGTACTGGGGGTACTCCAGCAGGCCGTTCCAGTGGCTCTCGTCCTCGAAGCACTCGGGGTCGGAGAGGACCCCGGGTACCATGCGGGCCACGGCGTCGGCCACCACCATGGCGGGCAGCTCCCCGCCGGTGAGGACGAAGTCGCCGATGGAGATCTCCTCGTCCACGCACTCTTCGATGAACCGCTCGTCGATGCCCTCGTAGTGGCCGCACACCAGGATCAGGTGGTCGTAGTCCCGGAGGAGCCGCCTGGCCTCGGTCTGGGTAAAGGTCTTGCCGGCGGGGGAGAGGAAGATGGTGTGGCCTGGGCCGTAGGTGTCGGTGATGTGCTTCCAGCACTGGTAGAGGGGGTCAGCCTGCATCACCGCCCCGTGGCCGCCGCCGTAGGGGTAGTCGTCCACCTGCTTTTGTTTATTTAAGGTATAGTCCCGGATCTGGTGGGCCTCGATGCGCAGGATGTCCCGCTCCTGGGCCCGGCCCAGGATGGACTCGTTCATCATGTCGCCCACGGTCTCGTCGAAGAGGGTCATGATGTCGATATTATACATCGCTGGCCATCCCTTCGATGAGCTTGACCCGGATGAAGCCGCCGTCCACGTCGATCTCCTTGACGAACTCGTCCACAGCGGGGATCATATACTCCTTGCCACCGCCACGGACCACGTAGACCTCGTGGGCGGGGGGCGTGAGGATGTCGTGGATGGTGCCCAGCACGTCGCCGGTCTCGGCGTCCCGGACCTCCAGGCCCATGAGGTCGGCCAGGAAGTGGCGGCCGTCGGGGAGCTCCACGCCGGTGCGGTCGATGGAGACGGTCTTGCCCTTCAGGCGCATGGCGGCGTTCACGTCGGTGATCCCCTCCAGCCGGGCCAGCACGTTGCCCTTGTGGGGCCGGGCGGCCAGGACCTTGATGGGGGCGCCGTCTATATATAAGGTAGAGAAGGAGCAGAGGAACTCCGGGGAGTCGCACCAGGGGACGATCTTCACCTCGCCCTGGATGCCGTGGGTGTTGACGATCTGCCCGGCCTCCAGAAATTTGTTTTTCATATGGTGTAGTCCTTTCCGGCCTGATGGCCCAATGAAAGAAAAAGCGGCGGGACTTACGCCCGCCGCTTTTCAGTCGACGATTTCGACGGAAACCTTGGTGCCCTGGCGCTGGGCCACGGAGCGCATCAGCGTGCGGATCTCCTTGGCGATGCGGCCCTGGCGGCCGATCACCTTGCCCATGTCCTCGGGGGCTACCCGAAGCTCCAGCAGAGTCTCGCCGTCCCCCTGGGTCTCGGTGACCGAAACGGCCTCCGGGTGCTCCACAAGGTTCTGAGCCACATAGGTAAGAAGCTCTTTCATGTGCGCCTCCTGTCGGCTTACACGCCGGCCTTTTTCAGCAGAGCCTTCACGGTCTCAGTGGGCTGAGCGCCGGTCTTGATCCAGGCCTGAGCCCGCTCCACGTCCACCTTCAGCTCGGCGGGATCAGTGGTGGGGTTGTAGGTACCGATCTCCTCGATGAAACGGCCATCACGGGGATAGCGGGAGTCGGCCACCACGATGCGATAGAAGGGAGCCTTCTTGGCGCCCATGCGACGCAGTCTGATTTTAACCATGTATCGTCACCTCCAAATGATCTTTCAAAATTCCTTATATGGCAGTACCACAGGAGAATCCTCCGCCGGTACGGACCAACTTATCCGAAGGGGAAGCCCTTGAACTTCCCCAGCCGGCTCATGCGCCGGGCCATCTTGCCGCCTGACATGCCGGCCATCTGCTTGGTGAGCTGCTGCATCTGTTCGAACTGCTTCAAAAGCCGGTTGACGTCCACCACCTGGGTACCGCTGCCGGCGGCAATGCGCTTTTTCCGGCTGCTGTTGAGGATGGAGGGGTTCTCCCGTTCGGCGGGGGTCATGGACAGGATGATGGCCTCAGTTTTGCCCAGAGCATTCTTGTCCAGGTCGGCCCCCTCCAGGGCCTTGGCGTCCACGCCGGGGAGCATCCCGGCCAGGTCGGCGATGGAACCCATGTTTTTGAACTGCTGCATCTGCTCATAAAAATCCGTCAGGGTGAGACGGTTTTTCTTCATTTTCTCCTGGAGCTCGGCGGCCTTCTTCATGTCGAAGGTCTGCTGTGCCTTCTCGATGAGGGAGAGTACGTCGCCCATGCCCAGGATGCGGGAGGCCATGCGGTCCGGGTGGAAGATCTCCACCTGGTCCAGCTTCTCGCCCACGCCCACGAACTTGATGGGCTTGCCGGTGACGGCCTTGATGGAGAGGGCCGCGCCGCCACGGGCGTCGCCGTCCAGTTTGGTGAGCA
>OGHJ01003209.1_pt1 | contig 12279 bp, 9 predicted proteins | sample 1571351 | NCBI WGS metagenome assembly OGHJ01 (sample SAMEA2582037, study PRJEB24529) | metagenome | biome: Human gut stool | place: China | collected 2011 | reverse complement strand
CGATGGATCCAGCCAGAAGCAAAAGCAAAGCACTGCAAGCTGTACAAGGATCATCAGAATGATAAACAGGGTACGGCTGAATATGATCTTAAAAGCACAATTGATAAAACGCTTCATAGACTATGTCCTTTCCATCACAATATATGTAATACCTGTTAAGCATACACCTTTTTTACTGTTTATGGCAAGCATTACCAGACTATGCTACAGCAGATGCAGAAGCTCCTCAAAACACACGCCGTTTTTCGGCTCAATCTGCATCTCTGCTGTTTTGATCATACACTTCTTAATGAACCGGCAGGCTCTGCGCACGGACTGTCCGAATTCCACCCCGTTTACCGCATCTGCCGCGATAATGGATGCAAACAGATCCCCGGTACCGCAGCGCTCCTCGAAAACACGGTGTGTTCTGATCATCCTGGGTTCTCTGCCCTTTTCATACATAAAGTTGGCAATGAACTCTCCCTGTGGGATTCCTGTGATCACTACTTTCTGTGGGCCGTAATCTGTCAGGCTCTCTGCCATCCGGAGTAATTCCTTCCGTGTCCATCCATGATCCCGGTAGGGCACACCAGTTAACCTGCACCCTTCGGTCAGATTTGGCGTCACAATATCTGCCAGAGATACCAGCTTACGCATCAGCAGGCACATTTCCTCTGTATAGACACTGCTGATTGAGCCGTGGTCCCCCATCACCGGATCCACTACCACAACAGTATCTTCCCTGCGAAAGGTCCTGATAAAGCTCTCCACCATATCAATCTGACGGGCAGAACCAAGAAATCCGGACACGATCCCATCAAATTTCAGATCCAGCTTCTTCCACATTTCCAGATATGCCGGAAGCTTTTCCGTATAATCGTCAAAAAAATATTCCGGATATCCTGTATGATTGGACAGTATAGATGTGGGCACCGGACAGCACTGAAGCCTCATATGGGAGATCACAGGAATCGCTACCATAAGCGAGCACCTCCCATAGCCGGACAAATCATTAATCGCTGCAATTTTCTTCTGCATAAGCTGTTATCTCAGCTCCTTTCAAATTACCTTTTTTTCAAAAAATGTTCACGATCCGGATAAATCTCGCGGAAAGCCTCGACAGCAGCCCTCTGCAACGGCTCAAATTCTTTTTCCATCCGGAGAATATGCGGTGCATCAAATGCCAACCGGCTCAGCTGTTCTGCGATCTTCCCGGCAATCCCTTCATCTGACAGCTGTCCCATCCCAAAAATAACAGAGGTAAAGCCACGTCCACTGGTGCTGACCTCAATATAGGTTCTGCACGTATTCTTAAGCTCCAGACGGATAAGCTCCTGTTCGGTTTCTGTTTTTTGTTCAAATTCGAATATTCCCAAACCGTGAATGACTTCCACCGCAAGCTTTTTCTTCCTGCCTCCCCAGTCCATGCCTCCGCTCTCCGCAATGTATTTCAGATTCATCAGGCAGCCCATAAACGCATCCTTCCGTGGCTTTCCCTTACCATATCTTGCTTCAAAGAGCTGTTTTCGCAGCTGATCTGCTGCCTTTTCCATTTCCCTGGTATTTTCCGAAAGCAGCTGCTGTCTCTTTACCGGATCCGTCTGTGTATAAAAGCCTTTAAGCCAATCCTCCATGTCCCTCTCTCCTTTCCGCTGATAAACAGCCGCCTTCCGGCGGGTTCTCTTTACCATTTACTGCACTTCTTCTTTACTGTGCAGAAACTTTTCTACATTGGCAGCCGTAACCTTTTGGTACGGCAGGAAAATATACCGTTCATTTTCAAAATCGTAGTCCTCAGGCTCCCTGTCCAGGAACAGATCCATTGCCAGACGCGAAATCTGTCCGGCCTGTCCCTCTTTGTCATTATAAACAGTCCCCTGGATCGAATTGTCCTGGATAGCCGAAAGGGCACTGTCCAATCCATCTATCCCGAAAATGACCGGACGATCCTCTCTCTGATATCCGGATGCTTCATATGCAGCAACCGCACCTATCGCCATCTCATCATTATTGGATAACACCAGCTCGATCTCATCCCCATAGAGGTGAATAAGCTGGGTCATTTTGTTTTCAGCCTGTCCACGGTTCCAGTTGGCAAACTGATAGCTGAGCTTCTCCAGCGTGATCCCTTGTTCCTGAAGGGTTTTTACCACACTGTCCGTCCGTATGATCGCATCCTGATGCCCGGTTTCACCCTCAAGAAGAACATACTGGATCTTTCCGTCTGCATTACGGTCCACTGCCGGATCAGCACGTATCACCTCTGCCGCAATTTCTCCCTGCATCGTACCGGACTGTTTCGCATCTCCACCCACATAATACAGCCTGTCCCATTGCATCAGATCCTCCCGCACCGGTTCACGATTGAAAAAAATAACCGGTATGTTTTCCTTTTTGGCCATCTTAATGATATTCGAGGGCTCCGTCCTGTCCACCAGATCGACCACAAGGATATCACAGCCTGCATCAAGTATTTCCTCTACCACCTCATCCTGAAGCCCCTGGTCGTTCTTGCCGTCCCGTACTGTCATGATTATTTTCAGGGAATCCGTTTCATATTCCTCCAGATCCTCCCTCAGGCAGTCCGTGAGTGCATTGATAAAAGGGTCGTCCTGCGTATAAAGTACTACTCCGACCCGGAGAACACTCCTTTGTGTTTCCAGATCGCCGCCGCATCCTGTCAGACACACCAGCACCCAGCAGGCCAGCACAAATATGCTCCACTTACTCTTCATGACAACCTTCCTTTCCAAACAATATATCTGCCACACCTCTCCTCCATATGCCTAATCATACGTATGAAGAAACTGCTGCACCTCTTCCCTGAAAATATCCTCCTTATGCAGCAGACGATAATCCGTTTCCCGGTTTTTCATGGCATACAGCTGATTCCCCAGTGCTCCGGAGATTTCCAGGACGCTTTGATATCCCATATCATATCCATCTGCAGCAACCAACCCCTCTACCAAAGCTTCATCCAGATAGTACACACACCTGATACTGTTCCCGATTCCATAAATCCCAGGACGGTCCTCGCTTTCCTGGGCATACATCCCTGCAATCTGCTCCAGTGCACCTGTTTCAAGCACGATCAGATAATCAACCGTCCTCTCCTGTCTGAGCTTCTCCGTAACCGCCATGTCATAGGTTGTATAAATATGGAACTGGATTTCGCAGCCACTGTCCGAAAGAGCCTCCAATACCCCCTCTTCACGCTCTCTGCTGCACTCCGTTTCCTCAAATCCACTTACAATTCCAATTTTTTTCCCACGGATATCATTCCTGCTTCGCAGATCCTCTCCCAGTGCATAGCCCATACTGTAATTATCCGGCATCACGACCGGAAGCTCCTGATACTGCGGCGGATGGTTCCCGTTCTCCTGTTCCTTAAGTACATCATTGGCAACCAGCAGCACCGGCTTCTGTGACCGGATTTCCCGAAGCATCCCCCCGGTATCCTTCCCGGGCGCCGCCTGCACGATAAAGGCATCCACCTGATTATCCAGCTGCTCGCAGATCAGGCTCTTCTCTTCCTGTGCATCTTCAATTTCATCAGTATTGCAGATGATCAGATGGATATTCCTGATCTCCGCTGCCTGCTTAAGACCGTTAATAAAAGAATCCCATTTTTCATCGCCGGATTTTTCAACGATGACCGCCACCCTCTTCTGCGGCTTTTCATCAGAAAAAATCAGATGCATGCAAAGCAGCAGCATTATGAGGAGACAGATTTCCGACAATAGAAACGTCATTTTGGTTCTTTTCATGCTTCACCTTCATTTCTGGATGGTTTTCCCGGTGTTTCCAGCAGCTCACAGTTTTCTTTGGTATACGGTATAGCCGGCAGGTGAATGGTAACCGTAGTTCCTTCATCCGGCTCGCTTTCTACCGCGAGTCCATATCCGGCTCCAAACATCAGCTGTATACGGGTGTGTACATTAATAAGCCCTACTCCCGAGCCATGCTTTGGCACCTTCTGATTATCCGTCAGAATATTTTCCACATCCTCACGCCGCATTCCCATTCCATTGTCGGAAACCATCAGATAAATATCCTCATCCTTCTTAAAGCCTCTTACAAGAATTCTGGGATGGTCATCCTCGTCCATATCCCCGACTCCATAATATATGGCATTTTCCAGAATCGGCTGCAGGATAAGCTTTACCGTACAGAACGGATAAATCTCCTCGGAAACATCATATTCGGTTACAAACCGTTCCCTGTAACGGTATTTTTGAATATTCATGTAATTTCTGCAATGCTGCAGCTCGTCTCCGATCCGGATAATTGTCTTCCCCCTTGACAGACTGATCCGGAAAAGCTGTGCCAGCTCTGAGATCATGAAAACCGCATCCTGATTCCGGTTTCCCTCAATCATCCAGGTAATGGATTCCAGTGTATTATAAAGGAAATGCGGATTGATCTGGCTTTGCAGCACTGCCAGCTCACTCTTTCTGCGCTCATTCTGCTGTTCCACAATTTCCTTCATCAGCCGTTCAATCTCTTCATATGATTTCTGGACAGAATCTCCCAGATGCCTGATCTCGTAAGAGCCTCCGATGTAAATATCCGGCTTTTCTCCCGCTTCGTATGCCGTTACAGAAGCATCCAGCTTCAGGATCGGACTGGAGATCCTTTTTGACACGATACGGTTAACAACAAGCAGCATCATGATCAGCATGATCACAATAGTGATCATATAAATCCGGAATTTTTCAAGGCTGTCTGTCCGGATATCAGGCAGGACAACACCCACCAGCTTCCATCCGGTATAAGAAATGGTATTGACGATCATAGTCTGCTTCTCTCCATGCGGACTACGCAGATTTCTGTATATGCCGTCCTCACTGCAGCTTGCCAGACCGGAATTTTCCTGAAACAGGCCGTTACTGATCTCGTTGGCATACGGATGATAGATCAGCTTTCCTTCCCTGTCACACAGATAATAATATCGCCCTCTGCTTCTGTCATTAATCTGATCCATCATTTCCTCTATAAAGGAATACTTCATATCCACCAGCAGGATCCCATTTTCCGGACTGTCTCCGTCAATCACTTCCACTGCACGGCTCAGGGAGATCACCCAGTGATACCGCTTTGCATCATCCTGAAACAGATCCTGCATATGAGGTGTTGAAAAATGCATATTTTCAATTTTTTCCTTCGCATTCTCAAACCAGGACTGCCTGCTGACCTCTACCCCCTCCTTCTGGAGCGTAACAGGCTCTGCCCCAAGCAGCTCCCCGTCCATATCATAAAGCGCAATACTCTGTATCTTGTCCTTATTTAAATCATAAAGAAGGCTGAGCTGCTGATTGAACTCCGGACTGGATACATCATGAGCCTGTATGATATTGTAATTAACGGTATCAGAAATCTGTCTCATATTCTTCAGATACTGTTCCATGGAATTTGCAATAGTTTCCATCAGATTCTGCGCATCCCGGACATCATTCTGGCGCATGGCAGTTTCATACCGGTTATAAAGCAATAATCCCATGGATACCGATGTGATCACAGTCATCAGGGAAAGTACCGTCATGATGACCGACTGAATATCCGACACTTTTCTTTTTTTCTTCATCATGCTTATTTTCCTATATGCTCCGTGCGGTATTTGGAAGGTGACATTCCATATTTACGCTTAAAAACATAGCTGAAATAGTTGGCATCCTCATATCCGACATGCTCTGCAATTTCATAGCTTTTTTCATTTGTTTCCAGGATCAGGCGGACCGCCTGCTGCATCCTGTAATCTGTCAGATACGTGATAAACGGGATACCGGCTTCCTTCTTAAAGACAGAAGAAAAATAGGAATTCGATACACCAAGACCCGAGCACACCGTATCCAGAGATAACCCGGCATCCCCATAACGATCGCGGACAATATTTTTTGCCTCCGAGATCAGATAACGAAGTGAGGAATTTCTGGCATTTTTCAGCTCGTCACTGATCGACAATGCCACACCTACAAGCCATGCCGACAATGCTGCCTTATCCATTCTCGGGATCTCCTCATAGGCATTCCGGATTTCACCGGTATGTTCTTCAAATTTCATATAATTATTTCCGCAGAAGCGGTACAAATGTCCGACAATCTCCATAACCGTAAAATTATGCTGCGTAATGGTTTTTGCATTATCCTTAAGCTCACCGACAAGAGAAAGCACTGCCTGCTCGATATCTTCACGCACACCGATATGGATCGCCTTAAATACGCCGTTCATATCAATATCCTCCGGCTGCATGGAAAGCTCCTGTCCCTTGGGCGCAATGTCCGCTATATTAATCGAACGGCCGGCTCCGTAGATCACACGGTAGGAAACAGCTTCCCTTGCCCCCTCGTAGGAATAACGAAGAGACGGTAAATCCTCACATGCCTTCCCGATCCCTATGGTTACAACCGCACCAAAAAAACGCTCTGCCCACTTGCAGAAACGGTCACACTCATCCGTCAGCCTCGTAATTCCGCTCTCTCCCTCAAGATTCACCAGCATAACAATGTTTCCAAGGTATGTAAAATATCTGCAGTCCCACTTTCCCTGAAACCGTTCCTGTGCTTCTCTCTGTACTGATACGGACAGAAGGAGCGGTGTCATGTTATCCGGAACATGATTTTCTGAAATGTGCAGCACGGCACAGCAAAAGTATGGTCCCGGCAGGGAAATCCGGTAAGCACCCATGAATTTACGGATCTCGCCCTCCGTGATCCGCCCTTCAATCAGCGAACAGAAAAAGTTCGTCTGCAATACCGGCAGGGAGTCAGTATAGTACTGCTCCAGCTTCCTGATATTCAGTTTTTCTTCCCGCTCCTTATCAAGGACATCCTTTAATCGTTTCAGGCAATCCGAAAGCTCCTTGGCATTAACCGGCTTCAGGATATATTCCTCGATTTCAAGATGTACGGCTTCCTTGGCATATTCAAATTCATCAAATCCTGTAAGTATCAGAATCCGCACATCCGGATTATCCTGCTTCAGATTACGTGCGAGCTCCAATCCATCCATATAGGGCATTTTAATATCTGTGATCACAACATCCGGCTGCATTTTCTCTGATATTTCCAGTGCCTTTACCCCATTCTGAGCCTTTCCGACCACTTCAAACCCCATCTGCTTCCAGCATATCCTGTGTTCAATTACATCCATAACTTCTTCTTCATCATCTACAAGAAGTACTTTATATGTCAGCATCTGTACCCTCCATATCGTTGCAAAATGGCACGGATTCACTGAATCATAAATCCGTGCCACCTTTTTTATTATACTCTTTTTTTCATAAATTTCCCACTATAAATCCAGTGGATTTTGCAATGTGTGGATTTTGCAATGCATGGCTTCTGCAATGCCGGTTACCTCTCCCTGCCTTTTGGCTTCGTTTATTTCTTCTTTACATACTTCAGACAGTCAAGCGTAACAGCTGCCAGAATGATGATACCTTCGAATATAAACTGGAGGTTTGTATCAATACCCAGAATCGTGAGGGAATAGGTAAGTGCAGTAAAGATCAGCACACCGGTTACTACACCGGAAATCTTACCGATACCACCCGTGAAGGATACACCGCCAACAACGCAGGCGGCAATGGCGTCCATATCCCATCCCTGTCCATAAGCGGCACTGCCGGAACCGATCATACGGTTACATTCCAGCCATGATCCAAAGCCGTAAAGAATACCTGCAAGGATAAACGCTCCCATAGTTACTGCAAATACAGAGATACCGGATACAGCTGCTGCTTCTGGGTTTCCACCGACTGCATACAGATTCTTACCGAAGGTTGTCTTATTCCAGATAAACCACACAACTATAACTGCAACAACTGCCCAGAGGATGATGGTCGGGAATTTCCCGATCCTCGGTATGAACATCGCCGGGATAGCGGAATCAATAGCACCGAAGGACACACCCTTCGTAGCATACGTTACCAGCCCGAAGATGATCAGCATGTTTGCCATGGTAGAAATAAACGGATGCATCTTGAACCTTGCCATAAAGAATCCCGCAATGGATGCAAAGGCTGTTGTCAGGATCACACAGACAACCAGCGCAAGAAGTGCACGTGCCGGTGCCGGAATTCCTGTAAAATCAAAGATATGGCCGAATACCCCGCCTGTATTAACTCCGTTGTGCATAATAATGGTTGCCGTTACCATACCAAGACCAACCATTCGTCCTACGGAAAGATCCGTACCGGTTAACAGGATCAGTCCGGCTACTCCAAGTGCCAGGAATATACGGGGTGATGCCTGCTGAAGGATATTCAGAATATTGGACATCGTCAGAAGCTGTGTATTTTTTACCATCGGAGTAATAATACAAAGGGCAATAAAGATCATGATAATGACGATATAGAGCCCGTTCTTATACAAAAACTGTGATGTATTGAAGGTGTATTTGTAGTTTTCAAAGCTCTGTGCCTTTTTCTGTAAAAAGGTGAATTTCGACATACGGAGCAGATCGATCAGATGATACTTGTGCACATATGCTTCATGCCTTCTGTCCTTGATCTCCTGAAGCTTGGATTCATGCACCATCTGGGCATCATACAGACGGTTCTTATATACATACTTTTCATCCTTGATTTCCTGTCTGTCCGTCAGTCCGGAAAGCGCATGCTCATGCTCAGCCTTCAGCTGTCCGCGGATCTTTGCATATTCTGCATTTTCCTCTTCCTTCTGGGCTTCACAGCTCGCTGCTACCTTTTCGTAATAATCCTTATTAAAATGAGCGGCAAGATAAGCCTCTGCCTCCTTGATCAGCCTGGAAACCTCATCCTTGTTTGCAGCCTCCGTTTCCTTTGCCTTTACAAGTGCTTCCTGATCCTTCCGGATGATCGCAGCCCGCTCCTCTTTTGTATAGTTTTTGTCTTCCTTCGTCAGGGCAATATGCGTCTTCAATGCCTGCACCTTATCCGAACCATCTACACGCAGAGCATCGATCTTTTTTTGTATCTTATCAATATATTCGTCAATCGGCTGTAAAAGCTCTGCTTCTTCCTCTGCCGAAAGATATTTTCTGTCATTTGCCATAGCTCCTGTACTCCTTTCTACAAATACTTTGCACTAAGTCTAAGAAGTTCTTCCTGATTGGTTTCCCTGGTATTTACGATCCCGGCCAGATGTCCGTTAGACATTACACCGATCCGGTTCGTGATTCCGAGAATTTCCGGCATTTCCGAAGAAACCACGATAATGGTTTTCCCCTTCTTTGCCATGCCGATAATCAGTTCATATATCTCATACTTGGCACCGACATCGATGCCTCTTGTAGGATCATCCATCATAAAAATGTTTGGCGAACGTTCCAGCCATCTGCCAAATATCGCTTTCTGCTGATTTCCGCCGGACAGATTCGCGATCATATCCTCCGGTCCCATACATTTCGTACGCATGATACGGATTTCATCTGCAGTTGCCCTGACCATTTCATCATGTGACAAGGCGATCCCGGACTTATACTGCTTCATATTGGCGATAGTGGTATTAAAGGTAATATCCATCTTTGTGAACAGTCCGTCTGCCTTACGTTCCTCTGTGATCAGTGCAAATCCATGCTCCATCGCATCCTTGGAGGAGCTGAAATTCATCAGCTTGTCATTATAATAAACACGTCCTGCTGCTCTTGTACGAATACCAAATATAGTTTCAAGAAGCTCTGTACGTCCTGCACCGACCAGACCATACAGACCAAATATTTCTCCCTTTTTCACATCAAAGCTTATATCCTGAAGCTTAGGTGCATATTTGGTAGATAAATGCTCTACCTTTAAAACCACCTCACCCGGTGTATTATCTACCGGTGGGAAACGGTTATCCAGTGACCGTCCAACCATAGCGGAAATCAATTCATTCATATTGGTATCCTTACAGTTCTTGGTCATTACCAGTGCACCGTCACGAAGAACAGAAATCTGATCACAAATCTCAAAAACCTCATCCATCTTATGAGAAATATAAATCAGCGAGATTCCCTGTTCCCGAAGCTGTCTCATCATCTTAAATAACTTTTCAACCTCCGGCGCGGTAAGGGAGGAGGTTGGCTCATCCAGAACAATTACCTTGGAGTTATAGGAAATTGCCTTTGCAATTTCGCACATCTGTCTCTTTGAAACAGACATTTTTTTCATTGGCTGCGAAAGATTTACCGTGATCCCAAGATTACGGAATAAATCGGAAGCCTCTTTTTTCATTCTCCCTTCATCTACTACCCCTAAGGAATTCTTTGGGTAGCGGCCAAGGAACAGATTATCAATCACATTTCTTTCCAGGCACTGGTTCAATTCCTGATGAACCATTGCCACACCGTTTTCCAAAGCATCCTTTGGTCCGGTGAAGTTTATTTCTTTTCCATCCAGAATTATTGTGCCCTCGTCTTTCTGATACGTACCAAAAAGACATTTCATCATCGTCGACTTACCGGCACCATTCTCACCCATAAGACCCATTATCGATCCCTTCTTCACATCCAGGTCAATATGCTTTAAAACCTTATTTCTTCCGAATGATTTACTCATGCCGCGGATCGACAAGATGATATCCTTCTTATCTTCTGCCATATCCTTACTCCTTTTAGAAAAAGAGGGTGCCAGGAGGTCCCGACACCCTCAGACCTTTTGCTAACAAGAAATCTCTGTCATCTTACTGCTGAAGGAGAGATGTATAAGATGTTGCATTGTCTGTTTTAACCATATTGATTGCGAACGCATCATATTCTCCGGGATTGCCAAGACGGTTGGTAATATTAGATTCTGTCTGGCCATCACCGCCGATGTAATCAACAGTTAAGTTCATCAGATCATCATAGTTCTGAAGCAGCGGCTGGTAGGTTGAACTTAAGAAGTTATCAGAAGCATTGTAAATATTTAACCATACCTTTTTCGCCGGGCTTGTAGAAGCATCCAACTGATTGGCAACCTTAGCATATACCTTGGTGGAATCCATGAAATCCTGATAGTTATCAGCTGTTACCGCAATATTTAATGCATAGTAGGATCTTTCTTCTGCACTGTATCTGTAATCTACGCCTTCCTCAAGTACGTTGCCTGCTGCATCTGCTGTACCGATACCGGTATTAACGTCTACTCCGTCCAGGGCATTTCTCAGAACTCTCAGTGTCAGATAAGCCTGTACATCTGCATGCTGGGAAATGGTTCCGCCGTATCCCTCTGCAATTGCAGCAACTGCATCACTGTTTGCGTCATAGCCGAAGGTCGGTACCTTATTATCCTTTGCCCAGGCATTGAACATGGACATTCCCATACCATCGTTATTGGATACTACAACATCAATATCATCACCAAAGGATGCGGACCAGGTTCCGATCGCATTACCTGCAGTAGCTGCATCCCATGTAGCACCTGCTGAGTTCTTCATTTCCTGTGAAGCAAGCTCACGGATTGTATATGTCTTACCATCTACATCAAGTTTTGCATCCTGAACAACTTTTGCTGATCCGTCTACGTTTGTACCTGCAGGTGTTGAATCAACTGCACCATTTGCATCAACTCCTGTGCCAAGTGCTGAACGAACACCACGAGTACGAGCGATTGAGTCATTGTGTCCGATATCACCGATTGCTAAAACGTATCCGATAACGCCATCACCGTTACGGTCGATTGTTGCTGCATTTGCTTTGATATAATCAAGTACCATCTGGCCCTGAAGCTCAGCACCCTGATTAGCATCGAAGCCTACATAATAAGTATCTTTGTTGAAGCTTAATGCTTCCTTATCAAGTTCTCCTGTTGAGCTGTTGGATGGCTGACGGTTGAACCAGCAAAGTGGCTTATCCTTGTTTGCAACTCCGCTTGAGCTGCTTCCGCCTGATCCGCCTGATCCGCCTGATCCACATCCTACCATTGATAATGCAAGTGTTGCTGCCACCAATACAGTTAATAATTTTTTCCTTCTCATTCTTTTTTCCTCCTGGTTTGCAATTTGTTGATTTTGGTTTCTCCGAACCTGTCTCATCGACTAAATTCATTATAATCACAAACCAATCTGGAAAGAATAGAATTTTTTTGGATGAAATATCAAAATATTTTGATAATCTGTAATTTTTATATGTATTTTGACGAACAACTATGCAGCTGCACCATCATTCTGTTGGCATGTATGCAGGAATGCCTCTGCCAGCTGCTGGTTCTGCTGTGCCTGTTTTCTGATATGATTAACCACGAAAAAAGGCAGGAAAAATAAGGAAAGGAAACCTAAACACAATGCGATGGCACCGACTAATAAATCAATCGGAAAATACGGGACTACAAACCAGCCAAATTTTGCAATGTTCCATGCC
>OGHJ01003208.1_pt1 | contig 12280 bp, 6 predicted proteins | sample 1571351 | NCBI WGS metagenome assembly OGHJ01 (sample SAMEA2582037, study PRJEB24529) | metagenome | biome: Human gut stool | place: China | collected 2011 | reverse complement strand
GTTCAGCCGCGAAGCGCTGGAGGTGCTGCGCCAGCCAATCGAGGACGGGTGCATCTCCGTGAGCCGGGTACACGGCACCGCCACCTACCCCTGCCGTTTTATGCTGGTTGCCGCCATGAACCCCTGCAAGTGCGGGTATTATGGTTCCGGCGTGCGGGAATGCAGCTGCACGCCCAGTGCGATCGAGCGCTACCGGCAGCGGATTTCCGGCCCGCTGTTGGACCGCATTGACCTGCATGTAGAGGCCCGCCCCGTGGAGTACGACGCCCTTGCCGCAAAAACCGGCGGCGAGCCGAGCGCTGACATCCGTGCGCGGGTGGCCGCGGTACGCGCCATTCAGGCCCAGCGCTACAAGAGCCTTGGCTTTACCTGCAACGCCCAGCTGCCCAGCGGCATGCTGCGGCGCTACTGTCCGCTTGCGCCCGCCGCCGAAAAGCTGCTGCGCGGTGCGTTTGAACGCATGGGCTACAGCGCCCGCGCCTATGACCGCATCCTGCGCGTTGCCCGCACCATTGCCGACATGAACGGTGTGGAACAGATCGGCGCCGCAGAGCTGATGGAAGCGCTGCAATACCGGAGAATGGACAGGGCGGTAGGCAAATGAATATTTGCCAAATGAATAAGTAATAAAGAATAATGAATCATTGCAGTGTGCCACCCACGGCGCTTTTTTAATCAGGTATGCAGCCCCGGCGGGATTTTTCTCTCGCCGGAGCTGCATTCCTGTTTTTATTGTGGTACTGCTGGCACCACACCTGCATTATTCTTCTTTATTCTTTTAGGTTCTTACTGCTGGGTGGTAACTTCCACAACCTGGCTGGCCATATTGCTGAAAGCGGCGTAATCAATGCCCAGAGCGGCGGCAGTTTCGGTGTTGACGGTGATGATGCCGCCATCCATTACATGGTATTCAGGAACGTTGCCGCTTTCCAGGATATCCAGCACCATATCAGCGGTGTAGGTGCCAAGTTCGGTATAGTTGACTCCGCAGGTTGCAAAGGCACCGGCGGTAACAAAGCTGTCGGCACCGGTGTAGAACGGGATACCCGCTTCGGTCAGCGTCTCGGAAACAGCAGCTGCGGCGGCCATAACCACGTTATCGGTCGGGGTAAACACAGCGTCAGCCTTGCCCACCATATTGGCGGCGGCGCTCATGATTTCATCGTTGGTGTTGCCGGTGCCTTCCACATAAGCAATGCCCTTTTCATCCAGGTAAGCCTTTGCTTCGGCAATGGGGGTGGTGGAATTGGCTTCGGAATTGGAGTACAGCAAGCCAACAGTCTTGACATCCGGGTTGATTGTCAGCATCATATCCAGGATGAACTGGGTGTTCAGCGCGTCAGAAGTACCGGTGACATAATCCAGGCCGGTGAGGTCTGCAGCGGCAGGGTCGCTGATGGCGGCGTACACAACAGGAATCTGATCTTCGGCGCAGGCATTGGCCATGCACTGGGCTGCCAGGGTGGCAATGGGCACCACCGCATCATATCCATCGGAAACCACCTGGGTGCCGATCTGGTTCAGCGTGGTAGCGTCGTTCTGGCCGTTAAAATCTTTGTACTCAATGGTAATGCCCTTTTCGGCGGCTTTGGCGTCCAGCTCTGCTTCCACAGCGGTGCGGATCTCATCCAGGCTGGCGTGGTCCAGCTGCTGGACGATGGCGACCTTGTAGGTGGTGGCGTCGGCGGTGGATCCCGTGGTGGAATCTGCCGCGGCGGAAGAAGCAGTGCTTTCGGCAGCAGAAGAAGCGGTAGAAGCGGAGGCACCGCAGGCGGACAGAGAAGTGAGCATAGCGGCGGCGGTCATAACAGCAACGAACTTTTTCATGATAATTACTCCTTGTTTTGTAAATTGGTTTGTTGTTTGGCAGACTTTACAAAACAGGTTGCCATCGCTCTTTCAAAGTAATGTGTTTCATCGTTCATTTCCCCTCTTGTGCTGTGTAAGGAATAAAAAACTGCCCTTGCACAGAAATCCTCCTGTGCAAGGGCAGATAAAACAAATCTGTGGTGCCACCTTGCTTGCCGTGCTTACTATACAATCACGGCCACTCTGTAGGGAACCAACATTCCCCTGCTCTGTAACGGGAGCTGCCCGTCAACGGATACTGCGGGCCATGCCCGTTTCCCCGTGCCCTCCGCGAACCATTATGCAGACCCGCTCTGTATCCCCTTCCCAGCATCGGGGACTCTCTGTAACTGCGCTGTGTGCTTTACTTTCGCTTCATTGGTTTAAAGCATTTATACCACACACGGGCGTGATTGTCAACACCCAATTTCAAAATTTATTCAGATTCTGCGGATTCCGGCGACGCCATGTTGTTTTTATCCAGCACAAACAGTTTTTGCACCTGCTCGGCCACGGGGGTTTCGGTGTCCTTCAGCAGGCAGTTCTCCGTCAGGTAGGGGCTGTCCTCGCCGTCCAGCGCCAGCAGCATATCTTTTCCGCGCAGGGCGTCGCTGCCCAGGTACTCGGTCAGGCTGTCAGCGTCCCATGCGGTCTCGGTATCGTCGGGCGTGAAGCTGCCGGCGTTGCTCCAGGTGCCGTAGACTGCGCCAATGGCGCAGACGCGCTGCGGGTCCTCGTCCTCGCCGTATTTCTGCTTATCCAGCTGCGCCTGCAGCTCGGACGCCATGCTGCCCTCGGTCATCAGGGCGCCGGCCTCGTCGGTAAAGATCAGGATGCCGTCCTTCTTATAGGTTTTCAGCAGCTGCTTCGCGTCGTAGGTCGGCAGCTCACTGTCGTCCGTGACGTTCAGCGTGCCCTGCATGGCGTAGTACAGGCGGGACACGGCGGCGTAACTGCTGCCGAAGAACCGCTCCATCTGGCGCGGATATTTGGCCATCGCCGTCTTGAACCAGTAGACGGCATTGCTGGTCGTGCCGCTGCGCATGACCTGCACAGCCTCGGCGATCTCTGTCTCGGGCGTGTTGTAGCTCGCATTGGCCAGCACGGTCAGCGCTTTGCCCACTGTCGCACTGCGGGCATCTGCCCCCAGACCCGCGGCGTGGAAAACACCGGGGTAGCGCGTGCGGACGTGCTCCCACAGGGTGCGGGCGCTGTCGCGCCGGTCGGCGGGCAGCACGGACAGGTAGCTGTCCAGGCTCCCGGTATTGCCGGTCTGCAGATAGTTGTCCAGCAGCACGCCCGCGGCGGCACCGTCCGGCACGGCCACGACCCGCACGCCCGCGCTGTACAGCTTGTCGATCAGCGCACCGCGCAGCTCATTGCCGCGCAGGTTGTCGGTGTCGGCCACAAAGACGCGGTACTCGTCGCTGCCGAAGTCCGACGCATCGAGCGCATAAGTCATATCAATGCGGTGCAGATACTTATTATTGTACTCCTCCACGGGGTTGGTCACGTCGGCGCTCTCGCGGGTCGCAATGACCAGCTCGCCCGCGGCCTCGGCGGCGGCGGTCTCCGGCGTGGCGGCAATGACCTCCTCGGCGGTCTTATCATCGTACAAAAAGTCCTGCAAAGCCTTAATATTCACGACCCAGTCGGGGTCGTACATCAGGCGGTCATCCATGCCCGTGCGGATGCCGTAGGTGCCCTGCAGCGGCATGGACATCTGCTGCACATCGCAGCCCAAAAAGCCCGGCAGCTGCACGAGCAGCGCGGCGATCTCGGACTTGGTAAAGTTCGTCTGGATCAGCGGCAGAATGGTGTTGAGCAGGTTGTCCAGCTCCATGACGCTGGCGTTCTGCACCTGATCCAGCACGGCCTTAATGACGGTGCGCTGGCGTTCGACGCGCTTCCAGTCGTTGTCGATCTTGCGCAGACGGGCGTATTGCAGCGCCGTGTAGCCGTCAAAATGGTTGGGGCCCGGGTCAACGTGGTTGACGATCAGCATCGAGTTGGAGGGGACCTCCCAGTTCAGGGCCTTGGCCTCCATCTCGGTAATATCAAGGTCTACACCGCCGACGGCATCCACGATCTGGACGAAGGAGTTAAAGTTGACGCGGACGTAGTGGTCTACCTGCACGTTGAAGCAGTCCTCGATGGTTTTCATTGTCAGCTTTGCGCCGCCGTAGCGGAAAGTGTGGGTGATCCAGTCGTACTGGCCCTCATAGCCGTCCAGCAGAATCGGCACGCCGGTGCCGCGCTCGATGGAGACCAGCCGGATGACGTGATCCTTGATGTCGAGCGAGACCAGGATCATGCTGTCGGAGCGCGCGTCGTCGCTGAACTCGGTGGTGTCCTCCGTGCCGTCGAGCTGGTTCAGGTGGGTGAAGGCATCGGCGTCGTTGACGGCCTCGGTGCGCTCGTCGGTGCCGATGAGCAGGATGTTCAGCACGTTGTCGTCAGAGAACGGGCTGCCCTCGGGCATTGTCATCTCGCTTTCGGTGTGGGTCAGGCCGGTTCCGTCCAGGTCCTGGTCCTCGTCCGCGCCGATCTCACCCATCTCGCTGACGCTGCCGTCATCATAGCGCAGCAGGTCGAGCTTGCCGTTGACATAAAGGGCCGCCAGCACAGCCAGCACGGCCAGAATGCCGACAACAATGACCGCGATTTTGCCACCCTTGGGCAGGCGCCGCCACGGGTTCCTTTTTAGCGCTCCATCGGTTGTTTTTTCGGTTCTCGTTTTCAGTTCGTTCATATTTTTACTTTCCCCTGTTGTTGCCTTACCTATAATCCTGTTGTGTAGGGGGCAATGGCCGCCCCTACATATATTCAGCGTGTCGAAAAACCTCCCTCTGCGAGGGGGCCAAGGGGTGAGCACACCTTTTTCGACAGGCTGATATATTACGTGCGTTTTAAGCGTTTGGCGATTTGCCGCACATCACAACAATAATACAAAAACGCCAGCCCTGCAAAAACGGTCAGTCCCAGTGCGCGCCAGGTGAACCAGCCGTGCTGGATGCTGTGGGTGCGCAGCACGATGAACCACGCCGGGGTCATCAGCGCGCAGAGCCCCAGCGGCAGTGCGCGTGCGAGCTGCTGCCTGTCCCGGATGCTGGCTGCAAACAGCGCCAGAAGCAGAACGACAGCCAGCACCAGCGGCCAGAACAGGTGTTTGCCCGCCAGTGTCGTATATACAAAATGTAAAATATTACCCCAGGTCAATTCCATGCCGTGCCAGCTGTCGGCGGCAGTGCGCACGCCCACCTGATGCAGCGCGTCGGCAATGACGTTCTGCCCGGTGACAAGCCCGGCCAGCACCCATTTGGATGCCCAGCAGAGCAGGTAGCCGACGCCCCACGTCAGGCTGCCGCCCACAACGATGCCGCACTGCCTTGTGCCGGCCCGCAGGCGCTGCTGCGGCTCAAGCAGCCAGCAGACAAGCGGCAGGCCAAGGGTCAGGACCGGCGTGACGAGCAGGTCGCAGAACGACGTCACAACGCCAAGAACCAGCAGTGCCAGGCAGACATCATCGCTGCGGCGGGGCTTGGCCAGCACCCAGACGCAGCCCGCGTAGGCAACGGCAAAGCAGGTGAAAAACTGTACCTGATGCGGTGCCCAGAACGCCGTGACCAGCAGCTGACTGACCGCGAACCACACCGCGGCCCGCAGCCCGCAGCGGCGGCGCAGCAGCACCGCCACCGCAGCAAACAGCGCCGCCAGCACCAGATACTGCACCACGCGCACGCCGGTGATGTCGGTGACCAGCAGCAGCGGGCGCAGCCAGATCAGGTAGCCGTGCCAGTACCGCGCGTAGGAGAACGGCACAAGCGCTGGCGCGTCGGTGCGCTGTGCGCCCGCGGCCCAGTCCCTTACTATGTACCATTGCAGGTCGTCGGCCAGCGTCTCAAAGTTATCGACGTTGTAGGCCGTATTCGTCATCATGGCGGTCAGCGGCGGGGCCTCGTCGGCGGACGCGGCCTCGGTCAGCATGATCGTGTCGGTGTAGTTGTCCATCTGGAACAACTTGAAGTTCAGATATTCCGGGTACAGCCCCTCACCGGCGATTTTCACCGCTGAGTCGTAGACATGGTCCCGCACCGGCTCCCCGGGCAGGGCGTAGGCCGCCAGCAGCAGCACAAAAAGCGCCGCCAGCGTCACGGCGAATGCCGCCAGCGCCCGCAGGGCAAAGGGTGGTTTTTGGTTTTTTGGTTTTGCCATGCGGCACCCCTTTCACACAAAAATACAGTTTAATTATAAAACAAAACTCCCGCCGTTGCAACGGTGGGAGTGTGAAAAAAGGTTGAACAAATGTTGGGACGTCCTTGCCTCCCTCGCAGAGGGGGCCAGGGGAATGTTTCCTACACCATATCCGTCTGCCTGGACACCGACAGCACGATGCCCATCTCCCCCAGCAGCATCAATAAGCTGGTGCCGCCCGACGAGAAAAACGGCAGGCTGATGCCGGTGTTCGGGATCGTGTTCGTCACAACGGCCATGTTCAGAATCGCCTGCAGCGTGACCTGCACGACGAACCCGACGACGAGCAGTGCGCCGAACTTATCCCGCGCGCGCACCGCAATCGACATGCCGCGCAAGAGCAGCAGCAAAAACAGCGCCACGACCAGCGCCGCCCCGATAAAACCAAGCTCCTCACACAAAATCGAAAAAATAAAGTCGTTCTGCGGCTCCGGCACGTACAGATATTTCTGTCGGCTGTTGCCCAGCCCCAGCCCGGCCAGCCCGCCCGACGCGATGGCGTAGAGGCTCTGGATCGTCTGGTGACCTTCGCCCAGCGGGTCGGCAAAGGGGTCGCGCCACGACGCGAGCCGGTCCGTGGCGTAGGGCACCAGCTCCGGCAGCGCAATGACCGCCGCCGCAATGGCCGCCGCGCCCAGCCCCCCGGCCAGCCCGAACCAGTGCAGCCCTGTGCCGCCCACAAACATCAGCACCGCGCCGATAGACAGGATCAGCAGCGTGCCGGACAGATGCGGCTCCAGCAGCATGAGCACCGTGACGACCCCCAGAATCAACGCGAACGGCACAACGCCTGTGGAAAACGACTTCATCCTGTCGTGATTCAGTGAGATGATATGCGAGAACACCAGCACAATCGAGAATTTTGCGATTTCACTGGGCTGCAGCGTGCCCAGCCCCGGCAGCACGATCCACCGCTTGCAGCCGTTGTACTCCGGCATGAAAAGCACGATGGCAAGCAAAAGCAGCGAGATACCCAGCATCGGCCAGGCCAGCCTGTGCCAGACGTGGTAGTCCACCAGGCTGGCCGCGTACATAGCCAGCACGCCCAGCGCCGCAAACAGCAGCTGCGGACGGATGTAGGTGTAGGCGTCGCCACGGCGGTAGAGCGCCACCGCGTACCCCGCGGAGAACAGCATGATGAGCCCGTAGCTCAACAACAGCAGCAAGATCAGCAGAAACGGTATGTCGAATGTCGGCAGCGATGCCGCCCGCGCCCGAATCCTTTGTACAAGTGCAGCCATAACAAAGCCCCCTGCGCAGAGTGTACGCAGGGGGCGGCGGGTTTATGCTTTTGTCAGCGGTTCAAATCAAGGCTCAGCATCGTGTAGCCGTTGGCGCCGTTCTGGATGCTCTGGGCGCTGGCCTCATAGCAGGCCTGCAGGACCTCCATGTTGGGCTGGGGCGCGTCCGGGTCGGTGATGGTCCCGGTGGCAAGGGCCTCGTAATAATTCTCAATAATCTGGGCACAGATGCGGCGGCGATCCCGCAGCGGTGTCAGCAGGTTGGCCATCCACTGCTGGTACATGCCGTGGTAGTCGCTGCCGTGGTCAGCAAACAGAAAGTAATATTCCTGCTCGACCTCCATGGGCGACGCCTGGCAGCGGTAGAAATCCCCCAGTGCCTTGCGCTTTTTATCGGTGGAGTATTGCAGGATGTCCGACAGTCCATTGAGGAAAAGCTCTGGGTGCCGAATCCATTTGGAGTACGGCTCCACCTGCACTTTTAGTGCATCAAAGACGGCCAGAAAATCCTCAAGCGCGATCTTCATCTCGCCCTTTTCCCATTTCTGGATCGTGCGCTTATCCCGGCCCAGGCGGTCTGCCAGTTCCCGCTGTGAAACACCCGCTGCCTCCCTCGCAGCGGTCATTGCTTCTGCCACACGGCATCGATATGCGGACATAACATCTTCTCTCCCCTCAAAACGCGATTCACCGCCGGAAAAACAGCAAAGCGGCGGTGCAAAATGCGCCGCCAAAATTCCCGGCACTGGTTGTGTACTTTGCACACCGGGATATGCTATATTGTGAAGGGCGGCATCCATAAGTACACTAACACTACCGTAATTTTACTCTAGTTACCATTTTTTGTCAATATATTTTGTTATGTAACATAGCAGGAGTGGGTGAAAATCGTGTATACCTATCGCGTTGTCTGTCAAAAGCTCTCCGCGCCCGAGCTCGGGCCCTACACTACCTACGGCATTCTGGCCGCGCGGGACCTCCGCGGCTGCCAGCAGGTCGTACAGTTTATCTCCGACGTATCGTTGGACCGCGCCCTCGTCGAGGCCCTCGCACGCCGCTGCACCGCCGCCCAGCTCGACCCCTGCCACCTGCTGGACGTGGTCGAGGATGCCATCAGCGGGTAAAGCCTTCCGCCCCCAAAGGCTCCGACCAGGGGCGAGGTGCGCCCCTTTGCTGGGTGTCCTATAGCGCAAGGGACACCGCTCACATGCTGTTCCCGGCAAGCGCAGTCCTTGCCCGGGTGTGTTTGCCGTGCGCCTTTTTATGCGGCCACCGTAACTTGCTTGTCAGCTCCTGCTCATACTCCGGCGTGTCAAAAAATCACATTCGTGGTCTATTGAATATCTAGGGGCGACCATTGGTCGCCCGCGAACTTGGCGCAGCAACGCCTTTTCCGGGTAAGTTTTTTTCACAGGCAAACGGGCACGGGCGAGCAATGCTCGCCCCTACAAGAGTTTTTTGACAGTCTGCATACCCAGGGAAGATATAAGATTCCATCTTCAGCTTGAACATTGGTGTGCCTCATAAGCTGACCCCCTGCCCTTTTGGGCTCCGGATAAGGATAAAACCGCAAGCACACACGACCAAATTCACGGACATTCCCGTTGAATTTGTGTTGTGTTTACGCTTTTTTGTGGCGGTTTTTGCGCAACAGTTGCGCAAAAACATCAGCAAAACTCTAACAAGTGCTGGGCGGTGTGTATAATAGCTGCCGAAAGCGCTTGTCATTGTGACGAATTCGACAAGTCAAAATTTTGCAATCTGCCAAAAGTCACTTGCTTGAATGTAGCCGTATTGAAATTTTCATCCCAAAGTATTATACTGCTTTTTATAAAAAGGCACACAACAAACATACCGTGTCTTACTTTTCCCGACGTAAGCGCAAATGTTTGCACATCGGATTATATTCTCAAAAAAGACTGTAAATACAGCTCAGCTTGTGGAAAAAGTCCGTTTCCGGGCCAGATGTGCGCAGCGCATAAAATCGCGCCGAATGGCGCGCGTTCCCCCGATATATCGTGAGAACACACATATACACATATATAGAAAAGGAGTCGAAGCAAATGACGAAAGCATTTTCTATCCTGCACCGTGCGGCGGCACTGCTTGTCGCCCTGTGCCTGCTGGTCGGTATGGCTCTGCCGGTTTATGCAGCTGAGGATGAGGCTTTATTTTTTGAGGCAGGTTCGGAAACGATTCCGACCATTCCTGCCGCAGACACGTCAAGCGCGGGTGTAGAACCTGCGCAAGAGCCTATTGTATCCGACTTGGAAACGATTCCGGGTGAAGGAGATGCCCCGCCCACTGCGAACGAGCCGGGAACAGAAGCGGGAGACACGGTAAATAATGCAGCAGCGGTTCCGAACAATGACGGCAAAACCCAGGAAGCGGCAGAAAATCAGACTCCCGCCGCCGATACGGACACCGCCCCTGCCGACCCAGCCTTGACGAACAAAACCCCTGCGGACACTTCCGATACGGCTGCCGCGCCAAACTATGCCATCAACGCAGAGGAAACCACGGCGGCAAAAACCAACACAGAGCAAGATGTTCTTTTTGCTGACGGGGACAACCCCAACGAAGAAGATACTATGCCTGCGGATGATTCGCCTGACAACGATGACGCGAACACACCTGATACGATAGCGGATACCAGTGTATCGACGGGCTTTATCCCGGCAACGACAACCATTTATTTTGAGGATGACGGCAGATACAATACAACATATAACGGTCAAAACTGTACCATCCGTTTTTATGCACAAAAGGTAGCCTCTACTGACGCAGGTACCGCCGACTTGAACAAGGATATGGTGGATGCCGGAGAAACAACCGATAGCAATGGGGAAAAACATAGAGTATTCAGCGTCACACTGAATTCCGCAGATTATCCGGATGACGGGTTTTATCGGGTTATTTTCCAGTATTGGGTAGGCGGCAACTGGCAGGAAGAAATCTTTGCCTTTGGCAATGGTGATCGTGAAACCGGAGCCACCACTCACTGGACAGCGATTGACCAACTTGCCGGTAAAAAGTTTGTTCGAACAGACAAAAATACTACGGACAAAAATTACAATCGGGGTTCATCTTACAACGCCTCCCAATGGACGCGCGTGGAGTACTATTACAAGGATATGCCGCTTTACTTCAAAAATGCAAGCGGCGCTCCACTTACCAACGTAACCGCAGTATTTTATAAACAAGATGAAAATGATAAGACCAAAACAGTAAAAACCGCCAGCCTGCCAATCGGCACGGTGGAAGCGGGCAAGTTTTACGCGCAGAAAATCCTGATCCCAGACAATAAGTCGCAGTTTGTAAAGTTCACTTGGGACGGCGGCGAAAGCGCCCTGTATAATTTCAGCAAAGACAACTACGGTGGCGCAACGCCGTTCAACTTAACAACCGCCAATTGCTTTGTCTACGGCACAGATTCCACATTCTCTTGGCAAAGCGCGGGCAGTGATTTGCTAAAGGCAAACAAAACCATTTACTTTGATGCCACGCTGTCCTCGTACAGTTATGCGAACGACCCCGACATACATCAAAGTCCTATGCCGGACGATGGCAAACCCATGTACTGCTTCCTGACGGGTTCAGACGGCAGCACTGTCAAAACCGTGACAATGGACGAAGTCACCGACCCCGCCGCTGACCGCAAGCTGTGGTCTTGCACAATTCCTGAGGGCACTTACACCGCGGTGCAATTCTCCGCAACGGATAACCAAAACGCCCCCGCAAAAGACAACAAGACCAGAAAGTACAGCACGGCAGAAATCCCCCCAGCCCTGCAAGAACCCTGCTTCTTTGCTGACGACGGCGACCCGTCGGCCTACACGGGCGGCGAAGGTGTCAACCGTGACGGCTACTGGGGCGAGAAAGCCTCTGTCCGCGATGCCGAAAGCGGCAAAAACGCGACCGTTGTGGACATTGATAACAGCGGCACTTTTACCCAACAAAAGGATACAAAGTATATCACCAGCACCCTGTACGATTACTACACCGACTACGAGCTGAATGGCTTGAACCGCGACACTTACTCGTGGGTGACCACATCTTCCCAGCGCGGGTACGTCACTTTTGAGCAGTTCAACCGCGCATTAAGCAGCGCTTACACGGCAAACGGCAATGTAAAATACCCGCTTTATACCGGGCATTTCCAAAAGTCAGGCTGGGGCGACCCCTTTGCAACCGTTGCCGCCGGTATGGGTCTATACGGCTGGGGCGCTGAGGGTAGTTCCAACTACAATATCTTTATGGCCGTGAATAACTCGGCCTTGGATGATAATGGTAATGGAAGCTCCGATTACAATCGCACCTTCCAGGGCCTTGTGGAAAGCAAGACCTCTGACGGTACGGCAAACGGTCTGCCGCTGTTAAGAACCAAGAATTCCAACACAAATGCGTCGGTTGACCCGCACTTTGACAAAGACTTCCTGCAAGGCAAAAACGCCTTTAACACCGTGCTGGGCAAGGTGTACGAGGATGTTTCCTTCCCACTCAAGCAAAAAGCCGTTTTTGCGCAAAATCCGGACAGTCCGGACGATAACGACCCGGAGGGCAAAGCCGAATATTGGTACTATGACAGCAGCAAAAGCTCTCTGTATTTGAAGCAGAACCAAACCGACGGCAAGTATTATCTGGAATCCCCCAAAGGTGGTGACGGCAACCCCACCACGGACAGCAAATCACAAAACATTTCGTCACCAAACAATACCAATGGCACCCACGGCTTTTTCCCGTTTAACGAAACAGTTTCCACAGTCGGGGCGTCCCAATACAACTACGGCTTTGGTGCCAAGCTGCAATTTGACTTTACGCTTACAGAGGACGGCAAGGTTGTTGTAGGAAAAGACACCAGCGGCAGGAACATTGAAGTTCCCATCAAGTTCTTCTTCTCCGGTGACGATGACGTGTGGGTCTACATTGACGGCAAG
>OGHJ01003201.1_pt1 | contig 12304 bp, 10 predicted proteins | sample 1571351 | NCBI WGS metagenome assembly OGHJ01 (sample SAMEA2582037, study PRJEB24529) | metagenome | biome: Human gut stool | place: China | collected 2011 | reverse complement strand
CTATAATAGCCATAATTTCATCGGACAAAAGTACCCATTTTACTCTATTCTGCAACACTTTCCACTAAAAATATTTATAAAACACAGGATTTTTTTAAGAAATAGGAATCTTCACATATTTTTTACCTGTAAAAGCGTAGAAAATGCATACTGTCACACATTAAATAAACCGGAAGAAAGGCTATACACATTATTATATATATAAAAGTTGATGCACGTAACCCCCATGTAACATAGGAAGTTCAAACTTGGAGATGACTTTATTGTACCCAAAAAGAACAAAAAAACATTCTTTTAAAATTTCAGAAAAAAGAAGATATATGTCTTCTAACATAATAATCATTCAAATTACCGACTAAAAGTTGCGAAAGCAGCCATTTACCTATTTTTTTGTTCACAGAACAACATCATTTAACAAAATACCGATTTTGTTTACAACTAGTAAGTTATTCTCTAATTTTGACTTACAATAAAAGAATCCTTTATACATAATGCATAGCAACAGTATATCTTGAAAAGGATTATTCATGCTTTTGAACAAAATTCATTATCTTTGTTTCCCAATCAACTAATAATTGCTATGGTAGATACAACGCATATCGTATTCTTTTCGCCTACGCATACTTCGGCGAAAATAGCTCGTGCCATCGGAGATGGTATAGGAATGGAACGCAGAATAGAAACAGACCTGACACTTGATGAGAGTATCACACCTATTGAAATTAAGAATGCACTGACTATTATCGCAGTGCCAGTTTATGCCGGCCGAGTGGCACCTATTGCCCTACAGCGAATCCGACGATTAAAAGGAGAAAATGCTCCGGTTGTTTTGGTTGCCGTTTATGGCAACCGGGATTATGAAGATGCATTGGTGGAACTAAGAGATGAGACAACCCGCTTAGGTTTTACACCACTTGCCGCCGGAGCTTTCATCGGGGAACATAGTTACAGCCGCCCCGGAATGCCTGTTGCCGAAGGACGACCGGACGCTAACGACCTGCAAATAGCAGAGCAGTTTGGTAAAGACTGCCTCAAAAAGCTCAAGAACAGTGAGGCTCCTGCCGATTTCTTTATCAAAGGTAACGTTCCTTATCGCTATGTAGCGCCGTCTACCCCGGCCGCTCCTCTATGTACAGAAGAATGTTTTGCCTGTGGCGAGTGCATTGAAATTTGCCCCACACACGCCATTTACCTTAATCAAGAAGGAAAGATAGAAACTGAAATAGCGAAATGCATCAAATGTTGCGCCTGTGTAAAAGAGTGTCCTAACGGAGCACGCATATTTGATACCCCTTATACTCCAATGTTGCACGAGAAATGTGCAGCCCGAAGAGAACCGGAACTGTTTCTTTAAACAACAAACGATGAAAAGTAGAGAACAAAGAGTATTGGTAGGCATGAGTGGCGGGATTGACAGTTCCGCCACCTGCATCATGCTGCAAGAACAAGGATATGAAGTGGTAGGAGTAACAATGCGTACATGGGATGTACCTTCAAAATTCTCCACTCCCGGACAGACAGAACCCGATGATGTGCTCGAAGCCCGGGCATTGGCAGGAAAATTAGGTATAGAACATCATGTAGCCGATGTACGTGAAGAATTTAAAGAAGTTATTGTCAAGCATTTCATTGACGAATATATGAAAGGACGTACTCCTAATCCTTGTGTAATGTGTAACCCGCTTTTCAAAGAACGTATTCTGTGTGAATGGGCAGACCAGACTAATTGTGCCCACATATCTACAGGTCATTATTGCCGTCTGGAAGAACATAACGGACACCTATATATAATAGCAGGAGATGATATGACCAAAGACCAGTCTTATTTCCTGTGGAAACTTCCACAGGAAATTCTGCGCCGTTTCATCTTTCCACTCGGAACATATACCAAGCAAGAAGTACGGGAATATCTTCGTCAAAAAGGTTTTGAAACAAAAGCACAGGGAGGCGAAAGTATGGAAATCTGTTTTATCGAAGGAGACTATCGTGATTTTCTTCGTTCTCAGTGCCCGGATATCGATACAAAAATAGGACCCGGATGGTTTGTCGATAATAAAGGGTTAAAAATAGGGCAACACAAAGGCTTTCCTTATTATACTATCGGACAACGAAAAGGACTGGAAATAGCCTTAGGTCGTCCGGCTTATGTATTAAGAATCAATGCAGAGAAAAACACCGTCATGCTGGGAGATGCAGAAGAGCTGAAAACCGAATATATGTTGGTGGAAGACTATCAGATAACCGATATCCAGGAACTGATGCAATGCAAAGATTTAGCTGTCCGCATCCGTTATCGAAGCAAGCCCATCCCTTGCCGTGTAGCTGTTCTTGACGAAAAACACTTGCTGGTGCGTTTCTATTCCGAGGCTTCTGCCATTGCTCCGGGACAGTCTGCCGTATTTTACGATGGACGGAGAGTATTGGGAGGTGCTTTCATTGCATCTCAACGAGGAATCCGTAAAATAGCAGCCGATAACCAAGATAAATTATAAACGATGAAAATACACTACGGAATTATTATTATAATGTGTTGTCTGCTCAATGCCTGCCAGCCGGCTTCCCAAAATCCTCGTATTTATGACTCAGGAATTTCGCAGGAATTGGCAGAACTCAGAAAACAAGAAATCAATGAATTGAAATACGACCTTCGTTTATCTATTCCAAAACAAAAATCAATGCCGGTAGAGGGAGAGATACACGTTCGGTTCCGGCTGAACAAAGCACAAGAGGTTATCCTCGATTTCAGAGAAGAAGCGGATAAGATAAAAGAAGTATCCGCAAACGGACTGCCGACATCTTATGAATTCCGTAACGAACATATTATTCTGCCGAAGAATACAACACAGAAAGGAGAGAACGACATATATATCCGCTTTACTGCCGGCAATCAGTCTCTGAACAGAAACGACGAGTTCCTGTATACCTTGTTAGTACCCGACAGGGCGCGAACTGTTTTTCCGTGTTTTGAGCAACCTAACCTCAAAGCCTCTTTCACACTGCAATTGGACATCCCGTCTGAATGGGTTGCCGTCTCCAACACCTATATTAATAAGGAAGAAGAACGTGAAGGAAGAAAAAGCATTTATTTTGCTCCGACCGAGCCATTAAGCACTTATCTGTTCTCATTTGTTGCCGGAAAGCTGGAAAAACAAGAATATAAGGAAGGAAGCAGAAAGATTTCGGCTTACTATCGGGAAACAGACCCGAAGAAATTAGCACAATTAGATACTATTTTCAAGCAAGTTATGGCTTCCCTCCATTGGCTGGAAGATTATACCGGGGTCTCCTACCCGTTTGCCAAATATGATTTCATCATTCTACCCGGTTTTCAATACGGAGGCATGGAGCATACCGGCGCTACTTTATATAACGACAATCAGATGTTTCTGAGTGAGCATCCTACCCCTGATGAAGAGTTGAGACGTACCGAACTTATTGCACACGAAACAGCTCATATGTGGTTTGGCGACTTAGTTACAATGAACTGGTTTGATGATGTATGGACAAAAGAAGTTTTTGCCAACTACTTCGCCGCCTGCATCAGCGAACCTTTATACCCGGACATTAATCATCAATTGAACCGGATTAAAACATTCACTGCTTCTTCACTTTCGGAAGATCGTACTCCCGGTACGACCTCCATCCGCCAGCCGTTGGACAATTTAAGAAATGCCGGACTGATTTATGGACAAATCATCTATAATAAAGCTCCCGTGATGATGATAAAACTCGTAGAACTGATGGGAGAAGACAAATTCAGAGAAGGAATCCGGGAATATCTCAACACATACGCCTACAGTAATGCCACATGGAATGATCTGATACGCATTTTGGATAACAAAACGGCAGAAGATTTGGCTGCTTTCAGTGATGTATGGGTAAATCAAAAAGGAATGCCCACTATACGTTTTGCCCAAAAAGACGGGAAACTGCAAATCTGTCAAGAAGACCCTTACCACCGGGGAATCACTTGGCCCCAGCGCTTCCATGTCACTTTATGTGGTGAGCAACGGGATAGTATTCTGGAAGTCAACCTGACCGACAGTTTATGCACATTACCACTGCCTTTCCCCGTCCGCTATATTCTTCCAAACACAGACGGCCGTGGTTATGGTCTGTTCATACCCGACAGTCATACACTACCATGGCTGCTGGCACATTGGCAAGAAACAGCCGATGACACCGCACGAGAAGCCTTGCTTATGCTTCTGTATGAGAATTATCAAGCCAAACATTTCACAGACGAAGAATGGAGCAGCAGTTTGTTAACCGGACTTAGTAAAGAAAAGAATCCTTTAATAGCCTCAACCATTATCGGTTATTTGGGAAATCCTCTCCGCACATTAGCATTTGAAAAGAAACAAGAAATGGAAGAAGCAATGTTCCGCCTTAGCGAAACTCACGCCATTCCCTCTTGCCGCATCCAGCTTTTACGAAGCTTGATTCAAAACGCTACATCTGACCGAAGCTTACAAAAGCTCTACAGCATTTGGACAAATCAATCCGGCAAGCAACTGAATGAAAGAGACTATACAACTTTGGCGTATATTCTCTCACTTCGTATGCCGGAGCAAAGCAAAACACTTCTGACCACCCAGCGTCAACGTCTCAAAAATCCCGACCGTTTACGTGAATTCGACTTTATCTCACGTGCAGTCACCCCCGATACACTGGAACTTGATGCTTTATTCCGGTCTTTAATGTTAGCAGAAAATCGTAGAATAGAGCCTTGGACTGCCACCGCATTAAGTTATCTGAACCATCCGGCCAGAGAAAGTTATTCGATAAAATATATCCGCCCGGCATTGGAAGCTTTGTTGGATGTACAACGTACCGGAGATATTTTCTTCCCCAAAAACTGGGTAAATGCATTGCTCTCCCAGCATCGGAGTCCTGAAGCGTATCGTGAAGTGGAAGCATTCTTTGCTGCACACCCCGACTATCCGGTCTTGCTGAAAAACAAGATTCTCCAAGCGGCTTATCCGCTTTACAGAGCTAATAAACAAAAATAAGAATCAAGGAAGTTGCATAACCCCGCGATAAACAGCGTGTCGTAAAGTGCCCATTTCATCGTCGCTATCATAATCCCAGTACATAGCTCCCAGCATACCCTGCCGGTGCAGAAAGCGACATTTAAGCTCGATGGATTGGGCATTTTCATAATTCACGACGACTGTTCCTTTGGAATTAACCAAATAAGGAACTTGTGCCACACTATCCCAGCGACTATACAGACTGTCGATAGATATGATATGGCGATAATCCAAAGACTCAGGCGCCTCGTTGGTTCCATGTCCATAGAAAGGAATCCCCAATACCAGGCGCTGTACCGGAAAACCACCGGCAATATGCCCGGCCACTGCCTTCTCACACGACCATTCCTCCGTCATGTCCGAACAATGCAAGGCAGCATGATGAAAAGGCGCCTCTTCCATATCATAGGCCATAATATTTACATAATCCACATACGGTTCGATAGCTCTAAAATCATAATAACGCCCGGTGGCAGCAGTAGCTATCGTCAGAAGTTTGTCCTTCCCGACAGCCTGCCGGACATCACGCATCAAAAGAGTAAAATTCTCCTTATCGGCAGAAGAAAAAGATATGCCGGCCGTTCCACTACCCGGATACTCCCAGTCAATATCAATACCGTCCAATCCAAATTTATCAATCACTCTTCTGCAATCGGCAGCAAAAGCAGTACGAGTACTGTCATTGGCCGCCATTTCACTGAAACGGCTACTACCCCAGCCTCCCACAGACAATAAGACCTTTAAAGAAGGTTTTTCCTTTTTCAAACCCACTATCATCTGCAGGCGAGGCTCATTATCTATCCGTATTCCCTTGTTATCATCCGCCACATGCCCAAAAGCATAATTGATATGAGTCAGGCACGATGTTTCGGGAGTACTTACTCCCCATGAAGTAACATAAGCCAACACCACATACCGAGATTCATTTCCCGGCATACCGGTATCTGCCGACTTCTTCTTATTCAGACAAGAAGCCAATAATACAACCAGCAGCAGAGATAACAGCCTGAATATTTTCATCCCAAAGGAGATTGGTTATTTACTCAACTCGCGCGAACGTTCTCCCAAATATCCTCCATGATGACGTTTGCTATATTCCTCAATGGTAAAACCGGTACGTTTCATGGTTTCCACTACCAGGATATCTCCAATCACCGTCATCACGGTAGTAGAAGTGGTGGGAGTCATACCCAATGCACAGACTTCATCGGGATGTCCGGTGCATAAACAAATATCAGACTCACGAGCCAACGGACTATCCGCATTTCCCGTTATAACAATATATTTCAGCGTTGGGTTCAACGTATGAGCCAATTGTGTGAGTTCCACTATTTCGCGGGTCTTACCGGAATTAGAAATCAACAACAACAAATCATTCTCCTGCAATATGCCCAAGTCTCCGTGTTGTGCTTCGCTGGGATGCAGAAATACTGCCGGAATGCCGGTCGAACAAAATGTGGTAGCAATATTCATAGCTATCTGTCCGGCTTTTCCCATTCCGGTAGTCACCAGTTTACCCCTTTTGTTATGTACTTGCTCAACAATCAGAGCTACAGCCTTCTCATAAGCATCCGAAACCGGAATATTTAATACGGCTTCCGCCTCTTTCTTCAACAATTCGTGTATAGATGTCATCATAAGTAACAGAGATATTTATTTTAATAGTTCGGTTAGTTCTTCCCGGTTATCCGCCACGGCATAATAACTGTTCTGCGGATGATGTGCAAAATGCTGTGTTTCCAGTCCTTTCAGAAATTCCACAATGCCATTCCAGAATCCATTGATATTGTAAAATATGACTTTTTTATGGTGATAATCCAATGTGGCTGCAGCCATCACATGAAATATTTCGTCCAAAGTACCCACTCCGCCCGGCAGTGCCACCACTACATCCGCTTCGTGCAACATAACATCTTTGCGGTCGCTCAGATTGTCTGTACGAAAGGTAACATCCAACAAATCGCTCACCCTTCCGCGTTCTTCCAGTTTGGTAGGAACCACGCCCATCACCATACTTCCGTTTTCTTTGGCAGCACGGGCAACACATTCCATCAAGCCGATATTGGCTCCGCCATATATCAAGGTCTTTCCGTTTTGTCCCATCCAAGTTCCCAGTTCACGCGCTTTATCAAAGTAAACAGGGTCTATATTATCAGACGCAGAACAAAAAATAGCAATCTTATCCATTCTCTTGAATTCTGTTATTGAATACAAATATCTGCATTTTTTGAAGAACAACAATAACTTTTGTTGTATTTTTGTCCACCGAAACAGAATTGAACTAAAAAACAATGTCCTATAATACTTTCACTTTGTCAAACGGGCTGCGTATTATTCATGCACCCAACCTCTCTAAAGTAGCCTATTGCGGTTTTGCGGTAGATGCCGGAACACGTGATGAATATGAACAAGAGCAAGGAATGGCGCATTTTGTAGAACATAAGGGGGGAAAAACGAAACTGTAAACTTACAACATTGAACTGCACAACGTAAAACATTGATAAATAAGAGGATGAACACAGATAGAGAAGAACAGAAAGAAAAACGAAACGGTTTACACAGGTTTACACCGGCTTTACAGGGACACCTGTTTGAACGGCCTTTTTAAAAGGTTTACTTTACACCGGCCGCCATAAGTGGGTGGCTTTTCTTCATCAACGCATATAATACACTTGAACGGGCGCCACAAATGAAAAGACGCTGGGTTCGTGTTGGCTTAAAGCCGCTTGTATGGCCTTTTTCGTGGCAATACGGCGGCTTTTGTTGTATTCCTGAAGTTCTTATCGTTCGGTAGAAACAAAAGCCTAAAAACGCCTTTACGTGGAAAGATTTCTAATGCAAGCGGAAAGGCTGCTTCAAAACCTGTTTAAAAGATGTTTGAAACTTCAAAAAAAGAGTGGTAGGACACTTGGTAGGACACTTTGGTAGGACACTTTTTATATATGGAAAAACGAAATATATAGTTTGGTAGGACATTTGGTAGGACACTTTTAACGGTGATAAATCGCTTTTTTATAGGTAAAACTTACTTAAAACGTGCCTTAAATGATATTTTTTGAACGTAAATAGGGGGAAAATACAGCTTTAAGAAGGGAGAAAACACCCACAAAAGAACGCTTATTTACGCTTATAAATAGCTTATATTTAATATTTTATACTATAAAAAGAACAAAGGCACACCGAAAAAATGCGTGCGTACCTTTATTCTTGCAAAGGACGCTTATCGGTGATATGTAAAGGCGTAGGTCACGTGCTTGTTTAGTTTGTGGGGTTCTTTATTCCTTTAAGTGGGCACCGGCAGAGGTCGCACCCTGACTGGTACGTAATAAAGTGCTTTCGGTAGAAACACCCCCTGCATTCTGGCCGAAATCTGATCTTTCGGTTTCAATTAAACGGAGTCGTTCTTCCAAACGAGCGTTTTCTTTTAATAACTCTTTGTTTTCTTCGTCTTTCTCTTTATACATTCTATAAAAAGCGGCAGCCTCTCCTTTTGTTTCTTGCAAAACTTCGCTTTGTGTATTCTGTTCCGGTTGTATTGATAACCGATCAACTTGTAGCATTTTCCCGTTACCGGTAAATATCCAATCAAAATTTATTATTTCAGAATATCCTGCAATAGAAAACCGCCGAAAAAAATCAAAACTTGGGGCAGACTTCATATTAAGAATATCATATATAGTCTGCGTCCGGTCATAGCCTAACTTCTTAGCGAAACTATTAGGGGTTTCGCCTACAAATTCAACAATTTCTGCAATCCTTGCAGAGATTTCTGCATTTTTATTTCCTTTTTCTTTGTTCATTTCAGAATATTCTGTATGTTTGCAACATCTTAACCGAGTTAAGAGCGCCCAAATATACAGAAAAGTATCTGCATCGCAATGGGTAATAAGGAAGTAACTTAAAAAACATATATGAATATGAGCAACGAAAAGCAAATTTTTCTCCCTGTGGAGATTAAGAAGGAAATAATTAAAACCTTCAAAACGACGAAAGAAACTTTGTGGGCTGCGCTGAACTATAAAACAGACAGCAACTTCGCCCGTATGCTTCGGGCGGCCGCTTTTGAACGTGGCGGTGTCCTGTACCCTGATCCCAAAAGGGCAGCGGGTTATGTTCCCCAATGCGAAACGACTTTCAACACTTCAGAAAAGACAATGGTACAAAATTTTGGCGTCCGGGTTAAGCTGGTCGGCAACCTTTCAAGCGGTGAATTATCGCTGTTTGTTGACGGGGAACAAAAAGCCACCTTCGACAACCCGCACCTGGATGAACTTTCAAACATACAGGCGACCGCCCAAAATTTAGCGAACGAATTATCTACGGTACAGTAACAAAGTAAATTTTAAGTGATGGAATACTTTGATAACATGATATGCGTAACAATCGACGAACTGACCGAAAAATACGACGGCCAGCAAGTCATGACCTTCGCAAATTACAATAAGCTGGTGACACGCAACCGCATAGAACTCGCCCATCGGGGCGGTGGTTTAGGTGGGTATGTCCGTGTAGTGTATTCCTCGCTTCCTGAACGTTTCCGCACCCGCTTTGAAGCTATACACGGAAATCCTAAAACAATTTTAGAACAGCAAGAAATGGAAAAGAAAGCCTTGAAAACAGATAAGGCCGCCCGTGATTTTTACATGACTTATATACTGCCGAACGGTAAGACACTGGTCGATACAAAAGTCTATGAATATACCATTAACGCTTCAGTGCTGGGGTTTGTTCTTACTGCTTTGAATGAACGTTTGGCAAAGGTTAAAGCCCTGGGCGGCGGTATTCCGAAGGATTTATGGCATAAAGCACTAACCTTGTCGGAGTCTTACCGTAAGGACTACGGCCACACCCTACCGGATAAACTTCGGGGCTTTCGTGACAAGCTAAACGCCTACAAGCGTGACGGCTATGTCGCCTTAATTTCCGGTAAGGACGGAAACGAAAACACACTGAAGATCACAGAGGAAGCCGGTAATCAGATTATCGCTTTGAAGCGTAGTAAGGTACCAGTTTACACTAACGCACAAATATTCGTTAAGTATAACGAGATTGCAGAGAAAAAAGGCTGGAAGCCCCTTAAAAGCGTTAAGTCGCTGGTTACTTACCTGGAACGTCCGGAAGTGAAGCGTCGCTGGTATGACGCCGTTCATGGCGAACTGGCTGCACACCAAAAGTACACCCGGAAGCATAAAACAGAACTTCCTTCCGTGCGTGACGCCTTGTGGTATGCCGACGGTACAAAATTAAACCTATATTACAAAGCCTATGACGAGAACGGAAAACTGCAAGTACGCACGACACAGGCTTATGAAGTAATGGACGCTTTCAGCGAAACGATGTTGGGCTATTATATTTCTGACAGTGAGAACTACGAAGCGCAATATAATTCTTTCCGTATGGCCATACAGACGGCCGGACACCGCCCCTTTGAGATCGTAACAGATAACCAGGGCGGTCACAAGAAACTGGAAGCTACAAAATTCTTCGAACGTATATGCCACGTTTTCCGCTTTACGGCTCCCTACTCCGGTCAATCTAAAACGATTGAAAGCGCTTTCGGCCGCTTCCAGGCTGAAATATTACACCAGGACTGGCGCTTTACCGGTCAGAATATTACTACCAAACGGGAAACCAGCCGCCCGAACCTGGAATTCATCGAAGCGAACAAAGAAAACCTTTACACCCTGGAAGAACTGAAAATAGCTTATGCAAAGGCCAGGGAAGCCTGGAATAACGCAAAGCATCCGGCCACTGGCATTTCACGCTTTGAAATGTACCAAACTTCAGTAAACCCTGAAACTACTGAAGTGGATCAGTTGGATATGATAGAGATGTTTTGGCTTACTACACAGAAGCCGGCAACCTTCACCGCTTCCGGGATCACTATTGAAGTCGACAAGAAAAAATATACTTATGAAGTCCTGGACGCTGAAAAAATGCCCGACCTGGAATTCCGCAAAAAGCACACTTTCAGAGAATTTTATGTCATGTATGATCCGCTGGATATGACACAGGTACGGCTTTATACAAAGGAAACTAACGGAATGCGGTATATAGCCACCGCCGAACCTTACATAAAGGTGCATCGTGCTATACAGGAACAAAAGCCCGGCGAAATGGACTTCATTCGGAAAATGGACTACCGGAACAAACAGGAGCGTGTCAATCAACAACTGGAAGCGGTAGAACTGGAAATGATTCACGGCGTAGCGCCTGAACAGTTCGGCCTGAACCGTCCGAAAATAAAAGGCTTAAACCTGGTTACCGCTGAAACCATGATGGAGACAGCCGTAAAACAGTCCAAACCAGCCAAACAGGTAGAAGTAATAGACGTCGGTCTACTTGGAAAACAGCTTAGTAATATCACTTTTAACGACGTCGCTTTACTTGATAAATATTAATAAATTAAATACTTACGATTATGGCAACATTATCAATTAACGAAAAGAACGAAGTCCGGGACATGCTGAAAACATACTGTAACCGGTACCCTTCACAGAATAAGGCCGCCGCCAGTCTTCACGGTGTCAGCGCCGGAACCATTTCTTCCATACTGAACGGGAAGTATGAAAATATTTCAGACGAAATGTTTCGGAACATCTATTCCCAGGTAAGCACACCGCACCAGGCCGCCGGGTTGCAGATAGTAGAAACGACTGCTTTACATGAAATAATTGCCGCTATGCAGGATGCCCAGGAATGGCAGGACGTCACCTGGGTAGTCGGTGAGTCCGGATGCGGTAAAACGACGGCCGCCAGTGTTTACCAAAGCAGCCATAAAGAAGTATATACGCTCCTTTGTAGTGAAGACATGAAGAAGGGCGACTTCGTCCGTGAGCTGGCCGCTGTTATCGGCGTAAATGCTAACGGCCACAATATCCGGGAAATTCTGTCGGCTATTATCGCCCGTATTATTCAGATGGATAGCCCTTTGTTGATTTTCGATGAAGGCGACAAACTGAACGACCTGGTATTTCACTACTTCATTACCATATACAACCAACTGAAAGACAAAGCGGGTATTATCTTCCTTTCTACTTCCTACATTGAAAAGCGCATGGAAAGCGGCCTGAAGCATAATAAAAAAGGCTATCAGGAAATAAACAGCCGTATAGGTCGCAAGTTCTACAAAATATCAAAGAACACGGCAAACGACGTGTATGCGGTATGTGTAGCGAACGGCATCAAAGAAGACAAGGCGCTGGAAAATATCATCCAGGACGCCGCCAGCTATGAAAATGACATGCGCCGTGTGACTAAAAAAATAAAGA
>OGHJ01003195.1_pt1 | contig 12320 bp, 9 predicted proteins | sample 1571351 | NCBI WGS metagenome assembly OGHJ01 (sample SAMEA2582037, study PRJEB24529) | metagenome | biome: Human gut stool | place: China | collected 2011 | reverse complement strand
TGTCCGGCTCAAACTTTTCCGCTGCCTTCATCAGGCCGAGGTTGCCCTCCTGGATGAGGTCGAGGAAGGGCAGCCCCCTGCCCGCGTAGCGCTTGGCCACCGAGACCACCAGCCGCAGGTTTGCCTCGCTGAGGCGTCGGCGGGCGTCCGCATCCCCTGCTCTGGCGGCGCGGGCCAGCGTCTGTTCCTCTTCTGCCGAGAGGAGCGGCACCTGCCCGATCTCCTTCAGATAGGCTTTCACCGGGTCGTCCAGCGCCACACCCTCGGCGGAAAGCTCATGTTCCAGTCGGCCGATCTGGGCTTCGTCCAGCAGCGGGAGGTCGGCGTCCTCTTCCTCCACCCGGATGCCGCGTGCCTCCAGCGCCTCATACAGCGCGTCCAGTCCGGCAACGTCGTACTCCTGCTCTTCCATGGCGCGGCTGACCTGTTCCGGCGTCAGAAGGTGGTGCCGGGCACGGCTCGCCAAAATCTTTGCAAGTTCTTCCGTCTGCGACAATTTCCGCATGATTCCTTCTCCTTCCAGCTCCAGCCGGGAGGAAAGGGAGCGCTCAGTCTTCTGCAGGGAGAGTTCCCTGTTTCTTTTCTCGCATCGACTGGAGATACTGCTCTAAGTCTTCATTGGACATCTGGGCCGCCTTCTTCGCGATCGGGGTGCCGCGGGCGATGCGTTCCAGATAAAAGTTGATATCCTCGGTGGTACAGTTGACATCGCTGTATTGTGCCGCAAGGCGGCTCAGTTCATTCAGGGCCTCTTCGCTCTGCACAAAGCCGCGCAGGGTGGAAAGGCTGACCTCGATGCCCTGCGCCTGGCAGTCCAGCATGGCCTGATACAGTTCCTTCTGCTGGGGCAGGAGGAACTTTTCCGCCGGCAGTGCGGCCCGCACCTTGGGGATGTAGCTGGGCTCCCGCAGCAGTGCCGCCAGCAGCCGCTGCTCGGCCGAGGCCACACCCAGCGCCTGCGAGCCGCCTGCGCTGTAAGGAACATTGATCTGATCCATCTCACCGGAGTGCAGGCGGGAGCGGTTCTCCTCCCGTCGTCGCTTGCTGCCCGCTTTTTTGACGGCGGTGCCCAGCTGGGTCAGGATGGCGGTCTTGGAGATGTTCGTCTCCTCGGCCAGCCGCCCGGCGTAGACCTCCTGTTCGGTGGGGTTGGAGCGCTCGGCCAGCAGGTCCACGGCATCGCGGATGTATTCGAGCCGCTGGGCATCCTGGGTCAGGTCGTATTGATCCCGCAGGCGCTTGAGCCGGAAATCCAGCGCGTTGCCCACGCCGTCCAGCAGGGCGCGGAAGCGGTCGGCACCATAGCGCTTGATGTACTCGTCCGGGTCCTTTGCACCGGGGATCTGAAGCACCCCCACCCGCACCGTGCTGTTCCGGAACAGTTCCAGCGAGCGGAGGGTGGCTTTCTGGCCCGCCTCGTCGGAGTCGTAACTCAGGATGACCTCATCGGCGTACTCACTGATGAGCCGCACCTGCTCCGGCGTCAGGGCCGTGCCGCAGGCGCAGACGGCGGTGTCGATGCCCGCCTGCTGCATGCTGATGACATCCATATAGCCCTCGCAGAGGACGAACCGGCGGGAGGCGCTCTTTTTGGCGATCTGCAGCGCGAACACCGTCTCGGATTTGTGGTAGACCAGCGTTTCGGGGCTGTTGACATATTTGGGCTTGGAGTCATCCAGCACACGCCCGCCGAACGCGATGATGTTGCCGCGCAGGTCGAAGATGGGGGTCATGACCCGCTTCCAGAACAAACAGTAGATGCGCCCGGAAGCGCTGCGCTTGAACAGGCCGCTGGCGTCCAGCTCCTGCTGGTTGTAGCCCTTATCCCGCAGGAACTGATAGAGGGCCTGCCCATCGTTGGGGGCATAGCCGAGGCCGAACCGCACGATGGTCTTGTCGTCCAGCCCGCGGCGGCGCCAGTAGGCGCGGGCTGGACGGGCCTCCTCGACCGTCGAATTCAGGCAGGCGTGGAAGAAGCGGGCCGCTTCGCGGTTCATCGAGAGGATGCGGCTGCGCATCCGCCCGGTCTTGTCGTCCTCCTGCGGCTCCGGCATCCCGGCGCGGGCTGCCAGCATCTTGACGGCCTCGCCGTAGTCGATGCTGTTGATCTTTTTGGCGAAGCTGATGGCATCGCCGCCCGCCCCGCAGCCAAAGCAGTAAAAGCTCTGGGTGTCCGGGTAGACGTAGAACGAGGGGGTCTTCTCGCTGTGGAACGGACACAGGCCGCCATAGAGGCGGCCCTTCCGTTTCAGCTGCACATAGCTGCCCACCAGATCGACGATGTCGGTGCGGCGGTTCAGCTCTTCAATGTACTCGTGTGGGATCATGGCTCTTTTTTCCTGCTTCCTTTTATAACACGTGCCACTTGCGGGGCACGAACACATCCTCAAAGGTCCGGATGGCGAACTCGTCGCTCATGCCGCTGATGTAATCGGTCACGGCGCGGTCACGGCCCTCCTGATAGGCCAGCTGCAAATAGAAGTTGGACATCTGGTCGATGTGGGTCAGGTAGTATTCGTACAGTTCCGTGAGGACCTTTTCCACTTTCTGCTCTTCGCGCTTGGCGGTGCGGTCATTGTAGACATTGGCATACATGAAATCCTTCAGCGCAAGGAAGGCTTCCTCTTCCTCCGCGCCCATGGCCACATCGCCGTCGCTGTGGGCGAGGATGCTCTGGATCATGGTCGTGATGCGCTGGGATTTCGTTTCGCCCAGCACAGCGGTGCATTCTCTGGGCAGGATCGCCGGGTCCAGCACCCCGGCACGGACGGCATCCTCGATGTCGTGGTTGACGAACGCGATCTGGTCCGCCATCCGGACGATGCGGCCCTCCGGGGTCGCCGCCCAGGTGCCTTTGGTGTGGGTGATGATGCCGTTCCGCACTTCCCAGGTCAGGTTGAGGCCCCGGCCGTTCTGTTCCAGCTTGTCCACCACTCGCAGGCTCTGGCGGTAATGCTTGAAGCCATCCGGACAGAGCTTGTCCAGTGCGCTCTCCCCTGCGTGGCCAAAGGGCGTGTGGCCCAGGTCATGCGCCAGGCTGATGGCCTCGGTCAGGTCTTCGTTCAGGCGCAGGGCGCGGGCGATGGTGCGGGCGATCTGCGCCACCTCCAGCGTGTGGGTCAGCCGGGTGCGGTAGAGGTCGCCCTCCGGCGAGAGGAAGACCTGCGTTTTCTGCTTGAGGCGGCGGAACGCCTTGCAGTGGATCACGCGGTCCCGGTCGCGCTGGAACACCGGGCGGATGGGGTCCTGCGGCTCCGGTCGGGCCCGGCCCCGGCTTGCATCGCTGAAGGTCGCCCAGGGGGCAAAGGTCAGCCGCTCGATCTCTTCGGTACGCTGGCGTACATCCATCCGGTATCCCTCACTTTCATGCTGGTTCCTGCCCCCTTCCCAGCGCAGCTGCGCCCGCAGCTATTGTAGCAGAATTGCTCTGTCGAAGGGGGAATCTTCCTGTCCTGTCCAAAATTATCCTATAAAAAATCTCTCGGTGCTGCTGCTCACAGAGCGCAGCAGCCTTGCAGCCGACTGCCAATGGCTCCCACTTCGGGGGAGCGGACGAGCGAATGCGAGACGAAGAGGGGCATCAGAACGGCGCGTAGAACGGCTGCGAGACGCTCACCTCGGCCCCGCCCCGCGTCAGCTCCCGCAGCTGTTCCAGCAGCGGCGGCTCGGTGCCCTCCGGCATCTGCCAGTGCAGGGTCACGCGGTCGGTGAACTGCGGGTCGGCGAGTTTGGCCCCGGCCGCATGGATGAGCAGCGCGGCCCGCTCGTAGAGTGCGTAGTCCACCGTCACTTCCAGCTCCACCACGCTGCGCACCGTGACGACCTCGGCGTTTTCCAGTGCGCGGGCGGTCGCAGTGGTGTAGGCGCGGACGAGGCCGCCCGTGCCCAGCAGCACCCCGCCAAAGTACCGGGTCACGACCACGATGAGGTCGGTCAGGCCGCTGTGCTGCAGCACTTCCAGCGCCGGGGTCCCGGCGGTCTTGGCAGGCTCGCCGTCGTCGGAGTAGCGCTCCCGGTTGCCCTCCCGCAGGCGGTAGGCGTAAACGTTGTGCCGCGCGGTGCGGTTGGCCGCGCGCACCTGCTCCAGAAAGGCCACGGCCTTTTCCTCGCTGTCTGCAAACGCGAGCTGCGCAATGAAGCGGCTCTTCTTCTCCTCATATTCGCCGATGGCTGTGCCCCGGATGGTGCGGTAATCCTCCACGCTGACTCCTCCTGTTTGTGGTGTTCCTTGCAAAATAGTATACCATAAATCCGGGTAAAGAAAAAGCCCGACACAAGCATTGCTCGTGTCGGGCCTTCCCCGGATTTATTTGAAGCACGGAGATGTCATTTTGAAAGCGCTCTCGCTCAGACGAAGAGCTGCACCCACTGGTTGCCCCAGCCGAGGTTCTCGCCCTCGCCGGTTTCCTGCATCGGGCATTCCTCTTTTGCGTGACCCCATGAAATGAAAAAGGTGTCGATTTGTCAAGACAAACTCGGCAAATCGACACCTGCTGTTCAGATGAAGGTCGCTCAAAAGACGGGTACACATCGTGCCCGATTTGAGAAGCAACTGGCTGCCATTTTACAGGCCCTATAGCTTTGCGTCACAGCCTTTCGACTGCTTTGCCGAGAATATTCAATTCAGTAGATCTTGCATCGCATTCGAGCCGCCGTTCGCGCGGCTCCCTGACTACTTTTTTATTCTATCATGTTTGTCTTCATTCGTCAAGATTCTGCGGCCGGTTTTTTCCGTTTTTGCAGATCTTTTTCATGCCTCCCGGCTGCTGCTGTTTTGTTCCGGCCCGTTTTCTGCCGCCTCGCCCTCTCTGCCCAAAAAGCATCCAGCTCGACGTTGCTTGCGTGAAGGATCGCAAAAAAGGAAATTTTTGGAATTTTTCCATGTTTCACGCAGGAAATGCACCCATTCACGCAGAATAGTCTTGCATTTACCCCCCCCCACGTGCTATATTTAGCTTAGCAGGCAACCTCTGTTTTCTGGTTCCCCAATCCATGTTGTGGTACGAGTTGGAAGGGACGGTGGCGCACCGCCCTGTCCGGTTCCAATATATTATAGAATATATGTAATAGGAGGTATTCTCAATGGTCTCTTATCGCAGACTCGCCATGCGCGTCCTGGGGCATGTTCCGGTGCCTTTCGGCAAGAAAAAGGCAGCTCCCCCTCCCCGCGTTGCCGCACAACGGATCGCGGCCCTCGCTCTCGCCTGTGCCATGATGACCGGCATGGCCCTTCCTGCTTTTGCCGGTACGTATGATATCGCCAACGGCTCCATTGATATCCACGCTACGGAAAACGGCAATTTCATCACCCAGTGGTTTATGAATGGGGAACAAAAGGAATATTACGGCGACAGCAGTGGATATTTCGACGGAACGTATAAGGACACAGACAACGAAATCACCATCACCGGCACAAGCACGGGGAACACGGTCACCATCGACGCAGACAAAGACCAGACGGCCAATGTCACCTTGAAAGATGTGAACATCAATGTTGATGAAAAATACGAACACGGCTACGACCCCGATCAATACAAAACCGCCGTGGAAGTGACCGGCAGCGGCAATACGAACATCGAGCTGAACGGCAACAACACGCTGACAAGCGGATATGGCCACGCCGGTCTGGAGCATAACAAGACCGACGACAGCGGCACGCTGACGATTCAGGACGAAAAGAATGATGATGGCTCCGCAAAGGGAAGTGCGTCCGATACTACTGGCAGTTTGACTGCCACGGGTGGTTACCACGGTGCTGGCATCGGCGGCAGTGACAAACAAGACGGCCAAGTGACCATTACGGGCGGTGAGATCACTGCCAACGGTGGTAGTCAGGGTGCCGGTATTGGCGGCGGTGCCGGTGACACGGACGCCGTCGGCGGTGACGGCGATGTGACAATTTCCGGCGGTACGATCACCGCTACGGGCGGCAGTCTGGGTGCCGGTATTGGCGGCGGTGCCTACGGCAATGGTACTGTCACAGTTACCGACGGCGATATCACCGCAAAGGCTACGGGCAATTATGGTGCCGGTATTGGTGGCGGTCTTGGCGCGATACCGAAGGACACTCTTATTGGAGGAAATGGCACTGTCACCATCAGCGGCGGCACCATCACCGAAGCCTCTGGTGGCTATATGGCTGCTGGCATCGGCAGCGGCTATCAGGGTCTGGGCACAGTGACCGTTGAAGGTGATGCAGTCATCAAAAACGCACAGGGCGGTGAAGCTGGAGCCGGCATCGGCAGTGGCACCTATGGTGACAGCGAGATCCTCATCAGAGGTGATGCAGTCATTGAAAATGCAGAAAGTAGCGCAAACGGCGCTGGCATCGGCAGCGGCCAAGGCGATTTGTATCCCGATGGCGATGGCATGGTAATCGATCCAACTGTAGGCAACGTGACCATTGAAGGCAACGCCAAAATCGAAAATGCAAAAAGTGGTTCTGGTGGTTCCGGCATTGGCGGCGGCGCTATTGGCATCGGCAATGTAATCATTAGAGGCAACGCTCAAATCGGCAACGCCACCGGCGGCGAAGAAGGTGCCGGTATTGGCGGCGGTGCTCTTGGAACTGGTGACGTGACCATCGAGGGCAATGTCACCATCGAAAACGCACAGGGCGGCGCTGGTGCTGCCGGTATCGGTGGCGGCGCAGAAACAGAACCCGACACCGAGGATACCAGAAACAAAGTTTCCATCAAGAGCACCGAAGCTGGTTCTCCTAACATTACTGCTACAGGCGGCGGCGTTCTGAATGACGAGAATTATCCCCTCGCCGGTGCTGCGGCCATCGGCAGCGGCAGCGTTGCTGACGGTGCTACTGAGGTAAAGTCCGATATTACCATTGAAGGCAAAGTAACCATTGATGCCACCGCAGGCGGAAGCATTGCCATTGGCGATGCACTGACCGGAGAAAAGAAGTTTGACGGTCTGCCAGTAGGTACTGTTATCACACGAAAAGATTCGGACGGCAAGGATCTCACCCAAGAGGGTGACAAGCCCACGGAACCGGAAAAGCCGGAGAAACCTGACCCGGAGAAACCGGAGCCGGAGAAACCGGAGCCGGAGAAACCGGAGCCGGAGAAGCCGGAGCCGGAGAAGCCGGAGCCGGAGAAGCCGGAACCGGAAAAGCCGGAGCCGGAGAAGCCGGAGCCGGAAAAGCCGGAGCCGGAGAAGCCTAACCCCAACCCGGAGCAGCCCAATCCTAACCCGGAGAATCCTTCCCAGCCGGAACAGCCTTCCGAACCGGAACAGCCCTCTGAGCCGTCGGGTGCGGTCTCGACTTCCGCTCCGGCTGAAGAGCTGACCGCCTCGGATGCAGAGTATCTCGTTACGGTAGAGGGGCTTTCCGTCACCAATGCGCTGGAAAAGCAGATCACGCACAGCTGCACACAGAATGTCCAAGGCAAGGTCCTTACCATTCGCGCCAACAGCATTGTGGCCACCGCACATCTCACCATGGAGACGCTCCGGACGCTCAAAGCGCAGGGGGTAGAAACCATCCGTTTCAACACCCTGCTGTACCGTCCGACTTCGGTCTCCATCGACGCACTTCTGAATCTTGGGGTCGATGAAGCCGACATCCTCTGGACGCACAACGGGATCCAGGCCCGCCTGACGGTCGGCGGCACCGATTCCAGCAGCCTTTTGCAATAAGACCCTCTGAACCATAACAGCCGGGAGGCTTCCGTTTCGGAACGCCTCCCGGCTGTTTGGTTATGTACGCTTTGTCTTCCGTTTTTTTTCCTTTTCCAGATCTCAACAGAATTTTGTGCGGTATTCGCGGGGGGTGCAGTGCTTGATCTCCCGGAATGTTTTAATAAAGTAGCTGCCGTCCGAGAACCCGCATTCCAGACCGATCTCGCCGGTCTTCAGCCGGGTGGAGCGCAGCAGCTCGGCGGCCTTTTCTACCCGGAACTGCTTGACGTACTGGATGGGCGTGATGCCCAGCAGCTGCCGGAAACTGCGCAGGCAGGCGCTCTCGCTCAGGGCCACGCAGGCCGCGATCTTCTCCACCGTCAGCTCCTCGGCGTAGTGCTCCTCCACGTAGCGGAGCATCCGCTTCATCCGCTCCGAAGCGATCTGCTCCTGCTCCGAGACCTTGGTCTTGCCGCCCACGCACTGGGTGCTCAGCAGCCGCAGCGCCGCCGAGAGATGATACCGCACCCGGTTCTCATAGTCGAACGGCTCGTCCGCCACCTCTTTCCAGGCGTCCCGCAGGAAGATGAGTACCTGTTTCTGCCAGGGCACCGCCTCGTCCAGCAGAAAAAACGCCGGGGCACCGGGCTGCAGCAGGGGCCGGATGAGCTTTTGCCAGAAGATGGTGTCCATGCCGCCCACCAGCCGGGGCTGAAAGACGCCGGAGTGGAGCAGGGCCGTGCCCTCCGCCTGTTCCACCGAGTGCAGCGCCCCCGAATTGAGGAAGACGCCCTGCCCGGTCTGCAGCGTCAGGCGGGTCTTGTTCACATCCACATGGAGGGGGCCCTGTATGGTGAGGATGTATTCAAATTCCTCATGCCAGTGCCATGCCACCGAGTAGCTGGCCAGGTCTTCGGCGTAGCAGGCGATGGGAAATAGCGCACTGCCGTGCTGCACCAGCTCGCGCCCTTCGGCGTCGGCCACGATGTCCGTTTCGCAGTGGATGCCGCCCTCATGGACGATTGTTGCACAGCTCGTTTGATATGCCATATTGACCAGTTCCTTTCCGCAAATCTTTGAACATTTTTTATCAATGCCGGTTTTGTTGTACAAAAATTCAGATTTTCTTCTACCACAGCCGCTGGTTTCGTGGTATTATTTCATCAGAGGCCGCAAGTCCAGTATAACACCGAAACGGGAGGAACACAACCCATGGCACAGCTTCTTCTGCCGGTCATCTACCTGGCGTTCATCAGCCTCGGCCTGCCGGATTCGCTTCTCGGCTCCGCCTGGCCGAACCTCTACCCCGCTTTCGGGGTGCCGGTGTCCTACGCAGGCATCGTCTCAATGATCATCTCCTGTGGGACCATCGTTTCCAGCCTGTGCAGCGACCGGCTGACCCGTGCGCTGGGCACCGGCAAGGTCACGGCCCTCAGTGTGGCGATGACGGCGGCGGCGCTGTTCGGCTTCTCAGTGTCAAGCGCGTTCTGGATGCTCTGCCTCTGGGCCATCCCCTACGGGCTGGGTGCCGGAAGCGTGGACGCCGCCCTGAACAACTACGTTGCCCTCCACTACGAGAGCCGCCACATGAGCTGGCTGCACTGCATGTGGGGCGTGGGCACCATCATCAGCCCGGTGCTGATGAGCCTGGCCCTGACCGGCGGGCAGGGCTGGAACGGTGGCTACCGCATCGTAGCCCTCATCCAGGTCGGCATCACAGCCGTTCTGGTGCTGAGCCTGCCGCTCTGGAAAGGCCGCCCGACCGCCGCAAGCGCGGACGGCACCCCGGCCAGGCCGCTGACGCTGCCCCAGATCCTGGCCATCCCCGGTGCGCGGGAAGTGATGCTCTGCTTCTTCTGCTACTGCGGCCTCGAAACGACGGCGGGCCTCTGGGCCAGCAGCTACCTCACGCTGAGCAAGGGCGTCCCGGCCGACACAGCCGCTGCCTTTGCGGGCCTGTTCTATCTGGGCATCACGGTGGGGCGCGGCTTCTGCGGCTTCGTCACCCTCCGGTTCAACGACACCCAGATGATCCGTCTGGGGCAGACCGTTCTGGCCGTGGGTGTGGCCGCCCTGCTTCTGCCGGGGCCGCAGGCGCTCTCGCTGGCCGGCCTCGTCCTCGTGGGGCTGGGCTGTGCGCCCATCTACCCCAGCATCATCCACTCCACGCCGGACCACTTCGGCGCGGACCGGTCGTAGGCTGTGATCGGCGTCCAGATGGCAAGCGCCTATGTCGGCAATCTGGTCATGCCGCCGCTGTTCGGCCTGCTGGCAAACAACGTTGCCCCTGCCCTCTTCCCCGTGTATCTGCTGGCGCTGCTGATCCTGATGATCGTCATGCACGAGCAGCTCACCCGGAAGACGGCGTGCAAATAAACAACTTTCTGACAGGAGGTATTTTTATGCTTCGTATCGAATATTTTGATAAAGACCGTTTCATGCGTCAGGTTTCCGCCAGCCGCGGCAGTGTGCTGCTGCATCTGGACAACGGCAAGACCTGTGACCTGAAAGAGGATGCCGCCGCATCCTCCATCCTCCGGATGATGGACGCCCCCAGAAAGGGCTTTGACATCACCGTGACCGACCCCGCCGACGTGACCGGCTTCCTGCGCTACATGCTGGAGGCAGGCCGGATGGACCGTGTGGCCGGCTGATCGTTCGCCATTCTCCGTTATTCGCATATTACAGCAAACGCAGAGCGCCCGCTCCGGGGTCAGAAGCCGGAGCGGGCGCTCTGCGTTTTTGTACAGTGTTACAGGATGCAGCGGCTGATGGCGCGGGCCACATTCAGCAGCTCGTCCTGCCCGATGAACCCAAACTTTGCCTCGTGCTCATCCGCGAAGCAGACCGTCAGCTCAGAGGTCTGGAGCGGGTCGCCGAAGCCTGCGGTCTGGATGCCAAAGTGCAGCACCTTGCGGTACGGCAGGACGAAGATTTCCTGCCGGGTGCCGGTGACCCCCTGCATATCCACCAGAAAGATGCGGTGCGAGGTAAAGACCGCCTGGTCGCGCACGGTCTTGTACGCGCCCACGATGGTCTCGCCGTCCAGCAAAAGCGCCTGCACATTCTTGCAGATCTCCTTCTCCTTGATGCGAACGAGGTTCTGCATGGGCTTGTCCCGAAATTCCATAGTTCTATCCCCTTTCAGCGTGGTCGTTGGCTCCATTGTAGCACCCCCGGCGGGCTTTGACAAGCGGCACGGAACTCCATTCTACTTGTGAGCGAAAAAACTTTGAGCGTCCAGCAGGAGCTACCCGACATGCCATTGTCTCACCCTTTGGGAGAGGTGGCATTGCGAAGCAAGGACGGAGAGGGTCAGTAGTTCAGACCGAACCCGCTGCGGTAATAGTTGCCGTCGGCGTCGCAGTAAGCGTAGCTGCCGCCGCGCACCCCGGCAAGGATGGCCGGGTCGATGTACGGGTCCTTATCGTAGCCGGGCACATCGTTGGGCGAAGCGCAGATCTCACGCACCACACCGTCGATCTCCTGCTCGGTAATGGCGATGACGGCGGGGTCGGACACCATGGTCAGGCTCAGCTTGCCGGTGGGGGCAAAGTCGCCGCTGATGACGTCCACCTGTGCGTTCAGGGCGTTGTTCAGCGCTACCGTGCTGACGGTGTACTGGATGGTCAGCGCGTCGCAGTAGGGTTCCAGCTTGTCCAGCAGCCAGGGGTTGTTCACCACGCAGGTGCCCACGACCTTGCCGCCGCGCGCGTGGATGGCATCGGCCAGCTCCCGGATCTTCTCGACGTCCTTCAGGGTGGTCACCGTGACCTGCTTGCCGGTCTTCTTCTGGCTCTTGTTGGTCTCGCGCTCGTCCGTGACGATCTCACCCATCTCGATGACGGGCATGGCGAACTGGTAGAACACCACGCCGTTGCTGATGGGCCACACGTGGAGGTACAGCACATCGGCCTCCTCCGGGGTGGCGACGACGGTGTAGCCCTTCTTCTCGAAGGCCTCCGCCAGTGTCCTGCGCAGCGCCTCGTCGGCATCGGCAGAGCCCAGACCGGCACCCATGGCCTGTGCCATTTGGGCAAAGCCGGAGTCCACACCCTTGAAGGTGACGATGCAGACCTTCTTCTCTTTGGCCAGCGGCAGAACACCGCCGTGGTTCTTGACCAGAACGACGGCCTTCTGGTTGGCTTCGTAGGCCTTCTTCCTGGCACCATCGAAGTTGTCCTGCCGGGCCTGGTCGGCCTGATCGGGGTCCAGATAGGGGTTGTCCACACGCTTGGTGCGGAACAGGCTCAGCAGACGGTTGTAGCTGGCGCGGTCGAGGTCGGCCTTGGGCAGCAGACCGTCCTCCACCGCCTTGATGATGTTCTCCGGGTCGGTGTTGCCGCCGATGACATCAGTGCCGGCGGAAATGGCCTTGGCGTAGCGCTGGGGCACCGTCAGGTCCTCCACGCCGTAGATCTGCACGGTGGTGATGCCGGAGTCGGAGTTGATGTAGCCGTCAAAGCCCATCTTGTTGCGGGCCAGATCGGTGAGCAGCTCCTTGCTGTATGCGCTGGGCACCGCCTCGGTGCTGGTCACCTCGCCCCGGTAGGTCTGGGGCACGGCGCGGCCATCGGCGGCGATGCGGGAGTAGTCGGGCATGATGGAAGATGCCTTGTGGTCGAATGCACGCTGGAACGGGGGCAGATGGTACTTTTCCATCGAGCCGGGGGTGCGGTAGATGC
>OGHJ01003194.1_pt1 | contig 12324 bp, 9 predicted proteins | sample 1571351 | NCBI WGS metagenome assembly OGHJ01 (sample SAMEA2582037, study PRJEB24529) | metagenome | biome: Human gut stool | place: China | collected 2011 | reverse complement strand
AGGCCGCCATGAGCTTTGCGGCCAGGTATTCTCCCCGCGAGGCCAAAAAATCCGCGCTCGTCCGGGCGGATAAGCTTTCGTAAATCGCGTCTAAGTCGTCTTCGATCGGATAGTCGATCGCGCATTCGTCACGGATGGCGAGATAGCGGCTCGCGATTTTGCGCCAGAGCTCCCAGCACGGCACACCGTATCTTAGATGGGCGTGGCAGAGATAGAGTAAATCCGTAATTTTATGGTCATCGGCATGGCGCTTTCCCGCGGCGGAGACGACGATGACGCGCCGGGCGATATCTCCCGTCACAATTTCGCGCACCCGCTTCCAGTTTGCCGCGCAGGAAAGGGAAGAGCCGCCGAATTTTGCGATTGCCAGCATTTGCTTCACCTCATAATATGGTTTGCAGCGGAAAGCTTCCGCTGTGCCATTCTATGAAAAAGCCCGCCGGTTTGACAAAAGCCGCGCCCCGGATTTCCGGGGCGCGGCTTTGCTGCGTGAATGCCTTATTCGATGGAGGTCACGGGATAGTCCTGCGCCTCGACGGCTTTTTTGAGGGTATCGTCTGCAACATCCTTCGAGAGCGTTACGACCGCCGTGCCTGCTTCGTGGCTGACCTTCGCTTCGGTCACGCCGTCCACGGCCTCAAGGGCTTTTTTGACTCTGGCCTCGCAATGAGAGCACATCATGCCGGTAATATGCATCGTTTTTTCCATGGTTTCTGGTTCCTCCTTGTTTGTTGCAGCAGGAAGCTGCTTTGTGTGTCTCTTATGATCATGCCGCGCGTCGCGGAGCTTAAAGAGATTGAGCCGAAGGGCGTTGGACACCACGCAGAAGCTCGATAAGCTCATCGCCGCCGCGCCGAACATCGGGTTCAGCGTCAGCCCCAGCGGGACGAACACGCCCGCCGCGATGGGGATGCCGATGGTGTTGTAGAAAAACGCCCAGAACAGGTTCTCGTGGATGTTGCGCAGCGTCGCGCGGCTGAGCCGGATGGCCGCCGGCACGTCGCTCAGATGGCTGTTGACGAGCACGACGTCGGCCGCGTCGATGGCCACGTCCGTGCCCGCGCCGATGGCGATGCCGATGTCCGCGCGCGTGAGCGCCGGCGCGTCGTTGATGCCGTCGCCGACCATGGCGACCTTACCGCGCGCGCTCAGGCGGCGGATCTCGCGCTCCTTGCCGTCGGGCAGCACGCCCGCGATCACCTCGTCCACGCCGGCCTGCGCGCCGATGGCCCTGGCCGTGCGCGCGTTGTCGCCCGTGATCATGACGACGCGGATGCCCATATTCTGCAGCTCACGGATGGCCTGCGGGCTGTCGGGCTTGAGCACGTCCGCCACGGCGACGATGCCGAGAAGCTTCCCGCCGCGGGCGAAAAACAGCGGCGTCTTGCCGGCCTCGGCCAGCGCCTGCGCCTGCGCCTGCATGGGCGCGGGAATGTCGGCCGCCGTGCGGATGAAGTCCGCGTTGCCGCCGCAGAGCGGCTGCCCGTCGAGCGTGGCCCTGAGCCCGTTGCCTGGCAGGGCCTGAAAGTCCGCGACCTCGGCGGCGGTCAGCCCGTCCGCCTCCGCGCGGCGCAGCACCGCCTTGGCCAGCGGGTGCTCGCTCCGGCGCTCGAGCGCGTAGGCCAGGCGCAGCAGCTCCGTCTCCGTCACGCCCGGGGCGGGGCAGAGGTCCGTCACGGTCGGGTCGCCGGAGGTGATGGTGCCGGTCTTGTCGAGCGCGACGATCTGGATGCGGCCGGTCTCCTCAAGGGAGGCCGCCGTCTTGAAGAGGATGCCGTTTTTCGCGCCCATGCCGCTGCCGACCATGATCGCCACCGGGGTGGCGAGGCCGAGCGCGCACGGGCAGCTGATGACGAGCACGGAGATGCCGCGCGCGAGCGCGTAGCCCACGGTGCGGCCGAGCAGCAGCCAGACGACGAACGTCACGAGCGCGATGCCCATGACCGCCGGTACGAACACGCCGGACACCTTGTCGGCGATCTTGGCGATCGGCGCCTTCGTGGCCGCCGCGTCGCTGACCATCTGGATGATCTGCGAGAGCGTCGTGTCCTCGCCGACGCGCGTGGCGCGGCACTTGAGAAAGCCCGACTGGTTCACCGTCGCGGCCGAGACGGACGCGCCCGGCGCCTTGTCGGCCGGGATGCTCTCGCCCGTGAGCGCCGCCTCGTTGACTGCGCTCGTGCCGGCGAGCACAACCCCGTCGACCGGGATGCGCTCACCCGGTCGGACGACGAAGACATCGCCCTTCTGCACCTGCTCGACCGGGACGGTCACCTCCGCGCCGCCGCGCTCGACGGTGGCGGTCTTCGGCGCGAGCTCCATGAGGCTGCGCAGCGCGTCGGTCGTCTTGCCCTTCGAGCGGGCCTCGAGCGTCTTGCCCACCGTGATGAGCGTGAGGATCATGGCGGCGGACTCGAAGTAAAAGTCCATCATGTAGTTCATGACGGCCTGCTCGTCACCGCGCACCTGCGCGCCCGTCATGGCAAAGAGCGCGTACGTGCTGTACACGAACGCCGCCGTCGCCCCGAGGGCCACGAGCGTGTCCATGTTCGGCGCGCGGTGCCAGAGCGCCTGGAAGCCGCTGATGAAAAACTTCTGGTTGATGACCATGATGATGACCGTCAGCAGCAACTGCGTCAGGCCCATGGCGACGTGGTTGCCGTCATAAAACTTCGGCAGCGGCCAGCCCCACATCATGTGGCCCATGGAAAAATACATCAGCACGAGCAGAAAGCCCAGCGACCAGAAGAGCCTGCGCCGCAGCTTCGGCGTCTCGTGGTCGGCGAGCGCGTCGGCGCCGGCGGCGGGGCCTGCGCTCTGCTGCGCGCCCTTGACCGACGCGCCGTAGCCCGCGGCCTGCACCGCGTCGATGATAGCCTGATCGGCCGCCGTGCCCTCCACTCCCATGGAGTTGGTCAGCAGGCTGACCGAGCACGCCGTCACGCCCGGTACGTTCGACACCGCCTTTTCCACGCGCGCCGAGCAGGCCGCGCAGCTCATGCCGGTGACGTTATATTGCTTCAATGTCGTTCCTCCTTTGCGGTGCGGCTCATTTCATGAGTTTCTGCAGCGTCGTCACCAGCTCGTCGATCACCTCATCCTTGCCGTCGCGGATGTCCTCGACGACGCAGGTGCGGATGTGACTGGCCAGCAGCTCCTTATTGAATGCGTTGAGCGCCGCGCCCGCCGCCGCCGACTGCACGAGAATGTCCGGGCAGTAGGCGTCGTTTTCGACCATGCCGCGGATGCCGCGGATCTGGCCCTCGATGCGGTTGAGCCGGTGGATGAGCCGCTTGTATTCCTCCGGCGAGCGCTCCTTTTTGCGCTGCGAACAGCCGCAGCAGCACGTTTTTTTCTCATCGTCCATATATTCGTACCTCATTGTTTCCCGTATACCCCTTGGGGGTATTTTTGAATATATACCCCCCGAGGGTATTTGTCAAGCGAAAATGCGCATGTTCTTGACAGCGGGCGCGCGCGATCTGCTCGATTCCGCCGGCTACCAGAACGTCAAGGGCGGCTGGCCGGTGCAGGCGTCCGACCGCATCGAGGCCGTGCTCGAGGCCGTCGGCCTGCGCGGATAAGTTGCAGGCAGAAAACCGCCACGCCCCTGCGCGCCGGAATGGCGCGCAGGGGCGTGGTTTTTATTTTGCTGCCGGTGCTCAGCCGTGGTAGTCGCCGGTCGCGGAATCGACCGTGACGTAGGGCACGACTTTGCCGTCGCTCTTCACATAGACCTGATAGATGCCGTTTCCGAGATCCTCGTAGTGGTCGGGCGTGACGCCGTAGTCTTCGAGCAGGCTCCGTTCAAACTCGGCCTTCCAGCCGTCGCTGCCGGCGTCTTTTCCGGCGGCGGGCGTCGGTGTCGCGGCCGGGGCGGCGATGACGGGCGTCTCAACGGCCGGGGCCGCAGGCGTCTGTGCGGGATCGGATGCGGCGGCGGTCTGCCTGCCGCAGGCAGTCAGCGCCAGCAGGAGCACGGCGGTCAGCAGCGCGGCCGCGTGTTTGCGGTGGGTCATGGGCAGTCCCTCCTTGGTGATGGTGTTTTCGGTGTTTTTGCAGACATTTTACATTAAAATCCGCAGAAATACCACCCTGGGGTGCAAAATTCAGATGTGAATTCAGATTTTAATTTTGCGCAGGCACGGCGGCGGGCGGATTTTTTGCGCTTGACAGGGCTTCCGGCGCGGGATATCCCGTCAGCAGAACGGAGGGGACGCACCAGATGAGACAACGAATTCCAGTAACGCCTGTTCCGGAGCGCCCGCCGGACGTAGAGGCGTTTTTTTCATTCAATGACGTTCGGAAAAGCCCCGCCCGTGACGGGTATCGCCCGGCGCATCGGCTGACCGATACCTGTCTGACGACCGGCGTTCACTATTATTATGATGTGGGCTCCGTGCCGCCGGGCGCGTCGGCCCGCGGAACGATCACGTTCCTTTCTCCCGAGGCGTATCCGCATTGCCTGTGGGTCGGAAAACGGATCCCGATGCAGGAAGGCGCGCATGTGGTGGGGTATGCAGTGATCACGCGCATCGACAACCCGCTCCTGCAGGCGGAAAAGCCGGAAGCGCGAGCGTCAGTCGTGGCTTCCCCCGATCACAACGACGGCAGAAAGCCGCGGTGATGACATGCGCGGAAAACAGAGTTCAAAAATCAGTCTGAAAAAGCGGCTGCTCAAACGGCGGCAGGCGCTGACTAGGCGCTGGGACAAGCAAAGCACGCGCCGTCATCTGCCGCTGTACCTGCTGCTTCTTTGCAAAACGTAAAAAACACCGCCGCAGGGTTTTCCCTGCGGCGGTGTTTTTCTGCCCGCGTGCGAATAAAACAAAAAATTGAATGAATAAATACTAATGAGCGCCGTTTCTCCTCAATTGCCCGCAAAGCTGGGAAAACGCTGGAATATATGGGTTTTCAGACCTATAATAAGCGCATATAACCGTATCAAAAATAATTCATGTATGAATATGCTAATAATACGACGAATAATGAAATTAAATTCACCAAAAACCTTGTGTGCTTTGTCAATTGAAAAACTTACATTTCAGACGTAAACTGCACATAAGATTTTTTCCGTCTGCGGCGCACTCCTGCTGCTCCGGCGGTGAAGAATCCAATCTCATACAGAAAGAAGGCTTATCATGAAGAGGAGAATCTTGACTCTGCTGCTGACGCTGGTCATGGTGCTGTCGCTTCTGCCCGGCACGGCGCTCGCCGTGAACGACAGCAGCGCACCCGCCGTGACGTATGCCGATCTGGCAGACATCAACGGTACTGCGCTCGTCCCTGACGGCGCAGGCGAAAACACGGAACTGACCGTAGCGGACGCAGTGCGTGCACTGCTGCTGTGGACGGGCATGACCGAGCAGCAGCTCGGCTCGTTCCCGGATGACTATCTGGCTCAGGCCCGCAGCATGGGCATGATCGACACGGACACCGACGCCGACGCGCCCTGCACGCTCGCGGCTTACCGCCAGATGAAGGCGGTCGCCGACCAGATGTATGACGCGCTGCACGCCGACAAGCTGCAGCCGCTGTACATGAACGGTATGGCGCAGCCCATCTTCCCCTACACGACCGGCGAGGTCACGGAGGGCTACAGCAACGACGAGAGCGACATCATCCGCTACTGCGTCTATGTCGAGACCAACTACGACACCGACGACGACGGCAAGCTCGACCTCGTCAAGGCGCTCGTGCAGATCCCGCGCGCAGCGATGGAGGGCAACTACAAGGCGGCCACCATCTACGAGGCGCGCCCGTACATCACCGGCTGCAACGAGAGCATGAACCCCGGCAAGAACCTCGGCAGCGAGAGCTATGACATCTCCAAGCTCTACAGCCAGCCGGACAAGCGCGTGCCCGCCGGCACCGCCACGACCGCGGACGCGGCAGCTGCTGCCGACAGTGCCGACTGGTACTACTGGAACCCGTATGAGCAGATGTACGACTACGAGGACCTCAACTGGTATGACTACTATCTTGTGCGCGGCTTTGCCGTGGTCGAGTGCGGCGGTCTGGGCACGAAGGGCTCCGACGGCTTTGAGACCTGCGGCACCGATCTGGAGATCGATGCGTTCAAGTGCGTGATCGAATGGCTGCACGGCGACCGCGTGGCCTACACCGACAAGACCAGCAACGTCGCCATCTCGGCCGACTGGTCGAGCGGCAAGATCGGCATGACCGGCCGCTCCTACGCCGGCACGACGCAGTTCGGTCTGGCAACGACCGGCGTCGCCGGCCTTGAGACCATCGTCCCCGTCGCCGGCATCGCGAGCTGGTATGAGTACACCAACTCTCAGGGCATCTCCACCAACAGCCTCGTCAACTACTCCGAGCGGCTCGGCTGGTACTGCAACGGCCGCTACCTCGATCCGGACGACTACGCGACCATCGCCGAAAAGTACGGCAACTACATGTACCAGATCCAGCAGGATCAGCTCAAGAGCAACGGCGACTACTCCGAGCACTGGGCGACCCGCGACTACACGCTTGACGCGGAAAACATCAAGTGCCCGGCGCTGATCGTGCACGGCCTCAACGACGACAACGTGCGCACGAAGGAATTTGACCTCATGTATCAGGCCTATCAGAAGGCCGGCGTGAACGTCAAGCTCCTGCTGCATCAGGATGCGCACCTGACCCCGAGCTACCCCGGCGGCAACCTTGAGTTCTACGTTGACGGCGAGAGCTACAACAATGTCCTCAACCGCTGGTTCAGCCACTACCTGTGCGGCGTGGAAAACGGCGCCGAGAACATGGCCGCCGTCACCGCGCAGAGCAACGTCGACGCCTCCGTCTGGAACACCTATGACAGCTGGACGACCGACGAGAGCATTGCCATCTCCAACGCCGACGACACCGGCACGACCACCATCAACAGCGACTACGCCACGCAGGGCATCAACCGCAGAAACTGGCGTGACGCGCTGACCGCCGGCTCCACCGACGTGAGCGCCATGTACACCATGGATGTCGACGCCGACACCGTCATCAAGGGCAGCGTGGCCGTGAGCTTCACCGCCAGCGCTGATAACTATGACGCGCCGGAGACGACCAGCCCGCGCGGCACCGTCGACCACGACAACTATGTCGGCGAAGAGACGAACGCCCTTGACCACGACAACTACGTTGGCGCGGCGAGCGCTGACGGCGCTGTGACCGTGTCCCTGCCGGACGGCGCCGATCTGATCGACCGCGACGCGCTCATGGTCAGCGCCATGCTCGTCGACATCGCGCCCGAGGGCACGACGTTCCCGGCCTACAACACGCAGGGCAGCTATGTGCCCAAGACCATCACCGCCGGCGGCGCGTGGATGGGCGGCGGCCTGAACAACTATGACTACGCCGAGCTCAACGCCACCGACGTCAGCTACAAGATCATTGCGCGCGGCTGGATGGACCTCTGCAACCCCGGCGCTGGCTATGACTCCGCCTCCGCCGGCACGAAGGTCGCCCTCAAGGTCGGCGAGAACCACGACTACACCATCTACCTGCAGCCGAACCTCTACACCGTCAAGGAAGGCCACAAGCTCGCACTCGTGATCTACACCTATGAGCCGGGCAAGGCCAACTACAGCCAGGACTACCAGATCACGCTCGAAAACGCTTCCGTCAGCGCGGAGATCCCCGTTGATAAGATCCCGGCCGTTCCGGCGCTTCCGTTCACGGACGTCCCCGCAGACACCGAGCTCTACGCCGCTGTGAAGTGGGCCTACTTCAGCACCCCGCAGATCACGGTCGGCGTGACCGAGACCACCTTTGCCCCCGCCAGCACCTGCACCCGTGCCGAGGTTGTCACCTTCCTGTACCGTCTGGCCGGTGAGCCGGATGTGTCCGGCACGGCGCTTCCGTTCACGGATGTGGCCGAGGATGCCTACTATACCGACGCGGTGAAGTGGGCGGCAGCCAACGGCGTGACCGCCGGCACGAGCGCCACCACCTTCAGCCCGAACGACACATGCACGCGCGCACAGGCCGTCACGCTGCTGTATAACGCAGCCGGCGCACCGGCCGTGAGCGACACGGTGAGCTTCGCGGATGTGGCGGCAGACGCCTACTACGCCGATGCTGTTGCATGGGCGGCAGCCAACGGCGTGACCGTCGGCACGAGCGCCACCACCTTCAGCCCGGACGACGCATGCACGCGCGGCCAGATCGTGTGCATGCTCTACCGCGGCGACACGCAGGCCTGAGCAAGACACAGAAAATCACCCCAAAAAGCGGCAGCGCCCATTGCGAATGCAATGGGCGCTGGTTTTTTGTACAGACGGCTTGCCGTTTGAGGATCACGCCGGAAGCTCTCTTGCGCGCTGCGGCGCGTGTTTGACAACATCTTGAGCAACGCCGCCAAATATTCCGCCGGCGACCTGACCGTCACGCTGACGCCGGACGGCGCGGTCACGTTCGCCAATCATGCGCCAAACCTCAGCTGCGTACAGGCAAACCAGCTCGTCGACCGCTTTTTCACCGTCGAGACGGCGCGCGCTCGGCCGGGCGGGGGAGCGGGGGAGCGGGGGAGCGGCGCCGCGGCCCGCCGGTCCCCGGCATCCGCCGCGGCGGGGAAAGCGCCGGAAACCTTGCGCCGGGTGACAGTTTTTGACCCGGAAGTTGCGTTTTGCCGGACAGTTTTGCGGGAAAACCCGGCGCCGCTTGACAATATCCACCGGCTTTATGCTATAATGACTCTCCTGCTTTGCGGCTGCGGCCGCAGCGGGAACGATCCGTTATGCTGAAAATCCATAAGGAGGTCAGAAATGACGAAATACAATCAGGTCACGCCGGAGATCGCCGAGCAGCTTCAGGCCATCGTGGGCGCGAAGCGCTTTTTCGCGGGCGACGCGGTGAAGGACGACTTCAGCCACGACGAAATGCCCATCTACGGCAAGTATTACCCCGAGGTGGTCTGCGAGGCCGAGAGCACCGAGGAAGTGTCCGCAATTCTGCGCGTGTGCTACGATAACAACATTCCCGTCACGCCGCGCGGCGCGGGCACGGGCCTCGTCGGCGGATGCGTGCCGCTGTGCGGCGGCGTGGTGCTGTGCACGACGCGCATGAACAAGATCCTCTCCTATGATATGAACAACCTCGTCGTGCACATCCAGCCCGGCGTGCTGCTGTGCGACCTCGCGGCCGACGCGCTCACGCACGGCCTGATGTACCCGCCCGACCCGGGCGAAAAGACCGCGACCGTGGGCGGCAACGTGTCCACGAATGCGGGCGGCATGCGCGCCGTGAAGTACGGCGTCACGCGCGACTACGTGCTGGCCATGACCGTGGTGCTGCCCGACGGCAGAGTCATGGAGCTTGGCAAGACCGTGTGCAAGACCAGCTCCGGCTACAGTCTGCTGCACCTGATGATCGGCTCGGAGGGCACGCTCGGCGTCATCACGGAGCTGACGCTCAAGCTCATCCCGAAGCCTTCGATGAACGTGAGCCTCATCCTCCCGTTTGCCGACGTGGAGACCGCCATCGCCTCCGTGCCGAAGATCAAGCTGGCCAACCTTGACCCGCAGTCGATCGAGTTCATGGAGCGCGACATCGTCGATTCCTCGGCGGCATTCACCGGCAACACCATCTTCCCCACGGTCGTGGACGGAAAAGAGGCGGGTGCGTACATTCTCGTCACCCTCGTCGGCGACAGCGAGGCCGAACTGACCGCGAAGATGGATCGCCTCGGCGCGCTTGCCGAGCAGTGCGGCGCATACGACACGCTCGTCGTCTGGACCGACGGCCTGAAAAAGGACGTCTGGGCCGCGCGCAGCGCATTCCTGACCGTCATCGAGGCGGACACGAAGCTGCTCGACGAGATGGACGTCGTCGTGCCGGTCGACCGCATCGCGGAGTTTCTCGTCTACACCCGCGCCACCGGCAAGGCGGAGGGCATCACCATCCGCAACTTCGGCCACGCGGGCGACGGCAACCTGCACATCTACTGCTGCGCCAACGACATGGCGCTCGACGAGTTCAAGCGCCGCAGCAAGGCCGTTATGGACAAATGCTATGCCAAGTGCACCGAGTTCGGCGGGCAGGTCTCCGGCGAGCACGCCATCGGCCACGCAAAGAAGCAGTACCTGGTGGAGTCCGTCGGCGAGACGGCGTTCGGGCTCATGCAGGCGATCAAGCAGGTGTTTGACCCCAAGGGCATCCTCAACCCCGGCAAGGTCTGCACCAATGTGGAGGAGGGCTGAAGCATGCTGAATATTCTTGTTTGCGTCAAGCAGGTGCCCGACATCAACCTCGTGAAGATGGACCCCGTCACGGGCAGCCTGATCCGCACGGGCGTGCCGGCGATCCTCAATCCGCTGGACGCCAACGCGCTTGAGGCGGCCGTGCGCGTCAAGGAGGCGCACGGCGGCACGGTCACCGTCATCACGATGGGGCCGGACATGGCCAAGGAGGCGCTGCGCGAGTGCCTCGCCGCGGGCGCGGACCGCGCCGTGCTGCTGTCTGACCGCGCGTTTGCCAACGCCGACACCCTCGCCACGAGCTACGTCATTGCGAGCGCGGCAAAGCAGCTCGGCGAGTTTGACCTCATCTTCTGCGGCAAGGAGTCGCTCGACGGCGCGACCGGGCAGATGGGCTCGCAGCTGGCCGAGCGCTTCGGCGCGAGCCAGATCTCTTCGACGGCGAAGATCGTCGAGGTGGACACGGCCGCGCACACCATCACGGCCGAGCGCGACCTCGAGCGCGGCACGGAGGTGCTGCGCGCGAAGTATCCCTGCCTGCTCACGGTCGAGAAGGCGAACTTCCGCCCCCGCATCCCGAACCTGAAGCGCTGGAAGGCCTCGCGCACCGCGCCCATTGCGGTCTACAGCGCGGCCACCATCCCGGGGCTCGACTCCGCGCAGATCGGCGACCCCGGCTCGCCCACGAAAGTGCCGCGCACCTACCCGCCGGAGGTCGGTGCGAAGGGCAGCATGATCGACGAGGGCAGCACGGAAAAGAACGTGGACCGGCTCTTCGATCTGATCGCGGACGTGCTTTGAGGAGGTGCAGGCAGTGAATAAGACAGATTACAAAGACATGTGGGTCTTCATCGAGCGCGACGGCGACAGCGTGCTGCCGGTCTCGCTCGAGCTGTGCTCGGAAACGCGCAAGCTCTGCGACGTGAGCGGCGAGAAACTCGTCGCGGTCATCGTCGGCAGCATCTCGGACGGCGAGCTGCAGCGCGTGCTCGACTGCGGCGTGGACAAGGTCATCCACGTGACCGGCACGGGCTATGACTACTTCAATAACGATGCGTACACCAACCTCTTCACCGTTCTGTGCCGGAAGTACCGGCCCACGGCGGTCATGGTCGGCGGCACGATCAACGGGCGCGACTTTGCGCCGCGCTTCGCCGCGCGCCTCGGCACCGGCTGCACCTCGGACGCGACCGAGCTCGTCTGGGATCCCAAGACGACGGACATCGAGTTCGTTGAGCCTGCCGTCGGCGGCAAGATGATGGCCGTCATCACCGTGCCGGTGGCGCGCCCGCAGGTCGGCACGATCCGCCCGGGCACGTTCAAGTGTGTGCCCTGCGGCGCGCGTGCGCACGAGGTCATCGAGGAGCACATCGACTTCCCGGTCGCGGACATCCGCACCGAGATCCTCGACTTCCGCGCCGACGATCTCGACGAGAGCCTGAACATCGCGGACGCGGACGTGATCGTCTGCGTCGGCAACGCGATCAAGGGGGCGGACGCCCTGCCGCGCTATCGCCGTCTGGCAGAGCGCCTCGGCGGCAAGGTCGCCTGCACGCGCCCGGTGTTCGACCGCGGCGTGCTGCCGTTCAAGCTCGTCATCGGGCAATCCGGCGCTGTGGTCAAGCCGAAGCTGCTGCTGTCGTTCGGCGTGTCGGGCGCGGTCAACCACGTCACGGGCTTTTCGGACGCGGACGTGGTCGTCGCCGTGAACACCGACCCCGAGGCGGCGATCTTCAACTACTGCACCTACGGTATCGTCGGCGACATGGACGAGGTCTGCGAGGCTATGCTCGCAAAGCTCGGCGAGTGAGCCGGGACAAACACGCAAAAAAGCACCCGAGAGGGTGCTTTTTTGCGTGTTGCCCACCGTGTCGTAGGCGTCATAGTCCAGCAGGTAGTGCTGCCAGAAGCCCGTCCGGCGCAAAGGATATCGGTATGCAGCCGATGAGCGCGCCGGACGCAGCATCTTCAAAGATCCGGGCTGGGCAAAGGACATACCATAAAACAAAAAGCAAAAAAGGACCTGGCATATGCCAGGCCCTTTTTTCTGGCACCCCCGGCTGGATTCGAACCAGTGGCCTGCCGCTTAGGAGTAGACCCGATACGACATCGGGAAGTGGCATCTAATGCTTAAAAA